>Ga0194134_10006506_pt1 | contig 10440 bp, 8 predicted proteins | sample TA2KigOff0mmetaG_FD_148602 | JGI IMG/M metagenome (GOLD analysis project Ga0194134, IMG submission 148602) | Freshwater microbial communities from Lake Tanganyika, Tanzania - TA2015056 Kigoma Offshore 0m | ecosystem: Environmental > Aquatic > Freshwater > Lake | place: Tanzania: Lake Tanganyika... | reverse complement strand
AGATAATTTACTTTTTCTCGTTGCATTACACATTTGGATTCCATTTGAACGACATCCGGATCGGCATGAATAAAACGATCCAGATCAGTTCTGAGAAGATTTAAATCGAATTGTTCCCATCCTCGTTGAGTTAATTGTTCTTGTGACATCTTTCCTGAGTAATATAACCATTTATCTCGCAACAATATTCTCAAATCATTTTCTAATTTTGTTAGAACAAGTTTTTCATCAGTATGAATACACAGATACTTGTTATGAAGTTGAGGAATTTTGGACGCCTCGTTGTTTAATGCAGATTGATCTATTTGAACGTCTAGATCAATCATTTTACGTATTTCTTCTATTCGCATATCAAAATTATATCACAAAATCAATCAAAATTCAAGCCAGGGCTTTAATATCATACCAACTGTAATTAAAAGTAGCCTGTGCCAGAACCGGTTCGGAATCTGCCACAGAAGAATCAAAATTTATAGGACTTATTGAAGTAGGAAAAACATCATAAAAAGATGCAGATGCTATAGGTTTTAGGGCACTGTTCATTATAAGTAAAAATGCATCAGAAACTTTATGATCTTCCTTTACAGTTTCGTATGTTTTATCGTAGCTTCCTGCCTGTTTCATCCAATTTAAAATTTCTAACCAGTTTTTCATATTTTCGTCTACTAGAAAACCTATAGTCAAATCTTCTTGTTGATATTGAGTACCAGGTCTTCGTATAGGAGCAATTCCAGTTTGAGTAGTTTGAAGACTGGTTCCAAATTGAATTCCAGGCAAATTGACTCGTTGACAAAAGTAATTTAAAACAGGAGCTCGTTTTATACTGAATAAAAATCGATTTGTGACAAGATAATTATTTGTATCCGGCACAACTTGAGGAACTTGTGCGTCATATGGAAGTGCTGATTTGATATTATCAGGAAGATTTAACCAGTTAAGTGTCATTTAGGGCCGATCTGTACTTAATTTTGATGTATGTATATTTGTTGTTAATGAAAACACAGCATTCTGTGGTAAGAATTCACCCAAATTTACATCTATTACTTTGTGTTCTGTTATAGATTGGGGTCCAAAACTACCATTTGGTCTATATGTGGCATTTTCTGCTGTACTACCAGTTATATTAATAAGTATATTACTGGTTATTCCCATTGTTGTTCCTGGCCAAGTAATTGTCCAATTTTTATCAGCGCCGGTAATGCTTAGATTACCTAAAGTTAAACCTGTATGAAATTTGAATAGATTGGTGGTAACTACAAATGGGTTCAAACTCACGTTCAAAGAAACTTGATCTTTAACTATTGTTCTAAATTCTTGAGTTCCTATTTTGGCCCAACTTATTCCTCTGGTTACAAAATTGACTCCCGGGGATGTGGTGTTGTAGGCGTCTGTCAATGTTATTCCTATAGATCCACCATTATCATTTAAAACACTAACACTCATAGGGCAATTAGTTTGAGTTGCTCTAGGAGTTTTTTCAAACATTTGAAAAATATTATGACCACTAGCGTTTGACATATTATTAATTCGGTTCGAAGATATATCATAGTCTACTCCACTTTCCATTATTACTATTCTATTACCGCAATAAATTGCAAATTGACCTTCGTCTCTATGTTTATGTCCTTCTGATAGAAATCCACCTTTTGCCCAAATACAAAATTCTGGTACGGCCGAACTTGTGACATCGCGTATGTCTACTGGTCGATGTCTATTAGATCTCCATACAACAAGATTTGCTTTATTATAAAAATTAAAGTTCGGTATAGTTTTTTCAGCTTGAACATCATTTATTTTAGATGTATAAAATAAATCTTCCCATTCCAAATTTGTTTCGGGGTAAATAAATTTATAATTTTTTGCAGCTGTTAGTCCATCATAAGAAATAACAGACCACATGCCAGTAGGAGTGGCCGAGTTTATTTGAAAATCAACAAGTTTACTTGCTCGACTATCGTTTGAATTTAAAATATAGTTACCAGGAAGTTGATAATCTAATAACCAATTCCAAAAACGATCAATCCAGGGTTTAAATAGATCAATTCTATTATCGCCTGCATGTTTCATTAATTGTAATGTTTTTAATATTTTATTTACAGATTGTTCACTATAACTCCATCCTTCAGAGAATGATCCATCATCCTGCAATGCAATCAATGTGGAAAGCAGTAAAGTTACTCCTAAATTATATGCAGGCAATAAGTCTTGATCTTCTAATAGTAATGGAATTTGTACCATAGCACATGCCGGTTCTATCCATTGATTTGTATTTGGTTGACCTACTAATGGACCACCAACAAGACTTCCTCTAGTATACCAACCTAATAATTCTTTCCAATTTTTTACTAATTCAAATAGTTCATATCGTAATGCTGCGTGTATACGATTTTTTAATTCAGGTCCTATAGAAGGTTGACCGATTTCTTCAATGTGATTTATTATATCTAATGTCAATAATAAAGGTTCTGTTATCCATAAATCTCCTAAATACGAACCGTCTTCTATATTTATATTTTCAGCACAAGATCCGGAAGACTCCCCTCTAAAACCAATAGTCCATCCTGTTCTTTGAAATTTTACTTTGCCTCCAGGAACATCTGTATACTTTGAAATTTTGTCGATCATGTCTTTAAGTTTATTTAAATTAGAAAGTCGGATCCCCGGATTTCCTTGTGTTTCAGGATTTATTAGGGCCAGAGCAAGATTTGGTAAGTGAGTGCGTAGATATTCTCCTTGATGCGGATCTTCTTCACTCAGGTGTCTAACTGTTCCTGCAGCAGTACAGCCGCTTTCTATTAATTCTACTGCAATTGTATCTGGGGCATATGATGGATTGACTGGATGTCCTCTGTCTATAAATTCTTGAAGTGTAAAAATTCTTTCGTAAGCATGCGGATGATATCTATTGAGTGGTTGACCTGGTCTCCGCTGTGGGGTCCATTCTCTAAGTTGAGGTTGTCCAGAGTTAGTTAGGCTGTTTGCCAATGTCCGCCCGCTTGAAAAAATACTAGACCAGGTATCATTGTTTTCTAATAGTTTATAAGACAATACTATATCTCTAGATTTATTCTCCGAACCCACATTTGTTATTCTATTAGCTACAATGTTAGCCCAATCTTTTAATTGATTTGTAGTAGATGGTTCTGGTATATCATTAGGATGCGGATTTTGAACTAATATCAAGTTGTCAGTAGTATTGAATGGTTGACCGGAAGTAAATCCACGAAATCCAAATTTTCTTTCTGTTGTATTTCCCCATCCCCACAATAATCCATTATCCTGTAATGCAAAAGAAATTCGTCTTTGAGCCCTTACCCATATACATTTCGCAGTAGCAGGATTAGTTAATATTGGAGGAACCGTACATTCTCCATCATTGTTTTCTCCCCAACACACAACAGTGCCGTCTGTTTTGAGACCTATTGCATGATGATAACCACCATGAACTTGTTTAAAATCTCCAGCTGGAATTTCACTAGATTCTCCCCATTCGTTTCTGTCCCATGCAAAAATATTGCCATTATTTTTAATAACTTGACTTGTATAGTACCCACAACTTATTGCTTTGACTGAATTTTTTTCTGTTTTCAAACGTTTAACTTCAGGTGCTGTATTGTCTCCCGAACTAGTTATTATAGGCCATGGTCTTAATTTTTGTGTATCTTCATCAGTAGTAGTCGACCACTGTACACCTGTATTTTGATCAAAGTTTACAGTGAATCCAGATCCTTCTCTTGAGAAGCCTGTAGGATGTGGTCCACTTCCTGTTACAGTATAATACCAATTCCATCCCCATGTTTCTATAGTCCCGTCTTCTGTTAACAATAAGAAATGAGATCTTCCTGCCTTTATGTCTCTATATTTTTTATTAGATAAACCAAATATAGAATTGGTTGGTTTACTATTTCGTATATCTAGGGGCAATGTCTGAGGAGGTACGTATCCTGTTCCATCAGGCATTGGAATAAAATCATTATGTTGTTTATGCCAGGCCCCTTCGCTGTAATTTGGACCTGAAATTCCAACAGTTTCTCTACTGAATTGGTAATCGGCTGGTGCTCCCGTTATTGTCGCCCAAGAAGCAGGAGAATCTTTACTAGGGTCTCGACCACAGTTCGGACCAGTAGAACCTCTATACAATCTCCATAGCAAATCTGGTCTCCATGTTATTCCATCTAATTGACTAGGACCTAGTTCTCCAGGAAAACATCCTTGGGTAGAAGGATCAGCAGTGGATCTATAACTAGATAAAGTTGGACCATATAAACTAGATACATAACCTGTCCATCCTAGAATATATGCAGCATTTCCCTTTACAGGAACAGGTATACTTCCTATTCCAGTCCAAACAGTATTTGGTTCACTTCCTACCGGATTGTTATTATCTGTAGAAGCTCTATAAACTATTACTTCTCCGTTTTCAAATAAAACTCCAACTGCCTGAGCACCTGTTGCAATTTTTCTAATTTTTATTCCATCTAATCTCTTTCCGAATCCTTTATAATGGGCCAATTGGTGATTAAACCAACCTGTTGCTTTTTTGATATCAGATTCTGTTGTTGTGGTAGGATTTCCCCAAGCTGTAAGAGATTGAATTCCATTTATTTCTCGGAGAACTACAACATATCCGTATCCTTCACTTATTTGTTTCACTCCTGTTATTCCAAGAGGGGGTGTCAAATTCCAACCACCGTTACCATCATTAAGTGTAAGTACATTTCTAATTCCCTTGCCTATAAAATTTCCATCTGCTGACCCAGGATTCGGATCCCATCCAGATATAGATTTCACTTCACCAGTAATACTTTCAGTATATAATATGATATTATTAATAAATGAGTCAGAAATTACGCCAGTACCAGAGCCGGCCGGCGGTGGGGGCGGTGGGGTAACTACACTATCGTCCTCTGAAATTGTTAAAAAATCTTGTAATCTATGAGAACCAAAAGAATCTAAAGAATTAAAACTTAAAGTATCTCTTAAAAAAGACCATTCATTCCTTTTTCCATATGCTACTCTTTTTTGTGTTATATAATACGGATAATCGATAACAGAATTTGCTTTAGATTGTAATGTGGGAAGAAAAATATATTGCCCAAATCCATTTTCATCTCTTTTAAAATACCAACCCTTTGCGTATTGATATATTAAGTCTAATCCAGTATTTGGTTGTATTTCGATATATGAAGGATTTTCTGGTATGAATTGATCATTTTCTGTTACGAATCCATTTTCAATTCCAGTAGATATTTCAAACGATCCGTTTACATTGTTATAAACTAACCAATTTTTTAATATATTTGAATATACTGTATTTTGTATTTGACACTGTTCTTGTAGTTCATTTAATTCTTGTGCCTGTAATGATCCAGCTCCATAAAAACCATGATAAGTCATGTTTTTATAATTAAATACATCTGAATAAGAAAAAATATTTTCATCTGTGTTCAGTCTAGAACCGTAAGTTGAACCAAATAATGGAGTACTCATAGTGTTATAGTATTTATATCGGCCAAATGATCAGAATGCTAACAAAACAAAAAAGGGGGGATCGAAATCCCCCCTTTGAGAATCAAGTTTCAATCAATTTCACTGAACGCCGTTACCGTGGACGTTACGAACACGGAAGATACGATAATATTGATTAGTGTTTGCCTCTAATCCTGTACTTACTGTACCGCGACCACGAGCGAATGGGTTTTGTGCCATTCCGTATCGAGTCTTGAATCCAATCTTGGGCTGGAAGGATCCTTGATCTACTGCACGTACCATCTGGAGTGGAACGTATGGACAATAGAAGATACCAGCGTCGTAAGGATTTGCACCCTTATATCCTACTACGGCAAAGTCTACACCAGATGCCACGAACGGATCGATAAAGACTCTCATCTTGTTGTTAAGAATACCTGCAAAGATGTTACCGGTGTCATCGACGTTAAGATTAACATTGAGTGCCGGAGAGATGGTCAAGAAACCACCCATTGCAAGTGCCGAAGCAACGTCTGCCGAGCAGATTACGAAGTTACCCTTACCTCTACGAGTCTTCTTGGCAATTTCGTTTGCTTCTCGTTCGATTTGGAACATGAGACCTCGGAAACGTTCTGCACTCCAACGACCGTCAGCGTCAACTGAAAGATCGTAAAGACCACCTGAACCAGCAAGATCTGATTGTTGACAACCGACTACTGCGGTGGTGTAGACTGTGCGAAGAATTTCTCGGTTGATTTCATTAAGAATTTCAACACTGAGAATGTTGGCGAGTTCTGATTCTGCGTCTAACCCGTGAACTGCCTTGAGATCTTGTGCCAGTTCTGTGGTGTATTCTGCCTTGAGGGCACGAGTCTTTGCCTCGACAGCGACTCGTTCAATCGAGAATGCCATTTCTTGGAAATCAGAGTTGGCACCACCTTCACCCAGACGTTCACCGGTTGCGGTAAGCATGGCACGGAATCCTGACAGATTGTCGACGTTAGCTCCTAATGCAGAGATTGGAGTAACTAGTCCACCAGATGCGCCGGCATTGGCGCCTGATGTTAGACCTTCACCCGAGAATTTAGCCCACGGTTCGTCAAACATAGCTTCAGGACCGGTTTGCGAATCGTACTTGGAACGCATTGCAAAAATGAGACCGGTTGGGGCACTCATGGGTTGAACCGATGCCACGTCGTATGCCACGACGTTAGGCATGGCACGACGAACCAAGCTGATTAAGATTGGATCGTAACCAGCAAGTCCTCCTGCTGCTTGACCTCCGGCGGGATTTGCTACATTGAATACACCTCCCATGTTATTAACAGGTGTCTCAGTAAGATATTGTTCGCGCAATGCCTGAGTCTGGTTTTCCAGTAACACAGCAGTGCAACGACGACGATGAATATCGTCAATCTTAGGCATGTCTGCGTGGTCAACCACAGGTGACCATTTTTCTAGTAAAGTGTCGTACGGTGTTGTTTTATTGAAATCCATTTATTGATTCTCCTATTGTTATATTTATACTTTGGATTATTTTGATATCAGGCGAGGAATGTTAAATCGCCACCGGTAAGACCAGTGAACGAATGAAGACGAGCTTGAATATACAGAGGACTAATTGCTCCTTTGACATTTGTTACAGTGCCAGCAAGAGTGTTGCCGTCAGCTGTATAGTAGATTGGACTGAACGTTACACCTTCTGTACGCGTTGCAGTCGCTAAAAATGCAGAATGCTTTGTGATAGCAGCGACGGCACTTCCAGAAGCTAAAGTTGCTCCAGAATTAGCTCCGTCTGTTGCCTTTTGTACCGAAACGACTTGTTTATGAATTCTAGACATTTATTGATTCTCCTTGTTTTGGTTATTTATATTTTTAGATATTTTCAGTTACGTTTTCCACTGATCTTGAGTTGACGACTAATTGCCGCAACATATCCTTCCATCAACGGATTTGCGGAAGGTGCGGGGGAAGAACCAGATGCGTCTACAGGAGCATTTGTTTCAGATCCTGGACCAAAATACGATTCTTTTAGTAATTTTACCTTTTCTGCGTATTGTTCAACCGATTCAAAATCTAAACTTTCTGCCAGTTTGGCAAGTCGTTCAGTTTCGGTATCTGTAAGACCATTTGCTATATGCATAAATTGTTCAGAACATGCCTGAGCAACCAATGCAGAATTTAGAGTCAGATTAGTTTGAATTGCCTCGTTCAATGATTTTTCTAATTGAGTATTTTGTTCAAACAAACCGTCAACGAGATCTACTTTTTCTTCTGGAACTTCAACATACGAATTTTCAAACAGTTGTTTCAGTCCCGCAATAAAGTTTTCTGCAATTTCAGTTCTGAGTCCTCGTTCTACTTCTACTTGATTTTCTTTGAGCCATTCTCTGCTAACTTCGGTTAAATATCCGTCCACTGCTTCAGTGAGATTTTCTAAACCAACAGTAACTGCCTTTTCGGTTTCTTCACGAATCACTGCAGCACTTGCCTCGATAATGTTTTGTTCAATTTCTGCAACTCGTTCTGAAACAGCTGCTTCAAAAATAGTTTTTGCTTTTACTTTAAATTCTTCTGTTAATGTTTCTCCGTTAAAAAGAACTTGTATATAATCTTCTGTTTTCATCTTTTTTCTTTCTTCAGTTTTTTCGGTTTTTTCAGTTTCTTCGGTTTCTTCAGTTTCTTCGGTATCTTCGGTATCTTCGGTTTTTTCGGTTTCTTTTTGTGGTTGCGCCTGCTGACCTCCCATCACAGCACGAAGTGCAGCATCCCATGAACCGCCGCCTGGTCTAAGAGTTGCCATGTTTGCCTGAGCCTGTCCGTCTTGGGCCACAGCGGGGGCATCCATTGATCCTCGACCACTTGCATCCATATCTCCACGACCACTGATATCTCTTACTTTTGATTGTTGCATTTGATTATTTGGCACAGTCGTATCCTCCGTTATTTGTTATTTATAAGTTTTAAAATTTACGTTTATAGTCCCTTAATAAATTTTTTGAATAATTTAAGGGCGGTTTCTTCTAGTTGTTTAGAAGAAGTATTTTTAATTTCTCGATGCATTTTGGATATTTCTTCTTCCCGCAACAGGCCGTTATCCCAGACCCATTGTTTTCCTTCCAGAATACCGTTAACGAATGCACCCGGTGCAGACGGATCTGCAACAATATCAATTGCAGACAACATGAAATCTGGTTGAACTTCGTTTACTTCGTTAATTTTCTTTAATGAACCCATACCTCGAGACGATACTCCGAGACGTGCTCCTTCTTCGATAAGACTCTTGGCAATATTTCCCATTGGGGTAGAAAGAATTTTTGCTCTGCCAATTACGTCATTGCCGGATTGACGCAATTCAGTAATCATATGAGATACTCGATCTAAATTAACAGTGGGACTTGAAGGATGATTTAATTCTCCAAAAGATCGTTTTTCTCTAATTAAATCTTTTGAATATCGTTCGCACTCTTTCATTAAAATTTTAGTAGGATATTTTCTGCCGTTGCGATTTACAGTTTCCGCCTGAAGCATTATACCTTCAATGAAATACGACTTAGGACGACCTTCTGTTCCTTCTTCGATTATGGGCTTGACCCAATCAAAAGATTGTTCTGTAATTAAAAGCATTTATTTCTTTGCCTTAATAGCTGCACTTATTGCTTTTCTTTTGTTTGCTATATACTCATCTGAACTGTCTTTATCACCATCATTGTCAATATCGCCGTCTTCTTCGCCCACTGGATCTGTTTTTTCTGTCAGTAATTTTGCTCCAAGACGTTCTAGTTCTTGTTCTAAAATTAAACCGATTCGGACACTCATTGATTCCTTTATTAAAGATTTTGCTTGATTAAATTTTTTGGTTACGATTGATTCTAATATTTTTTCAGTTGACATAGGTACTCCTATTTATAATATTTTGAATTTGGGTAGGATGTTGCAATAATAGTTTAGTCGTTTGTCGATTTTTGTGTTTGAGACCAGAATTATGTATAAAAAATTTAATCTTTGCCGCTTGAGAATTGTTAATAGTTACTGTATTTTTATTTTTAAATCTAATTCGTTTTGGTATTTTTGTATGTTCTACCAGAGTTAAAAATTCGTAAAATCCTTCATCAAAATATTGAAAAACACCAGAATATTGAGATTTTTTAGTTGTTTTAGACATTATTCTTCACTACCAGCAGATTCTCCTTCAGCCTGTTGTTGCATGGCTAAATCTCTCTGTTGTTGTTCCATTTGTTGTTGTATTTTGACTTCTCGTTCTTGTGACATTTCCACATCCATTTGGGCCATTTCTTCGTCAGTTTGATTTAAAATTTGTTTCCTAATATACTTGTCTGAAAACAAAGTTCCCGAAGCCTGTTGCATGATTCCTAACATGTCTACCTTTGTTTTAAGAATTTCCATATTTTTCAATTCATCAAAATACGAGTCTTTATTGAATTTGAAATCAATATAATATTCTATAGATTTCCAATCTGCTGTAGTCATTATGCCCTTAAGTAGACATTGTTTTTTAAGTAGATCTAAAAACAATTCAGCAAATTTCATTCTCATTCTTTCAATAAATTTAAAGAACTTTACTTCGTCTCGAGTAATCTCTCCCATTCTGCCCATATTAAATCCGTTTTGTGCCTCGAGACGACTGAGTGGAACATTTAAAGAACGAAATAATTTTTTCAACAAATAATCTACGTCTTCTAGTTGACCTAGTTGTTGGCCTCCATCCAAAGTAGTAATTTCAGTTCCTTTGCCTCCATCTCTGCGAGGAATCCAGAAATCTTCTAACATGGAATTATGATTCCAGTCGTCTTTTATTTGACCAGTCTTAGGATCATAAGACAGTTTGTTTCGATATCGAACCATAAGATCCTTCATGTACTGTTCTGCCTTTTGCTTGGGCAAGTTTCCAACATCCACATAAAAGATTCTTCGTTCTGGTGCTCGAGACATTCTGTAAATTACAACTGC
>Ga0194134_10006505_pt1 | contig 10441 bp, 10 predicted proteins | sample TA2KigOff0mmetaG_FD_148602 | JGI IMG/M metagenome (GOLD analysis project Ga0194134, IMG submission 148602) | Freshwater microbial communities from Lake Tanganyika, Tanzania - TA2015056 Kigoma Offshore 0m | ecosystem: Environmental > Aquatic > Freshwater > Lake | place: Tanzania: Lake Tanganyika... | reverse complement strand
ATGCCAGGGGCTTTGGCTCGTACTTCGTTGCACCAAGGAATTTTCGAGAGTTCCTGCGTCCAAAATGGGGGCTCTTTGCGTATCGACTGTTCTTGTTGATTCATCGTTGTGGATCACCAATAGAGCAGCCACTGGTTATTGATTCGAACACCGTGGCCTTGAAGCATGACGCGAGGAGTGTTTCCTCCCGATGGAAACAAAATTGCTTGATGAGGTTGCAAGCCGCTATGCACCAGCATAGTACCAAGTTCATACCGATGAAGGGATTCGGTTGAGCCTTGCCACACCTTTAAACCTGCACCTTCGGGCAAAGACAGCGGCACAGTAAATGTCATGACGTCTTTATCTGAAAACTGGACTCTTGGAAAAACTCGTTTAAATTGCAGGTCGGTATGCTTACTCGCTACTTTTCCAGCAAAGAGGCTGTGGGGTAGGTGGATATGAAACCCTGGAAGTGCGGTATGTTCACAGTCAAACTGAGCGTGAAGCTTCGTTAGATCCTCCATAGCATCCAGACATCGATCAAGTAGGGAAGCAAAGTTCTTTTTAAGTAGATTATTGTTCCAGCTTCTAAGCCTCAGATTGTTGTAAGGAGCGGTTCCCTCAGTTCTTCTTTCTGCGCTTGAGGCGTCTAAGTAGGCAGCAAGCCCAAGCGTAAAGAAAGGCAGACTTTGATGCCTTGAAGTCCAATAAACGCGTTGTTGATGAACTTTTTCTGTCCAAATTTTGCAATCATCAGCCTCTATAACCTTGATTGAAAGTGAATCGAATGCTTCCATGCTGTGGTTCGAGCTTCGTTGGATTAGGGTGATGATGATCAGGATATTGGGTGAGTTTTACCATGGCAAAGCCTGAGAGCCTGAGGTTAGGCGAATCAGTTCGTAGTCTGACTAGCCTTTTATGGGCTCCAAAGTTGAAGTCATTTGGCGTTTCATATGAAGGCTGTAGATATCCGGAAAAAAGGGTATCTGCTTCAGATGAAGGTTTTAGCCTGCTGGAGGTTTTGGCTGTGCTTGCCATCGTCGCAACCTTGATCGTTTACCTACTTCCCTCTACGGAGGGTTTGCAGGCACGTGGGTTTGAGCAAGAGCTCAAGCGCCTCGCTGCCCGCGTCTCAATTGCTGCCGAACAGGCAAGACTCGAAAGCAGGGCTTATCAGGTCGAAATTGATGATCTTGGTTATCGCTTTTATCGCAATCAACTCGGTCGTTGGGCTCTTGTTGAAGATGACCGACCGCTCCTTGCCTCTGCATGGCTCGCATCAACCAACTTAGGTAGGCTTGGTGAGTTTGAAGGTCTTCAAGGGTCTACGGTTAAGGCGCAGCGATTAGAAATCGGTGTCGAACCAATCGATCCAGCCTGGGAATTATGGTTTTCGCGCGAACCACATCGGCTTTCTTTACAGCATGATGGTTTCGGATCAATCACCCTGCGTCGGTTGAAATGACCTTGTTTAAGCTGATCTTCCTCAACCATACCCGTGGAGCACCGCTCGATCGTTGCTTAGGGTTTTCTTTAATCGAAGTGTTGGTTGCCCTTTTGCTGTTGTCTGTTGCCATGCTTGCATCATTTCGCAGTCTTGGTGTGAGTACCCAAACCGCTCAAATCACCCACGTTCGAATGCTTGCTCAATGGAGCGCGGAGAATCGGTTAATGGAGATACGCCTTCGCCGAGAGTGGCCAACGCTTGGGGAGGATCGCTTCGATTGCTCTCAGCTTGACACCGTGCTTAGTTGTACGCAACGGGTTATCGCTACGCCTAATCCAAGTTTCAGGCGGGTTGAATTGCTCGTCCACGACGCGGGACTTCGTCAAGTCGCACGGCTTGTTGGTTTTGCAACGCTGGCCCGGTGATCGCGATCAACTGCCTTGATGAGATGTTTTGGGGCAACCCGCGAACAGGTCGGAAACGAGTGTGATCAAGTTCATTTTTTATAAATGCCGATCGCCAAGCCAACTTGGGCTGACATTGCTTGAGCTCTTGGTTGCTCTACTTTTGAGCGCTATGCTAACGGTCATCGCTTGGCGCGGATTGGATCGGGTTGCGCAGGGCTCTCAGCATGTGTTGACAAGTTCTGATCGAAGCCAACGGCTAAGTCAAGTCATGAGCCAGCTTGAGATTGACTTGATGGAGGCTGGACAGCTGCGACAAAGCGGCCGTTTTGCTTTAAGACTGAGCGACTCGGCCTCGTCGGACGCCTTGCAATCGTCATTTGTGGAATTCCAGCGGGTATTGGGCGGCCAAGACCAATCCCAGCGCCTGCCGAATGGTCCACTACTCGCGACCACGTTACAGTGGATACGCTGGGAAGTTCATCATGGCGTCATCATCCGAAGCTTGCCTGAGAGGGGGCAAAGTCAGCAAATGCTGGTTGGTGTAAGCGCTATGCAGTTACGTCCCTTAGGTGTTGCACTAACGCAGGAGAAACTGACACAGCCAGAGCGTTGGTCAGGGTTGGAGGTGGTGTTTTTGATGAACAATGGGCAAAAGGTGCGCCGAGTCCTATCCATGCGCGACTAAACAAGTGGCAATCATGCAAGGACCTAGGTTTCAAAGTTCAAAGGCAAGGGGGGCAGCCGTCATCGCGGCGATGATGGTTGTTGCCATAAGCGCAATCCTTGCAGCACAGGTTTTTGAGCGACAGCAACTGGCAGTTCGAAGCATCGAAAATCGAATGGATGCATCCCAGATCCTTTGGATTGAGCGAGCGGCAAGCGACTGGGCCCGCCTTATCCTGTGGCTTGACGCGAGAACGACCGCTATCGATCACTTGGGCGAGCCATGGGCGATGATGGTCCAACAAACAGAACTCGACCCCACAGTATATGGTGGAGCAAGAGCGGGGACAAAAGATGCAAGCGCAGTCTTAACTGGTCGGATTGAGGACGCACAATCCCGCTTTAATCTCGGTAATCTACTAGACAAGGGGAAGGTTTCGGTCAGTGATGTTGTGGCATTAAGGAGATTACTGGGCGTTATCGGCCTGGATGCAGGCCTTGCTGAGGAGATCGCTGGTTTTGCGGTGGCCACTGGTTTTGGGAGGATAAGAGATCTGCTATCCGTTCGTGGCATTGACCTAGGCAGTTTTGAACGATTAGAACGTTATGTTGTTGTGTTGCCCAGGCGCTCCGCTGTTAATGTCAATAGCTCATCAGCTGAGCTCCTGTACGCTTACCTGCCTGGACTCGACTTGACGGCAGCCCAAGCCCTCATCAAGCGACGAGAAAAAGAGGCGTTCAAGGACCTCGCGACACTCAGGGCCAGATTGCCCGAATACGTTCATCTTCCGGCTGAACATTTCGCGGTGACTACTCGCTTTTTCATGATGGAGGGAGTGATACTTTATGGAAGAGTCAGTTCTCGGGCTCGTATCTTGTTTGAGCGCAACCCCCAGCCTGATCAAGATCTGGAGGCTGTAAGTGTGGTGTGGCGTGAGAGGCTTTAGATTGAGTGATATTGATGTTTCGATCTGCCAATACAACTTGGAGTTTCACGCTTGGTAAATGAGACCAAAGTCCGTCGATATGCCTTTTTACCCTCGCGGACAGCTATGCGCGGCGATGCAATTCATGCTCTGCGACAAGCATGTGAAGGCAGCCAGAATACGCGGGTCAAACTCTACCTGCATCCTAGGGACGGTCGTCTTATTAACCTCAAACCGGTACCTGTGAGTGGTAAGGAGCGATTTAATGCTATCCGAGCCTTGCTTGAAGGCTCGCTACTTGTTGAACTCGATCAATTAGTCATGGCAAGTCGGCTTGGTTCAGAGCGCTGGATCACCGCACTTTGCGACAAAAATTGGATAGAAATGCTTTTTGAAGCGGCAAAAACGCTGGGTATTACACTCGAAGGAATCTGGCCCGCGCAAGTCTTGTTTGACTCAGCGTCAGCATTCAATCCTGATGGCCAAGGCGGTTTGTCTGAGTTGGCAGTTATTGATCTTGTTTGGCCGCCAAAATCCGAATTCAACGACAGTACCACCATCAAAGAGCCGGGCTTAAACCTGCTCGAGGCAATGATCTTGCGAAAAGAGGATGCAACATGGGTTTCGGTGAGTGACGGGTCATTGCAGTGGTGGCGTCGACTTGATTTGCTGCTAGCGCATGCTCGATGGGCAATCGGACACGCGCCAGAGGGAGCACTAAGACGACCTTTGCTTATCGGCATCATTTTGCTGTCTTTTCTGGGTATCTCATTGCAGATCGATACTTGGATGCTGCAACATCGCGTCGAGCAAAGCGAAGTGCGCCTGGAAAAGCTTTTTAGAGAGACGATGCCAGCACAAACAGTAATGGTCGATCCGGTGTTACAAATGCAGCGCGCGCTTGAAAAGCGCAGCCAGTCACCATCACTCGATCCAAAACAAGCAATCGATCCTTTATCGGGTTTTCTGTTAATACAGCGTTCGCTATCTCGGGTTGCCGGGGTCGCTGCTGGTGATGCGGTGCAGCAAATCGAGTGGGTAACCGACCCTTCGGGTTCCTTGCTCAGTCTGCGTTGGAACCAGTCAATCGTAGATCAGCAGAGCCTTCGGCCGATTATTCAGGAGATGGCTTCAAAAACAGGATTGTCGGTCCAGTGGGGTTCGCCCCAAGAAGGGCTAGTGCAGTTGCGTTTCCGACCAGGGTAGCAGCGTGGTTTATAAGATCATTGAACAATTAAAAGGCGCATTCTTTCGATTGGAGCTTCGTGAGCGTCGCTTAATGCTGCTTGCATTAATCATGCTCGTCCCGATTGTGCTTTTATTCGCATGGCTTGAGCCAATGCTGGTTAAGCGTCAGGCTCTACAGCAACGCCTAGACCGCCTTGAACGTGAACACGCCAAGTTAACCAGCCTGGCTCAACAATGGCACAGCCATGCTCAACAAACGTCCCCGCTGAATAGCCAAGACCTTGAATCACGTCTTCGCGCAAGCCTAGTCGCAGCGGGGGTAATGGCGGATTCGCAGCTTAAAGTTCTACCGAATCGATCTGTTGTCTTAGAAGCAACCGCCGTCCGGCAAACCGAGCTATTTAACTGGCTCGTCGATGTCAGACGCGAGACCCAGTCGCAATGGGCTGACTTTCGGATCGAAAGAAGTACACAAGTTGATCAGCTTAAGTTGCGCATTCGGTTTGTGGATGCAAGCGGAAGGTCTGGATGATTTTTGTCGTACTTCTTGTTGTGATTGTTGCTGCTGTCTCGCACGCCCCAGCGAGTTGGCTTGATGAGGCGATTCGCATTGGCACGCAAAACCGCGTTCGCTTGGCTCAAGCAAGCGGGACGCTTTGGCAAGGGCAAGCCTATCCCGTGCTGAGACTGAGTGATGCCGCGACGATAACGCAAGCGAGTGATTCAAACTTGCAGCTCACGACGAGAAAGAGCATTGGGCAAGCTTCCGAGGTTTTTGGTTTGTCCCTGCCACATCCGGTGAAGTGGCGATTGAACCCTTTTGCGGCTATTGTGGGAGAGGCTGGCTTAGAGCTGAGCATCCAAGGTATAGATCGCCCGCTTCGAGTTGTTTGGAGGGACGGCTTTTTTCAACTGCCAGCAGGTCAAATTAACCTTCCGAGACTGGATTTCTCCGCACTAGGTTCCCCTTGGAATAGTTTGCAACCGAGCGCGCTCATCGAGTTGCGTTGGACTTCGCTCAAGCTGACCCCCAAATTAGAGTCCAATGTGATGATCACGAGCGGTCGGCTGAGCGTAATCCTGTCCGATGTGGCTCTCAGCATTTCTCCGGTTCGACCTCTTGGTAGTTATGAATTAAATATCGAACTGGGTAGAAATCACCATTGGGATCTTCGAACGATCGACGGCTTTCTCCATTTGAAAGCAATGCAAGACGGTCAATCGGGTGTGCGTATCGAGGCTCGCCCACAGGCGTCTGAGGAAAAACGTTTAAGGCCGCTCTTATCACTGATGGGTCAGCAAGACGGCGACGCCACAATTTTACGGCTGATACCCTAGTCGGTGAGTTTGAGCCTAGTCAATTAAGGAAATAGTTATGACGATACATGTCGGATCAATGTTTCGACATCGATCAATTAATCGCTTGCAGATATCAGGTGAGTTTGGACTTCGAAAGCTGTTGAGTTTTCGTTGGCTAGCTCGAGCGATGATCACCGCTTTTTATAGTGCGCTCAGTTGTTTTCTGTTCGTCTCGACGATAACGCTTGCACAGCCAACATCATCCTCATTCGTCGTTGCGCAGCTTGGTCCAGCTCCGCAATTATCGACAATCGGCCAGCAGACTATCGATACAAACAACGCACAGCCTAACATGACAACTCAGGCAAGTGGCACGGCCCGGTCCTTCGTAACAAAGCAGGCAATCTCAGAACAACATAAAGGCAGCATTCAGCGCTTATCGGGTGATCGGCTGCAATTGAATTTTAGGGATGCCGATATCGAAGCTGTAGCGGCTGCATTTTCACAACTGCTTGGTCGCAGCATTCTGGTCGATGCCCGCGTGAAGGGTCGTATGAGTCTGGAGTCGCCTCGTCCGGTGAGCAAAGAGCAGGCGCTTGCCTTGTTTCAAACGGCGTTAAGGATGCAACTTTTTGCGATGGTACAAGTGGGCGAAAGCCTTCGGGTACTGCCTGAAGTCGATGCCAAACTCCATGGTGGTCCTGTTCAACTCAGTGCAAGCACCTTGCGCAATGCTGAAGAAGTGCAAACAAGGGTCTTTCGTCTACGATATGAATTAGCAAACAATATTTTACCGATTATTCGGCCTTTGGTGCCACCGAATAATACGATCTCGGCAATGGCAAGCAATAACAGTTTGATTGTGACAGATTATGGATCAAATTTAGAACGTATTGCCCAATTGATCGAGGATCTTGATGCGCCAGCCAAGGCTGATTTCATTTCAATAACGATTAAGCATGCCTCAGCAAGCGATGTAGCCACGCTGGTTGCCCGATTACTCGATGCAAGCGAAGTCGGCGCGAATGATGTTCGACTCAAAGTGAGTCTCGTACCAGAGCCTAGAAGTAATGCCTTATTGGTTCGTTCCTCATCACCTGCCCGTATCGAACAAGTCAGGCAGCTGATTGAGCAGGTCGATCAACCATCGGGGAAGCCTGGCAACATTCACGTGGTGTATTTAAAAAACGCAGAAGCCACCCGACTTGCCCAAACCCTACGTGGCATTTTAAGCGGTGATGGCACTTCGCTTGGCGGATCGCTTGGCGGCACTGCGGCCTCTGGTGCTTCGGCTGGGTTTCCAAATCAAGGCATATCCGGAGGTGCTGGCTTCGGAAGCCCGCAGAGTTCGGGTTCGCAAGGGCTTGCGCCATTAGGAGGAAGCCAGAGCATGACTGGAGGCTTCGGCGGTGGCATGACCGGCTCGGGCTTTGGCGCTGCGGGCTTTGGATCCAACACTCAGTCGGCGTCAAGCGCAGGGCTAGGCGGGCAGAACATGGCGCTTGGCGCTGCACAAGGGATGCAAGCAGGCGCAGCTGCCGGACCAGGGCCTGCAAGTAGCATCAACCGTCTTGGCGCTGTTGTGATTGCAGCAGACGCTGCAACCAATTCCTTGATCATTACAGCTTCTGAACCGGTGTTTCGCGATATCCGGGCTGTGATCGATAAGCTTGATGTTCGCCGTGCTCAAGTCTATATCGAGTCGCTGATTGTCGAAGTCAATGCCGATAAAGCTGCTGAACTCGGATTTCAGTGGCAATTTCTTAACGGTACTTTGTCGGGCGCGAGTCGGGCCATTGGCGGCACGAATCTGTCAGCACGTGGAGAAGGGACGAATATTCTCGATCTCACCACGAATGTGCTTGGAGCAGCGCAGGGTTTAAACATTGGCATCATAAGAAATAGCCCATTGCCAGGTGCTGGGTCAAACACAACAGGCCTAATCAATTTGGGTGTGCTCGCCAACGCCTTGCAATCGCGTGCCAACGGCAATGTGCTCGCAACGCCAAACCTCTTAACGCTTGATAACGAAGAGGCACGTATTATCATCGGGCAAAACGTACCCTTTGTAACCGGCTCTTATGTCAATACCGGTGCAGGTGGCGGTGTTGTGAATCCATTCCAAACGGTTGAGCGGCGCGACGTAGGCACAACGCTTCGGGTCAGGCCACAGGTTTCTGAAGGCGGTACGGTCAAGCTTGCGATTTATCAAGAAGTTTCTAGTATCCAGGACAAAACATTAAGCGCTGGGTTAATCACCAACCGTCGTGCGATTGAATCCAATGTACTTGTTGACGATGGCCAGATTATTGTGCTTGGCGGCTTGATTGAAGACCGCACAAGTGGTGATACCCAGTCGGTGCCCTTTTTGGGTGATATTCCGATTGCAGGTCAGCTCTTTCGCTACGACGCACGCTCGCGTAATAAAACAAATCTTTTGGTTTTCTTAAGACCACGCGTGCTGAGAAGCGCCGAGGCTGCTTCAGCACTTACTCAAGATCGTTATGAATTCATGCGCGGTGTGCAACAAGAGCAAACCCTTCCAGCCGGCGTGCTAATGCCCAAACAGGAGAGTCCGGTTTTGCCTGAGGTCCAGCGATGAAGTTTGACGATCCGGCATGGGTGCCTATTTCCCCTGCCAGACTGATGCCTTATAGCTTTGCGCGCAGCCATCAGTTGCTCATCAAAGCCGAAGACGCTGGTCGATTACTGGTTCAGTTCAGTGAGGCGAGCAGCCATGCCGGGCTCAATGAGCTTTATCGGGTGATGGATCACGAGCTTGTTTTACAGCATTTGCCCAAAGAGCAATTAGAGCGCGATATTGCGCAGGCTTACGCCCGACAGGATGGTTCAGCCGCAGCGGTTGTGGATGCAGTTGAAAGCGATCTTGATCTGAGCCAATTGATGCAAGATGTGCCCAGGGTTGAAGATTTGCTCGATGCTCAAGACGATGCACCGATTATTCTCATGATCAATGCCCTACTCACGCAGGCCGTGCGTGATGGTGCTTCCGATATTCACATCGAAGCCTTTGAGCACTTCTCGCTTGTTCGTTTTCGTATTGACGGAAACCTCAGAGACGTCGCGCGCCCTCGACGCGAGTTACACGCTGCGTTGCTGTCGCGGATCAAAATTCTTGCAGCCCTCGATATTGCTGAGAAGCGTCTGCCTCAGGATGGCCGCATGGCCTTGAAAGTGGCGGGAAAGCCAATCGATGTTCGAGTTTCGACCCTACCGACTGGACATGGCGAGCGCGCAGTGCTTCGCTTGCTTGATAAGCAGGCGGGTAGGCTCGATTTGAAGGCACTTGGATTAGCTGATGACACCCGTGCTGCGATGAGCAAGCTGGTTCGACAGCCTCATGGGATCGTCCTGGTTACCGGTCCAACGGGTTCTGGCAAAACAACCACGCTTTACGCCGCTTTGGGTCAATTAGATAGTAATGTAACCAATATTTTAACCGTTGAAGACCCGATTGAATACGATTTGGAGGGCGTTGGTCAGACGCAGGTTAATGCCCGAATCGATATGGATTTTGCAAGAGCATTAAGGGCAATTCTTCGCCAAGATCCCGATGTGGTGATGATCGGCGAGATTCGCGACTTGGAGACCGCCCAGATCGCGGTTCAAGCCTCGCTGACAGGTCATTTAGTGCTTGCCACCTTGCATACCAACGATTCAATTGCAGCGGTGACAAGACTTGTTGATATGGGTATTGAATCGTTCCTATTATCATCAAGTTTACTGGGTGTTTTGTCTCAACGCTTGATTCGCTTGCTGTGTGCTTCGTGCAAAGTGCCAGATCCACTACATCCTGGTGCCTGGCGCGCGCAAGGCTGTCCGGCCTGCGCACAAAGCGGATTTCGAGGCAGGGCTGCGATCTGTGAGCTTTTGCAGGTGAATGAGCCGATGCAAGCCCTAATTCATGAAGCAGCCTCTGAGACGCGGATGCGTGAACTTGCCCAAATCAGCGGCTTTAGGAGCATGCGTGAGGATGCCCAACGTTGGGTCCGTAATGGCCTGACCAGTGTGGACGAAGTGCTGCGCGTCACCCGAGACGCCTAAATCCAGCATGGCTGCATTTCGCTTTGAGGCTTTGCGTGGTGACGGAAAGCGTGAACGTGGGTACCTCGACGCCGAGTCAATGCGCCAGGCCCGATCGATCTTGCGCGAACGTGGTCTGATTTGCCTCCAACTTGAGCGTTCGGAGCAAAGCAAGGCGCAAAGCCGAGAAATTGCGTTTTTTTCAGGCAAGGTGAGGGCAGCCTCGCTTGCCAACGCGACAAGACAGCTCGCCAGTCTGGTCGCTGCAAGGTTACCTTTGGAGCGTGCCTTGCTTGCTGTGGTTGAGCAAGCCGAGGAGGCGCGGCTGCGAGATCTTATTTCGGCTGTTCGTAGCGAAGTGGTTGCAGGGCAGTCGCTTGCGCAGGCCCTTGCGGCTTATCCTCGAGACTTTCCTGAGACTTTTCGTGCGGTGATCGCAGCCGGTGAGCAGTCCGGCGATCTTGCCCCGGTCTTATTGCGACTCG
>Ga0194134_10006503_pt1 | contig 10443 bp, 8 predicted proteins | sample TA2KigOff0mmetaG_FD_148602 | JGI IMG/M metagenome (GOLD analysis project Ga0194134, IMG submission 148602) | Freshwater microbial communities from Lake Tanganyika, Tanzania - TA2015056 Kigoma Offshore 0m | ecosystem: Environmental > Aquatic > Freshwater > Lake | place: Tanzania: Lake Tanganyika... | reverse complement strand
CAGAACCGGCATGCGGATATCGCTCAGTCCCGCGACCGCACCGCGGAAGGAGAGTTTCGCTTCCTCGTCTCCCGAGATGACCTCGGGTTCGACGCCGAGTCGCACCCTCACACCTGAAACGAATTGCTCCCGATTAACGACATCCCGTGCCGCCGACGTTGCCACGAAACGCACGTTCCGCACCGGGTACTCACGCATGAGACGGGCATACTCGTCACACGCATCGAAGGTGCGCACCAGCGCCGCGGGGCTAAAGGATCCCGTCGCGTCGACGCCTTCACCCAAACGAACGGTGCGCATCTCTCGGACGACATCGTGGACGACTCCACCTGCGACCTCAGCGATCAGGAGGCGCAGGGCATTCGTTCCGCAATCGATCGCGGCGTATCGGTCAGACACAGGGTCCTCGCGTCCACCAGGATTCAATGCGGTCAAGCATCTCATCACCGACGGGATTAACACCGGGCCCACATGCGAGGGCTTGACCGACGTGGACGTGAAGGCATTTGACCCGAGTGGGCATCCCGCCGGCGCTGACACCCTCGATCTCGGGTACCTCGCCGAGTTCCGACCGGTCCGCGAGGTACCGCGCATGGGCGTGCTCATACTGCTCGCGCATGTCCGGGTCCTCACGAATTTGGTCTTCCATCTCCCGCATGACCCCCGTGGCCTCCAGGGTGCCGATGAGGGAGGTGAGTCGTGGGCAGGTGACGTAGTACGTCGTCGGGAAGGGGGTCCCGTCCGGTAGGCGCGGCTCGGTGCGTACGACCGCCGGAGCTCCGCACGCACACCGAAAGGCTACGGAGTGGATGGCGCGAGGTTCGCGACCCAACTGCGCGGCAACCACCGCAAGATCCGCCGACGCGCAGCCCATGTCCCGACCCTAGGAGGCGGTCTCCTCAGCTGCGTCGGCGGTGCGGACGGATTCCCCGACCGTGACGTACCACGGCACCGGCACCTGCGCGGACTCCATGAGGGTCTCCTCCGCAGGCCGCCCGTCGGCACCGAGAGCCACGTAGCCGATCTCGCCCGGGAACACGAAATGCAGACGACGCCGGGATTCCGCGGCGATGAACGCCGGATCGTTCCAGCGTTCCCGCTCGACCAGGAGCTCGGCGACCCGGGCCTTGGTCGCCTCGACATCCGACTGGAGTGCCGCGATCTGCGCCCGCTGACCGAACCAGTTGCGAATGGGCATGGCGACTGTGGCCACGAACATCCCGAGCGCGAGAACCAGCACGAGGGCGCGCAGTGTCAGCACGCCCGCTCGCCCGGACATCACGGGGGAAGCCACTCGGGAATAGTGGCACGCACCGAGCGCCGAATCGGGGCGCCGTGCCGGTCAGGCGGTGAAACGTGGGAAGGCCGCGCGGCCGGCATACCGGCCGGCATCGCCCAACTCCTCCTCGATCCGCAACAACTGGTTGTACTTCGCGACCCGCTCAGATCGCGCCGGGGCACCGGTCTTGATCTGGCCGCAGTTCACCGCGACCGCGAGATCGGCGATCGTGGTGTCCTCGGTCTCGCCCGAGCGATGCGACATCATTGACGCGTAGCCGGAACGGGTCGCGAGCGCAACGGCATCGAGGGTCTCCGTCAGCGACCCGATCTGATTGACCTTCACCAAGAGCGCATTGGCGGCTCCAAGCTCGATTCCGCGAGCAAGACGCACTGGATTCGTGACAAACAGATCATCACCGACGAGCTGGACTCGCTCACCGAGTTCCTCGGTCAGATGGACCCATCCATCCCAGTCATCCTCGGCCAGCGGGTCCTCGATGGACACCAAAGGGAAATCACGCACGAGGGTGTCGTAGTACGCCGTCATCCACTCTGCGGACCGTGGTGCACCTTCGAACGTGTAGCCCCCGTCACCGTGGAACTCCGTCGAGGCCACATCCAGAGCGAGTGCGATGTCGGAACCGATTGTGAGACCAGCCGCATCGATGGCCGTGCCGATCAGCTCGAGGGCCGCCCGGTTGTTCGGCAGATCAGGAGCGAAACCGCCCTCATCGCCGAGGCCGGTTGCGTAGCCGTTCTTCTTCAAGACACCCTTGAGCGCGTGGTAGACCTCTGCGCCCTGGCGTAGCCCCTCGGAGAAAGTGGCTGCGCCGATCGGCGCGATCATGAATTCCTGGATATCCACACCGGTGTCAGCGTGCGCACCACCATTGAGGATGTTCATCATTGGGATGGGCAGTACGTGCGCGTTGGGTCCACCGACATAACGGAAGAGGGGTAGTCCGGCGGAGAGTGCCGCAGCCTTGGCCACCGCGAGCGAGACGCCGAGGACAGCATTCGCGCCGAGTCTCTCCTTATTGGGCGTCCCGTCCACGTCGATCATCACCTGATCTACAAGACGCTGATCGGAGGCATCGAGACCGAGGACCTCGGGGGCGATCGCCTGCTCGACTGCCTCGACCGCGGCGCGCACGCCCTTGCCCAAGTACCTGTCTCCACCATCACGCCGTTCGACGGCCTCGAATGCGCCCGTCGAAGCTCCGGACGGGACCGCCGCCCGGGCGACGGTGTCGTCGTCAAGGAGGACCTCCACTTCCACCGTGGGATTCCCACGTGAATCGAGGATCTCGCGTGCGATCAGAGCATCGATATCGGCCACGCCCACACCCTAGCGGCGGAAGATCACCGATCCCGTGGGAGCGGTTGGCGATCCGAGAGTCGGATGACCGGGCGGTCACCCAGGGGTTGCGTCAAAATGACATCGACCCACGTACTGTCCCCTGCGATTCCCGTCTCAGGGCAGGCCACGTTGCGTGATTGCTCGACCTTCGCCTCGACCTCAATGCGTGGTCCGCGTTCGAACGCGGTCACCTGCCTTCGCTGGCAACGTGACAGCGATCGACACGACCATCTCATCCGTCGTGGGCCGGAAGGAGACTGGCTGGAGAGGTGACTCGACCTGACCCAGCGATCGCAGGGGGCCGGCTCCGGCCAGGAGGCCGAGGGCCAGGGTGAACAGCACCCCGATGAGGGCTCCGGCGAGCAGGATCCAGACGAACCTCGGAACCCCTCGCTTCGGGGCGTCGAACTCCTCGATGCCGGGGATCAGCGGACCACGCGGCATCACTCGCCCCTACTCCGTGCCGGCGGTCTCCATCGGGGGACTGTCGGGAAGCTCAGCCTTGGGAGTCGGGGTGAAGGTGAACTCACGCTCCGCATCCTCTCCCGTGACGTCGACGACGACGATGGATCCCGGCTGCAGATCGCCGAAGAGCATCTTCTCACTCAGCGGGTCCTCGATCTCGCGTTGAATCGTGCGACGCAGCGGACGCGCTCCCAGAACTGGGTCGTAGCCACGCTGGGCGAGCAGGGACTTCGCCGCTGGGGTCAACTCGATCGCCATATCGCGATCCGAGAGGCGGGACTCGAGTCCCGCGACCATCAGATCGACGATCTGGAAGATCTCCGCCTCGGTCAACTGGTGGAACACGATGACGTCGTCGATCCTGTTCAGGAATTCGGGTCGGAAATGCTGCTTAAGCTCAGACTGCACCTTCGACTTCATTACCTCGTAGGCGCTGATCTCGTTGTTGTCGGGTGCGAAGCCCAAGCCCTGACCTTTGGACACATCGCGGCTTCCGAGGTTGGTGGTCATGATGATCACGGTGTTCTTGAAGTCCACCGCGCGACCCTGGGCGTCGGTCAAACGACCTTCCTCCAGGACCTGCAGCAGCGAGTTGAAGATATCCGAGTGCGCCTTCTCCACTTCATCGAAAAGCACGACACTGAAGGGCTTGCGACGCACCTTCTCGGTGAGTTGGCCGCCCTCCTCGTATCCGACGTACCCGGGAGGCGATCCGAAGAGACGTGACGCCGTGTGACGCTCCGAGTACTCGCTCATATCGAGCGCGATGAGGGCATCCTCATCGCCGAAGAGGAACTCCGCAAGTGTCTTGCTCAACTCGGTCTTGCCGACGCCCGAGGGCCCAGCGAAGATGAACGAACCACTCGGACGCTTCGGATCCTTCAGTCCTGCACGCGTGCGGCGGATCGCGCGGGACAGCGCCTTGATGGCCTGCTCCTGACCGATGACCCGCTTGTGGAGCTCGTCCTCCATGCGACGCAACTTCTCGATGTCATCCTCAGTGAGGTCGGACACCGGGATACCGGTCATGAGAGCCAGCACCTCGCCGATCAGCCGCTCGTCCACCTCGGCGACGACGTCAAGGTCACCGGCCTTCCACTCGCGCTCACGCTCGGCCTTCTCAGCCAGCAGGTTCTTCTCGACATCGCGCAACGAGGCTGCCTTCTCGAAGTCCTGCGCGTCGATCGCGGACTCCTTCTCCTTGCGGGTCTCGGCGATGCGCTCGTCGAACTCACGGAGATCCGGGGGTGCCGTCATCCGCCGGATGCGCAACCGAGAACCAGCCTCATCGATCAGGTCGATCGCCTTGTCCGGGAGCTGACGGTCGGAGATGTAACGATCTGAGAGGCGCGCTGCCGCATCCAGGGCTCCATCCGTGATGGACACGCGATGGTGGGACTCATAGCGGTCCCGGAGGCCGCGGAGGATCTCGACAGTGTGCGGCACATCCGGCGCATCGACCTGTACCGGGGCGAAGCGGCGCTCGAGCGCGGCGTCCTTCTCGACGTACTTGCGGTACTCATCGAGGGTGGTCGCTCCAATGGTCTGGAGTTCACCTCGCGCCAGCATCGGCTTCAGGATGCTCGCGGCATCGATCGCACCTTCGGCGGCGCCGGCACCGACGAGTGTGTGCATCTCATCGATGAACAGGATGATGTCGCCGCGCGTCTTGATCTCCTTGAGCACCTTCTTCAAGCGCTCCTCGAAGTCACCGCGGTAACGGCTTCCCGCGACGAGAGCACCGAGATCGAGCGAGTACAACTGCTTGTCCTTGAGCGTCTCGGGAACCTCACCCTTGACGATGTTCTGAGCCAAACCTTCGACGATGGCGGTCTTGCCCACACCGGGTTCGCCGATCAAGACGGGGTTGTTCTTGGTACGCCGGGACAGGACCTGCATCACGCGCTCGATCTCGCGGTCGCGCCCGATCACAGGGTCGAGCTTGCCTTCACGGGCGGCAGCCGTCAGGTTACGACCAAACTGATCGAGAACGAGCGACGTCGAGGGAGTCCCCTCCGCAGGCCCCCCAGACGTTGCCGGTTCCTTGCCCTGGTAGCCCGAGAGCAATTGGATGACCTGCTGGCGCACACGGTTCAGATCAGCTCCGAGCTTCACGAGGACCTGCGCAGCGACACCCTCGCCTTCGCGAATCAAGCCGAGCAGGATGTGTTCAGTTCCGATGTAGTTGTGTCCGAGTTGCAGTGCCTCGCGCAGGGAGAGTTCGAGCACTTTCTTCGCCCGCGGGGTGAAGGGGATGTGTCCGCTGGGAGCCTGCTGACCCTGACCGATGATCTCCTCGACCTGTTGGCGAACCGCCTCGAGTGAAATGCCCAGGGATTCGAGCGCCTTGGCAGCGACGCCCTCGCCTTCGTGGATGAGTCCGAGCAGGATGTGCTCGGTACCGATGTAGTTGTGGTTGAGCATGCGGGCCTCTTCCTGGGCCAGCACGACCACACGACGTGCCCTATCGGTGAATCTCTCGAACATCGCATCTCCTCGCCGGGGTATCTGATTCTCCCCTACGGGACTCCCAGATGAAACTCGGATCACCCTGGGATCGGTACGCCAACCGCGAAACCTGCCCGAAACGCCGGCCGGGACAATTGGGGCATGACCGCCGACGCCCGGCTGCGGCGCAATATCCGGACCCTGGGGGACCTCCTGGGTCACACCCTGGTGCGCCAGGAGGGCCAGGGCCTTCTCGACCTGGTGGAGCAGGTTCGAGGCCTCGTGCGCACCGATCCCCAGGCCGCGGCGGCCCTGCTCGACTCCACCGACCTGCACATGGCGACCCGTCTCGCCCGTGCGTTTTCCATCTACTTCGATTTGGCCAACGTGGCCGAGCAGGTGGAGCGTGCGCAGGATGCCGCGTCGTCACGACGCGAGCACCTGGGACCGCTCACCCGCGTCGTGGCGGAGATCAAGGACGCGAACATCGATCCGGAACTCGTCTCGAGACTCGCAGAGGTCATGTCCGTACGCCCGGTCTTCACCGCGCACCCGACGGAGGCTGCACGACGGTCGGTCCTGCTCAAGCTCCGCACCATCGCCGACGTTCTCCTCGACGAACAGGCATCCGAGATGGATCGCACCACCCGGCTCGCAGAACTCATCGACCTGCTCTGGCAGACAGACGAGTTGCGCCTGGAACGACCACACCCACTCGACGAGGCACGCAATGCGCTCTACTACCTGGATGACCTGACCCGAGGGCCCCTTGCGCAGGTGCTGACGGATCTCGCGCGTGCCTTCCAGGACCTCGGCGCCGAGCTCCCCCCGGATTCCCGGCCGGTGAGCTTCGGCTCGTGGATCGGTGGCGACCGTGACGGGAATCCCTACGTCACCCCCGATGTCACGACCTCGGTGGTTCGTTTCCAACGCGAGCATGCGGTGCTGGACCTCATGCCACACATCGATCGCCTCCTCGACGATCTCTCCGTTTCCGAACGCATCGCAGGCGCAACCGAGGAGCTACGTGCCTCCGTCGACCATGACCTGACATTCCTCCCCGACCTGGATCCGCGATTCCTCCGGATCAACGCGGAGGAGCCCATTCGGCTCAAGTTGACCATCATCCGCATGCGTCTGCGGCTGACTCTCGAGCGGGTTCGGGCGGGCGAGCCACATCGTGAGGGCCGCGACTACAACAGCACCCGGCAACTGCTCGACGATCTACTTCTCATCCGCGCGGACCTGCTTACGCACCGTGGGCAGTTAGCTGCGCACGGGATCCTCGACCGCGTCATCCGAGTTGCTGCATCGATCGGCCTCCCGCTCGCGACTCTCGACATTCGAGAGCACTCCGGGAAATACCAAGAGGTCATCGCGGAACTCCACGACCGGCTCGAGTCCACGCCATGGCGTGACCTCACGCGTGTCGAGCGCACCGCCTGGCTCGAGCGTGAACTCGCATCATCGCGACCCCTGGCACCCACCCCACCGCCCGTGAGTCCCTCCGCGGCGGTCACCTACGACACTTTCGTCACAGTGCGCGAGCTTCTCGACACCTACGGCACCCGACCCATCGAGTCGTGCATCGTCTCCATGACGAGGGGTGTCGATGACATGCTCGCCGCGATCACGGTTGCCCGCGAAGCGGGTCTGGTCGACACGTCGACGGGAACGGCGCGCGTCGGATTCGTTCCGCTCCTTGAAACGATCAGCGAACTCCGCGAGGCGGGTGTGATCGTCGACGATCTTCTGACCCATCCCACCTACCGCGCCCTCGTCGCTTCACGCGGAGACGTCCAGGAAGTCATGCTCGGGTATTCGGACTCCAACAAGGACGCCGGGATCACGACGTCGCAGTGGGAGATCCACCTAGCCCAGCGCCGACTCCGTGACGTCGCGCAGAAGCACGGGGTCCGGCTGCGGCTGTTCCACGGTCGCGGAGGGACTGTCGGACGCGGTGGCGGGCCCACCTACGCCGCGATCCTGGCCCAGCCCGCGGGAGTGCTCGATGGACAGATCAAGGTGACCGAGCAGGGTGAGGTGATCTCGGACAAGTACCTCTTGCCCGCGCTCGCGCGCGACAACCTCGAGCAGATGGTCGCCGCGGTCCTCGATGCCTCGCTGCTCCATCGGGAATCCAACCAGGATCAGGTGCTCCTGGATCGATGGGATCAGGTGATGGGGATCGCGTCGAGTAGTGCGATGACCGCCTACCGCGCGCTCGTCGATGATCGCGATCTCCCGGCCTACTTCGCCGCATCCACGCCCGTGGCCGAGTTCGGTTCGATGCACCTGGGGTCACGACCCGCGCAGCGACCGGATACCGCCGCCGGCATCGAAGGACTGCGGGCGATTCCCTGGGTCTTCGGGTGGACCCAATCCCGTCAGATCATCCCCGGCTGGTTCGGAGTCGGGAGCGGCCTGCAGGCGTCATCAGATGCCGGTTTCGCAGAGGAACTGCGCACTATGTACCGCGAGTGGAGTTTCTTCACCAACTTCATCTCCAATGTCGAGATGACGCTCATGAAGACCGATCTGGAGGTAGCGCGTCAATATGTCGCGACCCTGGTGCCCACGGATGTACGGTGGATTTTCCGCGAGATCGAAGCAGAGTACGCGCGCAGCGTCGAACAGGTCTTGGCAGTGACCGGCAGCGATCGGCTCCTGGCGGATAACCCTTCTCTGGCACGGACGTTGGCGACGCGCGACAGCTACCTGCTCCCGCTGCACTCACTGCAGGTGTCGGTACTGGATCGACTTCGCGGGAGTGCGGTCGAGCAAGATCGTGAACAACTCCGTCGGGCACTCTCGGTGACCATCAATGGAATCGCCACCGGCCTGCGCAACACGGGCTGATCGGCATTCCACTACTGTTGGAAGCACTGCTCAATTATCGCCATTAACCATTCCGCATACTGTCGTTGACCCGAATTCGTGCTCATACGACGCGCATCACGCGCATTCCGCATGTTCCCCAGTTCAACGATGACAGTGGGGACATCACTGAAATTCAGGGTTGACTGATCGCTCCGGATCATCAACTGGTCTCGAACGTAGTTCGCGGGTGGCGCACCTGCCTGCGTCATTCCGGAGACCATGTCTGCGGCCAAACGTCGGTCCTCTCGCACGACATCGTCCGTCCATCCAGGGATGAACGTCGGCGCAATCACGAAGAATCCGCGAGCCCTGGCTGGTGCTCCATCTGCGTGAATCGAGATCATGGCATCGGCACCGGCTTCCGTTCCGATGCGCGCACGATCCCAGACGCACGGTCCCCAGGCTTCACGTGAGTTGCTATCCCGAGTAAGGACCACGGTCGCCCCCCGTTCCTCCAGCAAGGACGTCAACTCGCGGGCCACGCGCCATGTGAACGTCGCTTCGGGAAAACCAGAATTGGTCGCCGTTCCGGTGGTGTTGCAGCCCTTGAGGATCGTCCCATTGAATTTCTTCTGCGACATCTCCGCGGCGAATCGAGGATTGCTGTTTCCGAGTTGGTGCCCGGGGTCGAGGGCGATCACCTTCCCCATGAGCGGATCGTCGGCCGCCAAGGTTCCGGGTGCGCTGACGAGACCGACAAGTCCGGTCAGGACGAGTGCAGGGAGGAGTCTCACAGTACTGCGAGCATTCGCCTGTTTCCCAAGGTGTTGGGCTTCACCCGCTCCAGACCGAGGAACTCCGCGACTCCCTCGTCGTAGGACTGGAGGAGCTGCGCATAGACGTCCGGATCGACGGGAGCACCCTCGATCTCAACGAAGCCGTGCCGACCGAAGAACTCGGTGGCGAAGGTAAGGCAGAAGACCCGTCGTACACCGAGGCTGCGCGCACGAGCGAGCAGCGCTTCGAGGACCTGCGAGCCGATTCCCTGCCGTAGGTGCGAGGGGGCAACCGCCACCGTACGTACCTCGGCGAGGTCATCCCAGAGCACGTGCAGTGCGCCACATGCCACGAGCGCGTCAGCTTCCACGCCGACGACGAACTCCTGAACATCCTCGTAGAGCGTGACCAGCTTCTTCTCCAATAAACGCTGGCCGTCACCGGCGTAGAAGTCCACCAGGGTGCCGATCTGCTTCACATCGCCCGTGACAGCGGGACGGATCGTGGTCATTCCGGCTTCACCAGTGGGAACAGGATGGTTTCTCGAATGCCCAATCCGGTGAGTGTCATCAGCAGCCGATCGATGCCCATGCCAACCCCGCCCGAGGGGGGCATTCCGTGTTCGAGGGCACGGAGGAAATCCTCGTCGAGTCGCATCGCCTCGTGGTCCCCCTGGGCACCGAGCGCAGCCTGCTCGATGAGACGCTCGCGCTGGATGACTGGATCGACGAGCTCGGAGTACCCGGTGGCCTGCTCGACGCCATCGATGTAGAGGTCCCACTTCTCCACGACACCATCTTTGGTTCGGTGAGCGCGAGTGAGTGGGGACGTGTCGATCGGGAAGTCCATGACGAATGTCGGCCCGGTGAAGGTGGGGCTGACGTAGTGCTCGAAGAGTTCTTCGACGAGTTTGCCCGGGACCCAGGTGGGCGCCACCGAAATGCCAGCCTTCTCGCAGAGTGCGACGAGCTCGTCCCGTGATGTCCCCGGGGTGATCTGTTGGCCGACGGCGGTGGACGTCGAGTCGTAGAGATCGATCTGCGGCCATTCGCCGGAGAGATCGTGCACACTCCCATCTGCGTGCGTCACAACCAAGCCTCCGGTCACCGCGCGCGCAGATTCCTGGATCAGCTCCCGGGTCGTGCGTGCCATATCCCGGTAGTCGGCATACGCCTGGTAGTACTCGAGCATCGCGAACTCCGGTGAGTGACTCGAGTCCGAGCCCTCGTTGCGGAAGTTGCGGTTGATCTCGAAAACTCTCTCCAAACCGCCGACGACCGCGCGTTTCAGAA
>Ga0194134_10006501_pt1 | contig 10445 bp, 11 predicted proteins | sample TA2KigOff0mmetaG_FD_148602 | JGI IMG/M metagenome (GOLD analysis project Ga0194134, IMG submission 148602) | Freshwater microbial communities from Lake Tanganyika, Tanzania - TA2015056 Kigoma Offshore 0m | ecosystem: Environmental > Aquatic > Freshwater > Lake | place: Tanzania: Lake Tanganyika... | reverse complement strand
CTTCGGACTTTGTTCAGATAAATTGTTATAATAATTTTAGCGTAGCTACAGTTCCTACAACATCATTAACTGGCGAAGTTACAAATAGCCAGATAACATCGCTTGCTACAAGCAAATTAACTGGAACAGTTACTAACGCCCAATTGGCTGGATCTATTTCAAATGATAAATTATCAAATTCAAGCATCACAATTAATGGAACTGCGGTTTCATTAGGTGGCACTACCACCATTTCTACTTATTCGTTACCTTCACAAACAGGTAACGCAGGTAAGTTACTAACAACAAATGGAACTACCGATTCTTGGTCAGTATTGACCTTAAATGAAATACAAATACAACAGATTATGGATTATCTATAATAAAGGAGAATAAAACATGGCTGTAACAAGCAAAACATTATTTAGGGGTGCTGCTACAACATCAGTGGGCACGACCCTTTACACAGTTCCCGCATCTACTACAACAGTAATAAGCAATATCGGTGTGACAAATACCTCATCAAGCGCAGGAACATTTACGCTGGGATTAGCAGGAACAGTATTACATATGACTACCGCAATAGCGGCTAATACAACTATTTATATTGACTGTAAGCAGACATTAACCGCAACACAAACCATCACAGGTGGCGCATCTGCAACAACAATTAACTTTCATTTAAGCGGGGTGGAAATAGTCTAATGGGAATCCAAACAATACCCGCAGCAAGCGGTGGATTAGCAGTAAGTGATTTAATTACTTCACCAAAATGGACACAGATTGGTTCTTTTACAACAAGTAACTCTGTTTCTACTCAAACCTTTAGTTCACTTAGCGGATACAAGCGTTATGCTATAGCAGCAGTTGGTATCACTAGTAACACAGTAAATCATGATTTCCATAGGGTCAGGGTTAATGGAGTATCAACAGAAAGTTATTTTCTTTTAACTTTTAGCGGCAGTTCTTTAAGTTCTGGAACAGGTAGCGGTAGTAATGATGGTTGGGTTATATCAGGTTACGATGGCAATAATCAGGTTCCTTCTTTTTGGTGGTTAGAAATTGGTAATGGACAAGATTCAGGACCTAAAAAAGGAACTATAAGTGTAGTTGGTAGAACAAATAATGGAGCATCCCAGAATCTTCAAAGAGGAGATATTATATTTGGCATCGGAACTAATCCTGGAAGCATAACCTCACTTAGTGTTGCTATGAACGGTGGAAACAATATTTCTTTTAACACAACTCTACCTGGTTATGGTTTATATGTATTTGGAGGCAATTAATGTTAAGACCTATGATTGGTATACTTAATGTAGAAACTAATGAACAAGTTATTCGTGAAATGACCGATGAAGAATATGCACAGCATCTAAAAGATGTTGCGGCATGGGAAGCGGAACAGGCTTCACAAAATGCAACTGAATGACATTATTCAGGTAATTAATTAAGGAGGTATTATGAGCAAGGCTAGAAACATAGCTAATACAGACTCCTTTACAATTATAACATTAACTGGAGGAGCTAAAACTGCTACCCTTTCTCGTGAATTCCCGCCTGGAAATTATTTAATTCAGTCTGTAGGCACAGACAATGATCTTGAGATTTATTTAGGATCAACCGCTGGTGCAAATGTTGGCTATGTAACGGGCGGGGCAAAAGCAATAACAGCCTCAGCAGCCTTTAAATATGTTACAACAATCAACGCTAATTCTAGCGATGCCATTATATTTACCTTTATATCAGAAGCAAAAAATTTAGAGACAAAAACAGATGCATTTTGGTCGCCACCAACAATTACAGATATAACTCCAAGCGGGCTACCAAATGTTAATAATACAACAACAATTACAGGTACTAACTTTCCCGCAAACGTGGATGTCAAATTTAGAAAATCAGATGATGCTACATTAGTTACTCCTAAATCAACAGTTAGAGGATCTGCAACATCTATTATTGCAGGCCGTCCAGATTCATTTGCCCCCACAGACGCACCCTATGACGTAATTATAACAAATCCAAGCACAGGATTAGCAGCAACTTCATTAAATTCAATTACTGCAGGAGCTGTGCCAATTTGGGTTACATCGACTACATTAAATGAGGCTACAATTGATACAGCATTTTCACAAACAATTCAGGCAACAGATGCTGATGGTGGATCATCAATTACATATGCAATTGTATCTGGAGCATTTCAAACAGGATTATCTTTTAATACATCAACAGGTGCAATAACTGGAACTCCAACTGGGTCTGCGGGAAATACAACAATTACAATATCTGCAACAGATTCTGGTGGTAACACAGTAAATAGAACGTTTACACAAGTAATTAGTCCATCAGCATTAGTTGTTGACTATCTAGTAGTAGCAGGTGGCGGTGGTGGCGAAGGAAATAATAATAATAATTCATACGGCGGGGGTGGCGGTGCTGGTGGCTTGCGTTCTGTTGTTACAGCGACAGGTGGAGGCGGTTCTCTTGAAACGGCACTAACTATGTCACTCAATACAGCGTACACAGTAACTATTGGCGCTGGTGGTATAGGAAAACAAGACGATACAACTACAAGTGGTAGCGATTCTTCTATTTCAGGAACAGGAATAACAACTGTAACTTCAACTGGTGGCGGTAGGGGTGGAAGATTTGGAAATGGCGCTACTGGCGGTTCGGGTGGTGGCGCAGGTTCTTCTTACACTAGCACGGCACACACGGGCGGAGCAGGAACGGCTAATCAAGGTTACGCAGGTGGAAATAGCCCCGCAACAATACAAGACGCTACCGCTTCTTCAGGCGGCGGTGGTGGAGCAGGAGCCGTAGGTTCTAATGGAACTAATGGAGCAGGTGGGAATGGTGGAAATGGTGTAGGTGTTTCTATTACAGGTTCATCTGTGACTTATGCTGGTGGTGGTGGCGGTGCTTCTCGCACAACGCAAGGAACTGGCGGAACTGGTGGTGGTGGCGCAGGGGCGAAAGGAACATCATCAGTATCTAAAGCAACAAATGGAACTGCCAACTTGGGTGGCGGAGGTGGTGGCGCTGGTCGTGATAGCACTTTGGGTTACAACTGTGAAGGTGGCAATGGCGGCTCAGGAATTGTAGTTTTACGTTATGCTTCAGCAACTCAAAAAGCATCAGGTGGTAATACAGTAACAACAGACGGCACATATTGGTATCATACATTTACATCATCAGGAGTATTTAATACAACAGCTAGTTATGTAGCAAAAGCAAGAGGCGGAACAGTAACTACAGACGGCACATATTGGATTCACACATTTACAGGATCAGGAACATTTACACCAACACAAACACTATCCAATGCTGATTATCTTGTAGTCGCAGGAGGCGGCGGTAGCGGTTATCAAATTAGCGGCGGCGGCGGCGCTGGTGGTGTTCGTTGTACCGTAGGTTCTACTGGCGGCGGTGGTTCTTTGCCATCACAAATATCGCTCACAAACGGAACAACATATACAGTCACAGTCGGCTCAGGTGGCGCAGTTGGGACCACAGGTAGAGGCACAAGCGGAAATACATCTTCAATTACGGGTAGTGGATTTTCAACAATTAGTTGTACTGGCGGTGGCGGTAGTGGTTGGTATGACAGCGGAGATGCCGCATTTAGTGGTGGTTCAGGTGGCGGTGGTGCGGCAACTGCTGGTGGCTCTACAAGAACAGGTGGAACAGGAACCCCTAATGAAGGATTTCCTGGCGGTAACGGTACAAATATCGGCGCTCCACCGTATCAAGCGGGTTCGGGTGGTGGTGCTGGTGCGGCTGGTAAAAATTCTAATAACGCAAGCGGTACTGGCGGTAATGGTATTCAAACAAGCATAAGCGGAACTGCTAATTATTATGGTGGTGGCGGTGGTGCAGCTTCTTACAATCCTCCTAATGGTTGGGCTGGTGGTTTGGGTGGTGGTGGTGCTGGTAATTCTGGATTAAATAATCAAATTGGCACTGATGGAACCGCTAACACAGGCGGTGGCGGCGGCGGTAACGGTATCCCTGGCTCAGGAAACGCAGTAGGTTCTGGCGGTTCAGGCATAGTAATAATTAGATATCCAGTATAAAAAACAATAGACTTATCATTTAATAAATGATAGAATAGAAACAAATATAGGAGGTAGTAAAATGGCACATTTTGCCGAAATTGACGAGAACAATATTGTTACTCGTGTTTTAGTAGTAAGTGACGCCGATGCAGTTGATGGGCAGAATTTTCTAGCCAATACGCTGGGTCTAGGCGGAACATGGATCCAAACTTCATATAATACTTCAGGAGGGGTACACGCTAATGGCGGAACACCTTTGAGAAAAAATTATGCAGGATCTGGATATTCATACGACTCAGAACGGGACGCTTTTATCCCGCCAAAGCCTTACAATTCATGGTTGCTAAACGAAGACACATGTCTTTGGAATGCACCAACACCAATGCCTGTTGAAGAAGGAAAATTCTTCCGTTGGGTTGAAGAGGATTTAAACTGGCAAGAAGTTGTAGTAGAAGGATAACAAAAATTGACAAGGGCTAGGAGGTAATAAAAATGGCACATTACGCATTTCTCGATGAGAATAATGTAGTAACTCAAGTAATCGTTGGTCGCAACGAAGATGAAGTCGTAGACGGCATTTCTGACTGGGAAGCCCATTATGCAGAAGTATATGGACAAGTATGCAAGCGTACATCATATAATTCAATGGGCGGGAAAAAGAGAAACCCAGAAACAAATGAGATGATAGAAAATGCAGGCTTTAGAAAGAATTATGCTGGAATTGGATATACATATGATGCATCCCGTGACGCATTTATTTCACCAAAGCCTTTTAATTCTTGGGTATTAAATGAAGAAACATGCCTATGGGATGCTCCAACACCTTGTCCTGCCGACGGGCAGATGTATAGATGGGTGGAAGAAGATCTTAATTGGCAGGTTGTAGTATTGGAGTAATATAATTGACACGGGCAAGAGATGTAGCTAACGTTTTAACTGCCGCTAATGTTTTGGCGACGGATACAGAAACAGCGGCAGCCATCTCTACCCATAATTCAGCAACAAAGTCAGTTCATACAAATTTATTGAATGACACAAGGGCGGAACATTTATTAAAAACGGCGGCATATTATATAGATGCAATAGATTCAAGTGCATCTGGACAAACAATTGATAATTTAGGTACAGCAAAAGACTTATTACCTACCACACTAGGTTCATCCACCGCTGCTGACAGCAATGACCCTAAGTTCCTAGACTTTACTGGCACCAAATATGTGTATCTGCCTAGCGTAAGTGGAAATTATTTATCAGTACCAGATGCAGCCGCTTTAGACATTACTGGTGATATTGACCTTCGTTGGTATGGAGCACTTGATGACTGGACTCCTGCAACTACTAATGGTCAAACTTTAATTGCTAAACGACAAAGTGCTTCTCAAGTTTCATATCAATTTAGAATACAAGATTCAACTGGGTTGCCTCAATTTATTTATTCTACTGATGGTACTAATACCACTGCTGTTACTTCAAGTGCTGCACCTACGATAGCCGATGGAGCACCACTTTGGGTACGAGTTACATTTGATACTGACAATGGTGCATCTGGAAATGATACAAAATTTTATACTTCCACAGATGGAACTAACTGGACACAACTAGGCACCACAAGAACAAATGCTGGTACAGTTACTATGTTTTCTGGAACATCTATTGTTGAAATTGGAAGTGCGCTTGCTGGAACCGCTACCGCTGTTGCAGGCAAAATCTACCGTGCCCAAATCTATAACGGCATTGATGGTACTAAGGTATTAGATGTAGACACATCTGTAATTAATAATGGATCTGCTACTTCGTTTACCGCTTTAACTGGACAAACAGTAACAATAAATAGATCAACGGCGGGTAAAAAAACAGTAGCCGTAACTCAACCTACCTGGCTATTTGGTACTGATGACTATATGGAAGTCAACAACCGCTATATGGCTAGTGGCACCAACTATTTGTATCTGCCTGGGGTGGGTGGCAATAGCGCATCAACACCAGATAGCGCAGCGTTGGATATAACTGGTGATTTAGATTTAAGAGTTAAAGTTGCGTTAGACGATTGGACACCATCGGCATCAACAACTTTATTAGCAAAATACGGAGCATCTGGAAATAGGTCGTATTTACTTTCCGTCTACCCAGCATCTGGAAATTTAGTTCTTAACTGGACCGTAGATGGAACATCGGGAAATGAACTTGTAAAAATATCTACCGTAGCCACTGGCATTACAGATGGTTCAACTAAGTGGGTAAGGGCGGTATTGGATGTTAACAACGGTGCATCTGGTCACGATGTATTATTTTACACATCCGATGATGGCACTACTTGGACACAGTTAGGAACAACTGTAACCACCGCTGGAACTACATCTGTCTATGCAAGCACTCAGTTACTTGAAATAGGTCAATGGAATACTAATAACCCTGCCCGCGGCAAGTTCTTCCGCGCCCAAGTCCTCAACGGCATCGGTGGCACAGTAGCCTTTGATGCTAACTTTGAAACCAGCATCACATCTTTGACTCAATCCACCTTTACCGAGTCTAGCGCCAATGCTGCCACTGTTACCATAAACCGCAGCGGTAGCGCCTACCGCAGTGCTGGTATCACAGCCGCTGGTTACCTCTATCCTGGCGCTACAAACACCTTTGCTGCAAGTGCTACAGACTTCTTGAAGTTTGGATTAACTGATTCATTTACTGTTGTTGCTGTGTTTAGACAATGGGCAACAACAGCAGATAAAAGAGTAATATCAAATGTTGGATTAGGTCCTGGCTATAATATTAGCCAGCAAACCTCAAACAGAGCATACTTTCAAGTAACAGATTTTACAGTATTTCCAACAGCCACAGTAAACGTAACCGCTGGTGATTTAGTTACAATATCTGGTGTAAGAAACGTTATAACAGATACTATTTCTTCTTATCTTAATACCGCAGCACCTGTCTCAACTACTGACACAAACACTAAATCAACAAGCAATCTTCTTGATACTTTTAGAATCGGTGCTCAGTACAATGGCATTTATGCTGATATGGAACTTCTCGCAGCAGCAGTATTTCGCAGAGCCTTAACCAATGCTGAGATTTCTTTAATAACAAACTATTTTCAAAGAAGAGATACATAATGGCTAATAAGGACTTTAAAGTTAAAAATGGATTAGACATTCAAACTCCTCTTCCTGTATCAATGGGCGGAACAGGACAAACTTCTACCACTAATACTTTAAATGCTTTACTGCCGTCCCAGGCGGGAAATACTAACAAAGTCCTTGCTTCAGATGGAACAAATACAACATGGGTAGCACAAGCAATTGCATATCAAAGGGGCGGAACAGCAAGTAGGCCAGTATCTCCAACAGTAGGAGATTTATACTACAATACCGACTATAATTATTTTGAAAGCTATACAACAAATGGATGGTTTCCTATTGCTGCTGCTCCAGGAATTCCAACTGGCGTAACCGCCACAGATCAACCTTCTGGCAGAGCATATAATAATGGACAAATGTCTGTTGCATTTACGCCAAATTCAAGCGGCGGTGCAGCAAGTTCCTTTATAGTTACTCCATCTCCTTCAACATCTCCATCTACATTTACAGGCGGCTCATCTCCAATTTCAGTAACTGGTCTTGCATCTAGTACACAATATACATATACAGTTCAAGCAACATCGCCATATGGCACAAGTTCTGCATCGTCTGCCTCATCAGGCGTTACTGCAACAACTGTGCCGCAGGCACCTACAATTGGAACTGCTACAGCAGGAGATGCCCAGGCATCCGTGACTTTCACGGCAAATGCTACTGGTGGTTCTGCAATTACATCTTATATAGTAACTTCATCTCCAGGAAATATTACAGCATCTGGTGCATCGTCACCATTAACTGTAACAGGCCTGACAAATGGAACAGCATACACTTTTACAGTTACTGCTACCAACGCAAATGGAACATCTGCTGCATCTGCTGCATCTAGCAGCGTAACTCCCAATCCAGACCCATCATTTATCACTCTTGCAAGCGGTATGTATGGAATAAGGGCTGCTGCAATTAACACAAACAATAACAATACTCAGTATTTTGTAACTGCTCCGACAAATAACACTTATGCAGTTTCTCTTGTTTTAGATAACAATGGAGATGTTTCTGCAAATCCATCCCTAAGCAACTTTTATACAGGTAATACAGGTAGTGGAGGAATTGGATTTGATTCTTCAAATAACTGGTATGTAGGACAAGGATTTGCTGAAAGTTCTGGTAATAACAATAAAAATGCTTCTATTGCAAAATATAATTCATCTAATGTTCTTCAGTGGTATACTAGATTAAATTATGGAAATACAGAGGAGTTTTATCACATAGCAGTTAGTAGCGCTGGAAATTGTTATGCCACTGGTTATATGTACAATACGGAAACATCTTCTTATAATGGAATTATCGCAAAATGTAACTCTTCTGGAACAGGGCAATGGTCATATCGTACGACAAATCCTTCTTTTTTAAGAAAACTTACTCTTGATTCTTCTGAAAATGTTTTTGTCGTTACTAATGCTAATACTGGAGCACGTTTCACTAAAATAAACAGTTCAGGAACTCATCAATGGAGTCAACTATTTTCGTCTGCAAGTAGTGCTGCTTACGATATAAAAGTAGACTCTTCAGGAAACATTTATGTTTTTGGAGGAGTTGGAAGTAGTGCATGGCTTTCAAAACACGATTCAACTGGAGCACTAACTTGGCAACGAACTTTAACTGGTACATCTTCCATAAGTGCATCTGCTCTATGTCTTGATTCATCTGGAAACATTTACGTAACTGGATATACCACAGATAACAGCGTTGGAAAAGCAGTTATTGCAAAGTATAACAACTCAGGAACTATTCAATGGCAAAGATACTTAAGTACAAGTGCTGACACAAATATTTACTCTTATGACATCTCTATAAACTCTACTGGAACATTTGTAGTTATTGCAGGACAGTACTCAACAACAGGTTTTGTAGCAAAACTTCCAACAGATGGCTCTAAGACAGGAACCTACTCACTTAGTGGAACTTGGACATACGCAGCAGCAAACTTAACAGATGCTGCGGGTTCTATGACTATGTCAAGTTCAAGCGTCTCTCTTACAAGTGGTAATGGCTTAAGTACGACAACAAATCCTTCAACAGGTAATTATGGATATAGTTTCAGCAAGGTAACATTGTAAAGGGAATTATGGCAAAATATTTAAACACTGATACAAAAGAGTATCCAAGACATCAAGGAGATTTAGAACTTCTTGGATGGTCTGTAGGTGAACCACTTCCAGAAAATTGGGTGGAGGTTCAAGAAGTTGCTGCCCCAGAAACATTAGAAGGAGAAATAGCAATAGAATTGGCTCCTAAACTAGTCGATGAGACTTGGATTCAACAATGGAAAGTACATACTTTTACAGAAGAAGAACTTGCCATAATTGAGAGTCAAAAACCTAAACTTCCTTGGGAGAAAAAGTAATGGCAAATTATTCAAATAAAAATAGTTTAGTATATCCATCTGGAACTACTGCTGCAGTCAATTCTGGTAGTTTTCCATCTACTCAAGATACAAGTATAAGATTAGGACTTATTCCTCCTTCTGGTTTAACAAATAGTGCTACTACAGGAACACTTTATTGTTATAATTATTTAGACACCACATATTTAAAAACTTTTGAGTGGTCTAATGCATATGAAAATAATGTATCTAGTGGAACCGTAAAAACAGTTTTTGGAGGAGGGTATTTTAATTCCACTTCAAATGTAACAAGCATTAAATTATATCCAGGATATGGAACAAATTTAACTACAGGATCAACGTTTGCCCTGTATGGATGGACTAACGCATAAGGAGGTTATGATGACTGAAAAATTAACTAGACTTGAAATCAATGCTCAAACTGGAGAAGAAATTGAATATGAGCTTACAGCTGAAGAAATTGCACAATTAGAAGAGCAAAAGGCTGAAGCAATTCAACAATTTGAGGCGGAAGAAGTAGAAAGACTAGCAAAAATTGCCCTTAAAGAATCAGCTAAACAAAAGCTTATTTCTGAACAACCTTTGACTCCTGAAGAAGCTGCCACAATAGTAATTTAATGCTATAATTAGATATAATCCAAAGGGGAGAGTGAACCTGTGGCAGATAAAGACTTTAAGGTTAAAAACAAGCTGTTTATTAATGGCTTAACTAACGCATCTGGCGTTCTATTATCCCAAAATCATGCTGTCGATTCCCACACAAATTTAGCAACACAATATGGCGGAACAGGAACAACAACCTCACCTAGCGCTGGACAAGTATTATATTCATCAGCTGGATCTACCTATGCCCCAACCACTTTATCATCTTTAGTTCAAGGCGCTAAATATCAGGCAGATGCTCCTTCGTCCCCCGCCATTGGCGAT
>Ga0194134_10006499_pt1 | contig 10447 bp, 14 predicted proteins | sample TA2KigOff0mmetaG_FD_148602 | JGI IMG/M metagenome (GOLD analysis project Ga0194134, IMG submission 148602) | Freshwater microbial communities from Lake Tanganyika, Tanzania - TA2015056 Kigoma Offshore 0m | ecosystem: Environmental > Aquatic > Freshwater > Lake | place: Tanzania: Lake Tanganyika... | reverse complement strand
GTTTGCGTTCTCCTTCAGGTTTTTTTAAGTAAATATCCACTGCCTTGAGTGCCTTGCTACGGAATTCTTCAATAGTTACAACATTCACAACAACCAAACGACTCAGATCAATACCACGACTTTCTAGAAGGGACTTAGTAACTGCAGCTTCAGTATCAAAGTAGAGACAATAACCATCGGGATGAGTATCAAGAAAATTCTTAACCACAGCGAGAGAAAAGAAAGTCTTTCCAGTAGAAGACTCACCAGCAATAGCAGTAATCTTATTCCCAGATACACCACCAAATATGCTACCTGAAACCAGTGCATTAAAAATGTACGAACCCGTGTCAACATAAGTCTCGGTCTCCTCAATATCAGAAGCAAGTTGTGTATACTCGCCACCGATTTCCTTTACAATGTCTTTTAAAAAATCCATAATTCTCCTAAGCAAAAAAGTTTTCTAATGAACCACGTTGTTCAGATTTCCATCCAATACAATCTAATATCGATTTTAGCGGATCCATGAAGGATTTGTCAAATTGCAATGAATAATCGATGTATTGATTTAACCCAAGTTCCTTAGGAAATTCTTGAATAAATGTGATTACATTTTCTCGGATTGGGTTTGGTGTCTTCAAATACATAAATTTAATCTTCTCACCATTATTAATCAACGCATACTTATGAGTAAGTTTATTTTGTTTAACGTAGTAATTGAAAAGCAATGCACCACGTACATGAATCGGTGTTGATTTTTTGTAAATGCTGTTTGAGCACTTCCACTTCTCAACATCGCTTGCCGTTCTAGGAAATGCTATTTGATCAATTGGTAATGATGGAAATTCTTTTTTGAAATCTTGAATAAATTTTATGACATCAGCTTCAGTTGCTGTCATAATTAGTTTAAGTGCTTCTTTAATTTTAGTTCTGCAAGCTGCTGGTGTTGATGATTTGATAGCCTCAAGACCCATAATTTTGAGTTTAGGTTCCGAGAAACGAACACCTTCACTGTCCCATACATTGAGAATGTATCTCTTCTTGGCAGTCCAAATACCACGATCAGCAATTGTTTCACGCTTCATAAACATCTTCTGTTCAAAAGCGTTTACATAAGTTGCAAGTTCTTGATACGATGTATCAATATAAGGTTCAAGTTCTTTTTGGCAGACTTTATCCAAGAAGTTTACGATTGTTTCTGTGTCTGGATTTTTGCCAGCAAAAACTTTATCAACGAAACCACCAAGATTAAGATAGATAGAATCAGTATCTACCGCAATCACGTAGTCAACGTTGTCTGTTTTAAGAACCTTATTGAAATATTTATTAACTTTACGTTCAATCCAACGAATTGAGAGCTGTCCAGATAAAGTGATTGCTTCCGCATTTTCAAGTTTATAATACCTGAAGTATTGATTACCAATAGCACCATAGGCAGAGTTAAGTTGAATCTTACGTGCCATTTGAATGTTATTGCATCGAGCAATCTCTTTTTTCAATGCATTCGTAGGAGTTTTTTCATATTCCTTTTGAGCAGCAATCATCTTTTTTTTGTAGATGGTTCGTTCCTGATAGATCTTATCCATTAATTTGGGAAGAAACCCTTGGCGATTTGTATCAAATAATGCACCATTCGGACAAAGTGTTTGACCATAAAGATCAGAAAGATCAAGCTCTTTATTCAACAACCTATCAACAGTTGCAGTGGAATGTCTATGTGCGATTAAAGTCTCTGGTGAGATATTATATTGCATGATGAGATGGGGATATAGCGAGTTAAGGTCAAAGCTTACTACCCAATCATACTTTCCAGGAATCGGTTCCTTCACATATGCACCAGCATATTGTGCATCTTTTTTGTGTTCTTTCTTTGGAGGAACTACAATGTTCTGTTTCTTTAGATAATTGTAGATAATACTATCCCACATTTTTACCTGTGAGAATACATCCATATAATTTACCTTAGCATCATATGCCATGGTAATTGCAAGTTCAACCAGTTTCATTTTGTCTTCCAAACGGTCAACAAGTTCTACGTCAACAATATTGTATTCTACAAACTTTTGCCATCCCTGAGTATAAAAATCTTTAAAGGTTTCAAACTCAGAGTGATCTAATTTCTTTTGTCCAAGTTCAACAAAAGCAATATGATCTAGACGATAAGATTCCTGCGCTTTATAAGTAAACTTTTTATAAAGATCAAGATAATCTAGAACTGTAATACCACCAATGTCGTAGCATATGTGGGATCTGCCAGAAATAAAAACTTCACTTTTAGTTAGAAGTTTCCACGGAGAAAGAAGTTTGGCGGTTTTTTCATCAAAGATACGTTCAATCCTACCTGCAAGATATGGAATATCATACAGGTTACAGTTCCAACCAGTAATTACTTCTGGAAAATTATTTTCCCAGAAATACAAAAATCTATTAATAAGATCCCGCTCATCAGAACAATAGATGTATTCTACATTCTTCTGTTTGTTTAAAAAACGTTTAACACCCCAAGTAGTAATCTGCTTGGTAGCATAGTCTTGAATTGAAATTGTAAGAAGTTCTTCAGCACAATCCCTCACATTGGGGAAACCATTTTCTGAGGCAACCTCAATATCAATCGTAAAGATCTTAATTTTAGAAATATCAAATTTGATTTCATCCTCAGGATACTTATCAGAGATATACTGATAGATGAATCGATTATTGCCGTAAATTTTAAAATTTTCTACACCATCATACTTTTTATAAAACTCCCGACAGTCACCCACAGTTCCAGGTTGAACTGGCTTGACATAGATATCATCAAGAGTTTTATATTGACCCTGTTCTTTAGAGGCAAGAAAAAGTGTGGGAGAGTACTTCTCCCGAGTCATAAAACTTTTTCCATTGTCATATCCACGAATCAAAAAGTCGTTTCCGACCAATTGAACATTAGTATAAAATCTCATTCGCCAATGGCTTTGCGGTACATGTCTTCCATCATACTGGAAGGATCGCAAATTGTCAAGAAGGAATCTGAACTCATCATGATTTCTTCTTGATCAGTATACATTGGAAACTGTTCCAAATATGTTGAAACGTTTTTAAGAATTTGGCGTGGTGAAATTAATCTGCAATTTGGCATTCCATATTCTGCCAACACCTCTTCTATTTGAGAGATGATATAAATGCCACCTTTAAGAAGGATCAGTTTGATCGGAATCTGAGGATTCTCCACCGTCTCCTCCTGAAGTTCCTCCATCATGTCCATCATTTCCAAGTCGTCCATTAATTCTCTCCGTATAAGATGCCTCCATTTCTGGAGTTGGGTTATAAATTGTAACTATCCAATCAGGATTTACATAAAACTCTTTGTCATGAGACAACATGACCCATGGCGTATAAGTGATAGCCCACAGACGTGTTCCATCATCTTCTTCTTCGATGTGTTTTCTACCATCAATTTTTACAACATATGGTAAAGTAAATGAATAGAAAGCTAACTTATTTTCATCTGTTAAAACTTCTTTCATTTCACAAATGACTTCTTCATTAGATTTCAATAATGCAATTTTTACACTCATAGGGACAGCTCTTTAACTTTTCTAGATGTAATGTACTGTGAAAATTTATTTAGATATCCGTTGTTACGCAATTCTTTAAAGACTAAATTTTCAATAGAAAATTCACCACCTCTACGAATAGCAACAGATCTCATAACTCTAAATTTTTCTTTGAGTTTATTCATTTCAGCAATGTCATTAGACTTGCTTTGAATGAACATATCAATTTTATCCATTATATCATGAGTCTTTCTTTTTAGCAAGGCTTTGTCAACTTCTGGAGTTTTATATGTTGGCTTGGATATCCATTTATTATACTTTACCGAATAGACGCCTTGATTTGATGGGCGTTCAATACCCTCTTCTTCAGCATAAAGTTCTACATCATGTCCGTATATTTTAACGCTGTGAGTCAAAGCCCAAAGTTGTTTTTTATCTTTGAGGTAATCATCAAGAAGATCTGGACAATCTGGAAGTTTATTCTTATCAACTACTAAATGTAAATCTATATCGGAATATTCTGTATAATTATAGTTTGCGTTTCCACCAACAAGGATCACATCTTTAATTGAAGCCATGGGGATATTAGCAAAATCTGCCCATGCTTGACCAATTCTAACTAACTTAATTTTAACTTCTGATTTGAGTTTGTCACCATTCCAAATTTTTGGATTCAATTTATCATGGTATCTAAATGTTATTTTTTGTTCAAGAAATGACTCTAAATCCATTTTTATTTTTATTTATGAAAAGGGGGAGAAGGATGATTCTGACCATCCTCTCCCCAGCGCCGACGATATTCAAATGTATTTATAGATAATCTTTTCTAGCATGATGTTCTGGAACAATCTTACCTAATCGAATGGTAAGTAATCCATCTTCAAAGATGACTTCTCTAACTTCTGTGTCATCTGAGAGTGTCCACGCCCTTTTGAAACTTCTGCTAGCCACACCCTTGTGGATAAACGTCCTATCCGATTCTGTATTGGATTTTTGTCCTTCGATAAAAAGTTTTCCATACTCTGTGAACACATTGACTTCTTCCTTTTTAAATCCAGCAAGTGCAACTTCTAGATGAGATTCAATGTTATTTACCTGTACAAGATTATATGGAGGATAATTTGTTGAAGTTTCGTGAAGATTAAAAATGCGGTCAAGATATTCGTCCATACCAATACTGTGCTTATTAATCTTTTCCATCAAAGCAGGAAGATCTGCAGCAGTATATCGTGTGATACTGGTCATTATGGTAGCTCCTTTAAAAGCGAGTTTGTATTTTGTGGATCCCGAAGGCATCCTTACTATTATATAGGTATAAGTAATAAAAAAGGGAGTGTTGAACTCCCTACTTTATTATTCGGGTTTTTCTGCTTCTTTAAGATGTTCTTTCAGAGCATCTTTCCATTGCTTTTCTGTATATCCACAAGCAATAAAAAATCTACGAACCATTTCTAAAAATTGAGTTTCATTTAGATATGGATCATCACATCTAACATTAACATCTTCCTCAGGTAAAATAAACTTGGCATCTGGATTTGTATGCCAAGCAGCATTTTCGTTACTATGATTATAACAAAATTGAAAACTTCCAGAAGCCATCACTCACCATCCTCCACCTTTTTCTTTTTACCAATATTATATTTGGTTTCAAGAGTCCACTCATCTTTCTCCTTATATGAAAGAACTTTAATTTGATTAAGTGGTGCAATATCTAAAATTTTATCAACATTTACAATAGTAATAAGACCCCAATCAGCAAGTAATTGAGTAATTCTATTACGACGCTGAACATCGTTAACAGTTAAATTTGCATGTTTACCATCAAGAGCAAACAATTCTTTAAAATGAACAATGTAGTATTTACCTTGTTTGTGCAGAATATGGCACGACTGATACAAAGTTTTTTCTTTTCTACTTGCTACGCCAATACGAGTAAGTGTTTCACGAACCTTCAAAAAATCATCAGGTTCATTCAAAATAATTTCAACCATTTGGTTAGGAGACCAATGGACTTCAGGTTCTTGAACAACACTCATTTTGTTCCTCCAGTTTCAAATTTCGATTTAATAAAATTAAGTTGATCCTTAGTAAGGATTTTCAATGCTTGTTGTGCCTTTTCATTACTATAATCATAGTATGATTTGACTGCATCAAGGTCTTGAATTTTTTCCTTTTTAAGCCACGGAGAGAATCTTTTCCGTTTCCTGACAATATTTATATAAAAATCATACTGTAGCTTTTTGTCCAAGCTATGATTTATATTCATTTCATTCGCATATAGTACAGTATCAATATGCCCAGACATACACTTGTTAATAATGAATGGAGGATATTCTTTAGTAACAGATGGATCTTCGTCTAGTATATTTTGCTTTGTACTATTAATCGAATTAAGCCAATCTTTCAATTCCATTTTTTATTCAAATAATTTAAAGCATTTTGTATTCCTGTAATATCGTCTCCCAATTTACCTAATCCAAGATTACAGGATCTACATAACCATCCCCTAAATTCACCTGTTTTATGATCATGATCTACAACTAATCTAGTATCTTTTTTGTTACAGCACTCACACCGATCTGGCTGAGGAGTTGCATGTTTTTTTGCTTCTCGTAGTTGTTTTGATAGTTTTTTTTCACATTCCTTACATTCTTCTCTATAATAAGATCTGCGTTGTTCAATAGGAACTCTCCAATTTCTAGCACTATCAATACGAAAAGCGTCTAATGGTTTTTTTATTTTACATTTAGTGCATATTTTCATTTAAAGTTACACTCCACCATAATTTCAGTTTGCAGTATCCAATTTTTTTATAATAAAATTTTTGGTATGTCTCCATTTACCATTAACAACTTTATGAGCGGATATTCTATCCACATTATTTTCTTTACACCATTGTTTTAAATTAAATATTTTAAATATCTCACCTGTTTTCCTATTTTCAATAACATACCATTTAGCATTACAGTCAACTAACTTATGTTTAGAATACTGCATATTATAACATCTGTCACACCATTCTAAATTGCTAGAGCAATTATTTGATTTATCTTCATCTTTATGATTTATTTCAGTATAATTATTTGGGTTTGAAACAAATATATCAGCAATAAATTTATGATGTAAAATTTGTATTCGTTGTTTTTGATAGCATAAACCCAATAAGTAGTATCCAGTGTTTAAACGCATCGGGTTTAGTTGTTTAATTCTACCAGATTTAAATTTTTTACTGTAAACACCACCATCTTCAGTTCCATAATAATCTTTGTATAATGGATGTTGTTTTAAATTTAAATTCTTCATTTAAAGTTACACTCAACCATGATTTCAGTTAGTGCTGCTAGGAGGTTAATTTCCTGATCAGCCACGAACGCACATTGGTATTGATACTTAGCAATAATAAGAACGGCAGCGGGGATAGAGGAGGGTGAAAGGCAACTATAACAGGCGTCATAAATCCTGCGAAGTAAACTAGAAGAATCGTTGTCCAAGTTGGAGACCACCCACTTTCTGACTTCAGTAAAGTTTTTTTCTTTGAGATATTTAGTGAGATCATCTACTTTTACATCAAAAAAACAATTAAGAATACCAGAATCAATTTCACCACCAGCAGAGTATCGTTGACACTCATTTAAAACTCGTCGCCAATCAGGAAAGTGTTTATTGACTAATTCAATAACAACCTTTGGATCATTTTTAATACCCTCTTCCTTAAGAATAAACCTGAGACGCTTGTAAAATTCTGCTGCAAGTTGTGCTTTTTCTTTTCCTTTAATTGAAAAGTCAATAACGGCACATCTGGAGTGGAGGGGTTCGATGATCTTGTTCTTGTAGTTGCAAGTGAAGATGAATCGACAGTTGTTATAAAACGTCTCAATATTAGCCCGTAGGGAGAGTTGAACATCGTGGGTTGTGTTATCAGCCTCATCAATGATGATGACTTTGTGTTTAGCATCCGAGTGAAGTGAGACGGTCGAAGCAAAGTTTTTTGCTTTGTTCCGTACCGTGTCCAAAAATCGTCCTTCATCAGATCCATTGATGACATAGCAATCAGCTCCTATTTCTTCACATAATGCTTTTGCAACCGTAGTTTTACCAATTCCAGGAGGCCCAGAAAGGAGAAGATTTGGAATTTCTTTATCAGCTAGAAACTCCATGAAAGACTTTTTGTTAGATTCTGGGAGAATGCAATCTTCAATTTTACGTGGGCGGTACTTTTCCACCCACAGGAAATCATTAGTTGTCATAATAAAGAAAAAATAAATTAAGATTCAATGTTAGAATCAGGTTCAAGTGCCACAAAGTAAACAAGGTTCATATTCTTGTTTGTGAACTTTGCCATTTGAGGACACATCACAACTTCATATCGTCCAGGAAGAATCTTAATATTTTCTGATTTAAAGTTGAGAGTAAATACAGAGCTAGTTTCACCAACATCAATCGAAAACTCATTTGATGTTGCATTCTCTTTATCACGAACTAGAAGACTAATTCGCTCACCATTTCCAACTGCAGTAAGATCTGGAAGATCATAAACATTACCAGCTTTCAAAAGTTTATCCAATTGACCAGAAGCCAATTCAAAGCAAACATCCTCTGAAGGAAGAGAAAGATTTTTATCTGGAGGACTTACAATTACACTGGGATCGGAAAAGTAGTATTTTGTAGTATGACCATCACCTTTAATCAAAAGGTATGAAGATCCTTCAAAAAGAATTTCTGGATCATTGTGAATGCTCAGTCCCGAAAGAAATTGACTTAAATCATAAATGCCAAAGTCCTTAGGAATTGATTCAGTAATTGTTGCTTCAGCAAAGATATTCTTCATTACTGAAACAGTACGAATTTTATTTCCAGCTTTGAATAGCAGTGATTGATTAATACTGGCAAAGTTTTTAAGCAGATCAGTGGTCTTTTCAGAAAGTTTCATAGGTTCTCTGAGTTTCATAATCAATTAAATTCTGGGCGGTAGTCCTGATTGAGTAAATGTTCACGTTTTTCAGGATCAATAAATTGACGTTTCACACCACGACTGGAATAACCAGATCCCTTTTGTGCTCTCACAAGAGCGGTGTTAACCTCTTCATACAAATTTTTATAGATTGTATAATTTGTATCTTTCATCATATAAACTTTATTATCATGATCATTTAGCAAAGCAGCAAAAGCGTCAAGCACACGATTTGCTTTAACTGTGCCAAATTTAAGAACAACTTCAACTTTTGGATTTTTTGACATTGTAGTACTCCTTTTAAATAAAATAATCAACGGAATTCAGTAAGACCATTATCTTGACGGGAATAATGCCCGTCAAAGTGTAGCAGAAGCATAGCATAGTGAATCACTTTGAGCAAGTCACGCTTATTGCGTCCATCTTTATCACCATAGCGACTACCATACTTCAGGATGTTTGCCTGACAGAAATGTGCGGCAAGGTCTTTTGCTGCCATCAGGTCAATCGTTTGCGTGTCTCTATATGCCTGATTGTGACCGCAATAATGACTACCATAGGTGCTAGTCACATAGTCCTGAATATCTTTTAGGATTTTATCCTCATTATATTTCCAAAGATGATTTGGGGATTCAGTCATGGTAATTTTGTCAATTGAATAAGTAGCGGGAACCTTATCAAGGTTAAGTGTTCCACCCCCGCCTTCGCTAAGGGTGAATTCATAATGTGAATAAAGATGTTCGTCCATAATAAAGGAGAAGGTGATAAATTTACCTTCCCCAATTATATCAGAAAAAAATTTATTCGTCAACTTGTTCGGTGGGCATTTCAAAATCAGCATCCACCTTGTCGTACAGTTCCAGGAAGGACTGTTTGGTTTCGTCATCAAAACGATTTACACACATCTGAATTGCCTTAGCTTTGTTATCGAAGATGCTGTAGGCATGGATGATGTGAACCAGACGGCGAGTACTGATGATTTCCTCAATACCACCATCGTAGAAGGTCTTACGAATGTTGTCAGCCCAATCAACAAGACGTTTACAGAAGTCAACATCAGTCACTCCCAGAGTCTGTGAAATCTTTTCAAGGATTCGTTGTTCAACAGATGGAGCGGGGTATTCTTGCTCAAAGGTAACAGGGAAGCGTTCCAGGAAGGCTTCGTTGAGAACGTTGGTGCCGATGAACCGACCATCATCAGAACCCTTACCTTTGGTGTTTGCAGTGGCGATGACGTTGAAACCAGGGGCAGGTTTCACGAAACGACCGATCTTTTTCAGGAATACACCCTTACCCTCTAGCACCGACTGAAGGCAGAGAATTTTGTTTGAGGCAAGGTCAATCTCATCGAGGAGCAAAATCGATCCCCGCTCCAGTGCTTCGATGACTGGACCATTATGCCATGCAGTCTCACCATTCACAAGACGAAAACCACCAATCAGATCATCCTCATCAGTCTCAATCGTGATATTGACACGAATCAACTCACGACCAAGTTGAGCACATGCTTGCTCCACCGAGAACGTTTTACCGTTACCCGAAAGACCCGTAATGAACGTTGGGTAAAAAAGACGGGACTGAATAATTTTTTTAATATCGTTAAAGTTACCAAACTTGACGAAGGTATCATCTTTGTCAGGGATAAGATTTTGTTCAATTTGAGGGAGGACAGAAGGAGCATTAAAGGAACGTTCAATCTGTTTGACGTTTTCTTGAGTCACTTCCAGATTCCAACGACCACGATCAGTTTTAAAGTTTTCAAGGCGACGAGTCACAGTAGGATAGGACAAGTCTTTCATTGCACAATAGGCACGAACATCGGCAGAAGTAATCTCGGTGCCATACATGGACTTAAGATCTTCAATCATCTGCGTGTCAGTCATAATAATTTTCCGAGGCATTGGGACAGGTGTTGAATGTCAACGAAGGTAATATAATCGAAAAAAAGGGGGCTGTAAAGCCCCCAGTAGACAGTTTTGAA
>Ga0194134_10006498_pt1 | contig 10449 bp, 11 predicted proteins | sample TA2KigOff0mmetaG_FD_148602 | JGI IMG/M metagenome (GOLD analysis project Ga0194134, IMG submission 148602) | Freshwater microbial communities from Lake Tanganyika, Tanzania - TA2015056 Kigoma Offshore 0m | ecosystem: Environmental > Aquatic > Freshwater > Lake | place: Tanzania: Lake Tanganyika... | reverse complement strand
ACGTGATCGCACCACGCCACAACCGGTGTCACTAGGTGATTACTTCGTGGCACATAAATTGTGCGTAGCGTCCCCAACACAGTGACCGCTGAAGCGGGTATGGCGAGCTCTTCGTGTGCCTCGCGCAATGCGGTGTCGACACTTGTCTCTCCCTCCTCTTGACGCCCCCCGGGAAATGCGATTTCACCACTGTGTTCGCGCAGTCCACCACCACGACGCGTCAACAACAGTTCTACGCCATCTGCGTGAGGATGAATGACAACTAACACTGCGGCCAAGCGCGGGATTACACCATCAGCGGGATGGTGGACACGAGCTGCTCGTCCGTCTGCATAGCGTACAATCGGCAAATCATCGAGAGTGATGCCTTGATCGTGTGCACTTATTTGCTGCACAATCGAAAACCATGTATGAGTCATATGCATCCCATGTGTTACGGCGTCATGCACATAAACTGATGGAGTACCCTGTTGGTAGTACGTGCACGCACCTCAATACGATGTATTCCGGATGATTCGTCACCAATCAAAAGCGGAATCGCATATCCCCCCGATGCATAACTAATCCCGCCGCCCACGACTCGTTCATCAAAACGCAGGAGGAGTAGTGTATATGGGGTGGTTGTCCCACTTATGATGAGACGCCCTTGCCGCGGGCACGCTATATCGCCTGATGTCGTATCAGTGATGCGCATCGTTTTGTCACGTACGATAGTTTCGGTACGAGTGAGTGGCATCGGGGTGCGGATCAGCGGTGGACTGATGGTTGGCGTGGTTGCCTGTATGAGTGGGGTGGATGACGCGGTTGGTGTCATTGTTGGCATCACGGTGTCGGTCGGGTCGGTGAGTTGCGTGGGAATTTGTGTGAGCAGATCATCGTCTATCATGCCGTTGACGTATGTCGGCGAAGGTGTAACGGGCGTTGCCGTCCAATCTGGTACTTCACAGTCAAACAGATAGTACGGATGATCCTCGGTACAGGTTGAACCAGTTACGGCCACCGGTGATAATGCTAGTCGGATGACAATTATCCCACAAAGCATCATGACTATGATTGGAGGAAGGTGCCGTGTGTGCATAATCTGATTCCGTTGCCATCCGTGCATCATGCAAAGAAACGTGCATAGTTCATCCTACCACGCGCATGTGTATTGCGAACTCGTAGGATGATTATAGATGGCTGATATCGCCCGTACTCGGTAATGTTACGGTTGTACTGATTCGATGATTGTAACCAGATCGGCATAACTCCGACCACCGATAACTCGTGTTTCGTTGATATCAAACACTGGTCGTGATTGGACGCCATCGTTTTTTGCGCGTGCAAATCCCTCGTACAGTTGTTGTTCGTGCTTATTGCTACTCATACAGGTATCGAACGCTGCCCGATCAATGGACAGTTGACTGGTCAACTCACTCAGTGCCACATCAATGTCGTCGGCCGTGTAGAGCATGCCGATGTTTGTATAGACTAACGAACGCATGGCAAAGTACTGCTGTTGATCACCGGCACACGCTGTTGCATGCGCTGCACGCAGACTGCTTGGGCCAGATTGCAAAAGTGGTCGCGAAATAATCCGCAATGTCCCTGTACGCACATAGGTATCAATTAACTGAGGTTCAACTTCCAACACGTGGAAGGCACAGACACTTCAGAAGAAATCGGAGTAATCGGTCATGGTAATCGGTGCATCCGCATTGCCGATTTGATAGTAGCCCTCAGTGGTTTGACTGGCGAGTGCATCAACGGGGCCAGATGGTACAGTTGCTGTATCGTCACTGGGCACACGACTTGGTGTCAATGTGGCGATGGGCGTGGTCGTTTGAATGACCGGCGAGGCTTCGCGTTGGGTGGTGGCAGTGGGGAGTGCTGTTGACGGTGATTGTGCGGCTGGCGTACAGGCACTAAGGAATCCTAGGCAACAACATACCCAAATGATGTATTTGTACATGAGATTGATGCTTTCGAACGTCTATAATGTATGTATACTATTTGCTAGTATACTACAATATGTGGTGTATATGCAGTGTAACTCGTCTATTCCATAGATCTGCATGAGGTAGGGATTGGGAGCGATGCGATGACGAATCAAAAACGGGTTTCACTGGTTTGTACGGTTCGTGATGAAGAAGATAATATTGCCCAACTCATCGAATCAATGATTGGTCAGAGTGTTGCACCTGACGAAATCGTCATCAATGACTGTAACAGTCAGGATGCGACTACCGCCATCGTACAACAGTACATTGACATGGGCTTTCCCATTCGATTGGTGTTTGGTGGATATAACATTCCGTCGGGTCGGAATAATGCAATTTTTCATGCATCAGGAGACATTGTAGCCTGTACCGATGCCGGGTTGATTCTCGACCGTCATTGGTTAAAGCGGCTCATTGCACCGCTCATGGCCGATGAAGCAGACGTAGTCGGAGGATTTTTTCGACCATTACCCCGCAGTGTATTTGAGCTAGCGGTTGGTTGTACGAACTATCGCGAAGCCGCGGAGATTATTCCGGATCAATTCATGCCGTTCGGCAAGTCGGTGGCGTTCCGCAAAGCGGTATGGGACCAGGTTGACGGGTACCCGGAGTGGGCCAGTCATTGCGAAGATTTGCTCTTTGATTTTGCGCTACGTAACGCCGGTGTGCGCTTTGTCTTTGTGCCGGATGCACTCGTGCACTTCCGGCCACGTGGAACGATCAAACAGTTCTACCGACAGTATTTTTTGTATGCACGGGGCGATGCAATCGGTGGATTGTGGTACAAGCGCCATCTTATGCGGTATGCCGTCTATCTCTTCGGATTATTGTTGTTGCTCGCCGGCGGTTTGGGCGTCGGTATCTTAGCGAGTGGGGTGATTGCCTACTGTGTGCAACCGTGGCAACGACTCTGGTTACGCCACAAAGAAGGTGTCAATGGGTGGCAAGTCGTACTCGCATCAGCATTAGTGCCGTGGATTCGGCTCATTGGTGATGTCGCCAAAATGATTGGATACCCGGTAGGGTGGTGGACGCTCTGGCAAAAGCCGATGTTACGCACTGAGCGCAATCAATGGCGCGCCAAGTACCTTACTCCTGTTCCACCAAGCCCTGTCGTGGAGTAGATCTAATCCGCAAGAAGCCCGGGAATCGGGGTAATTACGAGGCGTTTGTTGGTCACATCAAGATGACTGACAAACGCCTTGACCATAGGCACAAGTGCATCTGGTTTGCCAACCCGAGTGATGATGATAACGTCGCTTGCGCCGGTGTTGATGACTTCGCGTACCGTGCCAATCACGTTGTTGTCGCGATCAACGACGGTCAGATTGACCAAGTCATGGATGAAGTATTCATCGTCAGCTAGTGGTTCAATATCATCATGACGAATGTACAACTCGACGCCGCGCATCGCCTCTGCCAGATCGCGCGTGGCAATGCCACCGAGCGTTGCCGTGTAGAGGTCGTTTTTGTAGTGGACAAGTCGTCGCAAGCGAAATGTGCGTTTTCCGTCAGCGCTGTACAACATTGGCTTCGTCTCAGCCAAAAAAACCGGTTGGGTTGAGATGAGGCGCAGTCGCACGTCACCACGCAGGCCAACCACATTCACGACTTCGCCCACTAATAGTAGTTCATCGGGGCGAACTGGTTGTATATCACTCATTGGTGTCACCACAGTAGTAGGCGATGATGATTACGCATCAGATCGCCGGGAAAGTAGACAAAAAATACACAACCGTACGTGATACGCCCGCACCGGGCGCATCACGCATGGTATCTGGCAAAGGAGGGAGTTCCTTGGCTTACTCAATATCAATATGGACGCGTTTGCCTTGGCGGGCGGCTGCCACGGCCATCAAATCACGAATCGACTTGGCCACGCGACCATTGCGACCGATGATTTTGCCGGCTTCCTGAAAGCCTACACTCAAGCGAAAGGTGACGGCATATGACGTCGACCGTTCGCGGATTTGCACGGCCTCAGGGTGATCAACCAAATTACGCACCATGTACTCGAGTAATTTACGCATGAGCCTCTCGACTAGCTTGCAACAGGCGTTGGTTTGCCACTCTCATCGAGGACGTTGACACGCTTCAGCAAGCGTACAACCGTATCCGAGGGCTTGGCGCCAACACTCATCCAATGACGGACGCGGTCAGCCTTGATTTCGAGCTCTTGTGGTTGGCGCACTGGGTTATAGAAGCCGACGATTTCGATGAACTTCCCATCGCGTGGTGAGCGTGAATCAGCGACAACAACGCGATAGCTCGGCTGCTTCTTCTTGCCGGTGCGGCGCAAACGAATAGTGACCATGTTCCGAACTTCCTCCTACATGTATACGAATTGTGGATTAACGGAGCCGACGCATGATATCACGCGGGTCGGGCATCCGCCCTTTGCCATTACCACCAAACTGCTTCATCACCCGTTGCATCTGTTGGAAGTTTTTGAGGAGTGCTGATACCTGTTGGACCGACGTTCCACTTCCTTTGGCGATGCGCTCGCGGCGACTCCCCTTGATTATATCCGGATTGCGTCGCTCGCCGGGTGTCATCGCAAGGATGATTGCCTCGACACGACGTAATTCCTTCTCGTTTACCAGCTCTCCAGCCTTGGCCATCTGACCCATTCCAGGTAACATACCCAGAATCTGATTGATGGGACCAAGTTTGCGCATTTGCTTCATCGACGACAAAAAGTCTTCGAGATCAAATGACCCCTTGGCGAGCTTCTTCTGCATGCGGGCAGCTTCGTCTTTGTCGATTGATTGTTCGGCACGCTCAATCAACGAAAGGACGTCACCCATGCCCAAAATACGCGACACCAAACGCTCTGGGTGGAAGACCTCGAGCGTGCCGGATTCGATTTTTTCACCGGTGCCCAAGAACTTGATTGGGACGCCTGTGACCGATCGCACTGACAACGCAGCACCACCACGCGCATCACCGTCGACTTTGGTGAAGATGATGCCACTCAGCGCTACGCGCTTGTTGAACTCGTCAGCAACACGTACTGCCTCTTGACCAATCATGGCGTCCACCACGAGCAAGCGCTCGTCCGGGTTTGCCACTTCGACAATCTGATGTAATTCGTTCATCAACAGCTCGTCAATCTGTAGACGACCAGCGGTGTCAATGATGACAACATTACAGTGCTCTTGCCGTGCATGGTGAATGCCGTTGCGCACAATGTCGGTTGGTTTGGCTGCACTCCCCTCACTGTAGACGGGAATGTTGATTTGCTTACCCAACGACTCCAACTGCGTGATAGCGGCAGGTCGATAGACGTCAGCAGCAATCATCAATGGGCGCTTGCCCTTTTTGCGCAGTTGTAATGCGAGTTTGGCCGCATGGGTGGTTTTGCCGGCTCCTTGCAGACCTACCAGCATGATGACGGTCGGCGGGAGTTTGGCATCCGCAAGCGGGACTTCGGCATCTCCAAGCAGTGCGATGAGCTCGTCGCGCACAATCTTGATGACCTGCTGTGATGGAGTAAGACTCCGTGAGACCTCTTCACCGACGGCGCGCTCTGAGACCTTGGCCACAAATTCACGCACGACTTGCAGGTTGACGTCTGCCTCAAGCAGGGCAAGCCGCACCTGCTTCATCGCTTCGCGCACGTCTTCTTCACTCAAACGACCCTTGCCGCCGAGCTTCTGAAATACCGCTTGTAAACGATCCGAAAGGCTTTCGAACATCATGACTCCTGTGCGGGCACACCAACGCCCTGCGGAATAAATCCGTCTAGGTATTGTAGCGTGTAGAATGAGGTGAGTCAAATCGGATTTTGATGCGTCAGAAGCATACGAACAATCCGCATGATTGCGCACATGTCTACGCTCGGCGCACATATCTGCGGCAACGATATTCGCCACAGTGTACGGTAACTAGCTCCCCGCAAACGGTGTGCCCACGATGCCGACGGCAAGCTCAAGCCACACTACCATGACTACTAGGCTGATGCCTACCACCATCCATATGCGGTGTGATGTGCTGAAGAGTCTGGTGCGGATAGCTTCATATGCGAGTCTGGCAGCGAACAAGATTCCTCCTGCAATAACAAAATCAAACAGACCCCAGCGAATATCGGCGTTGATTTGCATTCCAATCAGAGGAATCATGAGGAGCAACAGTACAATGAGGGTGTGGCGAACAATGCGAGTGGCGTCCATGTCCATGCTTCTTTCGTGCGTGGTGAATAGTCGTCTACAAAGCCACACCACCGCACACAATGCGTGTGCGGTGGTGTGGTCACTGCGTGGCGGGGATGACGGGATTCGAACCCGCGGTCTCGACCTTGACAGGGTCGCATGTTAGGCCTCTACACCACATCCCCATGTGGCTCGTGTCGGTAAGAAACTTGGTGACCCCAGAGGGATTCGAACCCTCGATCTTCACCTTGAGAGGGTGACGTCCTAGGCCGCTAGACGATGGGGCCGCTCCTCACCGCTTTTGCCGTCGCGCTAGGCGCCTCGACAACGAATTGAATGATACCACACAATTTTGTGTGATGCAAATGAATTTTCTGGTGAATTTGTATCGATTCATTGGCTATATGCCACATCGGGACAAAGCCCAATAACAGAGGATGCACAGAATTTTGATTACGAAGTATAATAGTAATGTACGTTATATGTTTGAGTAAGGCTGTGTGCTCATGACCGCACATATCACTGATGCAGTGGCGCATTTTCGTCAACCATACGGGGCAGAGATTGTTGTTCATACCCAACACACTCCTGCATCAGCTGGTCAACGAATCACGCACTTAGCCGTTGACCCTGTGCTCTCACATGCCTGGATTAACCTGACTGGTGAGCCGTTTCGCCCGCATCATGCGGCAACGTTGATGGCCATGCGGCGTCAAGAGCATGTGGCGATTGTCTCGGCTAGTCCGCGCCGTACATTAAGCCTGATTTGCATGATTATCAATGTACTCATCGAATCACCCACGCAGCGTGCCATGGTACTGGTCCATGACGAGGTTGCGGCCATGGCCTTGTACCGTGAAATCATCGCCTTTGTTGAAAAGTTTTCGCATGATACGGCTATTATGCCGGTCATCGTTACCGAGACGACCGGTCCGATGGTGGCCGAACGACTATTGATTGTGACATATGATGCGCTCCATCGCAGAATCCTCGGGCATCATGACCGCGCATGGCGTGGATTGTGGCAGTCGCTGACCATCTGTGGGATCGTTGATATGCATCTGGTTGCCGGTATCGGCATGTATCACTTGGCTGCACTGTTGAAGCGCGTGCAACGCGTAGTTCAGCACAATCGTGCATCGGCACACGTCCAATACATGGCAACGCTGGTACCGGTCACCGATTTGGATGCCACACTCGAGGACTTAGCAATCGGCACATGGCGTATTGTGCAGGCGAATGATTACGCACATGAACCATCTGTGGTCGAGGTGTGGTACCGTCCGGATGATTATCTGCACGTGGCTCAATCATTAGCACAATCACTCAGCGAACAGGGCTACGCAGCGCATCTGTGGGTGCGCGACACCTTGCAGCCGTTGATCGAACCCATCGATGTCAATAGTAATATTACGAGCGCTTCACGTCTTTGGCATGCTCAGGTGCTGATTATGGTTGGCGTTGCAGATGACCGCTGGCGCATTGCTGAGGCGATGCAATCGGGGTACACCGCAGTCGTGGTGATACTTGGCAGTCATCCCATTGACCAGTGGTACGCAGCCAATCCCGCCCAGCTCCTTGACCCTACACCACCGATGTGGCCATCGGCAACACTTAATGCCTACGTGTTGACGCAACATCTGCGCGCAGCGGCATGCGAGATTCCACTTACCGATGGTGAAATTCGACAGTGGTATGCTGGTGAGCTTCGTGATCGGTTGGTAGAGCGTGGCCAGTTGATGGTCTTGCCCGATCAACGCTGGAGTATTGCCGGTGACGATAATCCCTATGACGATTTTCATATGCTCTCGGCCATTGGTCTGCCAGTCTTGATGCAAATCGGCGAGATGACCATTGACACACCGTTTGATCCAACTGGGTTTGAACGGTGGTTATCCAAGGGCTCGGCAGTGCCGCCGTGGTATGGTGGTCTGCGGGTAGTACAACGCCACGATGATGACGCAATTGTCACGTTGCAACACGATGTGCCACAACGGCGCACCATGCCATTACGTACGAGTACCGTGTCGATTCGTGACAGCAAAGAGACGAGTATGTTGGCGCGCGGAATTGTAGCCACATATGGCCGTGTATTGGTGACAGAATCGGTTGTTGGTGTGCGTGAAGTGCGTGATGAGACCGTCAAAGATCATCTATTTGCGAATGCGCTTGAGAGTCGTTGGAGCGCACATGCCTGGTGGATTGATATTCCCACCTACGTCAACACCGATGCACAAACGATTGGGTGGAGTGTGGTCTTGGCATTGCCGGTTTTGAGTATGTTTACCACGGCGGCGGCTGTCCCATGTGCAGACGTGCAGTTTGGCCGATTATATGTGATTGATGCGCAACCAGGTGGTAATGGGGCCAGTGAGTGGATGTTCCGTCATATTGATGTGCTCCTCCAAACCGCGTTGCGTATTGCGCGAGTGCTGCAACACGACACGTTGTATGCTCAGAGTGCCACAAACGATGTGGCATGGCTCGAATTAGTTGCACCGCCACCGCCGCGCCAAACAGCGGCACAACCGATTGTGGCACCGGTACCTGCGGTATCTCAGCCAGATCTCGATGATGGAGCTAAGGATGCAGATACGACGGCAGCGTACCCGGTGGTTATTCCGGGGCTTGTGCCAGCCGTCGAGCACGACATAACGACCGCACAACCGGTGATTCCTACGGCACCGGCAGCACCGGCAGATCGACGGAACTGGCAACAGCGTACGCGCCGTGATCGTCCATTGATTCCCGAAGTGCCTACCCCGGTGGTGCCACGCCAAGTGCCAGCAAATCGGAGCGCCAATCCTGTACCGAAGCCGACCACTCCGCCAGCGACACCGGCACCTGGTGTGTCGCGGAGCGCAGCGTCGCGGCCAGCGACACCGGCGCGACAACAAGAACCACCATCGACACCGCCCACGTCTAATCCACCACCGCGGGCGGCATCGTTGCGGGGGAGTCGTGATGTGGCACCACCGCAGCCGGCGCCTCAGGAGTCAGCTGAGAGCGGCGTCCCGAATGTGAATCGGATTATGGCGAACTTGCGAAAGCAAATTCAACAGAAGCTGCCGAATGTGGCGACACCGACATCGCCTGCATCAACATCGCGTCCTCGCGATGAAATTCATCGATTTTATCCCGGTCAGCGTATTTTTTGCTTGCCGTATGGTGATGGTGAAGTCGTCGATAGCTTTTTTGTTGATGGGCGTGAGTATATTCGCGTCGACTTCCCGAATTATGGCGAGCTCAAAATCGACCCGTCGCTGAGTTTGGTTAAGGTGGTGTCGGATGCAGATACGTCCGACTCCAAATCAGATATCGAATAAATGTACTTGACAAGTAGAACAAATATGCTACAATCGTACGTACTGTGATGGTCACATCATCGCAAATACGAGTATTAACGCAGAAGCACGAGAGGAGCTGACCATGTCCAAGGATTTAAACAAAGTAATGATTACTGGTCGTTTGGGGGCTGACCCGGAGATGCGCTTCACGCCGCAGGGTAGTCCTGTCACGACGTTTAGTGTGGCGAGTGGCCGTACGTGGCGTTCCGCAGATGGCACGCAGCACGACGATACCGAGTGGTTCCGCGTGGTTGCGTGGGACAAATTGGCAGAAATCTGCAATCAGTATCTGACCAAGGGGACGCGCGTCTATGTTGAGGGGCGTTTGCAAACGCGCAAATATCAGGATCGTGACGGTGTCAATCGCCAATCTACAGAGGTGATTGCAACCGACATGATTATTTTGAGCAGTCGTCGAGATGATGAAGTTGGCGGCTATCAGAATGCACCATTTGACGATCTCGGTGCTGCGCCACCGCGTGCTACGGCGCCGGCGCCAACATCAGCACCATCGCGACCTGCTAATGCACCGCGGAGCAATGCGCCACAGCCAATCAGCGATGATGAGTTCGATGCACCACCACCGGCTACACGGCCGACACGCCCGGCAAGTAATTCACGCGCCAAGACGCCGCCACCACCGGTTGATGATGATGCTGAGGATTTACCATTCTAAGCGTTGTCGCTCGTACGGAACACAAAGCGGGGATGATTACTACGGTAATCATCCCCGCTTCGACGTTGTGGCTGTTATTCAACGAGGTCGTCGTACTCGGCCAATAAATCGTGCCATTCGCCAACGAGCTCATCACGACGAGCGGCGTAGTAAATGTGGTCTACACCTTCTTCATCGCGGTAGACCAAATCGACCTGGCGACGCATCGGGCGTAAATATCCGATATTCCCCCACCAGCGAATATGCTCTTCGTTGATGGTTTGATCGGCCAAGTGCATGCGCGCCGCATACTGACG
>Ga0194134_10006488_pt1 | contig 10462 bp, 7 predicted proteins | sample TA2KigOff0mmetaG_FD_148602 | JGI IMG/M metagenome (GOLD analysis project Ga0194134, IMG submission 148602) | Freshwater microbial communities from Lake Tanganyika, Tanzania - TA2015056 Kigoma Offshore 0m | ecosystem: Environmental > Aquatic > Freshwater > Lake | place: Tanzania: Lake Tanganyika... | reverse complement strand
CACGGCAACCTGCACGGGGGGCAGGAAAAATGCCGCCAACAGGATGAGGCCGTTCGAGGAAAACTGCTGGACCAGGGAAGTGAGGGTCAGCGGAAGGGAGCGGGTGAAGCTGCGCCAGCCCTCGGCGATGCGCCCGGCCTGCCACCAGGGATGGAATTCGGGGAACGCCCGCCGCAGATCCGCCAACATCCAGATTTGCACGCTCGCCCAGCCCAGGCATTGGATGGCCACCGCTGCGGGCAGGGAGAGTCCGCCACGGGCGGCGGCCAAGAGGCAGGCAAAGCCGATAAGTCGTTGCAGGGTGGTGGTCCATTGCAGACGGCTGAAAAATCCGCTGGGAAGATAGAGGCGTCCAAGAATTCCGGTGGGCGCGCCCAGCATCGCCCAAAAGAGAAGATGGATCAACAGGGCGGCGGAACCATCGGCACCTAAGCTGGCACCATTCCGGCTCAGCCCCTGCGGGGCAACCGCCAAAAACAGGAAAGCGACAAGCAGTTCGAGGCAGGCCAGTACCATCGCGGTCCATAGCGCCGAACTGAGGACGATGCGCGCGCGTGGAACGCTCCGATGAACCAGCCGCAGGAAGTGATTTCCGGCATAAACCCCTTGGCCGTAGTCAAGACTCCCCAGCATGGCCACCGCGGCCAGCACGAGGCTCCACTGCGCGTAGGTTTCCGGACCCCACCATTCCAGCAGGAGCCGCACCTGGAGCAGGCCGATCAGCAGGTTGGCGGCGGTGGCACTGAGGGAGGCGAACGATCCGTGCCAAAGCCTTTGTGCGGTGGAGCGGACGGCGGGGGAACGGGGGGCGATCAGAAAATCCTTCGCGCTTCAAACCGGATCAGGCAGGCGCCCGTGGATTGGAATTCAAAACCAGAATGACCGTCTAGGCAGGGCCGACCGCATGTGGGAAAGGGAGGTTTCATGGATTTTGTCCGTGTCCCAATTGGGAAAGCGCGCGGGCGAGAATGTCGTCGTTGGAGATTTTCATGGCGCAAACTCGCTGCCGGGCCTGTCGTGCCATGGTCGCGCACTTTTGTGGGTTTGGGAGCAACTGGCGCACCCGGACAGCACACTCCTCCGGGTCTTCCCAGAAGACCGCTTCCTCACCTTCCCGGTACATCTCCTGATGCTTCGGCGTGCGCTGGGCGCAAAAAACCGCCCCTCCGATGAAGGGGATTTCCAGCGAGCGCTGCGTGTGGTCGTCCTCATTCCCTGCGGAAAGCAGGCCAAGGGAGACTTGGCTCTCGAGAATCAACCGCACATAGCTCGGACCGTAGACAGCCGGGCCCTGCCAGGCCTCCCGCAGAACTTTCCATTCTGCGGCTTTGGCCCAATGATCCCCGAAAATCTGCAAGGGGAGGCGTGCCTTGAGTAAGGCGCTCATAAAAGGCCCTCTTTCCGGCATCCAGGAACCGACAAAAAGAAGGGGCCGGGAACCCCGGTGGGCATCGCGAATTTGGCCCGGATTGTGCGCCACCGGATCATAGCAGTGGGGAACGAGCAAGGGGTTTTTGGCCCCTTGGGCGGCCGCCGCCCGGACGTTCTGCGGCCGGGGCAGAAGGGTCAGATCGTGGAAGGGCAGGCACTTTCGGTACAAATCCCACTTTCGATGGTCCCGCGAAACGAAGGGGTTGTCGCAGTTGTAGTTGGCGATGGGTTTCCCCCGCGCCTTCGCCCAGCGGTAAAAACCGGGGCTCAGCTCCGGTCCGCCGTCCACCCAAAGCAAATCCCACTTTTTCTTCTCCAGCCGACCCCGCAGCTTTTGGGCCACAAGAGGCGCCACCAACCGGAACCCGGTGCGGACATGGAACGGTGCCAGCAGCCGGAAATACGGATAAAGGCTCGCCAAGTTGATGGCTTCCACCGAGTGACCCAGGCGCTCCAAGGTGGCCGCACGCTGGCCGCTGGTGTGGTCCGGGTTCGGATCACCAAGATAAATGATCTTCAGGATTTGGACCCCGCTGCGGCGGCACGGATGGCGGCGGCCAGGCCGGTGGCGGCCGCCGTCAGGTTGTGCTGGCGGGCCGCACGCAGGCAGCGACCGGCCATGGCTTTGCGCTGCACGGGCGAAAGCCCGTGAAGGGATTGCAGACATTGGGCAAGTTTCGCCGCGGAATGGTCGGGAAAAATCCATCCAGTTCTTCCGGGCTTCACCAGATCCTCGCGGCATCCGACCCCGTCGCTGACCACGGCCGGAATGCCCCATTGCAGGGCCTCGTTCACCACCAGTCCCCAGGTCTCCCCCTGCCCCCGGCGGGAGGGCAGCACCAGGGCGTCCGCGGACGCGTAGCCTTCGCCGATCTCGCTTTGATTGCGAAACCCGAGGGGGTGGTAGCGCCGCCCGAGTAGCCGGCGTCCCTCCCGGTCCAAGACCGGGGCCAGCTCTCCGCTGCCCATGGTGATAAAATGGAATTTTTCGCGGAGGGGCTTGGCCAATGTCGCCAGCGCCTCCAGAACCAACCGTGGGTTTTTTTTGAAGGTCATCTTTCCGCTGAACAAAAGGACCGTGTCGCCGGCCCGGATTCCGAGCCGCTGGCGGAGCGCGTTCCGCCTCGGCCGCCAGAGTTTTTTCTCCTCCTCCCAATGGTCGGTGTCCACGCCGTAAGGCGAGGAATGCATCCGGCTCGGGGAAATACCGCACTTCTGGAAGTGCCGGCGGGCCGCGGCTCCCGTCACCGCGAATTGGGAGCGGCTTCCGTAAAAAAGACGGAGCACCCTTCTTTTCAGGGCGAGGCCGGGGAATCCTCCCCCATGCGCCTCGTCGTTGGCCTCCAGGCGCATCACCACGCCGGCACCCAGCCTTTTTGCCGCAAGCCATGCGGCCAGGTGGAAGCTACCCCGATAGGCGTTCAGCACCACCACCCGGGCGCCGGAACGGACCAAGGCCCGGTACACCGGCCCCGGCCGTGGATTCCAAAAATCCACGCCATGGGTTCTTCCCCGCCGGTCGAGGATGCGGCTTTCATATCCGTCCAGCAGGGGACGGTCCCAGGCCAGGCGGGAACCGAATTCCCGGTCGCGGTAACCCCGCACGCTGAAGTCGCTTCCGTAGTAAACCACCGGCCGCATGCCGGGAAGTTGGGCCAGGCGCCTCCACAACGCGGCGCGGTACTGGACGGGGTGGGTTTCCACCACCGCCACCGGCAGGGATTTTATTTCTGGATCCGGACCTTTCAGGCGGACACAACCTGCCGGGCACGGCGGCCCGGCTTGGCGGACAAAATTTTCTCGTACAGGGAGAGGTTTCGTTCCGCGTAGGCGCTCCAGCTGAATGTTTCCACGGGGATCCGCCGCGCGGCGTCCTGTTTCTGCTCCAGCAGCGGTGGATGCCGGAAAAGCTGTTGCAGGCACCATGCCAAGGCCTGCGCATCCCCCGCGGGAACCACGTAGCCTGCCGGAAATTCGGAAATTCCGCCGGGGCAGGTTTGCGGCGCCCCGCTCATTTCCAACAGGTCTTCCCCGCCCGTGTGACGGGTGCAGATGAGCGGAAGTCCACAAGCCAGGGCCTGCAACTGGACCATCGCCTGCCCCTCTTCCAGGCTGGCCATCATGAAGACGCTGGCTTGGCGGTAATGCTCGGAAAGGGTTGCCTGGGGTTGGTGGGGTAGCCAGCGGACACCCGCCGGGGGATGCAGGGAAAGGTCTGACCAGTCTTGGGTCTGACCTCCGATGACCAGCAGCTCGGCGCCGGGCATCCGCGCCTGCTCAAAGCCTTCGAGCAGGTAGGGAATCCCCTTTCGAAGGGAAAGGGATCCGACATAGATGGCCTGAAATTTTTTCGGGGCCGGCCTTTCGGTTTTTGCAAAAGAGGCGGGATCGACCCCCAGACAACTTCGATGAAGCTGGGTGGGTGAAAACCGTTGATTCAGGAAGCTTCTTTCCACGAAAAGACTCGGGACCACGACCCCGTCGCAGAGTTCATATTCCCGGAGCTCCCGCTCAACCATCCGTTGCGGCCGGGTGGGCCACGGTTTGCCCCGTTTTGCATACTCCCCGGAAAGGATCCGGTCCTGCTCGGCCCGATGGGCCGAAGCCCGGTCAATCAGGATGGTTCGATGCGCCCGGCCGGAAGCCAGCAGACTCTCCAGACCCGCCCCGGCCCAGGCGTGCAACAAGCCGTTGGGCGGGAGATGACGAAGACTTGCCCGGCCGAAAAGGGAAAAGAGGAAATGCCCCATCCGGATGTCCAGTCCCTCCCCACCCGCCTCCCATATCCCCCGCATGAGAAAATAGTGCCAAAAGAGCGAACGGACCCGCTCGTCCGGAATTCCCCACTGCCGGGTTTTGGCCTTGGGATAGTTGGTGACGAGACGATCCAGGGCCCCGCGCCGGTTCAGTTCCCGCGCCAGGTCAAAGGCATGCCAGCGACCGGGGACGAGAATGGAGGCCTTCAAATTTTGGTTTTTTGGCTTTTGGAAGACGTCGGGCGCTTGGGGAAAAGCAAAAGAAGGATGGCACCGATGGCTAACCAACCCCCCACCAGGACAAAATCCCTCAGGTTCTGGTAGGTCAACCGGTTGATCAGCGCCAGGAGGGAGGCATCGCTGATGTTTGGCATGGCCAGAAAAACTGGGCTCATCAGCAGGCCGGCTGGCAGGGCGCCCAAGCAACGGCCCAGGATCCAGCCGGTGCCTCCGAAACCCAGGCCCAGAAAAAGGGAGGCCATCAGCGTGCCGACCGGGCCGTAGCGCTCCAAAAGGTCGGCGGTCAGTCCGAGAGGGGCGCTGTTGAACCGGTCGTCCCGCGGCCGGCCCAGCCGGTCGGCCATCCGCTCGGGGCCGTCATCCACGGGGGATTTGTCCCTCCACAGGATCCGCGGCATGAAAAGACCCGCCAACCGTCCGAAATTCCGGTTGCCGATCTTGGGTTCACCCTTCTCCGTGATCTGGTCGATGGCCTCCTGGGAATACACGTTGGCGCTCCGGTAGCTCATGCCAAGAAACCCGGAACGGATCCGTTGCCGGCCATCGGCGGAAAAAAGGATCCCGGGGGCCCGTCGGATTTTTTCCGCCACGGGGAGCTCCCGGAATTCGGAGCCTTCCGGGGTCTTGGCCCCCCGCAAGGCGTGGGTGGCCGGTAGCAACAGCATCAGGGCCGCGAAAATCGCTGCCAGAAAAATCCCGGCGCGCCGGGAGGATCCCTCCCAGAAAAGCCCGGTCAAAAACACCAGGGTCGCACCGGCCACGTAGACCCGTGCTCCGGTTAGAACCATTGCCCCCATGCCCGTAAGGAGAAAGCTGGAGAGTACCAACCGCCGAAAAGGTGTTTGCACACGTGAAAAAAGCATCCCCGAAAGAAAGAAGAACGGTGCCACCAGGGCAAAAAGCCCGGCCACAAAATAAAGGACGGATCCGGGGTTAAGATAACTTCCAACCTTGGCCCGGGCCGTGAACCATTCGGCCTGAACCGCGCCCAGCAGGTAGAACAAGAAGACGCACAGGAACCAGACCCAGCATTGCCAGACATCGGGCTCCAGGCGCCATCGGGGTTCCTTCCCGCCTAAGGGAAACCGCCGCAGGACGGCCCAGGCCAGCCCAAGTCCGGCGGAAATCAGCCAGAGAATCCGGGCGGTGACCTCGGGATGGAGGAAAAAGGGTTTCCCGAAGGGTTGTTCCCTCCCCTCCCCCAGGACGTGATAGATCCAGAGCCCGGGCCCCGAAAAGAAGGCCTGCAAAAACCAGAAAAGGAAAAAAAGGGATGCCGGACGCACCAACTTCTTGAACCCGGCATCCGCCAGGCAGGCGCCCCAAAGAAAAAAGCAGGCGGCGGTGAGGAGTCCGCAGAACCAGCCCCGGTGACTGGCAAGAGGCAGCGCCGACGCACTGGCGATCCCCCAGGCGGCCAACAGCCGCATGGGGCGGGGGAAACTCCCCGTGGTTTTCATTTTTTTCGTCTGGGACCGGGGGCGGGGGTGAGACCGAGAATCAGGCGGCGGATCTTGGTCCGTCTCCACTCCACCGGCAAAAGCGGCCGGATTTTCGCGGGGGAAATCCCGGCGGCGGAGATCCAGATTTCCTCGGGAACCGCCGGCAGACGGACCGTGTGCTTGCCGGACCGGGGCGTCAGGATGGGAAGCCCGCACAGCCGTTTCCCCGCCAGGCTTTCATTTTGGTCGATAAAGGCCAACGCACGGTACCCGAGGAGTTCCGGGACCTGCAGGCAGGCTTCGGCCAGGATGCGTCCGCGCCGGCCTGCCCCGAAGATGGCCACGGGGGTTTTCTCCCCCCCGTCCCGCGCGGCCCAGCCGGCCAACAGTCCTCCCAAGTCGAGAAATTTCCGGGTGAAAATCTGGCCGGTCAAAAAAAGCAGGGCGAAGATCAGGTACACGCTCCGGGAATGTCCGTCGCCAAAGCGTGTCACCAGGGTGACCAGGGCCAGGGAGGCGGCGGTTCCCGCACCGGTCGCCGCCCCCAGCCGGCATAGGTCATACCAGCTGAGGCTTCCCCAACGGGAGGAGTAGATGCCGAAACCCAGGCCGGCCGCCAGGCAGCAAAGCAGCACGATCGGCAGGCTGCGCTTGAGAACCCGGATCTCATCCGGACCGACGTTGAAGTCAAAGCGCAGAAGATAAGCCGTCTGGAACAGCAGCAGCACCAGTAGGCCGTCCAGCAGGACGGGAAGGAGGTTGTAGGCCTGGAAAAAGTCGCGGATTCCACAGAGCAGGGATGGAGGCTGCTCCCCCGCTTTCTTGGGGCGTCCACTGTCGGTCCGGGCCAGGAAGGCCGCGGCCAGCCAAAGGACTCCGGCCGCCAATCCAAGGACGCTGAGGACGGTGAAGGGCCTTCGGTCCAGCGACCACAAAAATACCAGGCACGCTCCGGCCGTGAGCAGGAGCAAAAACAGCAGGGCCCGTCTTTCGCTGGAAAGGATCCGCGCCAAACGGTGGGAACTGTGATCCTTGCCTCCGTCCATCGGGCTTCGCGCGGCCCAAACCCGGGTGCAGGCCACCAAGCCGGTGTCGAGGATGGGAACGGCCATCAGGATGCAGGCGGAAAGAAACGCCGCCAGTTTGGGTCCGAAGCCGTCCATGGCGGCTCCCCACCCCCCGTTGAGCACGCCGGGCAATGCCAGTCCGGCGAGGAGGAAACCCAGGGGCAGGCTGCCCGTGTCCCCCATGAAAATTTTTGCCGGGGGCCGGTTGTGCCAGAGGAAACCGAGGCAGCCTCCGCAGATCACCGCGGCGAGGATTTGAGCGGGCCCGGCCGGCAGGGCGTAGGCCAAGGCGGCGGCCATCAGGGCCGCGGTTCCGGCACAAAGCCCGTCCATGTTGTCCAGCAGGTTGATGGAGTTGGTCAGGCCGATGATCCACAGGTAGGAGAGGGTGACATCCAGAATCGGCCAACCGGTCAGGTTGGTTCCCCCGCCGAAATAGATCAGTTGGCTGGCCGCAAACAGCTGGGCCATCAGCTTGGTGCGCGGACGCAACTCCCGGCGGTCGTCGATCCAGCCAACCACCAAAAGCAGCAGCGCCCCCCCGAGCAGCGAGGCGCCCACCACGGCAGCCCTCGGCAGGTTGAGGACCACTTCCATTTCGCCGATCTCCCTGCGCGCGAACTCATAATAAGCCAGGGCACCCGCTGCCAGGACAAAAGGCAAAAACCCCACTCCTCCCATCAGGGCGGTGGGTCTGGCGTGCCAACGATCCCCCCGCGGGGCCGACATCCAGCCGAGTCCCGGGGCCAGCAGTCGGACCAGGCCCACACCCATGACGGCCAGGGCGGCGGTCCCGGCCAGCCAGGCGAAAAGGGGAATGGAGGCGGTGGGGATCAGGAGGTGGGATGGTGGCGGAAGTGGTCCGCCACATCCTGCAGGATGTGGTCCAGGGTTTTTTCCGGCCGGTAGCCGGTGAGTTTTTTCAGCTTGGCGATGTCCGGTGTCCGGGCACGCATGTCCTCGAAGCCCTCGGCGTAAATCTCGCGGTAGGGAACCAGCTTGATGGGGCTGCGGCTTTGGGTCAGGCGGAGGATTTTTTCCGCGAGCGCCTGGATCGAGATCACTTCCCCGGATCCGATGTTGACGACCTCTCCCCGGGCCGCCGGACAGGCCATCAGGGAGACCATCGCGCGGACCGCGTCCGCCACGTGGGTGAAGCTCCGCGTCTGCTCCCCGTCGCCGTAGACCGGGATCGGTTCCTGGGATAGGGCCCGTTGCACGAAATTCGGAATGACCATGCCGTAGCGACCCGTCTGCCGGGGGCCGACGGTGTTGAAAAGCCGGACCAGGATGACCGGGAGTCCCTTCTCCTCGAAATAGGCGCGGGCGAGAAACTCATCCATCGCCTTGGAGCAGGCATAGGCCCAGCGGCGCACCTTGGTCGGCCCCAGGGTCCAGTTGTCATCCTCGGCCAGCGGCTTGCCGTTGCCGCCCACCTCCATCGCCTTGCCGTACACCTCGGAGGTCGAGGTGATCAGGACCGGCCGGTCATGGCGGGCGCAGGAGGAGAGCACGTTTTCCGTGCCGCGCACGTTGGTGATGATGGTTTCCACCGGGTTCTCCATGATTCGCTTCACCCCGACCGCGGCCGCCAGGTGGTAAACCTCGTCCGCCTTGGCAATGGCCTGATCCAGGTTCTCCTCCTCCAGAATGTCCGCCGTGGTCAGGGAAAAGTTGGGATTTTTTTTCAGATGGGCGACATTTTGAAGGCTGCCGGTGCAGAGATTGTCATAAGCGTGCACCCGGCAGCCTGCTTCCAGCAGCTTTTCGGCCAGATGGGATCCCACAAACCCAGCCCCCCCGGTGATCAGGACATTTTTCACGCTCTTTCTAATCTAATCAGACGGAATGAATTGAGCGAACTTTTCTAATGCCCGCTATTTCTGATCCCAGCGACACCGTTGGCCTTATCAAATTCCCTTGCCGCCTTGCAAATTTTTATCTGCGGCAATTTTGGAAAGACCTTATGCTTGCCGGGGCTGAAGTAAGATCCATTCCATGCGGGTTTTTCTTTCTTCATCCAAAGCCAACTCCCAATCCTGATTCAACGCTGCCGCCGCAGGGGGCAAATCTTCTCGGGAGCGTTCTCGACTTTGGATGGATGTAATCTCATGACTTTCCCGAAAACGCTCCCGTAAGGTTGTCCCAATAGGCCCGGTAGGGGGAAAATCATGGACCTCGACAAGAAGGGTGGCCGTGGAAAGGGATGGGCAGACTTTTGGATCTAAAATTTCACGCTCGGCCCCCTCGCAATCACTAATCACCAAGGCCCGTGATGTTTTTTTTAGATCCAGTTCCAAAAGTTCCCCTGAGCAACTTTCCTTGGTCTCGATCCGGTTCGAAAGTTGGTTTTTCGCGGCGTTTCGCCGAAGGCATTCCAAGGCGTAAGGGTCTGTGTCATAGGCAACGATTTTTTGAAAGTGAATCAGTCGGAACAGCCCAAGGGCGTAGTAACCATCTGCACAGCCGATGTCCACAAGGGTGTCGAAGGGAACTTTCGCCAGGGAATGAATAAAGGAATGAATTTCCATTTCATAGGTGCCGATTATTTTTGCCAGCCATGCACCCCCCGCATCGGCTGGTTCCCAGGCCATGCCTTGAAAAGGCCCGGATAAAATTTTGCGCGGGCATCCCAGGCGGCAATAGAGGGATTGGATTTCACCCCATAGCCCCAAACGCGCACCCGCTTGCGTGACGAATCCCGCCAGCGGGGAGGGCAGGGCATAAAGCCCGCTTTTGCCAGCCGCTTTGATTTTTCGAAGCATCAACCGCCCTTGAAAGATAAGGAAGCCGGGCCCTGATAAAGCGTCTCTATTCCTTGTACGAGGGAATCGACGCTGAAGCTATCCACAACTCTTTTACGAAACTCTGCAGAGGGCTTCGATGAGGACAAAAGAGAAAGGGAATTTCGCACTCCGGAAAGAATTTCTGCAGGGGAAATTCCCTCCATGAGGGTGCCTGTTTTTAGGTGCTGCAAAAGTTCGGGAATTCCGCCCACCGGGGAGGCCAAAACCGGCACCCCCGCCGCCATGGCCTCGAGAAGGGATACCGGAGTACCTTCATTTTTTGAGCAGTTCACCACCAAGTCCAGTCCCCCGTAGATCCATGGCAGGGTTTCGGACCAACCGAAGAAATGAACCCGGTTTGCAAGACCAAGGGAACGGGCTTTTTCTTCCAAGGCCTTTCGATCCTCCCCGTCGCCCACCAGAACCAGATGGATGTTCGCGGGTAGAGAAGCCATGGCCTCAAGGAGAGCCGGAAGGTTTTTCACGGGCGCCAACCGGCCGACACAACCAATCAGGATGGCTTGGGAAGCCAGGCCCAACTGCGCCTTCAGCTCCGCGTGGGGCTGAACTTCCAAAAACGGGGTCAGCTCCAATCCCAATGGAATAATTTCAAATTTCTCCCTTTCAGCCACCCCGAGGTCGGCAAGCTCCCCGGCCAGCCCCTCGGTTAGCGTGACCAGCTTTGTGGAAAACTTGCCGGCCAAATTTTCCAGCCAGCGGTAAACTTTCTGCTTGGGTTT
>Ga0194134_10006478_pt1 | contig 10476 bp, 7 predicted proteins | sample TA2KigOff0mmetaG_FD_148602 | JGI IMG/M metagenome (GOLD analysis project Ga0194134, IMG submission 148602) | Freshwater microbial communities from Lake Tanganyika, Tanzania - TA2015056 Kigoma Offshore 0m | ecosystem: Environmental > Aquatic > Freshwater > Lake | place: Tanzania: Lake Tanganyika... | reverse complement strand
TCGTCGCGGGATCGAAGACGATCACGTCGGCCTTGAGCCCGACCTTGAGGACCCCGCGATCGGTGAGGGAGAGGCGGGTCGCGACGGCGGATGACGCTTTGCGTACCGCATCCTCGAGGGTGAGCACGCCCTCTTCGCGCACGTACTTCCGGAAGATCCGTGGGAAGTTGCCGTAGGCGCGCGGATGGGTCGAACCGCGCGCCGTCGCCGGATCCTGTGCGCCGGCATCGGTCCCGAACTTCATCCACGGCTGCGTGAGCTGGAGCCGCATGTTCTCCTCGCTCATCAGGAAGAGGATCTCACCGAGGCCGAGGGACTCGGCGACGTTGAGATCGATGATCGCCTCGGGCCAGGTGGTGCCGAGGGCGGCGGCGATCTCTGAGAGGCGCTTCCCTTCGAAGCGCTGCAGTTCGGGCTTCCGGAACCCGACCACCATCACCCCCTCGGGGCCGGCGATCTCACAGAGGTTTTCGTACCCCGCGTCACGCGCCTGCATCTCCGCCACCATCGTCGCGCGGAGCGCGGGATCCTTGAGGTGGTCGAGGAGCTTGCCCCCCTCGGCGTACTTCGGCGGGATGCAGCTCGCGAAGGAGTTCCCCCCAGCTGGGTAGAGATACATGTTCGCCTGCACATCCTGTCCGGCGGTGCGCGCCGAATCGATCTTGGCGATCGCGAGGGGCATCTTGGGCCAATTGCGTGGACCGCTCGCCTTGAGATGGTAGATCTCGACGGGCACGCCCCCCTCTCGCCCGATGCGGAGCGCCTCGTCCATCGCCTCGAGGAAGTTGTCCCCCTCGCTCCGCATGTGCGTGATGTAGATCCCACCGAGTGGGGCCATCGCTTTGGTCGCGTCGATCAGCTCTTCGGTGCTCGCATAGGTGTTCGGTGGATAGATCAGCGCGCTCGCGATCCCGAAGGCGCCATCGCGCATCGCGCGGGCGACCATCGCACGGGCGGTGTCGCGCTCCACCGCGCTGAGCGGGCCGCCGTCCTCTCCCTTCACGTAGCGTCGGAGGGTGCCGTCGCCGAGGAAGGAGCCGATGTTCTGGGCGGCGCCGCGGGCGACCATGTGATCGAGCCAGTCGCCGAAGCCGCGCGGGCCAGCGAAGGCGGAGAGGATGCGGCGCATCGCCGTGTCGGATTCGGCGGCGAGGATCCGATCGTTGACCGGACCGTAGGAGGAGCCTTCGCCGTGGATCGCGGTGGTGATCCCCTGCATCACCATCGAGAGGGCAAGTCCGTCGCCACGGAGGTAGTGCCAGAGCGAGTGCGCCTGGATGTCGACGAAGCCGGGGGCGACCACATGGCCCGTGGCGTCGATGCGTTGTGGCGTGCGGGCCTCGCGGAAGGCGCCGCGCGGACCGATCGCCGCGATCCGGTCCCCACGGAAGGCGAGGTCGCCGTAGAACCAGGCGGCTCCGGTCCCGTCGACGATCCGGCCGTTCTCGATCACGACGTCGTAGGCCGCCGTCCCGAGGGGTCCGGTGCTCGGGGTGCGGTGCGGGGCGCAGGCCGCGGCGAGGAGGAGGAGAAGGGCTGGGAGGGGGAGTCGATGGCGCATGGGTGAGGTCGGTGAGGGGCGATGGAGCAAATGTACGACGCCCCGTTCCGTCCCGCCCGGTTGGTGGTAGAATACAGGCCATGACCGCCCTCTCATCCCTGCCCCCCGAGCCCCTCGGGGAGACCGAGGCCCAGAAGGAGGCGCGTCGGCGCGAGAAGGAAGCCCGCAAGCTCGAGGAAGCCAAAGGGCTCCTCGACCCTGAGTCCCGCTACAAGGCGCTCTACAACGCTTTCCGCGCAACGCAGGACCTGATCGAGATGGGGGACAAGAAGGCGCGCTTCGCGCTGGTGATCATCAGCGTGCTCAACGCAGTGGCGCTCCTCCTCTTCGTGCGTGGCGGCGAGAACCTCCTGCCGAAGGTCGGAATCTGGGCGACGATCATCCATGTCGAGATCGGCGCGTACGTGGTTGGCACCATCTATTACATCTGGCAGGCGATCGACGCCCTGCGGCCCCGCGGGATCGTGATCCCAGCTGAGGCCTCGCTTCCCTCGTCGATCGAGCCCGGCGCCTCGATGCGCGTGCTCTTCTATGGGGATGTGGTGGCGCGGAGTCGCGAGAACTATCGGCGAGTCTGGCATGAGTTGCGCATGGACAACCTCCAGACCGAGCTCGCCGATCAGGTGTACACCCTCTCCACGATCAATCAGCGCAAGTATGAGGCGCTGACGCGACTCTACACCGGGGTCGCGGTGATGACCGCGATGCTCGGCGGGATCATCGCGACGATCGGGGCGTATCGCCTCTGGCCATGAGCGCACCGCGGTGGGCAGCCGCGCTTCAGCGCCTCGGCCGTGCTGCCTCGGAGGACCTCTTCGGTGGGCCGCGGCCCTGGCGCTTCGCGACCGTCATCAATCTGCAGAAGGGCGCGACCTTCTTGGTCCTCGGGTGCTGCCTCTGGTATTACGGAGCGACGGGGGCGCCGGCGTGGACCTATCTCGCACTGCATGGGAGCTACGGCTTGGTCTGGTTGCTCAAGGATCTCGCCTTCCCCGATCCCAAGTGGCAGGTACGCGTCACGATCGCCGGTGGGCTCGCCGCCTTCTCCTTCGTGCTCGGGCCGTACTGGGTGATCGGCTGGCTCCTGCTCTCGGGGCGCGTGGTACCGACCTATCCGGTGGCGGAGCCGATCTGGCTCGCAGGGTGTGTCTCGCTCGGTGTGCTCGGCGTGGCGCTCATGATCGCTGCTGATGCGCAGAAGTACTTCACCCTGCGGGAACGGCGGCAGCTGATCACCGACGGGGTCCATCGCTACATCCGGCATCCGAATTACCTCGGCGAGATGATGATCTACGGGAGCTTCGCCCTCGTGGTCTGGCACTGGATCCCGGCCGCGATCCTCGCCTGGGTCTGGCTCGGTGTCTTCGTGCCGAACATGGTGATGAAGGAGGCCTCGCTCTCGCGGTATCCCGAGTGGGCGGCGTATCGAGGGCGGAGCTGGTGGCTCATACCGGGGGTCCTGTGATGGAGAAGCGGTCGATGGGGACGTGGTGGCGTGCTCGGTGGGCGATCGGTGTGCTACTACTCGCGGGCCTGATCGGCTGCGACAGTCCCACGAAGAGCGACGATCCGGCGATCCTCTCGATCACGGTGTCGGCTACGGTCAACCCACTCGCACGACTGGTGACGGTGACGTTGGCGGAGCCGGGGCGCGCACGTCTCACGTGGGGGGCGACCGGAACCCCGGTGCTCACGCTCGTGGGCGACTCGCTCTCGGCGCAGCACCGCTTCCTGATGACGCGGTTGCGGGCGAATACGAGCTATACCCTCGAAGCTCACGTAGAGGGATCGAGCGCGTCGCCGGTGCGCACCCCTCTTGAGGTCGGGGCGCTCCCGCCGAATCTTGCCGCGGCGACCTTCACGGCGACGGGGACGCCGACCCTCCCCGTCGCGGTGATCGAGATCGTCAGTGCGACCGGGCTGGTGGGGCTGCTGATGGTGGAAGACGGGCAGATCGTCGGGCATCTCCCCATCTCCTCCGGTTCGCTCTTCGGGGCGACGCGGCGCGCGAACGGCCAGTTCGTCCTCCTCGATCCGCTCCATGGACTCGTGGTGCAGACGGCCGGGGGTGAAGAGGTCACGCGGCTCCCACATCCGAGTGCGGCGCTCGTCACGCCGTACGGACGGATCCATCACGATGTGATCGCCACCCCGCGGAACACCCTCCTGTTCATCGCCAACGAGACGCAGCTGGTCGGCGCCGATTCGATCGTCGGCGAGGCGCTCTGGGAGTGGACGCCGGAGACGAACCTCGTGGTGAAGCGCTGGAGCAGCTTCACCGAACTCGACTGGAACACGCTCAAGGGGTCGCGGTCGACAACAGGGAACTGGCTGCACGGCAACGGGATCAACATCGGGCCGCGTGGGAACGTCGTGATGTCGCTCCGTAATGCCGACCACGTGATCTCGATCGCACCGGATTGGTCGCGAATCGAATGGCGGCTCGGTGGGCCGACCGGGACCCTCACGCTCCCGGAGGCTGATCGCTTCTGGGGCCAGCACTACGTATCGGAGCCGACGGCGGGGCGCGTCCTCGTGTTCGACAACGGGTTCGATCGCCCAGGGGCTGCCTTCTCCCGAGCCATCGAATACGCCATCGACCCGGTGGCGCGTGCGGCGACGAAGGTCTGGGAGTATCGCCCGTCACCCGACATCTACGCGGCCCTCGTCGGCTCCGCTCGGCGCCTGAGCAACGGCAACACGGTCGCGCTCTTCGGGATGCTCACGGGACAGAGCGCCTCGACCGGGCCGATCACCGCGCATGAGGTGACACCGACGGGCACCGTCGTCTGGCGACTGAACGCTGGTGGGACGTTGACCCGGCTCTATCGCGTGACCCCGATGAGCACGATCGCCGGTGAGGTGCCCGGCACCTTCCGCAGCGCGCGATAGCGCGCGCGGCGATGCGCGAGTCCTCTGCTCCGGGTCAGGTCGGCCTCGCTCGGGCGCTCTCCAAGCTTGGCATCTGCTCGCGGAGCGAAGGGGAGCGACTGATCCGCGCCGGGCAGGTCCGTGTGGATGGGCAGGTGATTCGCGATCCCATGCATCGGGTCGTGCCGGAGCGTGCGCGGCTCGAGGTGGAAGGCGCGACGGTCAGCGCCGCGACCAAGGTCTATCTGGCGCTCAACAAACCGCGTGGGGTGGTCACGACGCGTCGCGATCCGCAGGGACGACCGACGGTCTACGAGCTGTTGCCGAGCGATCTCCCTTTCGTCGGGCCAGTGGGGCGACTCGATCAGGCGAGTGAGGGACTCCTCCTCCTCACGAACGACACCGTATGGGGCGCTCGTCTCACCGACCCCGAGTCGCATGTCGATAAGACCTACCATGTGCAGGTCGCGGGGCTTCATGATCCAGCCCGCCTCGCGCGGCTGCGGGCCGCCGTGATCGATCCTGAGACCGGCGAGCGCCTCGCGGCCAAGTCGATCGAGCTCCTGCGCGAGGGATCACGGAGCAGTCACTGGCTCACGGTCGTGCTCGATGAGGGGAAGAACCGACAGATCCGTCGGTTGCTGGCGGCGGAGGCGCTCGAGACCAAGCGACTGATCCGTGTCGCGATCGGTCCCCTCCCCTTGGGCGCACTCGCCAAGGGGGCGTGGCGTCATCTGACGCCCGCGGAGGTGCGCGCCCTCGGGTGAGGGCACGCCCCTCTCATCACATTCAGCTGATCGGGCGCGGCGCGCGGGCTGGCTTGGTGCCGTTCAACTTCGGCCGCGGACCATTCCCCACATCGACCGTGAGATCCTTGAGGAAGTTCGTGATCCTCGCGTAGTGCGGGTAGTCGATGAACTCAGCTTCGTCGCTGCGCTGGTGATAGTCCCCATGCAGCCCGGTGAAGAAGAAGGCGATCGGTACCCCCTGTCGCGCATAGTTGATGTGATCGCTGCGGCCATAGAGGTTGTTGTACCCAGCCCAGGCAATGGGATCATCGAACTTGTAGTCGAGAGCGAGCGGCTTCCCCTGTTTGGCATTTGTCGTCTTGACCTGGTCGCCGAGATCCTTGGAGTCGAAGTACGACCCGATCACGCCGACGAAGTCATCACCCCCGCCGGGGAGATCCTCGGCGCGGCCACGACCGATCATATCGACGTTGATGGTCGCGACGATCAAATCGAGCGAGACGGTGGGGTGGCGTACGAAGTAGGCGGAACCGACGAGCCCGCCCTCCTCGCCGGTGTGCCAGATGAAGAGGGTCGAGCGCTTCGGCTTGACCGGCAGCGCGGCGATCGCCTCGGCGACTTCGAGGACCCCCATCGAACCCGAGCCATCATCGTCGGCGCCGTTGTTGATCGAGTCGAGCCGCGCGACCGGGTGCACCTTCCGGACGCTATCCATGTTGACCGTGAACTGGCCGAGCACCTCGATCGTCGGCTGGCGCATCTCGTTCTTCAGCATCCACGCCATGAGTAGGTCATTGAACGCCTTGAGTGAGTCCTTGTCGACCGGGGTCGTGAAGCCGACATGGTCGTTGTGCGCACCGATGGCGACGTATTCATGGCGGAGGGCGGGATCGCTTCCGGGGATCACCCCGATCACGTTACGCCCGAACTCGGACTGAACGCTGGTGAAGTGAAGGGAGGCATTGACGAGGCCTCCGGTGGCGCCGGCCGCCAGGCCTTCGATCGGAACACCGCCGAAGAGCTTTGCAGCCGCCGCGCGGGTGATGCGCAGTTGGGCGGCCGGGTTGAGCGCGGCCATCTGCGCCTTGAGCATGGCTAGGGAGTCGACGGCCGCGCCCTGAGGAGCGGCGGCGGGGCCGCGCACCGCGGCAAGCTGGGTGGCCACAGTGGGTTCATTGATCGCGCGGCGCTGCGCTGACGTCAGTTCGTCGAGATCGACCGTCGCGACAGCAGCCGCGTCGGCGAAGCGATCGGGACCGGGTGCTCCCATCCGCCCGCCAAAGGCCACCGGACCACCGGCCGCGCGACGACCAGGGGCCGGGAGGAGAATCACCACCTTGCCGGCGGCCTGCGCGGCGGTGATCTGCGTCGTCGTGTCCCCGGCCGTCCCACCGAGGATCACCGGGGCATCCTGGATCGGGCGCGGGGCGCGCTGCCCAGGCACCGCGACCACCTCATCGTTCCAAGCCAAGGGATTGCCGTTCACCGCGACGCGCGAGCTCGGCTCGAAGCGACGGAGGAGATACGGCAGGGTCTGGAAGTACGTGCCATTCTCTCCGGCCGGCTGGATCCCCAAACGCTTCAACTCGGCGGCGATGTAATCGGTCCCCTTCTTGTTGCCATAGCGCCCGACCTGACGGCCCTGCATCGAGTCATCGGCGAACTGATAGAGGCGGATCTGCAGGTCACGAATGTTGATCGCCGATGTGGTCGGGGCAGGGCGGACTCGCGATGGATTGCCGTAGCGGTTCACGCCCTGAGCGGAAAGGAGTAGCGGCGTGAGGAGGAGCACGGAGAGCAAGCCAGCGAGCAGGCGGGTCGAGCGCATGAGGCGTCCACGGTGAAGGGGAGAGACGAGGCGCCGGTCGACGGTACCCCTCATACGATACGTCATCCGCTGTCGAAGCGTTCGGCGGGAATCGGCCGCCCGTCCGGGGTCAGTCGCGATGCTCGGCGAGCCCCGCCAGCCGATAGGCCTCGGGGTCCACCTGACCGACGGTCCGACGAAACCGCCCCACCCCATAGGGCCAGAGCGTCGAGTTCCGACCGGTGCGGTCGAGATACCAGCTCTGACACCCTCCGCGCTGCCAGACGGTCGCGCGATGGCCCTCGTCGATCCACCGAGTGTGGCGGGTCTGCGCCTCGAGGGTCGGTTCGGCGGTCTGCGCCCCGCTCAATGCGAGGAGATCGAAGAGCCCGTTCAGATGGTCGCACTGCGCCTCGAACATCATCAGGACCGAGGAGTGCCCGAGGCCGGTGTTGGGGCCGTTGAGCAGCGCGAGGTTGGGGAAGCCGGCGACGGTCGTCCCCATGTAGGCCGTCGGACTCCCCTGCCAGCCATCAGCGAGCGAGCGCCCATCGCGCCCACGGATATGCGGCGCGAGCGGCGGATCGGTCGGGCGGAATCCCGTCGCGAGGATCAGCACATCCACGGCATGCGTGCGACCATCGGCGGTGACGAAGCCCGTCGGGGTGATCTGCGTGATCCCCTGATCGACGAGGGTCACGTTCGGCTGCGTCATCGCCGGCAAGTAGTCATCCGAGAGCAACAGCCGCTTGCACCCGATGTCGTATCGCGGGGTGAGACGTGCGCGCAACGCAGGGTCCCGCACCTGCCGGATGAGATGGCGGCCGAGGATTCGTGCCGCGAGGCGACGGAGCCAGGGATGCCGGAAGGGAAGGAAGAGGATCTCATGCCGGAGATACTGCAGGAGCCGCGCGAGCGCTTGGAGGCGCGGCACGCGCCGATAGAGGGCCCGCCGCCAGGCCGGGATCGCGCGGTCATGACGCGGGAGCACCCACGCGGGCGTGCGCTGTGCCACCACCAGCTGCCCGACGCGCGGTTGGATCGCCGGGATCACCTGGATCGCCGAGGCGCCGGTGCCGATGATCGCGACGCGCTTCCCCTCGAGCGGGACCGACGCATCCCACTGCGCCGTGTGGAAGCAGGGACCAGCGAAGGTGTCGAGCCCTGGGATGTCTGGCCGCACTGGATCGCTCAGCGCGCCCGTCGCGACGATCAGATGCTCGGCGTGCCAGACCCCACTCGTCGACTGCACGATCCAGCGCTGCGCCTCCTCGTCCCAGTGGGCCTCCTGCACGGTCTCATCGAACCGCAGATGCGGGAGCACCTCATACTCGGTGGCGACGCGCTCGAGGTAGCGATGGATCTCCGATGAGCCGGCGAAGGTGCGGGACCAATCGGGATTGGGGGCGAAGGAGAAGGAATAGAGCACCGACTCCACATCGCAGGCACAGCCGGGATAGCGGTTGTCCCGCCAGGTGCCGCCCAAGGAGGCCGCACGCTCGAGGATCACGAGGTCGCCTATGCCACGCGCGCGCAGCGTAATCGCCGCACCGATCCCGGCGAAGCCGCTCCCGACGATCAGGACGCGGACCGCGCGCTCCGTGGTAGGCGACGTGGTGGTCGTCATGCGCTCCCCGCCCGCGTCGCGAGTCGGTAGAGCGGCCACCCGAGGGCGATCAGCGCCGCCCCCCAGCCCAGGGCCTCGGCGCCCGCCCCGACGAGGGCGAGGAGCGAGAAGACCGTCGCTCCCGTGATCGCGATTAGCAGCGAGTGTGAGCGCGGGAGTCGGCCGTCGCGCAGGAATCGCAACGAGGCGAGGAGGCAGAGCAGGTAGAGCGTGATGTTCGTCGCTGCGGTGATGAGCGCCGCGAAGGCGAAGGCCGAGGTCGCGGTGTACGCGGCGACGATCAATACCGCCGTGATCGCCGCGCCGATGAGCTGCGGGATCGCTGGGGCGCCCCTTCCGTTCCGCCGAGCGAGCGAGGCAGGGAGTATGCCCTGCGTGGCCATCGTCGCCATGAGTTCGCCGCCGACGAGCACATAGCCGTTGAGGCAGCCGATGCAGCTCACCACGGCACAGAGCGCGACGAGGTCGCCGGCGCGTCCCCCAGCGGACCGCGCGACGAAGTCGGCGAGCGGCGCGTCAGAGCCGGCCGCGTTCGGGAGGAGCAGGATCACCAAGCAGGTGGCGAGGATCCCGATCGCGCCGGAGAGCGCGGTGCCGACCATCGTGGCCCGCGGGACGATGCGCGGCGCATCCTCCACCGCATCGGCGGGAACGACGGCGCTCTCGATCCCGGTCATCGCGTAGAGCGTCAGACTCATCGCGGGGAGGACAGTCAACGGTTGCAGTGGGGCGGGCGCGGTCGCCGCGAAGGGATCGCCCGCCGTCGTGGCGAGGAGGAAGGTCCCCACGCCGATCACCAAGACCATGGGGACGAGCTTGATGATCGTCGTACCGAGCTGCACCTCCCCTCCGCGGCCGAGGAGATTCGCCGAGAGGACCGCGACGAGTGAGAGGAGGGCGAGGGCGAGGCGGTGATCGAGGGCGAGTCCGCCCGGTACGAGCCGCGAGAGATACTCGACCCCCGAGATCGCCAACGTCGCGTTCGCGGCGAAGACCGAGACGAGATACCCCCACGACCCGACGAAGGCGGCCTGCGGTCCCACGCCGAGTCGCATGAAGCCATGCACGCCACCAGCCGTCGGGAGATGGGTGAAGAGCTGCGCGAACATCCAGGCGAGGCAGAGCGCGCCGGCGACGGTCAGGATCCAGCCCAGTACCGCGGTCCAGCCATAGGGGGCGAGCTCATGCGGGAGCATGAAGATCCCCGCCCCGATGATGTTGCCGACCACCAACGCCGTCGCAGTCCAGGGGCCAAGCTTCCGGGGGTGGGGCATGGCGGCAATATGGCGTAGAATCCCCGCATGCACAGCTGCCTCATCGCGCTCACCCGGGCGATCTCCCCACGGATGGTCGACTGCGAGTTGACCCATCTGGCACGCACCCCGATCGATCTCCCGCGAGCCGAGGCGCAGCACGAGGCCTACGAGGCGCTCCTGCGCACGCTCGGCTGTGATGTCCGGCGGGTGTCGGCCGCTCCGGCGTACCCCGATGCCGTCTTCATCGAAGATACCGCGGTCGTGGTCGATGAGCTCGCGGTGCTCACGCGCCCCGGCGCTGCGTCGCGACGTGGGGAGGTGGAGGGTGTGGCTGAAGCGCTCGCCTCGCTTCGTCCCTGTGTGCGGCTCACGGCCCCCGCCACGCTCGATGGAGGGGATGTGCTACGCATCGGTCGACGGTTGTTCGTGGGCCACACCCCGCGCACCAACGAGGCGGGGATCACGCAGCTGCGGGACGCCCTCGCACCCCATGGCTACACGGTGACGGCCGTACCGGTGACCGGGTGTCTCCACCTCAAGAGCGCGGTGACCGCCGTGGATGAGGCGACGGTGCTCCTCAATCACGCGTGGGTCGAACCCACGGT
>Ga0194134_10006470_pt1 | contig 10485 bp, 27 predicted proteins | sample TA2KigOff0mmetaG_FD_148602 | JGI IMG/M metagenome (GOLD analysis project Ga0194134, IMG submission 148602) | Freshwater microbial communities from Lake Tanganyika, Tanzania - TA2015056 Kigoma Offshore 0m | ecosystem: Environmental > Aquatic > Freshwater > Lake | place: Tanzania: Lake Tanganyika... | reverse complement strand
AGATCTAGGTCATCATAACACATAATGTCTAGTGTAACCGTGACTAGGCGTTTCTGTGCTAGCATACGTGTCGAGTGCGATGTGTCTAGATTATATCATGCATAGTGACGATACGCAAGTGCATCATAATCTTGCGTATCTCGTGCATAATCTTCGTCGATCTCTACGTCTTGTGCGTAGTATTCGTCGAGATCATATGTGTAATCGTTCGTAAACTCGTATTCGAAATCGTAATCGTCGTACATAACTCGTCGAGATTTGTTGAACTAATGTGTATTATAGTATGTTCTCGAAGAGTTTGCAAGCCTTGCGCCCCTCCTTCATATCTCGTCGAGATTCATAATGATATATATGCACTATGTTTAGAATTGTGTTATGTTCGTAACATATGATCTCGTAGTATGATCTCGTAGTATGATCTCGTAGGTGTTATGAGATCTCGTTGTTATTATAGCACCCATTGGCAATCTCGTCAAGATCTCGTTGCGTTTTTATAAGAATTGTGTGGGTCTGTGAGTATTTCGCGCCCCGTGACTTGACAAACTGCGCGTCTTATGCTATACGGGTAAAGGCCACAAGAACCAGAAGGTATCTCACAAGACCAGGAGACCTTAACTTTATTCTCAACACAATACCCAATTGATTCTCATTAATGCATTATTATTGAGAATATTATAAAAAACCCAACAATATTTTTCTTAACATTGCGTTAAATGTGCTGGACTATACACAATGCTCAAAATCTGTTATACCTTGCATTATATCATACAGCACCATTAGATATATACCATCAGTACACTATACAATATCAATGGCACGAGGCATCATTTACCTCATTCTCAACAAGCAAAATGGGCACAAGTACGTGGGAAACACCACTCTTGCAATGAATAAAGAATGGGTATACCACATAGATCGTGCCAAGCGAATGTCCTCTGAACTCTTACACAAGGCATTTCGTCAGTTCGGCACGCATAACTTTATGATTAAAGAGATTGATGAGTGTGATGAGAGTGAGTTTGAGAATAAAACAAACTATTGGATTCAACAATACAAACCTGAATACAATGAGATTATAGAAATAAAAGAAATCATTAGTCCTCCTGAAGTGAAAGTCATTGAGAAGAAACCAAAACCACGCAAATTACCACCACACCTGAAACCTTGGAGTGATGAAACCCGTGGCAATGGCAAACACTTTGGGCTCAAAATACGTGGTAAGAACTTAGAAACTGGTCTCTGCACTGACTATGAATCTTCTAGAGTCGCAGCAGAACAAGTCACAGGCAATCCGAGAAACAACTCAAACATTCTACTTGCTGCCCGTACTGGTAGAACTGCATACGGTCACAAATGGCAACTCTTAGAACACAAGGAGAAGAAGAAGGCGGTGTTTGGTGTGAATAAAAAAACACAACAAATTGAAATCCGATATGAGAGTATGGCAGCAGCATTGCGGGCATTTGAGTGCACCGACAAGAACGGAATACTCAAGAGTCTACGCAATCCTGGGCGATACTCTTGGCACGGTTATTATTGGTTCTACGTGCGGGCTTAAAGATTCCTATACCCTGCCGTTCAACCATACCAAAGGTATGTATAAGACTTTATATTTTGAGGCGCTGCCAGTCTCGTCTTCATCACCATTTGCCAACTGGACATTCAGATGCCTTGAAAATAACCTTATTCTTCATAAAACATCCACACTTCTTACATCGCTTTGGTCCTGATGCAAAGTGTTCGCAGACCTGGCACATATCATAACGTCGTTGTTGCTCAAAATCATCAACAAATAAATTCTCACCATTGGCAACATCTGCCATCATTTTTTGAACTAGTTCTGTAAGATTCTTCCCTTGTTCTCCAAGAGAAGGAAACTCATTCTTCGAATTCTGGGGAAGCATAAAACCATCCTGTGACAACATATTTACACTTTGAAAGAACAAGTCCACCACGATGAGCATGAGTCAGTCCTGCTGGCCAAATTAGCAGTGTGCCTGTCTTTGGTTGAATTCTTCGTTTGTAATATAAAAACTCCGTTTCTCCACCCTCAAAATCATCATTCAAATAAATCATCCAGACCATCTTACGTGATGCATGTGATCCACCAGATGTGTTCTCATCGTGCCAGACGTGATATCCACCACCAGCAGGAGTCTTCTGAACTTTCTGAGTTGGTGTATAAAATCTGCTTGTTTTTAGATGACCAAAAACATCAATGTATTCCTCTAAATATCGAATTAAAACCGTATTCAATTCACGATCAGGACGATCGAGTCCCATTTTTGGACACATATGTTGTAGATCTATGGACCAATTAAAACGCCCTGCAACGGAGTTCGGAAATTGACCACCATCGTCCCATACGGCATTGGTCTGATGATGATAATCAAATGTCTCAATGATCTGATAACAAAATTCAGGTGTCAGAGCATTTTCATAGACACCGATGAAATCAGAATATTCTCCTAATATTTCTTCATTCATTAGTGATTTCGAATCCATTATAATCCTGTGGCATTGCATTTACAATCTCTTGATAATGACGATTCTTGAAACCGTCCTCATCAATCTCCCATTGACCAATCGGACAACTTTCGAGTGAATCCATCATTTTAGTAATCAAATTACACCCACATTCATTACACTTGATCTTTTCAGAATTAAAGTGCTCACATTCCTTACAAAAATCAAATCGTTCTTGAAAAACTTCACCAGATACTTTGTAATCATAGTCCAATCGAATATAAGTCTTGAACCACTGAAAAACATAATCTTTCAAGTCCTCTGGATTCTTATTGAAATTAAACTGTTTCATTGCTTACTTATCATGAGGTCTCATCAGTTAATTATAATCGTTTTGCCTGAACTTGTAAAGAGATTAAAAGGCACCTTTGACATTATTAATATTGGCACCACTGACATTGTAAGCGGTTCCATTAGTTCTAAAGATTGCTCTACCTGCCGCACCACCATTGGCAGTATTTGTATTGCCTCCAGGTTGCCCCCAGGTTCCTCCTGATTGTCCAGAATTGCCTGAATTTCCTGTCGAACTATTTCCATTTGCCGAACAATTTGTGGTGTTTCCAGAGTTACCACTGTTTCCAGATCCTTGATTGTTATTGACTCCCTCCCCGACACCACCATTGCCACCATTGCCAGGATTGCCACCAACCACAATAAAATTTTGCTGATAAGTGCAATTCCTATAATATTCATTCGTGCAGGGCTGACCTCTTTCTTGTCTTCCTCTGCAACGACTTCGCTGATTAGAATTTGCTCCAACAATTATACTTGTTCCAGGAATACATTGACCGTTAGAGACTAATGGTAAACCACCAAGCCTAGGCGGACAATTAATATTGCATGCACGTTTATCAGTGGTTGCGCTTCCGTCGTAAATTTTTCTTATCTGCGTATTCCGAGTAAAACACGACAGATCAGCACCAGCGTTACCGGCATTACCAGCGGCACCGCCGCCGCCACCTGCCCAGATTCGACCATTTGAATTTACATTAATCGCAATCCTTGCACTTGTTCCACTACGATTTGATGTATTGTTCGCAAATAGTGCATCACCACCTGGCGAACCATTTCCACCATTTGCAGATCCACCAGAACCACCAACACCATAAATGTTTCCAGTGACTTCAAGTCTTAAATTATAGGCTTCGGCATCAAAGGCAGCACCCTGATTTCCAGTGCTGGTCGCTGCCATTGTTCCATTGACTTGGAATGTCTTAATGACATTCCTTGCCAGATTAGAATTCCAACTTTGAGAATCAAGGTCTACGGTGGAATCAGAAGCGGTTTGTGTTAAAATATATCGCTTGATTGATCCTCTAAAATCTGATGCTCTCAGATTACTATTTGTGGTAGAGATATTTGCATTTTCTGTTGAGTCTGGAACAATTGGATCGGTATTATCTAAATCGGTATTTCTTTTATATGTGGAAAACTGAACTGAATTAACATTACCACCAAAAGTTGTCTGTAGTGCCCTGAAACTAATTGCACTATTGCCATTAAAATGAGTAACTGTATTGTTTGAAACAGACATTTACAAATTTGACACTTTTTGTTATTTATTCATCATATTTAATCGCAACGGTAAATCGATGTCGATCACGAAATGTAGTGGCACGGTGTTTGACTGCCGCATCAAACATAACCATTCGATTACAGACAGGAGTGATTCCGTAGATATTGTTTTCAATATAAAATTGTGTCTCTCCACCATCATCCAGATTCCAGTCTGTTTGGGGATAATACAATAATGTGATTCCAGTCTCTCCATCGGTATGGAAATATGGATTTTCTGATGGTGCAAAACAGTTCACATACATTCGATACAACTTCATTTGTGAAATTGCAGGAATTGATTGTTCTATTTTAGTTTGAATTAACTGATAAATTTCTGATTGCTCTGCGATATTATGCACCATTCCAGTTGGTCTATGAATATTATTATCTGTCTCTCCATAAAAATAATCACAATCCAAACAATAATTTAGAATTGTTTGATGATCTTGTTTTGAAAAAAAGTTATCACACGTCTGAACTTCATTTCTCATTGCCATATCTCAACACTTTGATATTAAATGAAATGGTAATTCTAGGATTTCCTGGTGTCGGCAGTCCTGCCTTAACTTCATGCTCCAGATAAGATGGGAACATTAAAAAATCACCCTCCCTGACATTCATTTTGTGCTTCTCTGAATAATTTGATGAATTCATCTCAAGAGATGTCGATCGGAGTCTTGATAGTGGATCACTAAACACTAAAGGTGAATGGACCTTTGGATCAAATGCTATAAAATGAATGCAGGCAAAATGTATGGGAGATTTGAAATCACCCATATGTGTGTGTCCCTCCTGGTATTCCCCATATTCATAATAATTATACCACATTGAATCAATATCAACTTCCCATTCTTGATCAAAAAATGTTTTTATCACATCCATATATTGTGATTGTATTTCTTGACTGATTGCTCCTTTATCAAAGAAAATTGAATTAATATTTGGTTTTTCAAATGATGTAATTATATTTGATGTAAACCAACCTTCAGGTGAATCTTTTATTTGTTGACGCGTCTCTTGAATATAAGGTATGATCAAATTCTTCAGTTTTTGATTATCAGAAACTGAACTATGAAAAATAGTAATTGGGTATAGTTCTTTACGATATCGACTCATTATTTTTTATCTGACAAATTTGTTCTGATTTTATATAATTTATATCGTTCCAGTGACGAATCACACCTGCAATAATAAAAGCATTAGTAATCAAATATGTGAATAGAATTATGGTGCGAACGAGAGCAACATTGTCTGCCTCCTTGTTATTCTTGGATGCCTTTTGTCCTAGTGCCTTTGCCCACAGTTTCCAGACTTTCCTCATGGACCGATTTCCTTGACTTAACATACTTTAATTCATTCCACTGATTTCGATAGCAAACAATCAACAAACGATCATTTTTATGTAGCGAACACGCCTCATAGTTTTCTTGATTCTTGGGTTCGACCGAACATTCAATCGTCACATAAGCATCATCTTTGAAATATACCCACCCATTAATGTGGGGTTTCCAATAGACATAATCATTGACTTGTGGTTCATACATATGCCGCTTCCAATGGTGTCTGTTTGGGAATCATTGCACTATAAGGTGTGGTGCGTTCAATGTCTACCTGATCTCCGCACTTGGAGGAGTTAATAGGCGCATAGTAGCACTTCTTTTTGATATGGTAGAATCCCCAGATGCAACCAACAGGTTTGCCGTTATTGTAATCAAACTGGCGATCATAATGAATCCAGATAGATACAACATTGGTTCGGAACGGAAGAATCTCATAATGCATTCCTTCGGGTGCCTTGTGTGGAAACTCAATCTTCACGTCTTACACGGAGGTGATCTGGATTAATACCATTGTTGATCAATTCTTCTAATTTAGAAGATGCTTCAGAGCGAGTCAGTTTTTCTCCCACAACTTCCCATCCAGTCGTGCAAAATTCCTCTACAATATAAAGTGTTTCAGACATAATTATTAAGTCGTAAATGCATCGATGATACCAGATTCGTAATCGTCTACTAACTTGAACTTCTGTGCCTTGACAACATTAGGCATAATCAGATTTTGATATTTTTCATCAAAACCTTCTTCATCGGTGAGAAGTTGAAATGCCTCCGTATCATTTTCGGCAATGAGATTAATCACACCACCATATTCAGATGAAGGGAATGGAACCCAGTAGTCAATCAAATAAAGAAATTTCATTGTAAATTGTAAATTACCCTTTTATTTTAGATGAATGATTCAGATTTGTCAACTGACGTTGCAGTTCCACTTGTATGATTGTCAGATGCAAATGTAGATACTTTTGATACTCATTATCCTCAATCAGGGCATTGAGATTTTCAATCTGTTGCAGTCCCAGCAGAAATTTAGTTTGTTGATTCATACAAACTCTGAAATGTAATAATCAACAGTGACTTCAAGTTCTGCTGCCTTGGTCTCAAAGTAACTCTTGGTATAGGCACGTGTTGCCTCACGTCGTATATAGTTCTGGACTTCAACATCAGCGTGTTTCATAAAGTCCTCAAAGGCAGTGATAAACTGCTTTACGTCTTCGTCGTTCATTCGATGTGACAATCAGGGTGAAAAGATTTCATTTGTTCGCAGATTTGTTGCTGACGATTCTTGTAACCATCAAACATTTGACCGTCCCGCTGAATCAGAAACACGTTCCAACCCAGAATGGCAGCAAATCCGATAACGGCATAAACATAGAGTTTCATTAACCACACTCCAAATCATAATTGTGGTTGTGCATCAGTTCGGACATCAGTTTTGCCTTCAGTTTGTAGACATCATACTGAATCATTTCCGAGAGTGCATTGGGTTCACCCGCATACACAAACACCTCTAACAGGGCGTTCAGTTCTTCATTAGAAAGTGCCATCAGCAGGCACCATAGAAAGGATTACCAAGTTGAGGCAGATCCTGGTTGTCACCCGTCACCACATAATCATAGGCCAGGCGATCACGAATGGCACAGGCTTTCTCAACACGATTCAGATACTTTCTGGAGATCTGATCGATACCCTTCCAGGAGAGCACCTGCATACACCATTCTTCAGAGATGTCACCGAAAGGAGTCTGCACAGGATAGAATCCGACCAGCATCGTGCCGTCCTTGGATTGCAGGGTGGGGAAGTCAGGCATTGGGGGTGTCCCGATTACCTCTGTATTATAAGGCATCCCTCTCCTCACCGCCATTGCCCTGTGCCAGTTCGTAATGTGTCCTCAGAACTCTCTCAGTCAACAGATCCGCCTTTTTTGTGGGTGAATAGCAAGCAAGCACAGCATTGTTATAACAAGGAGTCAAACCTTGTAAGTAGAATTGATCTTCTGTTACATCATAGATTTGATCTTCATCCTGAACCCATACATGAGTCGCATTCTTCATCAATTGTAGACGATTTGTATTCATCAACAGAATCAACGCTTGACTTGCATGTTTACAATGCCCATACATTGGGTTAGTTTGATTGATCTGTCTGAATTTTGATGCAAGTAAATCAGGAGTCAAATTTTGTTGAATCAATTTCATCACATATTCAATGTTTTCTTGAGTATAATCAAACTTCATCAGAATGAGGGCACCACATCGTACCGTAGTCCAGTTTCCGAAGTGTCCATCCGTTCCCACTGAGAATAGAATTTGTTATACAGTGCTGACACACTTCCATATTCTCGTGCAATTCTATTTTCCTCACGCAGATTGAGTTCCTGCAGTGCAGATAGAATTACACCGATTTCATGAACATTCAGATTCATCGTCACTTCTGTCATCGTCATTGTATTCAGTCCCAAGATACATTCTGCAGTAAAAATCCAGGCATCACCATAGACCAGGAACCCTGATCTTGTACGCCCGAAACTCTATATTGCCACTTATAAGCAAACTTGTTGTGACTATCCCAAGTCATAAAACCTTTCTCCTTATCAAACCAAGACTTGATTGTGAGTCCAAAGCGATTAGAGAAGATGTTGCGAGTGCGGAGTGATCCACCAGTTTCACGGGTTTCTACCACTTTACAGGTGTCAAACTGTGTCTGCAAACTCACATCCAGAGCACACGGAGTTTCATAGGTAAATGTGCGATACACCTTTGGTGTTGTCGGTGTTTTGACAGTGGCATTGTGATTATGTGCGAGTGCTGGTGTAGTCAGCAGTGCGGCGGCAAGTAGTAGTGATTTCATGATTGAGCAGATTCATCAAATGCAAGATCAAGGTAATTATAACCGATTACCTTACGTCCTTGATGTGTTGATGTGTCAACTTCGACACCTTCTTTTTCAAGTTTCTCAAGACGACGATTTGTGGCATCATTCATCTTTGTAATCCAGTAGTAACTCATGAGATTCCTCCTTTCTTGTTATATTCTATCACAGATTTACGTGCAGCGTAAGCCTCAAATTGTGTTGCAAATGATGCGATGATCTGACCTGTATCTGCCCAGTGCAAATACCAACGATTTGCAAACTGTTTAATTAGAATTGGTTTTTCCATATGCCTATCATAACGGCAATACTGCCTCACTACGGGTGCGTTGTGCCAGTTTGGAAGCTGGCACATTCAATTGCTCCATAATGATTTGTTTTGGTAGAAAGTTCCAGCAATAGTAACTGCTGCTGAATGTAATCTTATCATTAGGGCGACCATCGGGACTATGAAACTTCATTCGCTTGTCAAACATCAGCAGTTGCAGATCCTTATCCTTGAACAACTGCTTGGGAGCACTATCATTCAACCAAGTGTTCGTCATAATTAGAGCAAATGGTTTCTCAAATGATAGTGCTCGCTCAAAGAACTTACGTTTATTTGTAAATGGTGGATTGGATACGATTACATCCCATTCAAAATCTGGAGTGTAAGTAAGAAAATCTTGCCCCGTTGAAATGTGTGTGGAAATGACTAGATTTTGTGCTCCAATCTGCTTGACAAACTCACTTTCTTTGGTATCAAACGGACACCAAACCTTTGCATCTTTGGGAATGTATTTGAGAATGGGAGTAACAGCGTAATATGGAGTGTAACATTCGTCGTTGTTACCCTCAGAATACATTAGTTTTCCGCTGTCTAAGGTCATTATCCCATCCTTAAACGATTTGGAAAATAGTCTAACACTTTTGATTCAAGATTGCAACCAGTATTAATCAAATATTCCCGATACAACTTTTCTTCCTGCTCCCGTGCCTCTATTTCGTGTGGTTGATGCAAATACTCATAATCTTCCATACATTCTTGACCATAATACATTTTTCCACGCTTTGCCCGCAATGAACCGACTACCCATTGCCGCAGATGAACCAGTTCGTGTAAAAGAGTTTTTATATACAACTCCTCCTCCATATGGGTGTTAAGTTCAATCAGGAAGTGACGGGGGCGATAGGACTCACCCACATAATCACAATACCCATAAACGTGCTCACGATTCAGACCACGATGAACGATATCCACCGTGATCTTATGGCGTGGAAAGAACCGATTCAGAAACCAAGAGGTAACATCCTCACAGGTCCGCTTGCGATAACCGTAGCCAGAATGTTGTATGTAAGACATTGACCCCAATGTAAAAACCAAATGAAACTTGAAACGAAGATGAGTTTATGAGTTGATGTCATATCTCCAACCAGATTTCAAAGATTTAATCATTTCAGACATAAGTTCTTTATTACTCATTGATTTGTGATTACAAACACGTTTCTCAACTGGAGGTGGATTGTAGAGTTTGATTGATAATGCTAAACGTAAATCAGTCATCGTGCAGACACATCCAGAGTTTCCAACAGCATCATAGCAAGTTCCATTCGATTGTCCTCATCCACAATGGGAACGTTGACATCAACAAACTCACTGATCAGTTCTGCAAAGAGTTGAGTCGTGCGCTCATCCGCAAAGATAAAGGAAGCAAGATCGTGCTTGAAACCATCACGTAGCAGTTTGAGAGATTTGGTAACAGACAGTTCGTTGATGGTGGATTCCATTGTGGGTGATGTGTTGAACATAGTGTCATTATAAGGCATCTGGGGGCAGGTGAGCGCCCCTGTGTGCCAGTTATCGAAGTGGTTCATTTCAGGTAAAGATAACCACCAGCCCAATCGGCATTTTGAAGCAACCATTCACGCTGCTCGATGATACGCAGATCATAGCGAACACCTTTGGCAGGAGACTTCCAGGAGGCAGACTTATACACCTCACCCGTCTTCTTATCCACAAAAGCGTGGACAGAGCGAGAACCATTAGCACTCATAATGATTTTGTGATACTTACGACCCGTTTCAGGATAGAACTCATAATCACAATAACCATTCTTGAGTCGATCAATCTGACGGTGATGATACTCTGCATGATTACCTTCAGAAGTGCCATAAGTCCGATCTAAACTTACAATCGCACTTTGGTGCATCTTGA
>Ga0194134_10006468_pt1 | contig 10487 bp, 8 predicted proteins | sample TA2KigOff0mmetaG_FD_148602 | JGI IMG/M metagenome (GOLD analysis project Ga0194134, IMG submission 148602) | Freshwater microbial communities from Lake Tanganyika, Tanzania - TA2015056 Kigoma Offshore 0m | ecosystem: Environmental > Aquatic > Freshwater > Lake | place: Tanzania: Lake Tanganyika... | reverse complement strand
CCTCTTTCAAGCCTCTCGGCGAAGGTGTTGAAGAACTTGAATTCTTCTTCGGTGAAAGTCGTGTATTTGATAGGCATTCTGTATTCGTTCGTTCTTGTTTGCTTGTTCGCTGTATTCAGTCATAAGCGGAAAAAACATTTCAATTTTTTTCGGGGGTGTTGAATATTCAACGCTACGGATATAATGAAAAAAAAGAGGACTTACCCTGCCTCTATCGTGTCTTACCTTTTTATTCGTCGATAAATCCATCCGCATCAATAAGGTCTTGTTTCGTCATCGTGCGAACGCCGAATGATGACAGCTGACCCCATTCATCGCCGAAGAGGTTGTCCATAAAAGCAGACAGGACGCGATTGAGGTCAGGTTCTTCGGGATGGGGCATGATGGCGAGGTCGTTCGGGATTTTCCAGAACACGATATCACCATTCTCCGCCGTCCAGAAGTATTCGTAGTTCTCGTCGTCGAAGTTGATGAGCTTGTCCGTAGCGAGCATTTCAAGTCTCTCCTCACCGTGCTTCGCATAAACCGCCTCGCTGACTTTTTTAAGTTGCTCGTGTTCCGCTTTCAGTTGCTCGTGATCCTCTTTCAAGGCTCCGTGTTCGGCGGCTGCTTTTTCGGCGGCTTCTTTCATACAGAGTTGGATGAAGCGGGCGTTGCTGTTGGCGGCTTTCAAATGCTCGTTCTCCTCCTTCAGTCTCTCAACCTCCTTGATAAGGCAGTTGATAATCGTGGATTGATTTCCGGATTGTTCCATTTCGTTCGTTCTTTGTTGCTTGATCGCTGTATTGCCTATATACTGATAAATTCATTTCAATTTTTTCCACGGGTGTTGAATATTCAATACCACCATCACCACCACCATCACCACACCCCTTTTCAGTATATATTTATCAGTATATATTGAAAGCAAAAAACCCCACATTTTCACCATTCGCCGGCGACGGTCGGCGTGTGACGATATATCGGGCAGACACCACCATCACCACACCGAAAAAACCCTTACGATAAAGCATTATCAGTATATATATTCGGCGTGTCTTGTTAGGTTGTTAGGACTTTTTGATGAAAAATCAACACATCGCACCATCACCACCGCTGACGGACGGCAACTCATTAGGAACTTCAACAACAACAATATCTCCACCCGACGGAATTGGCGAAATGGGCGATGGCGAAATACCGTCGGCGCGGTTGTTAATCACGATCGGTGTCAATCCATTCGTTATATTCGCGGTGTGTGTCGGGAACTCTTGCGCGCCTTCGGCATTCGTGACGGTGTATCGTGCTCGAAATTGCTGAATAACTTCATCGTCTATAAGAGGGGCAATATCGGCAAGGTTCTTCATATCAGTCTTGATAAGGTTCAACATGTCTTTCGGGTTCTGTCGTGATGACCGTGTGAGTGCGAGTTCAACGGCGATCCTTTTATTCAGTTGTGCGTATTGTAGCGAACAAAGGCGATGACCTTCTGCGCGTCGTGGTAGGGCGAAGTAGCTGTCGATCGATTTGATAATACCAACAAAGATGGATGCGACACCAAGCACAATATTAATCTTATCATAACCTATTTCAATACCGGTGGCGAACCCGATGGCTGACGATAAGATAATCACAGGAACATTTATGATATTGCTATATCGGTTATATTTTTCATAAGAAAAACGGTGGAGTAGGGCAAGGCTCTCACACTCTTCGGCGTTCTCTTTTAAAAGGAGTTCTAAATCGTCATCGTATTTTATCTCTTGAAGCGGCATTATATATATCCACAATAAAAAAATGACGCCCCCCTGCGTCGTATTGTGTCGTGTTATTGCGTTACGACGCACGGATCATCGTTATTTTGAAGCGGCAGCCTTCGACATCGTCATCTTTGCCTTCCTTGTCTTGTTTCCAGCCATTCGTGAAGAGGAACTCCCAGTCGTGCGGCTTTTCGTAAGGATTGCTCCATTCAACGGGCAACTCGCGCAATTTTTGTTGCGACCATGTAGGAACGCCTTTGCTCCACAAGCGGTCGCATTTTTTTTCACAGTTAAGGCATGGGTGTTCCCAGTCAATCTCGCCTTGAGGGTCGCTGCTTTCTTCGATAAGTTCCGTGATGTTCGCGTCGCAGTTCCAGCACATCACACACTCGCATTCATCAAAGCAGTAGCCGCAGTATTCACATCCTTCTTCGGCACAATCGCTACAATCGCACTCGCAATAGTGACAAGAGTGTTCGTCGCACCTGCCGTTGTAGTCGTCGAAATCGTCGAATTGGTGTCCGCAGTTGCCGCAGACGTATTCCTCCTCTTCACTCATCTTGATCGCTGTATTCCCTATATACTGAAAAAACCATTTCAATTTTATCGGGGTCGTTGAATATTCAATATATCTTGAAGCGGCATTATATATATCCACAATAAAAAAAAAGGCGTCTTACCCTGCGCCTGATTTACCTTTTTCATTTACTCTTCGTCGTCATCCGTATCGCACTCGCTGTCGGTGTCGCTGAACCCACAATCTTCGCGGGTTGTGTAGCCACATTTGGGGCATACAGCATCCATATAATCTCCCTCCACTTTATACCACTCTCCACACTTGCCGCAGCCAAGAGTCATCGTCATTTCGTTCGTTCGTTCGTTGTTGTTCGCTGTATGTGGCTATATACTGAAAAAACATTTCAATTTTTCCGTGTTAGTTGAATATTCAATATATACTGATAAACTGTGGCGACGGTGGTGAGGTGGCGACGGTTTTTACATATATTTCTATAGAATTTTCCTAACTAACAACTTGTTAGTTGAATATTCAATATATACTGAAGATTTTAACAACATAACAGAAAACTTGTTATGTTAGATGATTTTTTTAGAAAACGATGTGAAAAAACCATCGCCACCACCACCACACCACCACAAAAAAGAATAATGTAACATAACCTATGCTATATACGCTATATACTGATAAAACGAAGAAAAAAACGAAACTTCAGTCCCCCCTGACTGTTCTTGCCGATCACGGCGCGCTCACCAGCAATCCCTTATTGTAAGACGATTAACGGTGCCTTTCACTCCATTCAACCCAGCCAAGTTCGCACCGCACTCCCACGGCGCGCACATCTTCAAGTCTTCACACAATTTTCGCAACTTGCTTTGTTCTCCGGTGTTGATGTTGTCTTTGAATGTTGCTGTATTCTCTTCAAGGAACAAGCGCCCGAATTGCTCCCTTGCTGGATCAATCAAGACCTTTTTCTCTTCACTTGCGACCTTACAGACCTTCGCATGGAGTTTTGTTTTGAGGTCTATTTCACGATTGCTCGCACCGCACTTTTGATAACTCCACCCGCAGACGCACATATACCCTTTGATGACGACCCCTTTGCTCCTCAATTTCGCCTTTCCTTGACCGTTCTCAAAACACGATTTAGATGCCATTCTCGCTTCGCACGCTGTATTGCCTATATACTGATAAAAACAATTCAATTTTATCGGGCGTATTGAATATTCAATACATTTTTACAAGGAAAAATCTAAACACTATTTAGGAAAAAACTGAAATTTTTTTTCAGCATATATATTTATAAAAAGGGATTTAAAGGTTTTAGGATATATACTGATAAGTATGGAAAACACCGTCGCCACCATCGCCACCACCGTCGCCACCGACGAAGTGCCCGAGATCACGCTTACAAAAAGAGAGTTATGGATTGATAATCAGGTCTTACATGAATATATACCTGACCGAGTACTATTTGAAGCAACCTTGCTTTGCCCGAGACTGGAGGAGCGCGCGAGCGCGCATATTGAACGAATGCGAAAATCAGGACGACCCGCGCCGGCGACCGTGAAAGACGCGCTGGAGCAGTATTATATGAGAGTGGATAAGAAAACGCACGCGAAGAAATGCGAAATGGGTCGAGCGAAGCACGGGTTCGGTCGTGCGTTCGTTCGCGATGGTAAATCATTCGCCGATATGGAGCGATACACCCGAAACACCCTCACGAAGGACTTCTATGTGGATTTTGATTTGAAAAACGCTCAATTGGAAATCATCAATCAACTCCTCACCCTGAATGATTATCATCGTCATAAGGGGTTGAAGTATTATTGTGAAAACAGGAGCGAATGCTTGAAAAAATGGATGACGACATTCAAGATCGGGCGCGACGAAGCGAAGAATTTAGCGACGCAAGTCATCTTCGGCGCGCAGAAAATACCAGGCGGGTTCTATGACGAACTGCTTGTTGAAATGTTCCAAGAACGAGATGAATGGGGTCGCTTCTTGCGCGAGAAGAACCCGAAACTGTATGAGAGTGCGCGTCAGGCGAATATGTTGAAGGAGAAACGAAGCGAAGGTCAGCATCTAAATACGATGATCGCGTGGATAGGTCAGGAATACGAGTGCCGAATTGTGAGTGCTTGTTTGGAGTTTTGCGACGAGTGCGGTTTGCTGTTTGTTGAAGGCTGTTCCAACTTGAAAATTGCGTCTTACATCTATGACGGATTTATGTTGTGGAAAGAGAATGTTGTGCGATACGGTGCGCGCCGTCTTCTTGAAGAATTCGTCAGCATCGGTTATAACGCAACCGGAATGGAGATTGAATGGGACGTGAAAGAGCATCAAGACGAATGCTATGATGTGAGCGAGAGTTATATGGATATTATGGCGCAACCGAAGAGTGAAATCCTTGACCCGAATATGACTTTTGAAGAGTATTCGGCGGTATGGGAGAAAACACACGCGAAGATCATCAAGGGCGGTTTGTATGTTGAAACAACGCCCGAAGGGTTCAAAATTCGCACGAAAGGCGAACTTACAGAAGCGTTCGAGCATCTATGGTGCGGATACACCGAAGGAAAGAACCCGAAACGCCAGAACTGGATTAAGTTATGGACGCAGGAGAACGACAAAATCAAAAGCTACGACCGAATGGATACTTATCCCGATGTTGAGAGTTGCCCGCCGAATGTATTGAATTTGTGGGTGCCTTACGAAATGGAGAAAGTGAAATATGTGTCGCCCCGTCAGGATGCGATTGACTTCATCGCGAAGCACATATTAGATGTGATTTGCGACGGCGGTGTTCCGCAAGCGAAATACATGCTTGATTGGATAAGTCATATCATAAAATACCCCGACACGAAGACGAAGAAATGCCCGATCATCTTATCAAAACAAGAAGGGACCGGTAAATCGTCGCTGATACGATTGCTGGAGCGAATGCTTGGAAAAGATAAGGTATGGGAGCCTCAAAAACCCGAACGCGATGTATGGGGTTCGTTCAACGGAAACTTGATCGGTAAGACGATTGTTGTTTTGAATGAAATATCGGGTTATCAAGCGAAGGAGGGGAGTATGGGCGAAATCAAGGCGCTCATTACCGAAACGAAAGTCAGTATTCGGGCGATGAGACAAGAAGCGCAAGAAATGAGCGATTACACGAATTACATCGCGACGACGAATGATGAAACAGGTGGGTTCAAGATCGGTGAAGATACACGCCGTTTTTGGATGCTTCGAGCGAGTGATATTCGCCTCGGTGATACGGAGTACTTTGATCGGTTCTATGGATACTTGGCGGACGATAATTGCGTGAAGTCGGTGTATGAATGGTTCAAGGGTCGCGATGTTGTGAAAGGGATGTTTAACGACCCGAAAGCGACGCCGATCACGCAATACCAGATGCGAATTGCTGACAACAATCGTAGCACGGTTGAAACATTCATGGAGCATCTTGTTCGTGAGAACTGGGAGTTGCCGACCGAAGGAAATCGCAATCTTGATATGACGGCGACGGAGTGTTTGACACTTTACAAGCGTTATTGCGAAGAACAGGGTTGCTTTTTAGAGAAAGGAGCAACAACCGCAGCAGGATTATCGTTGAAGATAAATCAGCACCCGATACACGATAAGGCGGGTGCGGTGAAATGCGAAAAGAGACGAGACGGGAGTTGGAGGACCTTTTATATTGATAAGATGCTGAAGTATTTTAAGGAGAAAGGGACGATTACAGATGCGGAGTTTGCGCGCGACGGTAGCGAGGACGCCCCCGAAGAGATTGAGTGAATGCGAAATGTGAGTAAAAATATAATCTATTGAGTAAATATATAACAATAAAACGAATATCCTATTTTTCTTATGGCGAAATCAAGGAAAAAAAAGGTCACGCCTCCAGAACCCGAAAAAATCGGTGGGCGAATAGATTTAGGAGAAGAACTCGAAGAGCCTGAAGATGTTCTTTTTCCCGAAGGCGAAGAGATGTCGCCACGCGCCGAACCCCGCCCGATTAGTGAAACATTAGCGAATGTAAGTCCAGAAGTCATGGCGGAGATTAATGCGATGAACCTTGCGATCAATACTCACACCGGAGATGTACTGAATTGGGCGAGCGGTGAAGTCACGAAATTAGAAACACTCGTGAAACAGATTGAGGAGGAGCAAGCACCGAAACCCGAACCCGCGCCTGAACCGCGGAAATGGTGGTGGTCGAGATGCTGGAGATGGATACGAGGGGTTCGTGAATAATGTATAAAATTTATATTATCCTATTATATAATATAAATGACGGATTTTGAAAAGCATTTATTTAGCGCCTTTGAGAAAAAAGGATTATCGCCGAAGAGCGTGAGTTTGTATATGAAGAACTTGGTGAAGTTGAACGGCGGAAAACCCTTGACCGATTTTAGATTTTTAGAGAAACCCGAGACGGTGTATTCTAAAATATCGCATTATGCCGATACAACGAAACGGTCATTTATTATTGCGATCGTGAGCGCACTTAATTTAGGCGGAACAACCACGAAGCACAAGAAGTTATATAATACCTATTATAGCGACATGATGAATATGAATAAGAACATCAAGGAGACCACGAGCAAGAAGACGAATGAAGGGTTGCCGACATGGAGCGAGATTAATATGAAATATGAAAAAATGGAAGAGGGTATTGCTTCCATAACCGATAAGCGATCATTAACGGGGAATGAGTATGACGCATTATTGAAGTTCTTGATTGTTAGTTTGTATGTATTACAACCCCCGCGTCGCAACGGCGATTATTTAGAGATGTTGGTCGTTCCTGAATACGAGAAAGGCGATAAGAAAGCGAACTACCTTGATTTATCAAAAATGGAATTCGTCTATGAAAAATACAAAACCAGTAAATCGTATGGCGAACAGAAGTTCGCAGTAAATCCTGAATTGAAGCAGGTTTTAGGATTGTATTTGAAGTTCCACCCGACGATCCCGCGCAACCCGAAGGGGCGGATTGCGATGAATACCGATTTTTCCGTTCCATTATTGGTATATAGCGACGGTAAGCCCTTGACGGCGATTAATGCGATCACGAGGATTTTGAACTCCGCACTCGGTAAAGGGATAGGAAGCACGCAACTCCGTCACATTTATCTTACGAGTAAGTATGGCGATGTTATGGAAGAGAAGGCGGAGGATGCTGAAGCGATGGGTCATTCGGTTAGTCAGCAGGGCGAATATATTTATAAAAACCCAGATAAGAAAAATTGAAGCATTTTTTTATTGTATTAGTATATAAAGAGAAACTTATCAGTATATAGCAGAAATGAACGAAGAAGAATTATCACTTGAAATCCACGAATGCGAACCCGTCGCGCAGACGAAACGCAAAACGAGCGAAGCGGCGAAACGAGCGCAAGCGAAATGGCGGAAGACGCACGCCGAGCGTTATAAGGAAAAATGCCGAGAACACTCATTAAGGTATTATGCCCGTCATCATGACGAAATACTTGCGAAGTTGCGTTGTAAAAATGCGGAGCAACGAAATACGATTATCACCGCCCAGCGAAGCGGTATTTAGGTATTTATTATATCACGATACAATATATATCGTGAGATAAATGGCGGACGAAGAACCCGAAATAGAAGCCGACGAATACACCGTTGGTGGTCGTGTTTTTTTAGTTGAAAGCACCGATGGAAAACCTTATCGTGATCGTCTTGTTATGGACGAAGAAGGAGAAATATTAGGGAGATTGAGGTTCGGTGAAGTGCCTGAAAATCTTATTCGTGCTGTTATGAAAACGGATAAAGTGAATGAAGAGCAATTTGCGGGGACACCCAGAGCAGAACCGGCGACACCACGCCCCGCACCACGCGCACCATCACCACCGCCCGCACCCGCACGATCGCAACGAGGTTGCCCGAAGAAACCTGCGCGACCCGTGACGAGTGTGAAACAGACTACGAAACCGATGCGTGAAGCGAACCCGAACCGTCGTGGTTGGAGACTGCCCCGAAAACCTTACGGTCATAGCAAAGAAGTCGTTGAATTAGAAGATGATTTAACCGCTGAAGAAGTGCGACGAATGACGAGCGAGTTGCCGAGACGGTGCCTTGTTGAAGCAGTACAGGATTGGGCGAAAGACCATGATAAGATTGTATTGCCGAGCATCACTCGCGCAGATAAAGCAGAAATCGTAGCGACGATACGACAACACCGAATACCCGTTCCACGATTACAAGGTGAAGGATTTTATGGCGATGGGTTAGATGATCTATTGACTGGCGGACAGGTATATTGTGAGGTGTGCCGTGGGCGTGGTTCCGCAGCGTCCGTTCCTGCGGGGCGAGAACGAGAAAGCGGTGAGAAAAGACCGAGAACACCATCACCGCCCGATGAAGACGAGGACGAAGACGAAGATGAAGACGAAGACGAAGACGAGGACGAGGAGGAAGACCAGTTCGGTCGAGATGTTGCTTTTGTTTGCGGGTTGTGCGGACAAGATGTATTATGGGGAACACCCGAATATCATGGACGACAAGATGAACCTGGTATTGGTCGTATTTGCGGAGAGTGTGCTGGTGAAGAAGAAGAGCCTGATGAAGAGGACGAAGCGAGCGAAGCAGACACCGATGAAGAGATGGATAGCAGAAACCCGAGGTATGGTGTGGAGGATCGCGGAGCGGGATACAGCGGTGGGTCGGTGCCGGTGAATAAGAAACTTTACGAACAAGCAAAAGCAGAAGTTTATCCGCGTTATAAAAAACCGTCAGCATATAGAAGTGGCGCACTCATCAAGCGATACAAAGAACTCGGCGGTAAATTTAAGGAGGCGGATGGAAGACCACTCGCCCGATGGTTCAAAGAAGAGTGGAAAGACATCGGCGGTAAAGATTATCCAGTATATCGCCCGACGAAGCGTATTAGTAAGGATACACCCCTGACTGCGAGTGAATTAGACCCCGAGAATTTGAAATTACAGATCGCCGAGAAACAGAAGATTAAGGGGCGAAAGAATTTGAAACCATTTAAGGGGCGAGGGTTAGTCGGTGGTGAAAGCGGGAGTGAAAGCGAGGCTGAACCTGCCGAATATGAGATGGACGAACAAGGTCGTTTGATAATGACGAAACCTGCTGTGATGAAGACGAAAATGGTAAGTGTTGTGAAGTTGCCGAAGGCGAAACAAAAGGTATTGATAAAGCGTCGTATTATTGCTGACGATGAAGATGATGAAGAAGAAGAGACCGTGACGGAACAAGTGACAATTGAATACCGTGTGACGGCGCCTGACGGAAATGATTATTTAATTGGAGTGAAACCGATGGACCCTCGTAAAGATGACGGCGACCGACTATTTTATGATGCGTTGGTGCTTGAAGGTGTTGGTGACGATGGAATGCCGTTGAGAGAATATCCTGAATTGTACTCACTCGTCATGGATCAAATCAAAGGACCTAAAAAAGCAACTGCTGCCGCTGCGCGCGCCCCAGCACGAAAGCAAGCAACACCAGCGGGTAAGAGCGAAGTATTATCGTCGCTTCAGGCTCGGGCGCAATCCGTTATGAATGAAGTAATGCGACAAAGAAGAGAAGCGGGACTTACCGGTGAAGGTCGTGACGACAACGAGTTCTTGAAAAAGGCGAAAGCGTTTGCGAAGAAGGCGGGATATAAGGATTGGAATGACTTGAAACTCGCAACTGACGGTATTCATAAATTAGAATTGAATGGCGTGAAGTTCGGGCGAAAAGGATACGGTGATTTTATTGAATACGGAATGGAGGAAGGTCCAGCATCGGCGCAAAAACATCGTAAAGCATATTTAGCAAGAGCTAAAAATATTAAGGGCGATTGGAAAGATGACAAGTACTCTAAAAACAATTTAGCGATCAAAGTCTTATGGGGCGGTCAGTCATCACCGTTCCATCATTTACGAGGTGCGGGTGCGAACCCAGCCTTACCCCCGAATGTGGATTTAGTCAGCAAGAAAGAAAGTCCAGTCGTAGAAGAAATTATCGAAGAACCGATGGACGATAGTGATATTCGTGCGTATTATCCAAATGCGAAGATCATGAGGTATAGCGACTTGAAGGATTATAAGACCATTCAGCAACTCTTACCGAAGGATAAGTCATATGTATTTTTGTTATATCAGCACGCCCCGAACAACGGTCATTGGGTCCTCGTGATGCGTTATGGAAATACAATAGAGTATTTTTGTTCTTATGGAAGCAAAATAGATGAACCCTTGAAG
>Ga0194134_10006462_pt1 | contig 10496 bp, 10 predicted proteins | sample TA2KigOff0mmetaG_FD_148602 | JGI IMG/M metagenome (GOLD analysis project Ga0194134, IMG submission 148602) | Freshwater microbial communities from Lake Tanganyika, Tanzania - TA2015056 Kigoma Offshore 0m | ecosystem: Environmental > Aquatic > Freshwater > Lake | place: Tanzania: Lake Tanganyika... | reverse complement strand
CCGATAACCTAACGCCGCAAAAGGCGCGCATTTTGCTCTCGCTCGCGCTCACGAAGGGGCTGGATGATGATGGCATAAGGCGCGCCTTCGCGACGTATTGAACATGGCACAAAACAAAGCCGCTGCCCCCGAACGCGCCTGGGTGCGTTTGCCATCCGGGCGGCGGCTGGATTTGCTTTCCCCCACCCCCTTCGATTGGACGGATGAGGATCTGGCGACAGGGCTTGCCCGAACCTTTCGCTGGGGTGGCCATTCCATTTGGCCTGAGCCTCTTTCGGTCGCGCAGCACGCGCTTTTCGTGCTGCAACTCCGCCGCCAGCGAACGCGCCATTGGCTGACGCCGCCTGAGGAATTGCGCGAATTGCTGCACGATGCAGATGAGGGTTTGATCAATTTTGACTGCATCTCACCGCTCAAGCCATTTTTGGGGGAGCGTTTCGCGGCCTTGCAGGCAAGCCTTTCGGCTGCGGTGGCGCTACGCTATCGCCTGCCGCCCTGGGGCGTCGAAGACAAGCGCGCGCATAAGGCCGCCGATATCGCCGCCGCTGCGGCGGAAGCCGTGCATGTTGCCGGTTGGACAGAGGCAGAAATGCGCGAAACACTCGGCATTCGCGCGGCGCTATTGGCGCGTGATCCGCTGGCTGCGCGCTACGGCGGAGAGGCTTGGCGCCCCTGGCCGCCGGCTCTGGCAGCGGAGCGGTTTTTGGCGGAACTTAAGCTGCTGCAGGCGAAACTGGGCTGATACTATTCCCGCGGGATGCCCGCTTTTTCGATCACATCCCGCCACAGCGGCACTTCGCGCGCAATGCGTTGTGCCAGCGCCTCCGGGCCTTTCGGGTTTAGCGTGAAGCCTGCGCCGAGCAGGCGATTTTTTGTCTCAGATTCATTTAGCAGCGCAATCGCCACTTGCGCGCAGCGATTCAGAATGGCTTGCGGGGTACCGGCGGGTGCCAGCAAGCCCTGGAAGGTTTCCGAAACAAAACCATCATAGCCAAGCTCCACCATCGTCGGCAGGTCGGGCAGGTCATGCCAGCGCTGCCCTCCCGTAATGGCCAAGGCGCGCAAGGTGCCGGCCTTGATCAAGGAATGTGCGGGTGGCAGGGCGGCCACACCAATCGGCGTGGTGCCCGCAAGCACCGCTTGCACTGCCTGCGCCGCGCTTTGATGCGTGACCTGCACCAATTCAATACCCGCTCGCAGCCTCAATAACTCCGCTGTCAGATGCGGCGTGGAACCGAGCCCTGGATTGGCGATATTGAGTCCGCCCGGTGTTGCTTTGGCGCGCGCCACAAGATCAGCGACAGAAGTGATGCCGCTATCGGGCTTGGTCAGGATTGTGTTGGGCGAGGCGCCCAATTCCGTGATCGGCGCGAAATCCTTGGTGATGTCATAGCCGGGGTTGCGAAACAGAGTCGGGTTCACGACAAACCCGGTGGAGGTCACCAGCAGCGTATAGCCATCGGGCGCGCTGCGCGCCGCATGGGCGATGCCAACATTGCCGCTGGCGCCAGGGCGGTTTTCCACCACAACAGGCTTGCCAAGCGCCGCCGCAAGCCCGGGTGCGATCACGCGCGCCATGACATCCGTGGGCCCACCAGGCCCAAATGGCACGACTAGGCGAATGCTGCGTGATGGCCAGGCATCCGCGCTTTGCGCGCGGGCCAAAGCGGGTATGGCCAAAAGGCCCAAAGCAGCGCGGCGGGCCAGACGCAAATCAGCCATGGCGGCAATCTCCCCTTCTTGCCACGCTTGTGATTGTGGCTTTGGGGAAAGGCTGAAACCGGATCAGGCCAAGGTCAAGTGCGACGCGTTCACCCGGCCAAATGCCGCCGCCGGATCACGCGCTGCGCCAGCCCATCCACCGGGCCAAGCAGCACGGATACCGCCCAGGCAAGCCCAGCCATCAACACAATCGCTGGCCCGCTCGGCAAATCCGCATGATAGGAAAGCAGCAGGCCCACCACGCTTGAGGCCAGCGCAATGGCAGACGCGGCATAGACCATGCCGGCGATCTCGGCCGCCCAATGCCGCGCGGCAATGGCGGGCAGCATCATCAAGCCCACCGCCATCAGCGTGCCCAAAGCCAAAAAGGCCGAGAGCATGTTCAGCACCACCAGCGCCATGAAAACCAAATGCCAAAACCCGCCACGCGCGCCGGTCGCGGCGGCAAAGGATGGATCAAAACATTCCAGCACCAAGGGCCGCCAGCCAATCGCAAGGCTCACCAGCGTCAGCGTCGCCACACCCGCCATCAGCAAAAGCGCCGCATCATCCACACCCAGCACGCTGCCGAACAGGATATGCGTCAAATCCCCCGCACCGCCGCCCATTGAAATCAGCGCGACCCCGGCGCCAAGCGCCAACAAGTAAAGCGCCGCCAGCGTCGCATCTTCCCGCCCACCCGTGATACGCGCCAAAGCCCCGGCACCGACCGCGACCAACAGCCCGGCCACCAAGCCCCCGAACCAAAGCGCCGGCACGGATAGCCCCGCGATCAGGAACGCCACCGCCACACCTGGCAAGGCGCCGTGGGAAAGCACATCGGCGGTCAGGCTCATGCGCCGCAGCATCAGGAAAACACCAAGCGGCGGTGCGGCCATGGCAAGGGCGAGCGATCCCACCAAAGCGCGCCGCATGAAACCGAATTCGATGAAGGGGGCGAAAAGCGCCTCAATCATGGTGGGCCGGAGCATTTTCAGGCCAAGTGGCACACTTGGCGGCTTGGAAAATGCGACCAAACAATAATCTAGAGCGGTTGCCGTGAACGAAGGTGAACGGAAACCGCTCTAGTTTAGGCCGCGCGCTCACAAGCCTCAGCCCCATCTGCCCAGCCTTCGGCCAGTTGGCGCGCCTTGAGGCGATTGCCAGCGGAAAGCGCTTGTTCGGTCGGGCCCCAGGCAATCAGATCGCGCGCAAGCAACAGTGTTTCTGGGAATTCCTGGGCAACAAGATCAAGATCATGCAGCACCGCAATCACGGTGCGGCCTTCGCCATGCCATTGGCGGATAAGGCGGAGCAGATCGGCAGCGGTCTTCGCATCCACCGCATTAAAGGGTTCATCGAGCAGCAGAATATCCGCATCCTGCACCAGAAGCCGCGCGAAAAGCAGGCGCTGCAATTGCCCTGCCGAAAGGCTCCCCACCGGCCGCGTGGCAAGGCCTGCCAGCCCAACAGCCGCCAGCGCCGCATCAACCCGGGCATGCTCGGCGGCAGGCACGGCGCGGAAGGCGCCAATGCGTGGCCACAAGCCCTGTATCACCACATCGCGGCAGGCAATGGGAAAGGCGCGATCCAAAGCGGCCAATTGCGGCAGCAGGGCGATACGCGCCTCACCTTCATAAGCGATGCGTCCTGAATCTGGCTTATGCAGCCCAGCCAAGGCGCGCAGCAGCGTGGTCTTGCCCGCGCCATTTGGCCCGACAATCGCCGTCAGGCTGCCTGGGGCGAAGCGTCCTGAAACATGATGCACCGCCGGGCGGCGGCCATGGCAGACAGTCAGGTCAGCCAAGGAAAGGGCAGCGGGCTTCATGCCGAAAGCGCCCAGGCAACGCCGGCCCAAAGCAACGCGGCCAGCAAGGCGGTAAGGCCAAGCCGCGCGGCAATGCCAGATGCAAGCGCAAGGGGGTTCGGGAAGGGCATACGCGTTGATATAACATAACACTCGCCCCTGCCAAGCCATGCCGGCCCGGTGATTACCCGGAGCGTTACCACATCGGGTCAAATCTCGGGCATTTCTGGGCATAATGGCGGCGGTTTCACGCAACCGTCGCTGAAGCGTCATTGCAGCGCCATATGGGCCAAGCTAACCCGGAGTTATGGAAGCTGTAGCCCGGAATCCGGAAGAAGCCTTGAAGCCGCGTCGGCAGATGCGGATCAAGCCGTTGCGTTTCAAACCCTTCATGCCAGGTGATGCCTGGGGCGATATCATGGAACCACGCCCGCTTGGGGGGCGCTTCCGCGCCATCCGACGGATCGTGAGCGCGGTGATTTGGACCCTGATCGCCCTTCCCATTCAGGCAATCCTGATGCTGCTGCCCGGCCACGCCAAAATCAGCTTCGCCTGTTTCTACCACAGGGTGCTTTGCTGGCTGATTGGTCTGAAGATCCAGGTTGTTGGCAAGGTCTCCGACAAACCGGCCACGCTTTTTCTGCCCAATCATTCCTCCTGGCTTGATATTTTGGTGTTGGGCGCGGTGCTGCGCGCAAGCTTCGTCGCCAAATCGGAAGTGGGCGAATGGCCAGTGGTTGGCATCATCGCCAAGTTTGGCCGCACGGTTTTTGTCAGCCGCAAGCGCAATTCCACAGTGCTGCGGGAAGCCGATACCATGCGCGAAAGGCTGCAAGCTGGCGATAATCTGATCCTGTTTGCCGAAGGCACAAGCAATGACGGCACGCGGGTGCTGCCCTTCCGGTCCGCCTTTCTGGCGGCGGCAGCGGATGCCCGGGCCGTGCAGCCTGTATCATTGGTCTATGACCGCCTGGGCGGGCTGCCGGCCTGCCGCCGGGATCGGCCGCTTTTCGCCTGGTATGGTGAAATGGATATTGCGTCCCATTTCTGGCGTATTGCGCGGCGTTCCGGGGCGCGGGCGACCGTGCTTCTGCATGAACCCGCCGATCCCGCCGCCATCCCTGACCGCAAGGCCCTGACCTTGGCGGTAAGCGATGTGGTGGCTGCAGGTGCTGCGCAATTGCGCCAGAACCGCCCCCCAGCACCGCTTTTCCTGCATGGGACGCGATAATCCCTTGACCCGAAGCGGCGGGAGATTCCAGGCTCCCGTTATGCACCTTGGCTCCATGATTCGCGCTTTCAGGCCTTGACGCGCTTGACCAGCGCAGCCGGCTTGCTCATTTCCCCCCTTTCGCCCCGCGCTGGGGCGATGGAGGGCCGGATTTCATGACTGATCGCCAAGGCACCCCGCCCAAGAAGCGGCTTTTGATCCGCACCTGGGGCTGCCAGATGAATGTTTATGACAGCGCCCGCATGGCCGATGTGCTGGCGCCGCTTGGCTATGCGCCAACGGAAGTGGCGGAGGATGCCGATATGGTCATCCTCAATACCTGTCATATCCGCGAAAAGGCGACCGAAAAGGTATTCTCCGATCTGGGCCGGTTGCGCGAAGCGAAGCAGGCGCGCGGCGGGGACATGATTGTTGCCGTGGCTGGCTGTGTGGCGCAGGCGGAAGGGGCGGAAATCACCGCGCGCGCGCCATGGGTGGATATTGTGCTCGGCCCGCAATCCTATCATCGCCTGCCGGAGATGGTGGCGCGTGCCTCCCGCGCTGCGGGCGCCGTGATTGAAACCGAATTCCCGCTGGATGGGAAATTCGATCATTTGCCGGAACAGGCGGCGCCGCAGGGTGTGACCGCGTTCCTGACGGTCCAGGAAGGCTGCGACAAATTCTGTTCCTTCTGCGTGGTGCCTTACACGCGCGGCGCCGAATATTCCCGCCCCGCCGCAGCGGTGATCGCGGAAGCCAAGCGCCTTGTTTCGCTGGGGGCGCGGGAAATCACACTGCTGGGGCAGAATGTGAATGCCTATCACGGCGAAGGGCCGGATGGCGGGGATTGGTCGCTGGCGCGGCTTTTGCTGGCACTGGCTGAAATCCCAGGGCTTGATCGGCTGCGCTATACCACTTCCCACCCGCGCGACATGGGCGATGATCTGATCTCGGCGCATCGCGATATTCCGGCGCTGATGCCGTTTTTGCATCTGCCGGTGCAATCTGGATCGGATCGCATGCTGAAGGCGATGAACCGCGGTCACACCGCGTCTGATTATTTGGCGCTGATTGAAAAGCTGCGCGCGGCGCGGCCTGATCTGGCGCTGTCTTCCGATTTCATCGCGGGCCATCCCGGTGAGAGTGATGCGGATCACCGCGCCACGCTGAAGCTGATTGAAGAAATCGGCTTCGCCTCTGCCTTTTCCTTCCGCTATTCCGCGCGCCCTGGCACGCCGGCGGCCGGCATGGCGGGGATGGTGGATGAAGCGGTGGCGGATCAGCGCTTGCAGGAAATCCAGGCGCTGCTGCGCGACCAGCAATATAGCTTCAATCGCACCCGCATGGGCATGGATATCCCCGTGCTGGTGACCGGCCCAGGGCGGCTTCCTGGCCAGATGTCCGGGCGTTCGCCCTGGTTGCAGGGGGTGCATTTCCCCGCGCCCGGTGATCTGACCGGTCAGATCGTGCCCGTGCGTGTCACGGTGACCAACCCTAATTCCCTCGGCGGTGAACTTATCGCCGGGAAATCACCCCAAGCATCGGAGAGAGACGCCGCTTGAACATCCAAACCCCTGGCCTCCGCGCTGCGGAACTGCGCCAATCCAGTGACCAGCGTTCCATCACGCTGCAATTCCACGACAATGCGCTGCTGCCCTTGCTGCATGGCGAACATGATCGTCATCTGGCGCGGATTGAACAGGTGCTTGGCGTGCGCGTGGCTTCACGCGGCAATCGCATCGCCATCTCAGGCGGGGCGGCACGAACGGAAATGGCGGAAGCGGCGCTGCTCGCGCTTTGGAAACGGCTGGAACGGGGGGAACATGTCGGCACGGCGGAAGTGGAAGCGGCCTTGAGGCTCGCGGAAGGCGGCGCCGCGCAGGGCGAACCGCGCCTGCCCTTGCAGGATTTGCCGGCGATCCGCACCCGCAAGGGCGCGATTGCGCCGCGCAGCGCAGCCCAGGCGGCCTATATCGACATGCTCTCACGTCACGACATGGTGTTTGGGATCGGGCCGGCGGGTACGGGCAAGACTTATTTGGCGGTGGCCCAAGGGGTGGCCCTGCTGCAATCGGGCCGCGTTGACCGGATTGTGCTGTCCCGCCCCGCCGTGGAAGCCGGCGAAAGGCTTGGCTTCCTGCCCGGCGACATGAAGGAAAAGGTCGACCCTTATCTCCGCCCGCTTTACGACGCTTTGCATGACATGCTGCCCGCCGATCAGGTGGCGCGGCGGATCGCGGCGGGTGAGATTGAAATCGCCCCCCTGGCGTTCATGCGTGGCCGCACACTTGCCCATTGCTACGCCATCTTGGATGAGGCGCAGAACACCACGCCCGCCCAGATGAAGATGTTCCTGACCCGCATGGGGGAAGGCAGCCGGATGGTGGTCACGGGCGACCCAACCCAGATTGACCTGCCGCCGCATCAGCCTTCCGGCCTGGTTGAAGCACTTTCAATTGTTTCTGGCGTGGAAGGTATCGGGGTCACGCGCTTTTCTGAACAGGATGTGGTAAGGCATCCGCTGGTTGCCCGGATCGTGGCCGCTTATGGGCGGGCCGATGACCAGAACCGGGCGAAGAGGGAGAAGAATGGAACCGGGAAGTAGCCGTCCCGGCCAGGGGCGCCGCAAGGGTGCCTCGGCTGGGCTTCGGAGCGGATCGGCGGAGAGGTTGGATATCTCCGTGATCCTGGCAGCGCCAGGCTGGCGCGCCAGCATCAAGCGGCCCGAGGCGCTGGCGCGCCGTGCCGCAAAGGCAGCCCTGCGCGAAGCGGGGGCAGAAGGCGCGGTGACCGTGCTGCTGGCCAATGACAGGACCGTCAAGCGGCTGAATGGCACGCATCGGGCCAAGGCAAAGCCCACCAATGTGCTGTCCTTCCCGGGCGGTATGCCTGGGTATCTGGGGGATGTTGCGCTGGCGCTCGGCGTGGTGCGGCGCGAAGCGCGCGGCGCGGGCCGGCGCGTGGCGGCGCATTTCGCGCATCTTGTTGCGCATGGCGCGCTTCATCTGGCTGGGCATGATCATCTGCAGGCCGGGCAGGCGCGACGGATGGAAAGGGCGGAAGCGCGCATCATGCGCCGGCTTGGCCTGCCCAATCCCTGGCGGGGCGCGACATGAGCGACGCTGGCCAAAGACCCGGCCTGTTCTGGAAAATCCAGGGCATGCTGCGGCGCAAGGAAGCGGAATCCATCCGCGATCAGGTGGAAGAACTGATCGAACGGCAGGAAACTTCGCATGAGGCAAGCAAGGGCGATGGCCAGACGGCAAGCCTGGATGCCGAAGAACGCGCACTGCTTGGCAATGTGCTGCGCCTGCGCGGCATTACCGCTTATGATGTCATGGTGCCGCGCGCCGATATCATGGCGATCCCGGAAAGCCATTCGCTTGCCGAAACCATCGCCCTGATCCAGACCGAAGGCCATAGCCGATACCCGGTCTATCGCGATGGCTTGGATGACATTATCGGCATGGTGCATATCAAGGATGTCTTTGCGGCCATCGGCAAGGATGAGAAAGCCTTTGTGCTGGCCGAAATCCTGCGCCGGCCGCTTTTCGTGGTGCCTTCCATTCCGGTGCTTGATCTGCTGCTGCAAATGCGCCAGGCGCGAGTGCATATGGCGCTTGTCGTCGATGAATATGGCGGCATTGATGGGCTGATCACGATTGAAGATCTGGTCGAGACCATTGTTGGCGATATCAGCGATGAACATGATGAAATTCAGGCGCAGCAGATCACCGAACGCCCCGATGGTGCGCTTGATCTGGACGCGCGCACGCCAATCGCCGCCTTTGAGGAAAAGCTTGGCAATGTGCTGACGGATGAGGAACGCGCCGCCGATATTGATACCGTGGGCGGGCTGGTTTTCACGCTTGCCGGGCGTGTGCCGGCCAAGGGCGAATTGGTTTCACATCCTTCGGGGCTGGAATTCCGCATCCTGGATGCTGATCCGCGGCGCATACGGCGCTTGCGTGTGCGTCGGCCCGGTGCCAATCCGCGTGCTGCGGCTGAATAGGAAGGCGGGGGTTTGATGGGGCGCATCTGGCAAGCGCTGGCGGCGCGCAGAGGCTGGCGCGCCCTGGTGACCGCCTTTGGGCTTGGCATGCTGGCGGTGCTGGCCCTGCCGCCCCTGCACATCATCCCGGCATTGTTTCTGGCCATTCCGGGGCTGCTTGCCATGATTGGCGGGGCGGCAAGTTGGACTGCCGCCTTCTGGCTTGGCTTTGCCTGGGGCTTTGGCTTCTTCACCGGCGGGCTTTACTGGATCACCTCGGCCATTTTGACTGATGTGGCGCGGTTTTGGTGGCTGGTGCCGATTGCGGTGCCTGCCTTGGCCTTGCCGCTTGGGCTTTTTATGGCCCTGCCATCGGCCATTGCCTGGGGGGCGCGGCCAGGCTGGCCGCGCGTGCTGGTATTCACAGGCGGTTTTGTTGGCTTTGAATTGCTCCGCGGCACGATCCTGACCGGCTTTCCGTGGAATTTGATGGGCACGGTCTGGGCCTTTGATGCGCTGCCCATCCAAATGGCTGCGGTGTTGGGCGTGCACGGGCTTTCGCTGATTACGCTTTTGGTGGCGGCGACGCCCATGCTGGATCGGCGCGCCTTTCTGGGCGGCATGGCAGCGATTGCCTTCTGCGGAGCCTTCGGCTTCGCCCGGCTTTGGGCGCCCGAACCAGAGCCCCAGCCCGTTGGCCTGTTGATTGTCCAGGGCAATATCGCGCAGGAGGTGAAGTGGCGCGAGGATTCCCGCGTGCCGATCCTGCGCCGCTATGTGGAAGCCACCCGCGAAGCGGCGTTAGCGGCCCTGCGCGAATTGCCGCCGGGGCATCGCCTGGCGGTGATTTGGCCGGAAACCGCCGTGCCTTTCCTGCTGCCCAATGATCCGGAGGCGCGGCGGCTGGTCGCTGGCGCCTTGCCGCAGAATGCCCTGCTGCTGACCGGAACGGTGCGTGGCGATTTCACCCCTGAAGGCTATGCGCGCGATCTGTTCAATAGCCTTGCCGTCATTGGCCCCGATACGCAGGTGCTGGCCACAACCGATAAGATGAATCTGGTTCCCTTTGGCGAATTCATGCCGTTCAGGGGGCTTTTGCCGATCCGCTTGGTGCAAAGCTCCCGCGATTTTACCGCGGCGGCAGAAAGGCGGCTGGTGGCGGCTGGTTGGCTGCCGCCCCTGGTTGGGTTGATCTGCTACGAGGTAATATTCACCGGGCGCATCATGCCTGCCCAGCGGCCTGCCTGGATTGTGAATGTGACCAATGATGCCTGGTTTGGCATTACCGCCGGGCCTTGGCAGCATCTTGCGGCGGCACGGTTCCGGGCGGTGGAAGAAGGCCTGCCGCTGGTGCGGGCCGCGCAGACCGGGGTTTCGGCGGTTTTTGATGCGCGCGGGCGCTTGGTGACGCGCGGACCTTTAGGCGAATCCGCGGTTATTCGGGCACCTTTGCCGGCGCCGCGCGGGGAGACCCTCTATTCCAGGCTTGGTTTGGCGGGTTCCTGGGGTCTTGCGATCCTAATTTTTACCCTGGGTTGTTTTTTATCGGCACGAAATCAACGATAGATTTTACGGAACCGGCTCATTAAGTAAAATTTTGTTTCTTTTTTGAGAATTAAGAAAAACCTATGGCGATCACTCGTCCCTTAAGCTATTGTGAACTAGTTTTAATCGCCAGTAGGGATAGGCGCTTGATGTGGGTTGCAACTAAAGCCCCAGATGAAATGCTGAATAACGCGTATGAGTTGCCCGAGAGCAAAAAGAGGTGAGTGAAATGAAAGCGTCAG
>Ga0194134_10006456_pt1 | contig 10507 bp, 4 predicted proteins | sample TA2KigOff0mmetaG_FD_148602 | JGI IMG/M metagenome (GOLD analysis project Ga0194134, IMG submission 148602) | Freshwater microbial communities from Lake Tanganyika, Tanzania - TA2015056 Kigoma Offshore 0m | ecosystem: Environmental > Aquatic > Freshwater > Lake | place: Tanzania: Lake Tanganyika... | reverse complement strand
AGCGGCGCGAGGTCGTCTCCCGGGGCCAGGTTGGAGGCGTCCTGCGCGTCCACGAGGCACGCGCCGGCCACGCAGGAGAAGCCCGGGCCGCACGGGTCCTGCTGGCCCTGCGCGGGCGGGGTGCAGGCGGGCAGCTTCGTCACCGTGGCGGAGGTGATGACCACCACCCCCTGCAGATCCGTGGCGCCGCTGGGGTTCATCAGCGTGGCGCTCACGTCGGAGAGGTCCACGCGGTCCCCCACGAACAGCCCGCCGGCCACCGCGGTGGCCGGGTCCAGCTGCACGTACACCGCGGGGCCGGTGCCGGACCCCTGGAGGAAGAAGCCGGGCAGGGTGTCCAACTGCGGCGCCCCGGCGCGTCCCTGCCCCAGGTCCGGCTTGAGGTACGTCACCGCGGCGCCCGAGACGGTCAGCCCGTGGGAAGCCGGGGTGATGGAGAGGGAGGGCGAGCCCCGGACCGCGGCGCGCACGGCCTCCAGGTCAAACGCGGCGGCGAGCGGCAGCGTCACCTCCACGGTGACCGGCGGGCCCTGCAGCCCCGCGTCGTCCTCGGCCAGGAGGTGGAAGCAGTAGGTGGTCCCGGGGGACAGCCCGGTGGCGGTGAGCGTGTCCGGGAAGGTGGGCGTCCCCGGCGTGGGCGTGCCCGCAAGCGGGACGAGGCCCGTGGTGTCGAAGTCCTCGGGGAGCCCCGGGCACGCCTCCGCCCGCGTGCGCAGCACGTAGGACGTGGCCGTGCCGTCCGCGCCGTCGTCGCCGGTGGCGTCCACGGTGAGGGTGACGTTGTCCCGCCCGGTGGCGGTGACCTTGAAGTTGGCCAGCTGCCCGGGCGCGGTGTTGTCCCGCACGTGGCGCCAGCCGGACAGCGCGCTGTTGCCGGCCGCGTCGGAGGCCTGCAGCGCCACGCAGAGCGGCTGCTCGGCGGAGACGCCGGTGAAGGACGCGGTGGCGGTGAGGGCGTCGCCGGGCTGGGGGTTGCCCACCAGCGCGACGGAGAGGGTGGAGGCCGCCTGGAGCGCCGCGGCCCCGAGCGCGTTGAGCCCGTCGCAGTCCGCCTGCCCACCCACGGCGGTGGTGCCGTCCGCGCCGGTGGTCCGGTATGCCACCGCGTAGTCGGTCACCACGCCGCTGGCCGGGTCCGCGCTGTCCTCCCTCACGGCGAGCCAGGAGAGGTCCGCCTCCGGGACGGAGGTGGCGGTGGAGCGCACGTCGCCCGGGGAGAAGGCGGCCAGCACCGGCGCCGCGGGCGGGTCCACGTCCCCGTCGCCGCCGGTGGGGTTGGTCTTGAACGGGACCACCGGCGTGTACCCGGCGTTGCCCTCGTCGTCCAGCGCGCGCATCCGGGCGCAGTGGTGGGTGTCCGGCGCGAGCCCCGTGACCGTGACGGCGCCGGCGGCTGCCACCGTCACAGGGGTGAGGAAGGGGTCCTCGCACTGCGAGCCGATGCAGACCGCTCCCCCGCCGCAGGACACGCCGGCGTTGGCGTCACACGCGCACGGGTCCACGCCCGCGGGGAAGGTGCCCTGGAGTTCGAGCAGCCCCAGCTCGTACCGGGAGGCGGTGCCGTTCTGGCCGTCGTCCCCGGTGGAGGAGAAGGTGAGCGTGGCGGTGGTGGAGGTGACGGTGGCGAGCGCGAGCGTGAAGTCCGCGGGGGGCGTGGTGTCGTCCACGGTGAGGGCGGCCACGTTGGACAGCGCGCTGTCGCCGTACAGGTTGAAGGCCTCGAGCACGAGGCAGAGGCGGGTGCCCGGGGTGATGCCGGAGATGCTGCCCGTCTCCGGGGTGCCCGCGGCCGCGGGGCCCGTGGCGTTGAAGGCGGGCGTCAGGCCGGAGGAGAGCGCGAGCGCCGCGGCGGGGTTGGTGGGGCACGAGCCCGACGCCAGCGTGCGGACGTGGAGTTCGTAGCGCGCCGCCTGGTCCGACCGGTCATGGGCGCCGCTCGCCTTCCAGGACAGCTGCACGTCCCCGTTGGCGTCCGTGACGGCCGCGAGGTCCCCGATGGGGCGCGGCGGGTAGGCCAGGTTGGATGGGGCGGAGACGTTGGCCGGGGTGGCGTCGTCCGCGGCGCGGAGGCGGAAACAGACGGGGCCCTGGGGGGCTTCCAGGCCCTGCACGAAGAGGGTGTCGGACTGTGCAACCCCCGAGGGCCCGGGCGTGGCGTTCAGCGGCACCTGCTCTGCGTCCGCGGGGAAGGCGTCTCCCTGTCCCGGCACCACGCAGCCGCCGTCCGTGGCCATGAACAGCGCGTAGGAGGCCGCGGTGCCGCTGGTGCCGTCATCCCCGGGGGCGGTCCACTGCAGGTCCAGCACGTCCACGCCGTGGGCCAGCCGGGCGCGGAGGTTGCTGACCGTGGAGGGCGCCGTCAGGTCGTCCGCGCCCACCGCCTTGTCGTTGCGGGCCTCGTTGGAGAAGGCGCCGTTGCCCGCCTCGTCGAGCACGAGCACCTGGGCGCACAGGACGCCGGTGTAGCGGGAGGGGTTGCCCAGGGTGTCGTCCCCGGCGCGGTACTCGACGGTCTCCGCGTGGAGGTAGCCGGGGGCCTCCACGGTCACCTGGCGGGTCAGCAGCTTCGCGGCGCAGGCGCTGCCCCCCGCCTCCAGCGCCACGCAGGCCTCGTACGCGCTGCCGCAGGTGCTCCCGCAGCCGCCCGACGGCGTCCTGCAGGACGGGGGCTCGGTGCCCACCGCTGCGCACACCTTCCCGCCGGTGCAGCCGTCCCCGCAGCTGCCGCGCAGCATCATCTGCTGGCCCTGTCCCGCGGGTGCTACCGGGCAGGTGCCGTCCGGCGCCGAGCGGCGGTAGACGAACTGGTACGAGGCGGCGGTGCCGTAGCCGGGCGTGCCGCAAGCGGGGTGGCCCAGGTTCTCGCAGACGGCGCGCCACTGGAACGACACGCCGTCTGCCAGCGTCTGGGCGACGAGCTGGGGAATGGCCGGGGCCGTCTCGTCCTTCGTGGTGGCGTGCACGACGGCGCTGCGCACGCCGTTGCCCACCTCGTCCTGCACGGACAGCTGGAAGCAGTAGGGGGTGTCCTCGTCCAGCCCCAGCACCTCGGCGAACTCCGCGGACAGCGGCGGCCGGGGCGGGAGGAGCGTGGCGGTGGTGCCCGGCACGCCCGCCGCGGTCCCGAACGTGGCGCACTCCGCCCCCGTGGCGTAGGCGAGCGACTGGGCCTCCGCCGTGCCCTGCAGGCCATTGTCCCCCACCGCGAGCCACTCCAGCGTCACGCGGTTGGGCCCCACGCCGCCGTCCGCCACGTACAGCTGCGGGTGGGCAGGGGCCACCAGGTCCAGCGTCTTGAAGCGCACCAGCGCGCTGGTGGCGAACAGCCCCGCCTCGTCCTTCACGCGGAGCAGCACGCAGTACTCCTCGTCCGCGAAGAGGCCGGCGAGGGACGTGGACTGCACGGTGCCGGCGGGGGGCGGGGTCTGCTGCAGCACGAGGTCCCCCTGGGAGAAGCTGCCCGGGGCGAGCAGGTCGCAGCCGGCCCCGCGCGCCATGCGCAGCTCCTCCTCGAACGCCTGCCCGTCCGAGTCGTTGTCCCCCTCGGTCACCCAGGAGACGTCCGCGCCGGAGGTGCCCACGTTGGACACCGTCAGCACCGGCGTGGCCGGGGCCACCACGTCCCGCGTGTGGGCCTCCGCCAGGTTGGACTTCACCTCCGCGCCCACGTTGTCCGCCACCACCACCCGGAAGCAGTGGTCCGTGTCCGCCTTCAGCCCGGTGACGACCACGCCCGTGTCACCGCCGCCCTCGATGGGGAGCGTGGGGAGGGAGGCGGTGGGGGTGAAGGCGGCGGCGGCGGCGGGGCACGCCCCTTCCGCGTACTCCACCTCCTCGCGCGTGACGGTGCCGTTCATCCCGTCGTCTCCCACGGCGGTCCACTCGAGCGCGATGGAGGTGGGCAGCGCGGTGGTCACGGCGAGCACCGGGCGGGAGGGCGGGGTGAGGTCCGGGGTGTGGACCGGCAGCACGTTGGACCAGGCGGCGTTGCCCGTGGCGTCGCGCACGCGCAGCAGGAAGCAGTAGTCGGAGTCCCGCGTGAGCCCGCCGGCCGAGTACTGCTCGGTGCTGCCCACGGGGCCGGGGAAGGGGAGCTCCAGGGTGGTGAAGGTGCCGCCGTCTATCACCGCGTCGGCGGGGGTCAGCGGCTCGCAGTCCGCGGAGGCGTGGCGGTAGAGCGTGTAGTCGCTGGCGAGCCCCTCGTCCGCGTCGTCCCCCACCGCCTTCCAGGTGAGGTCCGCGGCGGTCTCGGAGGCGTTGGCGAGCGTCACCACGGGCGGGTTGGGGGGGACCAGGTCCGGGAGCGTGAGCGCCACCACGTTGGAGAGCCCCGAGGCGTTGCCGGACTCGTCCACCGCGGTGAGCGCGAAGCACACGAACGCCTTGCGGGGGAGGTTGGGGACGGTGGTGGACTCGCCCGTGCCCGCCGGGCGCGGGGTGGGGAGCGGGATGGCGGTGGCCGCGGCGAAGTTCACCGGCTTGAGCGGGCAGCCCGCCCCGGAGGCCCACCGAAGGTCGTACCGGGTGGCCGTCCCGCTGATGCCGTCATCCCCGGTGGAGGACCAGACGAGCTCCACGGTGGTGCTGCCCTTCACCGTGCCCACCAGGTCCGTGATGGGCGCCGGGGGGAGGATGTCCGAGTTGCTCCCGCGCGTGGTGAACCGGAAACCGTGGGTCCCTCCGAGCGTCCCCCCCTTCCTTCCGCGAAGGGAGCCGTCCACCTCCGCCAGGTACTGGGTGTCCAGGGCGAACGGCTCGTAGGGGGTGAAGGTGAGGAAGCTGCCCTCGGCGGCGAGCCCCCCGGGTACGGCCGGCTCCAGCAGCAGCGTGCCGCTCCGGAGCGAGAGCGGGTCCAGCTCGTCGTCGAACTGCACCCGCAGGACGATGTCCGGGGAGACGCCGGACTCGCCGTTGGCCGGCTGGCTCTTCAGGACCTTGAGGGCCTGAGGCAGGTCTTCAACGGCCGTCTCGCATCCGGCGAGCAAGGCGGCAAACAAGGCGGGAGCGAGGCGGACAACCAGGGAGAGTGCGGGGCGCACGGGGTCCTCCGAGTGGGGCAGCCCCGGAGAATAGGTGAGGGGACCGGTCGAGCGCGAATCCGGGGCTACCGGGGGGCGAGCGGCCACTCCAGGTGGAAGCGTTGGCCGCCCCCGGACCGGTCGGCATGGCCGGACAGCGTCCCCGAGGACCGGAGCAGCGGCCCAACCTCCAGCGCCAGGGCGAAGAAGCCCGCGGCCTCGGCGTTGCCCACGGCGTCCAGCACCGAGACGCCGCCGAGCGCCTTGCCCAGCGAGGGCGCCTCCAGCTCCGCCACGAGCCCGTGGGGGAGCTGTCCCGCCCGTGCCCCCGGCAGGGCAGAGAGCACCGACTGGCGCGCCCCGCCGTCGTTGGCGACGTAGAGGTGGTTTCCCGAGAGCCCCACCTGCACCTCTCCATCCGGGGTGGGGAGCACGACGCCGCCGCCGGCGCGCCGCAGCCCGCGCGCTGCCCCGAGCGCCTCCAGGGCCCGGGCTGCCGCCGCCGCGTCCTTCACCTCGGCGACCCACGCGTGGCGGAGGGCGAAGTAACGGGCGAGGTGGGTGCGCGGCGGGGGCTTCAGCCGGAACCCCTCCACGTGCAGCAGCACCTGGCCGGTCAGCAGCGGGGCCAGCGTCTCCAGGGCGCGGTCCACGGCGCGACCGTCGCACTCGCGGCAGGCGCGGGCCAGGGTGGAGGCCAGCGCGCGGGCGTGGGCGCCGGTGCGGCCCGGCTCCAGGCGGGCGCGCAGCAGCGCGGGGCCCGTGCGGGTGAGGCTGGCGTACGGGCTTTCGCCTGCACCGAGCGGGCCGGGCACCCCACCGGGGAGCTCCCCTGCGCGGCCTTCCACGGAGAGCCCCGCCGCAGAGGCGCGCAGGGCCATCACCGCGCCATCCTTCGTCCCCAGGAAGAAGTCACCGGGGAGCCCCTTTCCCTCCTTCCAGCCGGGGGGAGGGGGCGTGGTCCCCAGCAGCTTCGCCGTGGACTTGAGGAGGGCGGCGCCTCCTGCGCGGGGGGCGCTGGCGATGCAGGCAGTCTTCCCCTTCAGCACGTAGCCGAGCCCGGGCTCGGCCCCGCGCAGGGCGGCGGACGAGGTGATGCCGGGCAGGGTTCCGTTCCAGGGTGGCCCCTCCTGGCGGAGCGCGGCCTCCGCGCGCGCCCGGAAGGCGGCAGGGTCCGAGAGCCCGAAGCAGGCCACCCGCCCTGCCGGCAGCAGGCTCGTGGTGAAGGGCGCCGCCACGTCCAGCCCCGCGGCGGTCAGCCCCCGGGCGTCCGTCAGGTCCAGTTGCAGCAGCGGCAGGAGTTCCTCGCTGAAGACGGCGCTGCGCAGCAGGGCCGAGGACTTACCGGCCACGCGCGAGAACTCGCCCAGACCGGACAGGGCATCCAGCCGCGGGGCGTGGGCCCAGCCGTCTGCCGCCGGGTGGGCGCGGGGGGGCGCGGGCGCGGCGGCGAGCAGGGAGGACAGGGCGAGCGCGGTGAGCATGGGGGGCCTTCACCGTAGCAGCGGGCGCGGACCGCGGCGCAGGCGGGTGGGCGGGTGGAGGTGAACGTTCGACGGGGCCGTGGGTGTTGCCTGGCTCTGGGGGACGATGCCGGCGCGGCCCGGGTGGGGTCAGCCGAGGCGAGCGGCCCCAGGGGGGCGCTCGAAAGCGGGGGCCGAACGTGCGCACGGGGCTTGCGTGCACGGGACGGCGGCGGCGCTCCGAGCGGGAGCTGCCCAGGGCAGCGTCCTTGCGGTAGGGGAGCGGTCTTGCGGCGCCGAGGGTGATGGCCAGAGAGGGGCGGCCCATGTCGTGCCGTCCTCGCCCCAGGTGACGGTGTGGCGATGCGCTTCATGCTGAAGCGGCAGCCCGGGCCGGAGGTTCTGCGCGGCGCAGGACCCCGGAAGGCCTTCGGGGCCGGGGGCAGGCAGACGAGGGGGAGGCTGGCGGGCGTCTGCTGGGCCCGACCCGGGATTGGACCCGGCGTCGCCGAGCGTGCCACGGCAAGACGGGAGTGGACCGGTGGCCGGGTGAGCGGTGCGTCTCCGCAGCGGGTGCGGTGCCCGCGGGAGGGCAGTTGCCGGTAGTCGCTGTGTGCGCGGGTACGGCCCATCCGGCGCAAAGTCGGCCAGCGCTCCAGGGGATGTCGGGGCACGGGCGCAGCCCCGTTCCGGATGCTCCGCGGTGTGTGCAGCGCCCAGAACGTCCGGCCGCCGGGACGGTTTCTCGCGGACCGGATGGGCGTGTTACGGACCCGGGCATGTCCCACGGTTCGCCCCTGCTCGAGCGCTGGCTCGCGCTCGCCCCGTCCTTCCGTCCTGCCGTGCTGGACGCGCACGGCGCCCACCCGTACAGCGCGCTGGTTCGCAGCTCCCGGGCTGTGGCTGCGGCGCTGCTGGAGGGCCGTGCGTCGCTGGAAGGCGAGCGGGTGGCGCTGCTGGCCGAGCCGGGGGCGGCGTTCGTGGCGGGGCTCTACGGCGCGTTCCTTTCCGGGGCGTGTGGGCTGGTCCTGTCCCCGCTGCACCCGGCGCCGGAGGTGGCGTGGTTCCTTAAGGACGGCGAGGTGCGCACGGTGCTCGTCTCCCGCGCGCTGCGCGCCACGCTGCCGCCCGAGGCGTCCACCCGGCGGCTGCTGGTGCTCGAGGACCTCCTGCACGGGACCCCGGCGGACACCCTGCCCGGGCTGCTCCCCGGCGCGGCCGCGCTGCAGATCTACACGAGCGGCACCACCGGCAAGCCCAAGGGGGCGGTGGTGACGCACGGGAACCTGTCCTGGCAGCAGGCCTCCCTTGCCGAGGCATGGGGGATGGCCGCCTCCGACGTGCTCCTGCACTGCCTGCCGCTCCACCACGTCCACGGGCTGGCCATTGCGCTGCTGAACGTGCTCGGGGTGGGGGGGACCGCCCGGATGATGCCCACCTTCGGCGCGGCCGCCGCGTGGGACGCGCTGGCAGACAGCACCGTGTTCATGGCGGTCCCCACCCTCTACGCCAAGCTGCTCGCCGCCTTGGACGCCGCGGACGCGGACGCGCAGCAGCGGTGGACCCGCGCCGCGTCCAACCTGAGGCTCTCCACCAGCGGCAGCGCGGCGCTGCCGGTCTCCGTGGCGGCGCGATGGCGGGCGCTCACCGGGGCCCTCCCGCTGGAGCGCTACGGCATGACGGAGCTGGGCGCGGTGCTCTCCAACCCGTTGGACCCGGCCGGGCGGTTGCCGGGCCATGTGGGCCACCCGCTGCCGGGCGTGGAGCTCCGGGTGGTGGACGAGTCCGGCGCTCTGGCCGAGGTGGGGGAGCTCCAGGTGACGGGCCCCTGCCTCTTCGCGGGGTATCACCGCAGGGCGGAGGCCACCGCCGCCGCCTTCGCCGAGGCGGGCGGGCGCCGCTGGTTCCGCACCGGGGACACGGTGCAGCGCGGCGAGGACGGCTCGGTGCGCATCCTCGGCCGGACCTCCGTGGACGTGCTCAAGAGCGGTGGCTTCAAGCTGAGCGCGCTGGAGCTGGAGGAGCTGCTGCGCGAGCACCCCGCCGTGGCGGAGGTGGCCGTGGTGGGGCTGCCGGACGAGACGTGGGGGGACCGGGTGGTGGCGTGCGTGGTGCCACGGCCCGGGCAGGCGGCGGCGTGCGAGGAGGCGGCGCTGCGCGAGTGGGCGAAGGGGCGCGTGGCCACGTACAAGGTCCCCAGGCAGGTGCTCTGCTTCGAGGAGCTGCCGCGCAACGCGCTCGGCAAGGTGGTGAAGCCGGAGCTGGTCAGCGCCGTCCGCGCGCGGAACGCGGCGGCGGCGGCACCAGCTCCACGACCCACGTCTTCGTGAGCCGGTCGTGGAAGGCCTGGCCCTCCGCGTCCCACAGCGCCAGCCAGTAGCCCGCCAGCAGCGGCAGCGCGGAGACCAGCGAGAGCAGCAGCCGGGTGCCGGCCCGGGCCGCGCTCGGCGGCTGGCCCGTCCCGTCCACCAGGTGCAGCCCGCACAGCCGGAAGCCCAGCGTGCGGCCGCTCCAGAGCATGGCGAACGCGCTCGCGTAGATGGTGGCCAGCATGCAGAACAGCGCGAGCGTGGGCTTGATGACCACCGGGGCCGCCTGCAGCCAGGAGGGGCGCAGCCCGGCCGCCCTGGAGGCCAGCACCAGCAGCAGCGCCACTGACCCCGCGAGCAGCGCCACGTCCAGGAAGAAGGCGACCAGCCGCTTCCAGGGCGCCGCGGGGCGGGCGGGGATGTCGCGGGTGGGGCGCGGCAATGCGGCCGGGAGCACGTCGTCCACCGTCAGCTCCTCGGCCGGCAGCACGGCCACTACGGGGGCCGTGGGGGTGCCCTCCCGCGGCGTGGAGAGCAGCTGGAACACCAGCTCCTCCTCGTCGTCCACCCACTGGATGGAGACATCGGACTCGGTGACGAGCGCGCGCTGGCCGTACTTCAAGGTGGCGCGGTGCCCCGGGGGTTCCGCCCGGCGCGCCACCGGCGGCGCGGGTTCCATGGGGTGGCTGTTGGGCCCCGGGGCAGGCAGGGGAACGGCGGGGCTCTCGCGGTTCTTGCGGCGGTCCAGGGAAATCTCCCGCGCGAGCAGCCGGGGTGTCTCGCGCTCGTGCAGCGGCGGCCCATGGCAGGTGGCGCACTCGCCCGCGCCAGCGAGCGGCTGGCCGCAGCGGAAGCAGGAGGTGGACAACCCGGTCGGGAGCACGGGGCAACTACAGACCCGCTGGCTCCCGCCCGCAAGAAACCGGCCGCAGCCGCTCAGTTGCCCACGCGCCGGCGCCCACCCCCGGCCATCCCCACGACCAGGAGGATGAGCACCGCCCCCAGCACGGACATCAGGATGCCCGGCGGCTGGAGCGAGAAAAGCCGCCCCCCCGGGAAGAGCGAGCCGAGCAGGCCGACCATGAGCGAGCCGGCCATGCCGAGCAGCGTGGTGGCGAGCAGCCCCATGCCCTGCTTGCCCGGCATGAGGGCCCGGGCCAGCAGCCCGGCGACGAGGCCGATGAGGAGGAACGCAATGAGTCCCATGCTGAGTCTCCCGGTTGAGGTGTGTGCGCACACGGTGGTCACCTTCCCCGGACCGCGGAAGGGCCGGCGGGTGGACGGACGGGGACGCCGGGGCGTTGAACGGTGTCCCGCAGGCAGCGACCGGCCGTTGACCGCAACGGGGCATGCTGGCAAGCCCCCTGCGCTCGGCCGAGCGCCCGCATGCGTCCGCTTCTCCCTGTCCTACTGTCCGGCGTGCTCGGCTGCCTGGGGGCGGGGTGTGCCGGCATCCAGCCTGCCGGGGGCCGGGTGGGACCCGGGGCGCCGGGCTCGCCGGACGTGTCGCCCGCCACGCCGGATGCGCCCGCGCCGGAAGGGGCGGACACCGCAGCAGGTGGGACGGTCATCCCGGCAGGGGCACCTGCGCGCGGCCCCTGTGCGGCGTCCCACGCTGGGCAGGAGCTGGAGGCCCGGACCGGTGAGCCCTGCGCCGGGCCAACCCCGGGACCCGTACCCGGACCTGCCCCCCGTCCTCCCCCCGGCGAGGCCGCAG
>Ga0194134_10006450_pt1 | contig 10511 bp, 17 predicted proteins | sample TA2KigOff0mmetaG_FD_148602 | JGI IMG/M metagenome (GOLD analysis project Ga0194134, IMG submission 148602) | Freshwater microbial communities from Lake Tanganyika, Tanzania - TA2015056 Kigoma Offshore 0m | ecosystem: Environmental > Aquatic > Freshwater > Lake | place: Tanzania: Lake Tanganyika... | reverse complement strand
GCAGAAGCCTTTGCTGCAAAGTTTGAGTCAACAACCGTGAGGATGCTTGAGACACGAGATGCAGGCAAGAAGGCCATAGAGGGATTGCAGCGTGGGGTCACTCGCGGCGAAGAAGAACTCACGCTCGGCATGAGCGAGGAAGGCAAGATCGAGATCGCTCGACGTGAGAAGATACGGGACTTGGATGAGCAGATCGCAGAGACACGACAAAGGCAGCAGAAGGAGATGTCCTTCTTCAATATCCAAGGCAAGACGAAGGGCGAGGAGATAGCACTGGAAAAGGCAAGGGCGAACATCGCCTCGCAGTTCGATGCTCAGGTGAGACTTCTTGAGGTCCAGAAGAAGCAGGCGGACGCAAAGGCTGCACAAGACGCAAAAGCACTAGCCGATGGCAAGGCACTAGAAGCACAGACAAAGGCACAGGCAGAAGCAGCAAAGGCGCAGGCAGCAGCAACGAAGGCTGCAGAGGAAGCAGCGAAGGCAAAGCGCGACGCAGATATCAAAGCACTGCAGCAGACGGGCAAGGCACGCGAGGACGCGATCGCAGCGCAGATCGCTGCGCTGCAGGGTCAATCACCAGCCGCACGCGCCGCGTCGATCGGCGCACTGACGCAGCAGTTCGCAGGAAACATGGGCGGCGACATTCAGACCGCGCTCGGCACGTTCCGAGGTGGTGGTGCGGCTCTCGCCGATCGAGCGTTCCAAGAGGCGAAAGCGCAGACTGAGAAGCAGGAGAAGATCGTGAAGTTGCAGGAGGAGATGAAGCGGCTTCACGAGGAGACGAACCGCAAGATCGACGCGATGAAGGGACCATCCTAATGCCAGCCACAGCGATCGAACTGCAGTCGAGCAGGCAGTACAACCATAACAAGGGCAAGCCCACGGCTGTCCGCGAGTTCATCGTCATCGACGCAGAGAGCGAAGCGGATGTGCTCGCGCTGTTCGGCAGCACTCTGCCACAGAAGAACGACCTCTACCCGAACACGAGTGCGTTCATCTATGACCTCATCGCTCGTGACTTCTCGATCCAGAAGGTGCCTGAGCACCCGAAAGCGTTCCGCGTCTCGTTCACCTATGAGCCAGAGGGCAACCTCGTCCCGGCAAATGTCAATCCGTTCTCCACCGACAAGGAACCCGGTGAGATCGGATACCGAACAGCGCAGGCGAGTACCCGTGCTGAGTTGGTCGATCTCTGGCGCAGTGTCCCATACTCAACGATCAACACATACGAGGCGCAGGGCAGCATGGACAGCGACACCGACATCGGCGGCACTGCGCTCGATCAGCGCGGCATACCAGTCTCATCTATTGAGATCAAGCAGGAGATCAGCATCACGGTCGTCGATCAGATACTCCCAAATCCGGCAGCCATACGCGACGCGCTCGGCAAACGCAACTCTGTAGTGTTCCTCGGATACGACGACGGGCATGTACTTTTCACAGGCTTCGATGGGTCGATTCAGCCTGAGACGGGCAACACGCAGTGCACCTTCAAGTTCTTGTTTTCATCGTTCGCGCATCTCGTGCAGATACCGCAGCGCACATCCCTCGGCGATGTCGTGACGAGCAACAACTCAGCGAGCGCATACTATGGCAAGGCGTTCAAGGTCTATTTGCAGCAGCCTTTCCGATTCGCCTTTGACTTCAACTCACTCTCGCCGCACTTCTCAGGACTCTAAAAATGGCAGACGAAATCAGATTTTCCCTCAACGTGGAGATCACGAAGGAAGACCTCAAACTGTTCTTCCGTCCCGGCACGATTACTCCCGACCTTAGCAGCAATGTGCATGACTCGATCACGAAGACATGCACAGGCACAGCCACTGCCTCCATCTATACGGTGGCAAACGCTGCGAGCAACGGGTACGCGTTCTTTCAGAACCTCATGACGACCACAACGCTGACGAGCGACAATGTCATCTTCGGTGTCGGGTCCACCGCTTTCATGCGACTGCGACCCGGCGAGGTGGCTGCTATGCGGCTCGGGACTAATCCGACCAGCATCTCAGTCGCCACGGGTGCAACGGGTGAGACGGTCTCCTATCAGGCAATGTTCCTTTCGCCGTGAGCCTTCCGCGATTCATCACAGGCCGATACGGGAAGATCACCGCTGCTCACCTGAACGACACGTTCGAGGCGGTCGAGCGTGTGCAGAACACCCCGATCGGGCAGAAGTCGATGCTGCCGCGTGGCGGCACAATCCTCGCACGCATCCGCGCTCTCACGACCGACGCAGTGCAGGGAGTGGCTCAGGACACTGATGTCGGCATCAGTGGGGCAACGGCTCGGACCTGTTGGATGTATGACTGGGAAGAAGTGCAGTTCGGTGTCGCGGACTTCGAGCCGACACCGGGAGTTGGCAGCACATTCTCACACACTGGACCAGAGCAGGTAGCAGGCGGCACGGAGGGTGAACTGGAAAATGATACGACCTATGTGCCTTGCATCGACTTCTCGCCTCAGCCGAGGCTGATCGCTGGCGATCTCGTGCTACTGCAACCGATGCAGGTGCGCGTCGGGAGTAAATATGTGTCTATGCTCGCGTGCGTCCTGCTTGAGCCGACAACATTCCTCGCTCGTCTGACTGGATATGAGGCGGTCGAAGGCGTGTATCGTTTTGTTGCCGTCACCGCTCAAATCTCGCACATTCTGGCTGCTTCGACTTTGCGTCCCGCCGTGAACCTGTACGAGATCAATGCGCTGCGCTCGCGCTCATCCTCGTACGCGAATGTACTCACGATGACCGAGGGAGGCATCATCACGACATTCTCGGGGAGTAATGATTGGGGGCACGGCCAATCCTTGAACGAGGACAACACTGCAAACGCAACCGTCACGAAACTACCTCTGCCTGTTGGTGGAGCAGGCACTGGTACACTGGTCGTCATGCACCGCGCCGTCATCGAATACGACACCGGAACCCCACGAGGAGCGGACACCGCGTACTTCTGCTTCTACGCTGTGTCGCCCGTCGAAGCGGAGTGCAAGGGAGGAGAATAGATGCCAATTTTGCCGGGCATGTTGAATCCGGGATGCTGTTGCATCGGACCAGAATTCGACTGCAAGGAAAGAGATACAATCAGGGACGACATACTTGCATTCCCACTCCAAGACTACACGGCAGACTTCTCGGGCAGTGCTTTCATGTACGCCGTTCAGGAGTCATCCGAAGGTGAGTTTTTGAGTTGTAATGAGTACATTCCTAACCCGAAATGTTGGTCCTACGACTGTTGCATTGCGTGCGGCGGGAACAATGACACATGCACGCAGTTCAACTGCTATCAACATGAGACAGTAAACAAACGCACCTGCTTCAATGTCTCCAACGGAGTTGTAGCCTCACGACAGTTCAGATTCGGTGACCCCTCTTTCAGTGAATGCACCTGTATCGGCTCTCCCAACCCGTGCACCACTTGCACTGGCTTCACGGGATGCTCGTTCACTAGCAACGGTCTTGACTCGCTCACCCCACCAGCCGGGTACTTTTGTGCGACTACCGGTTTCGTCCCGTGCCCCGGCTCAACTACCGTATACGGATCAGTGGTTTTCGACCTTGGATATAAGCGAGAAGTTGTGACAGTTGGAACTTCCACTACAACGACTGAGAAGCGTTTGAGACTCGTATCGTTTCAGCGGAGTGTAGTTGGAGGCGAGCCTACTTGCCACCTTAGTCTAACCTTAGATTTTTGTTTGAAAAGTTCAAGACCGTTCTCTTCAAATACCGCATACGTTTGTGGACCAAGTGGTATCGGCCCTCCATTTGTCGATGGCTTCATTCAGAATCACCGGTATTTCCGTGAGTGGAACGGTACCGACAATGCTGTAGCATTCCTCGCAAGGGAACTTCGCCTACAGGTAATCGATTGGAGTTATAATCTTTGCCCATTTGACAACGTAAATGGTGACACGGATTATTGCTATTACCACGAAAACTTTGTCCCCAGCGATTGTGGAAGTTTCACTCAGACAGACCCTGAGTGTGCAATTTGCACGCCAGCACAACTCGATATCGTGCTCGATCTCTACACGCCAAACACATACGGCCAAACTGTTTCGTGTGATGTGGCGATGAACCCGATCGTCGACGCGGACTTTCAGCCGTGGCAGACCGTCCCACCGACTATTTACATCACATAAACTATGAGCGACAAGATCACATATCGGAAGAATGGCGTGCCAATCAGCGATCCATCATCGGAGGGCGTGCCATCAATCTCAACAGAGTCCGCACCTGCTGATCCAAGTCATGCGGGATCGAGTCAAGCACCGAGGACCGAGATGTCTGCTGTTCAGATTGCAAACCTAGCAATGCCATCTCGCCGTGTGATGATCTTGCGATTCGGTCGCAAGGCATGGAGTTTCGTCGTCGCCGTGGGATCGTGGATGGTGACTCGTGACATGCAGCGTGCGAGATATGTCAAGCGCATCGAGGCGTGTCTTGGCTGTCCACACCGAACGCGCACTGGCATCGTCGGTCACTGCGGGAAGTGCGGGTGCGGTCGAAACAAACTCTCGGAACTGTCAGTCAAGGCTGCGATGCCTGCAGCGAAGTGTCCTGAGAACAAGTGGGAGTGAGCATTCGCTGCAGATCAGAGACTGCACGAGGTGCGGTTGCCTGACCGGGAGGCACAGCGCAAGTGGGCACCGTACGAGTTGCATGTCGGCGGCAAGCGCATACCATGAGATCGTCTCTCATTCTGACGCTCCACCGTCCCAAGCGGTGGGGCGTTTTTTATTGACCCCAACACACCGACCTCGCCGTGGATGCCATTAGAAGCCTCGGCTCCGAGGAGGACTGGAGATACCACCCGACCCCCACGGACGCGCCACAGGGCATCTGCGGCGGTCTGTTTTGGGCGGTCTCCCCGAACGGATGCCGAACAGGGCAGGTGGCGTGGGTGGTGGTGGGGGAAACTTGTAAAAATGTGTGGGAAGTGCTTGACAGCGGTCGATAGTGGTGTATGATGATCACGTACTCGCCGCGTGGCGAGGGACGATCGAGAGACCCAAACAGGAGAGACACCATGACAACGATCCAGGAAAAGATCGAGATGGCGAAGCAGCGACTGCAGATTGCGCGAGTGCGACTGGAGGAGGCGGAGCAGTTGTTGAACATCGCTTGTGGCGAAGGAACACGCAAGCAGATCGACGCGGCTGACGAGGCCTTCCGCATCGCGCTCGACCAGTGCATCGAGATCGAGGACAAGATCGAAGCCATGACCGAAGACCAGATCGACGAGGGCATCGACGCAGAGGCGGATCGCTGCTCATCGCACGTCGACTGCAGCGAAGGAGGTGCAGCGTGAAGGACGGCGAAGTCACCATCACACTCCGCAGGTCTGAACTGCGAGACCTGATCGTCACGATCACTGCGATGTACGACCAGTCTGCCATGAGTTTCGAGGAGATGCAGCATCGCTTCCCGATCTTTGCAAACGGGTACGACCGCCTCTGCCATCAGGCGCAACTCGCAGGCGTTCCGACCAACAGCGACGAGAGCATCGACTGACCGACAACCCCAAACAGGAGAGACACATGAAAGTCATCGAGTATGAGGTCCGCTACATCGACGAGCACGGCGATTCAATTGACATCGACATCTTCAAGTCGAGATCGGAGGCACTCGACGAAGCGAAGCGACTGGTCGCGGACAACAAGACTGTGATCGTGGAGAGACGCAAGAACACGATCACCTCAGACGACCACTGGGGTAAGTTGACTGGGATCGACTACGAGATCATCTTCACCGCGGGCAATGCCGACTGGCTCCGCGCAGGCGGATGGACAGGAGGTGCAGCGTGAGCGATCTGCAGCACCAGTCTCGAATGTTCATCGAGGATGTCTACGGCACAGGTCCGCGCACGGTGGGACACCCGTCGCACGATGACCGACCGCGCACACCGAAGGACATGATCGGCGATATCGCGTGGCGGTACTTGTCGATCGTGGACAGCGACGATCTCAACCCGCGCACGCCCGTGTCGTTCATCGTGGGAGACCTCGAAGCCGCGCTTCACGCAGCCTTCCACGCAGGTCGGCTTTTCGCAAAGGAGAACCCATGATCATCATCGTCGGAGCCGCTACCCTGCTGCTCCTCATCGTTACCGTGACTGTTTGCACCGCAGACATTCCCGGCGTGACCGACCGCAACTACCACAGGAGAGACACATGAGACACAGTGATTCGATCGCACAACTCGCAGCCGCGCTCGCAAAGGCGCAGGCTCGCATTCAGCCTGCCGTCAAGGATCGGGTCAACCCGCACTTCCGCTCGCACTACGCGACGCTCGAAGCGATCGTCGAAGCCTGCCGGGAAGCACTGGCGGCGAACGATCTCGCCGTCCTGCAACTCCCATGCGACGATCCGAACTGCGAGCGCGTCGCGCTCCGCACCATGATCGTGCACAAGAGCGGCGAGTTCATCGAGGAGGCGGTCAGCGCACGGCTCGTGAAGAACGATCCGCAGGGACTGGGGAGCGCACTCACCTATCTCCGACGGTACGCCCTAGCAGCGATCGTGGGAGTGACCGCGACCGAGGACGACGACGGCAACGCAGCGAGCGCACCGCAGCAGGTGCAGCGCGTACAGCCGAGCGCACCACCTCCGACCGCTGCACCGCGCATCACGCCGACGATCGTCGGCGACACGCAGGTGTTCACGGGAATCCTGGCGTATGTGAAGAGCGAGCAGGGAACGAGCAAGGCGGGAAAGCAGTACACGAAGACCCGCGTGGGGTGGACCGACGACAGCGGCGAGAAGGTGTATGCGAGCACCTTCTCGGAGACAGACGGCGCGTTCGCCAACCGTGCGAAGACGCAGGGCATCCCCGTGCGCGTCACCTACCGCACGGGCGAGCGTGGGGTCGACGTGATCTCGATCGACACTGCCGAGCAGGTCAGCGCAGTGGAGGCGATGGGAGGCGAAGATGTCATTCCATTCTGATCTGGCGAAACTCGCCCGGGATGCGGCTCGCATTTATGATGTGAGCAAAGTCGTACTCGCATGTGCAACGGTCGAGGCTGCGATGGTTGGGAGCGAGCCTCCCAGCCGTCGCGGCAAGGCCGCGCAGAGCAAGATGCAGAGCCGCATGATCGCGGCGATCGTGTCGCTCACCGATCGCACGGTGGCGCAGGCAGGTGAGATCTTCGGACTCGACGAGACACAAGCACTCAATCGTCGGCGGTGGTTCCTCGATGACTGCACCGAGGACTATCGCCGGGCATATCTCGCGCAGGTGCAGAGCAAACTGGAGGCGGCGCGTGACTCTGCCGCATGAGCGTCGGCTAGCGGTGGAGAACGCTCGTGCGTTCCTCCTCGACCTGCTTGATGCGAAGGCAACCCCGAGGATTCCGCGCTCGATCCGACAGCGAGCGCGAGCGATCCTGAAGCACTACCCTGTCGCACAAGGAGAGACCACATGGAGAACAAAGTGAGAGACGACACACCGATCCGCGTCCTGTTTGCGAGCCGCAAGGCGAGATACATCATCCACAACGAGATCATGGACAAGATTCACGAGTTGCAGCGCGAGCGCGATGAACTGATCGCAGACCATGTGTATCACGACATGAACGAGTACGGCGATTTCAACAATCTGATGGAGATTTACCAGAAGTGGCACGCCGTGGACAGGTGGACACGCGACTTCACGAAGCCGCTGTCGTGCGAGTCGTGGTACGAGGTGTTTAGGCGCAGAGACGAGGAAGAGAATGCGCCGGTGGAGAAGGACTGAAAAGACAGCCGCCGCAGGGAGCGTGGACCCCATGCGGCGGCTCGATCGAGAGCATCCACGAGAGAGGCATGGACGCGACGCATGAGCAATATACCAGAGAGCAAAGCACCGTGGATGAAACTGTGGGTCGCCGACTTCGTGTCGAGCACCTACGCGATGACCCCGGCGCAGGTCGGAGCGCACTTCCGCATGATGCTCCACGCATGGGAGCGCGGCGATGTGCCGACCGACCCGTCGGCACTCAGGCGCATTACGGGTGACATCGACGAGGGCGAGATGGCCGAGGTGCTGCGGCGATGGCAGCGTGACGGCGATCGGCTAGTCAACAAGCGGCTCGAAGCCGAGCGTCACGAGATGATCGACCTGCACGACCGCAGAAGCGAGGCGGGTCGCCGTGGGAGTTTCCGCAGATGGCAAACCCATAGCAAACCTATAGCAAACGGTATGGCAAACGGTATGGCAAACGGTATGGCATGCTCAGATGCTCAGATGCTCAGAGGCTCAGATGCACAGAACCCAGATGCACAGACACACCATCAGCACGGAGCGTCTGCCAAGCCAGCCGCTCGTGCTCGTGGTGGGGTCACATTCGACTATGCGACTGGACGGATGGACGGGATCACGGACTCGCACCGAGAGCGGTGGGCAGCCGCGTACCCGGCGGTGGAGATCGAGCAGCAGGTGAACGCAGCGGCAGCGTGGCTCGCAGCGAACCCGAAGCAGCGCAAGAAGAACATCGAGCGGTTCCTGACGAACTGGCTCGCAAGACAACAGGAACGCGGCGGCGTGCGGCAGCACCGTGTATCCTCCATCTCGCCGCGCACGATCGACGAGGTGCCCGAGCACCTCCGCTTCTAGGAGACGACATGAGAGACGACATCACATGGGAAGACAACGAGAAGGCGATCCGCGACCTCTGGCCGACCGCGATGTACCCGGCAGACCTGAGGGACCTGATCAAGCGGCAACTCAGCAGACTGAACCAAGCATGGCTGCGCGAAGCGATCGAGGAGGTGAAGTGCAAGTTCGCATCGCATCAGCCTGAGTTGAAGTGGTGGCTGCAGGCATACGAGCGCATTGAGGCGCGGTGGTTCAAGACACAGCCTGCTGTCACGACTGCACGACCGATCATCGTGGATCACACTCGCGTACGACATGGCACGACCTACGAGGTGTCGAGCATCTTCTTCTCGCTCGAAGAGGCGGTCGCCTTCGCTCGGAACTGCGGCGGCAGCATCCGAGGTCGGCGACACACCCAAAGCGATGACGATCTTCGTGCTGAGATCCGCGCTCTGCCACGCGAGCAGATCAGCGCAGCGGTCGCATGGCTGCGCCAGCGCATGTGGATCGGAAGCGAGCCAGTGAGCGGAGACTTGGCGAAGTGGTCGCCTGCTCTGCTCGGCGCGATCGCAGGCGCACTCGATGTTACATCTCGTACCCTCCGCGTACCCGCAGCACTGCCACCCGCAAAGGAGACACCATGACGAACACGGCCATCACGCACGGACACCTGATCGACCTCAACCGACAACTGCTCGATGTGCCGCGACTGCCCGACGAGGCACGCGGCGAGCGGCTGCGAGAACTGCACGAGCAAGCGACCTCGTGGATGCTGCAGTGCAAGAACCTGATCACCACGATCGAGGCTGCAGCGTTCGAGCACATCTCGGCGACGCATGAGGACATCCCGCTCGGACCCGACCGCAGGTGGACCATCGGCAAGGACAAGAAGACCAAGAGCCTCGACGACACTGCGATCCTGCACGCGATCCTCGAAGCGACGCAGGGCGATGTCGGTCGGCTGACGACTGGGCCCAACGGCGTGCTCGGCTCGCAGCCGTGGAAGCCTGCGACGGTGAAGGGCATCATCGGCACCGAGGCGTTCGAGCGGCTGTTCAAGACGACATACGACGAGACCTTGAAACTCAAGGTGATCGACGACACGCACCTTCGGGCGTTCCGAGGGTGAGAGAGATCATGCTGAGGAACAGTGATGATCGCCGACCATAACGCCACGATTGAACCCGAGACTTGGTCCGACGCTCATGGCTGTTCGTTGCAACGACTTGTTCGATTGACTCCTGCTGAAATGGCTTTCGTCTATTGTTTGGCTGCTCAACGTTTCAGTTGCAAGCCAGAGCACGACAGATTCACCGCAAGCCGCATCAGTCCATTTGGATCGCATGTTGTTGGTGTCATGGGTGAACTTGTAGCAGCCAAGTGTTTTGGTGGAAAAATAGATCAAACCATCAGTAGATCAGGTGACAAGCACAGACACGACATCATCAGAAGTGGCAGGAAAATCGAGGTCAAAGCCATCACCTTCAACGGTCACAATCCGATGCTCAAGTTGACCAGTGACGAGTTGATTGCAGGGGTGGAGTATGTGTTGGCTCAAGTCGTTTGGCCTGATTCGATGATTATGTTTCCGCCGATTGAGTCGGAGATGTTTCGTCGATTGTCAAGGGAGCACGACTTTGGCTACGGGAAACGGTTGGTAGTGACAGCAGATGAGATTGTGAAAGCAAACAGCGTCCGTCATGGTGCGAGCGGCGGTGGAGCAGGGCCAGCCTCACCGCCGCTACCATGGGCGACATGACAGACAAAGAAGCAGACTGGCAGCGAGTGCTCGAAGCCGAAGAGGACTGCAAGCGCAGGTACTCCAAGTGGCAGGAGAAGGTCGCGCTCGAACTCCACGGCGAGTGCACAGGCGACACCGTGGACGCGTACTACGACCTCTGGCGGCACGCCATGAATGATGCCGTAGCATTGAGGGGCG
>Ga0194134_10006440_pt1 | contig 10527 bp, 6 predicted proteins | sample TA2KigOff0mmetaG_FD_148602 | JGI IMG/M metagenome (GOLD analysis project Ga0194134, IMG submission 148602) | Freshwater microbial communities from Lake Tanganyika, Tanzania - TA2015056 Kigoma Offshore 0m | ecosystem: Environmental > Aquatic > Freshwater > Lake | place: Tanzania: Lake Tanganyika... | reverse complement strand
GGGCAGCAGCTGCATTTATCCGAAATTCGCCGAGCAGCCGATCCGCGAGGAGGCTCTGCTGACAGGGGCACTTGAGCCCACGAATGAGTGGTATGCCATCGCTAAGATCGCTGGCCTCAAGCTTTGTGAAGCGCTTCGGCGCCAGCACGGCTTTGATGCGATCAGCCTGATGCCCACTAACCTGTATGGGCCGGGCGACAACTACCACCCCACCGGCAGCCACGTGCTGCCTGCGTTGATCCGCCGGTTTCATGAGGCCAAAGAGGCTGGTGCGGCGTCAGTGACCTGCTGGGGCAGCGGCACCCCCATGCGGGAGTTCCTGCATGTGGATGATCTGGGCGCGGCGGCGGTGTTTGCCCTGGAGCATTGGAACCCGGATGCCCTGTGTGCGCCCCGGGGTGTCGGCCCAGGCGGCGAAGACCTTGGCCCTCTCAATCACTTCAACGTCGGCACGGGCGTTGATGTGACCATTCGTAAGGCGGCGGAGACCGTGGCGGCCGTCGTCGGTTTTAACGGCGCCATCGACTGGGATACCAGCAAGCCCGATGGCGCGCCGCGCAAGCTGCTCGATGTCAGCCGTTTGGCGGCGTTGGGCTGGAAGGCGCTGATCGGCCTGCGCGAGGGCCTGGCGAGCACCTACTCCGACTTTGCTGCCACGCTGGCCTTCGACCGCGAGGCGGTGCGGCTTTGATGATGCGCAATCTGGTCACCGGCGGCGCTGGCTTCGTGGGCTCGCACCTCGTCGATCGCTTGATGCAGGCGGGCGAGGAGGTGATCTGCCTTGATAACTACTTCACGGGCCGCAAGGCGAATGTGGCCCAGTGGCTGGGGCACATTCGCTTTGAGCTGATCCGCCACGACGTGACCGAGCCGATCCGGCTGGAGGTGGATCGGATCTGGCATCTGGCCTGCCCGGCATCGCCGGTGCACTACCAGCACAATCCGATCAAAACGGCCAAGACCAGCTTTCTGGGCACCTACAACATGCTGGGCCTGGCGCGGCGGGTGGGGGCTCGGTTGCTGCTGGCCAGCACCTCGGAGGTGTATGGGGACCCCGAGGTGCACCCGCAGCCCGAGAGCTACCGGGGCTGCGTCAACACGATCGGCATTCGCAGCTGCTACGACGAGGGCAAGCGCATCGCCGAGACGCTGTGCTTCGACTACCGGCGCATGCACGGGGTGGAGATCCGGGTGGCACGGATCTTCAACACCTACGGGCCGCGCATGCTGCCCGACGACGGCCGCGTGGTCAGCAATTTCATCGTGCAGGCCCTGCGCGGTGAGCCGTTGACGCTGTATGGCGACGGCAGCCAGACCCGTTCGTTCTGTTATGTGGACGACCTGGTGGAAGGGCTGATCCGGCTGATGAACGGGGACCACACCGGCCCGATCAACCTGGGCAACCCCGGCGAGTTCACGATTCGTCAGCTGGCCGAGCGGGTCAGGGATCGCATCAACCCAGGGCTCGAGCTGATTTGCAAACCCTTGCCGCAGGACGATCCGCTGCAACGCCAACCGGTGATCGAGCTGGCGCAGCGGGAGCTGGGCTGGCAGCCCACGATCCCGCTGGAGCAGGGCCTGGAGCCGACGATTGCTTATTTCAGGGAGCTGCTGGGCACCTAAGACCCGAGATTGGCCAGCAAGGTAGATCTCCATTACCTTGGTCTGCAGGGGTGTAGAGGCGTTTCATGGCAGCGGCTTCGTTGACGGTGACCAGCAAGGGTCAGCTCACCTTGCGCAAGGAGTTGTTGCAGCACCTCGGCATTCAGCCTGGCCAGAAGGTTGATGTCGAGGTGCTGCCTGGTGGCCGACTGGAGCTGCATGCCGAGCGGGCCACCGGCGAGATCAGCTGTTTTGTGGGTTTGCTGGCTGGCCGCTCAAAACGGCGGGCCACGCTCGGCGACCTGGATGCCGCCGCCGCCGCTGGTTGGGCGGGACTGCATGCCGCCGACCAGCTGTGAAGATCACTGCCGACACCAATGTGCTGGTGCGTGCTTTAGTCCAGGACGATCGTGAACAGGCGCAGATCGCTGCGACGGTGCTCCAACAAGCTGACCTGGTTGCTGTCCCTTTGCCAGTGCTGTGTGAACTGGTTTGGGTGTTGCGAAGTGTTTACCAATTCAGTTGTCATGACTGCGTTCATGCGATTCAGACCTTGATCGCCTCGCGCTCTGTGGTGGTTGACCGCCCTGCTGTGGATCTCGGCCTTCGCCTGTTGGCTGCGGGTGGTGATTTTGCTGATGGGGCGATCGCCATGGCAGGGCGTGCGCTTGGTGCCGACCACTTCGTCACGTTTGATCGTCAAGCCACCTTGCTGTTGCAGGATTGCGGCGAGCCGGTGCGCGCCCTGTGATCCAGACCATCTGCTGCATCGGGGCCGGCTATGTGGGCGGGCCGACGATGGCGGTGATCGCCGATCGCTGCCCGGGTCTGCAGGTCACGGTGGTGGATCTGAACCAGGCGCGCATCGATGCCTGGAACGCTGCTGATCTGAGCCGGCTGCCGGTCTATGAGCCGGGGCTCGATGCGGTGGTGGGCCGCTGCCGGGGGCGCAATCTGCACTTTTCGACCGATGTCGACGGCGCGATTGCGGCGGCTGACATGGTGTTTCTGTCGGTCAACACACCCACCAAAACCAAGGGCATCGGGGCGGGGCAGGCCAGCGACCTGCGCTGGATCGAGGCCTCGGCGCGGCAGGTGGCGGCGGCGGCGCGGGGCCACACGATCGTGGTCGAGAAGAGCACCCTGCCGGTGCGCACCGCAGCGGTGATTCAGACGATCCTGGGCGCGGCCGAGGGCGACACCCCCGCGGGGCGCAAGAGCTTTTCGGTGCTCTCCAATCCCGAGTTTCTGGCCGAAGGCACGGCGATCGGCGATCTTGAGGCGCCGGATCGGGTGCTGATCGGCGGCGAGGATCCGGCGGCGATCGAGGCCCTGGCCGCCATATACGGCCAGTGGGTGCCGGCCGAGCGCATTTTGCGCACCAATGTGTGGAGCAGTGAGCTCAGCAAGCTGACGGCCAATGCCTTTTTGGCGCAGCGCATCAGCTCGATCAACAGCATTGCGGCGCTGTGCGAGGCGACTGAGGCCGATGTGCGCGAGGTGGCGCGGGCGATCGGGGCTGATAGCCGCATCGGCGGCAAGTTTTTGAAAGCGGGCCCGGGGTTTGGCGGCAGCTGCTTTCAGAAAGACATCCTCAATCTGGTCTATCTCTGCCGCCATTACGGCCTGGCCGAGGTGGCCTACTACTGGGAAGCGGTGGTCAACCTCAACGCCTGGCAGCAGCACCGCATCAGCGCGCTGGTGGTGCGGCAGCTGTTTGGCACGGTGACGGGCAAACGCATTGCGGTGCTGGGGTTTGCCTTCAAGGCCGACACCAACGACACGCGCGAAACACCGGCGATCCGCATCTGCGGCGATCTGCTGGAGGAGGGTGCCCAGCTGGCGATCTTTGATCCCAAGGTCTCTGCCGAGCAGATGGCGCTTGATCTGGGTCAGCAACCGGGTCAGGGTGAAGGCGTCTGGCAGAAGGCCGCAGACCCCGTGGAGGCCGTGCGTGGCGCCGATGCGGTGCTTGTGCTCACCGAGTGGCAGCAATTTGCCCAACTCGACTGGGCGGCCCTGGCAGCGGTGATGCGGCAGCCGGCCTGGCTGTTCGACGCGCGGGCGATCTGTGATGCGGGCGCGGCGCGGGCCGCTGGGTTAAAGGTGTGGCGCGTGGGCGAAGGGTGAACGGGTGAGCACTGGTCAGGGCAAAGTTCAGAGTTTGCGCGGGCTGGTGGATCTGCTGCCGCAGCACACCCCCCTGTGGCAGCACATCGAGACCACGGCGCGCGAGCATTTCCGCCGCGCCGGGGTGGCCGAGATCCGCACACCTTTGCTGGAGCACACCGAACTGTTTGCCCGTGGCATCGGCGAGGCCACCGATGTGGTCGGCAAGGAGATGTACACCTTCACCGACCGGGGCGACCGCAGCTGCACCCTGCGGCCCGAGGGCACGGCCTCGGTGGTGCGGGCGTCGATCGAGCACGGGCTGCTGAGCCAGGGGGCGCAGCGGCTCTGGTACAGCGGCCCTATGTTTCGCTACGAGCGGCCCCAGGCCGGGCGCCAGCGCCAGTTTCACCAGATCGGGGTCGAGTGGCTGGGCGTGGCCGATGCGGCCAGCGACGCCGAGGTGATTGCCCTGGCTTGGGACCTGCTGGCGGCCCTAGGCGTCGGCGGCCTGGCGCTCGAGCTCAACAGCCTGGGCAGCCCCGATGACCGCCTCGCCTATCGCGAGCAGCTGGTGGCCTGGCTTGAGGCGCACCGCGAGCAGCTCGACGCTGACTCGCAGGCGCGCATCCACACCAACCCGCTGCGGGTGCTGGATTCGAAGCACCCAGACACCCAGGCGCTGTTGGCTGGTGCCCCCACCCTGGGCGAGGCCCTGGCCCCTGAGAGCAGAGCGCGCTTTGAGGCCGTGCAGGCGGCGCTCACTGCTCTGGACATCCCCTTTGTGCTCAACCCGCGCTTGGTGCGGGGGCTTGATTACTACAGCCACACCGCCTTTGAGATCACCAGCAGCCAGCTGGGAGCCCAGGCCACGGTGTGCGGCGGCGGTCGTTACGACGGTCTGGTGCAGCAGTTGGGCGGGGCGCCCACACCGGCCATTGGCTGGGCCCTGGGCATGGAGCGGCTGGTGCTCTTGCTCGAGCAACGGTTGGCGGCCGGCGATCTTCAGCTGCCGGTGGCTGCGCCAAGTCTTTATGTGATCAGCCGGGGTGAGGCAGCCGAGCGGGCAGGCCTGGCGTTGGCAGTCGCGCTGCGGCGGCTGGGGCTGGCGGTCGAGCGCGACGCCAGCGGCAGCGCCTTTGGCAAGCAGTTGAAGCGTGCTCAACGCAGTCGTGCCGCCTGGGTCGCTTTGATCGAAGAGGATGACGCTGCCAGCAGTGTGGTGCGGCTCAAGCCCTTGGTGACAGGGGCCGATGCCGAGCGCACCTTGCCCCTGGATGATCCGGCGGCATTGGCCCAGGCCCTGCGCTGAGCGTGGCGCTGGCCGGTCTGCCCCGTCCGTTTGTGCTGCTGTGGGCTGCGCAGCTGGTGTCGAACCTCGGCACCCAGGTGAGCCTCTATGCCCTGGGGTTGTGGCTGTACCAGCGGCAGGAGCAGCTGGCCACGTTTGCGGCCGTGGCGATCGCCGTGCAGCTGGCCAAGCTGCTGGTGCTGCCCGTGCTGGGGCGGCGGCTGGCGCTGTGGCCCAGGCGGCGGGTGATGCTGCTGGCCAATGCCATCGGCAGCGGCTGCACGCTGCTGCTGGCCCTGCACCTGCTGCGCTTTGGCGGCAGCACGCCTGTGGTGCTGGGTTGCATTGCCGTGGCGGCGGCGGCCGAGGCCACCTTGCTGCTGTGTTTTTCGAGCCTGATTCCGCAATTGGTGCCCCGCGAGCAGCTGGGGGCGGCCAGCGGCCTGTTTGCCAGTGCCGATGGGGCCATCGTGATGGCGGCGCCGTTTCTGGGGGCGCTGCTGGCGGCCAGTGGCGGGCTGGTGGGTGTGCTGGCGGTCGATGCGGCCAGTTCGCTGCTGGCCGCTGCCTGCACGGCCTGGGTGGCGCTGCCGCTGGCATCTGCTGAGTCCATGGGCGACCGGGCCGCTCAAGCAGAGCCCCAGGCCTTGGGCAGCGGCGTGCGCGCGGCGCTGGCCGAGCTGTGGGGCCGGCCCCAGTGGCGGTCGCTGCTGCTGATCAACACGCTGGTGGCCGGGGCCCTGGCGGCGGTGGAAATCGGTTTTCCAGCCTGGGTGGTCAGCGCCTTTGGCGTGGGCCGCCTCAGCCTGGCCATGGCGCTGGGGGGGCTGGGCTATCTGCTGGGCAGCCAGTGGTGGGCCCGCCGTTGGGCCGGTGCTGCAGCGGGGGGTTGGGCCACGGTGTTGCGGCGTGCCCTGCTGTTGCAGGGGGTGCTGCTGACCGGCTCGGGCCTGCTGGTGTTCCAGGCGCCAGGCGGGCCGCTGGCGGTGCTGTGGTTTGTCTCGGTGGCCAGCTTTGCCCTGGCGGTGCCGCTGGTGCTGGCGGCGCTGCAGGCCCTGTGGCAGCGGCAGATTCCGGCGGCGCTGCAGCCGCGGCTGTTTGCCGGGCGCTACAGCCTCGAGGCGCTGGCGCGGCTGGCCGCGCTGCTGGGCATCAGCGCCCTGGTCGATCGGCTGCTGGTGCCGGCTGTCGCCTGGCCCCACTGGCCGGCGTGGTTCATTGGCGCGCTGGGCACGGGTCCGGGACGCCCCACGGCCATGGCTTTGGGGCTGCTGGGCTGGGCGGTGATTGTGCCGCTGCTGGCGCAGTGGCGCTCGCTTGGCAGAGTGGCCCGGGTGGCCGGCTGAGATGCGCGTTCTGATCTTCACCTCCAGCGCCGGCACCGCCCATGACGCGGCGGCTGAGGCGCTGGTGCAGTGGTTGGCCCAGTTGGCACCCGAGGTGGAGGTCACGGTCGAGTCGATCCTCGAAAACGCCAGTGGTGCCGGCCGCGCCGCAGTGGATCTCTACAACTGGATCCAGCGGCGCGCCCCCTGGCTGCACCAGCTGTACTGGCGCGTCTGCGAGCTCGAAGACCTCACCAAGCCCGGCACGGTGCTGGCGGGGCGGGCTTACATCCGCGCCGTGCTGGAGCGGGTGCGGCCCGATCTGCTGATTTCGACCTACCCGCACACCAACCGCGGCCATTTCGCCTTTGCCCGGCGCGTGGTGAAGCATCCACTGCGTTGCGTGATCTGCTGCACCGAGGTGGAGGGTGGCTTTGGCTTCAGCCGCAACTGGGTGAGCCGCCAGGCCGATCGTTTCTGGGCGATCACGGGGGAGGCGGCACGGGAGGCTCGGCGGCGCCACACCCCCACCTCCCGGATCGCCACGCTCGGTCCGCTGCTCTACCCCGCCTATCACCAAGCAGAACCGGCACCGCTGCAACTGCCCGGTCGGCCGCGGCTGGTGCTGGGCACCGGCGGCAACGGCGCCAACAACCACCTGGCCCTGCTGCAGCAGCTGCTGCCCCTGGGTGATCAGCTGGAGGTGGTGGCCCTGTGCGGCAAGCGGGCGGCGGTGCGCGAGGCGATCGCGGCCTGGGCCGCCGATCATGCGCAGCTGCCGGTGCAGGCGCTGGGTTTTCAGGGCCCCGAGGCCATGGTGGCGCTGTACCGCAGTGCTTGGGCGCTGGTGGCTCGCCCGGGGGCCCGCACCGCCACCGAGGCGCTGGTGCTGGGCTGCCCGCTGATCTTCAACGTGATCGGCAGCACCATGCCCCAAGAGCAGTTGGCGCGGCGCTATTTCAGGGATCGGGGTCTGGAGACGGTGATCCGCCGACCGGCGGATCTGGCGGCGGTGGTGGGCGGCTGGCTGGCGGCGCCGGCGCGGTACCAGCGGCTGCGCCGGCTGATGCACCTGCACCGTCTGCCTGCCGATCCGCAGCTGGTGGTGGAAGATCTGCTGCATGGCTGAGGCGCTCTCCTCTCTGCAGCTCGCGGTGTTGGCGGCCAAGGCGGCCGAGCAGCGTCAGCTGCTGCAGGCCGAGCCGATCGCCATTGTGGGGGTGGGTTGCCGCTTTCCTGCAGGGCCCGGCCGGCCCGATGCCGCCAGCCCCGAGGCCTATTGGCAGCTGCTGAGCGGCGGCGTCGATGCGGTGGGCGAGGTGCCGGCCAGCCGCTGGCCGCTCGAGCAGTACTACGACCCCACCCCGGGCACCCCGGGCAAGATGCACTGCCGCCACGGCGGCTTTCTGGCCGAGATCGACCAGTTCGATCCAGGCAGTTTTGGGCTCTCGCCCAAAGAGGCCGCCGCCATGGACCCCCAGCACCGGCTGCTGCTGGAGGTGGCGGCCGAGGCGCTCGAAGCGGCGGCCCTGGCCCCCTCGCAGCTGCGAGGCATGCGGGCGGGGGTCTATCTGGGCTTGTGCACCGGCGACTACGCCTGGCGCCAGCTGCGCGGCGAAGCGCCCGATGCGCGCTTCGACATGTATTTCGCTACTGGCACCAGCTTCTCGATGGCGCCGGGACGCCTGGCCTATGCCCTGGGCCTGCAGGGGCCGGCCCTGGCGGTGGACACGGCCTGCAGCAGCTCTCTGGTGGCGGTGGACCTGGCGGTGCGCAGCCTGCGCGATCGCACGACCGATCTGGCCCTGGCCGGGGGCGTGAGCCTGCTGCTCAGCCCGGTCAACAGCCTCTGCTTTGCCAAAAGCGGAATGATGGCCAGCGACGGCCATTGCAAAACCTTTGATGCCGCCGCCGATGGCTATGTGCGCGGCGAGGGCTGCGGCGTGGTGGCGCTCAAGCGCCTGGCCGATGCGGTGGCGGCCGGCGATCCGATCTGGGCGGTGCTGCGCGGCAGCGGCGTCAACCAAGACGGTGCCAGCGCCGGTCTCACGGTGCCCAATGGCGAAGCCCAGGCCCAGCTGATCCGCAGCACGCTCGAGCAGGCCCAGCTCGATGGCGATGGCATCGATGTGCTCGAGGCCCACGGCACCGGCACGCCCCTGGGCGATCCGATCGAGCTCAAGGCCCTGGCGCCCATTTACGGGCGCGCCGGCCGTCCGGCACCGCTGTTGCTGGGCTCGGTCAAAACCAACCTGGGCCACCTGGAAGGCGCGGCGGGTATCGCCGGCCTGATCAAGGCGGTGCTGATGGTGCAACGGGGCCAGGTGCCGCCGCATCTGCACCTGCGCCAGCCCACCCCATTTGTGCCCTGGGACCAGTGGGCGATGACGATCCCCACGGCTCTGACCCCCTGGCCCCAGAGCGGCCGGCCGCGGCGGGCGGCGGTGAGCTCGTTTGGTTTCAGCGGCACCAATGCCCACGTGATCGTGGAGCAGGCCCCGGCCGAGGCTGCCCTGCCCTGGCCCGCCAGTGGTGACGACTGGCTGTTGCTCTCGGCCCGCACCCCCGAGGCCCTGCAGCAGCTGGCCGCCACCACGGCCACCTGGCTTGAGGGCCAAAACGAGCAGGCCTGGGGCGCGATCTGCGCCAGCAGCCGCGCCGCCCGCAGCAGTGGCCGCTGCCGCCTGGCGTTGCAGGCCTCCAGCCCTGCCGCCGCCCAAGCGCTGCGGGCTGGCCAGGGTCAGCGCGGCGAGGCCACGGCCCAGGAGCCGCGCCTGGCCTGGGAGCTGGTGGCAGGGGCCCAGCTGCAGCCCTGTAAACAGGCGCTGCAGGCCTGGGCCGCCCTGGGTGTTGTGCCCACAGCGTTGGCCCACGGGGCCGAGGCCCCCGCCTGGCTGGGCGAGCTGGTGGGCAACCCGCCGCAGCTGCGCCTGGCGCCCAGCCTGCAGGCACTTGAAGAACACGGTTACGCCCTGAGCCTGCCGCTGCAGGCCCCCAGCCTGGGCGAGGCCGTGCGCCTGTGGCTGGCGGGCGCCGCTCCCCACTGGAGCGGCTTTGAACCGCCAGCCCCCTGGCCGCGGCAGGTGCTGCCCACCACGCCCTTTGCCCGCGCGCGCTGCTGGGTCGAAGAAGACGACGCAGCCCGTCAGCCCTCGCCGCTCGATCTGGAGCGCCGTTGGCAGCCGCTGGACGCTGCTGCGGCGCAGCCGTTTGCCGGTGCGCTGCAGCGGGTGGCCACCGCCGAGCTGGAGGCGGCGCCGGTGCTCGATCAAGCCTTTTGGCAGCGCTGGCTGCCGCGGCTGCAGCAGGCCCTGCAGGCGGGCGAGCCTGTGCATTGGGTGCTGGAGGCCGATGCCACCCAGGCGGCTCCCCACGCCCAGGCCATTGCCGCGCTGCTGCGCACCTGGCTGCGGGAGGCGGGCGCGGCGGCGGGCGGCCTGCTATGGGAAGGCCCAGACGGCCGTGATCTGCAGCAGCTGCAGCAGGCCGGCACCCCCCCAGCCGGCGCTGAGTGGCGTTGGAACGCGGCCTCCAGCAGGGTCGAAGCGGCCGTGCTCAGCGCTGCACCGGCTGAACGCTTTGCCGCCCCGGTGCCGGCGATTCAGCCGGTGGCCACCTACCTGATCACCGGTGGCCTGGGGGCCCTGGGCCTGGCCACGGCCCGCTGGCTGGCCCAGCGGGGCGCCCGCCATCTGCTGCTGGTGGCCCGCCGCGCCCCCACCGAGGCCCAGGCCGCCGCCACTGCCGAGCTTGAGGCCCTGGGATGCCGCGTCGATGTCGAGAGCCTCGATGTGGCCGACGCGCAGGCCGTTCGAGACCTGCTGGCACGCATTGCCTCCGATGGCCGGCCCCTGCACGGCATCGTGCATGCCGCTGGCGTGCTCGACGACGGCCTGCTGAGCAACCAGACGCCCGAGCGCTGCGCTGCGGTGGCCGCCGCCAAACTGGGCGGCGCCCTGGCGCTCGATGCCGCCAGCCGGGAGCTGGCGCCGGCGCTGGAGTTCTTTGTCTGCTACTCGTCGGTGGCGGCGCTGCTGGGCTCGCCCGGGCAGGCGGCCTACGGGGCGGCCAACGGCGCCCTTGATGGGCTCATGGCGCAGCGCCGGCGCGCCGGGCTGCCGGGTCTGAGCCTCAATTGGGGCCCCTGGGCTGGTGAGGGCATGGCCTCGCGGGCGCCGCAGCTGCTCACCCCCATCCAGC
>Ga0194134_10006429_pt1 | contig 10544 bp, 8 predicted proteins | sample TA2KigOff0mmetaG_FD_148602 | JGI IMG/M metagenome (GOLD analysis project Ga0194134, IMG submission 148602) | Freshwater microbial communities from Lake Tanganyika, Tanzania - TA2015056 Kigoma Offshore 0m | ecosystem: Environmental > Aquatic > Freshwater > Lake | place: Tanzania: Lake Tanganyika... | reverse complement strand
ACGCGGGCGCCGTCGGCGCGGGCGTCCTCCACCAGCCCCTCCACCTCGTCCCGGATGGCGGAGGTGGCCAGCGGCCCCACCTCGGTCTCCTCCTGCAGCGGGTCCCCCACGCGGAACCCCTCCATGTGCCGGACGAGGGCCTCCCGGAACGCCGCGTAAACCCCCGCGTGGACGATGAAGCGCTTGGCCGCGATGCAGGACTGGCCCGCGTTGATGACGCGGGAGGAGGCCGCCGCGCGGGCTGCCGCGGCCACGTCCGCGGAGGGGAGGACGAGGAACGGGTCGCTCCCGCCCAGCTCCAGCACGCACTTCTTCAGCGCCGCCCCCGCGGCGGCGGCCACGGACTGCCCGGCCGGGGTGCTGCCGGTGAGGGTGACGGCCGCCACGCGGGGGTCGCGGAGGATGCCTGCCACCGCGCCGCTGCCCACGGCGAGGTTCTGGAAGACGCCCCCGGAGAAGCCCGCGTCGGTGAACAGCTGCTCGAGCGCCGCGCCGCAGCCCGGGACGTTGGAGGCATGCTTGAGCAGCCCCACGTTGCCGGCCACGAGGTTTGGGGCGGCGAAGCGGAGCACCTGCCAGTAGGGGAAGTTCCACGGCATCACCGCCAGCACCGCCCCGAGCGGCAGGTGGGTAACGAAGGCGCGGGGCCCGCCCAGGTCCACCGGGCGGTCCGCGAGCAGCGCCTCGCCGTGCTCCGCGCAGTACTCCAGCGCGCGGGCGGACTTCTCCACCTCGGCGCGGCCGGCCGCGAGCGGCTTGCCCATCTCCAGCGCCATGAGCTCCGCATGTCGTTGGACGTCCTTGCGGAGCAGGGCGGCGGCGGCCCTGAGCAGGCGGGCGCGCTCGGGGAACGGGGTACCCCGCCAGGACCGGAAGGCCTCCGCCGCCCGGGCCAGCTTCCGCTCGAGCCCTGCCTCGTCCAGGGAGGGGAGGCTGTGCAGCACGACGCCGGTGGCGGGGTTGTGGGCGGTGAGGGACATGGCACCCGGGAGGTACCGCCCCCGCCCGGGGCCGCGCAACCTCGAGGTGAGCCCATGGCGCCAGCCTGCGCCGCCACGTGCAGGTCGGGGGCGGGCGGTCCGGGTGCGTGGACCTGCGTCCCGGCTGTCTTTTCGAGAGACCCCGCCTCAGTCTGCCGAGACGAGCACGTCCTCCACGAACGTGTAGGGGCGCTGGGCCGTGCTGCCGATGGAGGGGCAGACGTCGCCGCTGGGGGTGGCGCAGTTGAACGTGGCGGTGCCGGACTGCCCGCGGAGGATGCCGGAGAGCGCGGGGGCTCCCGCGTAGTCCTTGAGCGTGACGGTGGCGGTGCCGTCCGCCAGCGAGCCGGTCTGCTCCAGCATGGAGCCGTCCACGTTCTTGTTGGCGGGCGCCGTGGCGGTGGGCAGGTAGACGAGCGCCACGTCCACGCCGCGCACCGCCTTCTGCGGGTCCGCCGCGTTGTAATAGAGCTCCACCCGCAGCTGGGAGGCGGATGCCCCGGTCTCGAAGTCCACCAGGTACACCTCCTTGCGGGTCTGCTCGCCGGCCTTGCGCGGCACGGGGCTCATGCGGACGAATGGCATCTCGAAGGACAGGTTGTTGGCCGGGTCGCACAGCGTGGTGCGCGCGTCCGCGCCGCAGCCGCCCTGGGGCCCGTCCACCACCTGCCCGAAGTTGGCCGGGTTGAACACCAGGTCCATGGTGATGTCACCGGCAGAAATGTCCGCGTCCGTCAGCACGAAGGGGGAGGCGAAGGCGAAGAGGGCGCCGCCGTTGTTGAGCATGTAGGTGGTCTCCTCCGCGGGCGCGGACGAGCGCGTGTCGCCCACGAGCGCCCGCTCCAGCGGGAAGGTGGGCTCGAAGTCCGCACGCTCGGTGCCCGTGGTGGCGCGCGTGCGCACCACCTCTCCCGCCTGTCCGCCGAGCACGGGGAACTCGGCGGTGATGCGGATGGGGCGCAGGAAATTGATGAGGCCGTAGCGGTACGTCCCGGCGGGGACGGGCCCGGGCGGGTCCTTCAGCGCCGCCCGCCCCTCGGGTGTCAGCAGGTCCACGTACCGGCCCGGCGTGGTGTCCGCGAGCGCGCTGGAGACGAGGTAGTCCCGGTAGAACTCCTGTTCGTCCGGGATGTTGGCGTTGCGGAAGATGTACGCGCAACCGGTGGCGTTGCTGTACCCGGAGCCAGAGCGCTGGACGTCGTCGCACAGCTGGATGGTCTTGATGCCGTACTTGAGGCTCAGCAGCGAGGTGGCGGACGTGCTGGCGAGCAGCCCGTCCCTGCGCTCGGAGAGCCCGCTGCCGTTTGTCCCGAGTGCGGTTCCAGCGACGACGTTGGCGGTGACCTTCGCCCCGGGGCTGCAGGCGGTGGCACACAGGAAGGCGGTGGACACAAGGACGGCACGGCGCACGGTTCGGTTCCCCCTGCCGCGCGGGTTGTCAGGCACGGCGGCCGGACTGTACACCCGGGGCCATGAAGGCCCACACCGAGTACCTCTGGTTCCAGACGAAGCAGCGGCGCGAGCTGGTCCGCATCACGGACGAGGTGGCCGCCGCGGTGGCGGCGTCCGGCGTGAAGGAGGGCATGGCGCTGGTGTCCGCCATGCACATCACCGCGGGCGTCTTCGTGAACGACGACGAGCCCGGGCTGCACGGGGACATCTGGGAGTGGCTGCAGCGGCTTGCGCCCGAGGGGCCGGACTACCGGCACCACCAGACGGGCGAGGACAACGGGGACGCGCACCTGAAGTCCCTGCTGGTCCACCACGAGGTGGTGTTGCCCATCACGGCGGGGAGGCTGGACCTGGGCACGTGGCAGCAGGTCTTCTACGCCGAGTTCGACGGGCAGCGGCGCAAGCGGGTCATTGTGAAGGTGCTGGGGGTGTAGGGCCGGCACCGGTTTCAACGAGGGGGGAGGGAGAGCATGGGTGCACGACGCAGCAGCGCAGCAGAGGAGGCGGTGTCCGCCGAGCCGGTCATCATCCACCGGCTGATGCACCAGCCCCAGCAGGACAGGCCCGGCCCGGGGCGGCCGCCGAAGAGCGCGCCGGACAAGCAGCTGGAGGCGCTCGGGCAGTCGGTGAAGACGAAGCGCGGGACCACGCTGCAGCTGGAGGGGTCCTTCATCAAGAACTGGGAGATCCTGGTCGTGGAGGGCGAGTGGCCGGGGGCCCGCGAGGCCCTGGGCGCGGGGCGGGAGGAGAAACAGGCAGGTCTCCGGCTCCGCCTCAGCGCCGTCCAGTTCGAGGCTCCCTGCGAGCGGCTGGCGGAGAAGAGCTTCCTCGTGGAGGTCCTCGAGGCAGGCGAGGGGCAGGGCGACGAGGACTGGCTCGACCGCTCCATGGACCTGGTGGACCAGCTGGCCAACCACTCCCGGTTCGACGAGCGTGCCACCGATCTCGCCGAGCACATCGGGCTGCGCGCGGCCGAGGCGCGCTTCAAGCTCCCCAAGCTCTACCGCCGCCGGGACGAGGAGGACGAGCGGCGGAAGACCCGCCTGACGCGGGAGAAGGCGGCGCTGCTGCTGCCCCTGGTGCGGGTGGAGGACCGGGAGGACGAGGTCCCCGAGGAGTTGGAGAACCTGAAGGACAACCTCACCGTCCTGCGGGAGTTCTGCCACTCGCTCGCCGAGCAGGGCGAGTCCCGGCGGTAGGGGCGGATGAACATGATCATGACCTGGTTCTGCCTCATCACGCTCGGATCGGTGTTCGTCCAGGTGGAGGACCGCTACCTGTTCAGGGACCCCCCGGGATACCTGGCGAGCTGGCAGGAGGTGCTCGCTGCATCGAAGTCCGGCCTCGTCGCGCTCGCCGCGGTCTTCCTCGCCATCTCCGCCTACCGCGGCATGCTGTCCCTGCCGCTCCAGCGGACCATCCGGGCGGCGCTCCGCGTGCTGCTGGGGAGGGCGGTGAGCGTCTCCTACCGGGGCTTCCCCCGGGGCGCCCGCTGGCTCATCCAGACAGCGCCGACGCTGTGGTTCGAAGTCGCGGACAAGCGGATGATGCGGCTGCTGGAACCCCTCGTCCTGGACGGTGACAACGCGGACGCCGCCTTCACGCGCCACCTGGACGCGCACGTGGCGGAGATGGCGGCGGTGGCGCAGTTGGTGCCGGCGTCGCGCGGCCTGCTGCGGCTCGAGCTGGAGACCTGGATGCTGCTCTCGAGGACGTACCTGCAGCTGGAGGAGGGGGTGCTCGTGCCCGAGCCGAAGACGAAGTCGGACCCGGTCATCCAGAAGCGCTTGGCCGAGCGCAGGGAGCTGCTGCGGAACAGGATTGCCACGGTCCCGGAGTCCGGGGTCCAGCGCGCTTGAGCCGCTTCCGCTACCCCTGCACGGGCCGCACGGCGACGGAGGGCTTCGGGGCCTTCCTCGAGCAGGAGCTCGGCCCTTCCCGCCGCAGCTTGAACGCCCTTGCGCGCGCGCTGTCGGACACCTTCGGGGCGCCGCACGTGGCGCTCACCAACTCCGGCTCCTCGGCCAACCTGGCGGCGGCGCTGGCCTTGCGCGAGGTGACCGGCCCGGGCGAGGCGCTGGTGGCGGGCTTCACCTTCCCCACCACGCTCTCCTCCCTGCTTTCGGCCGGCTACGCGGCGAGGGCGGTGGACACGGAGGCGGGCGGCTTCGGCATGGCCCCCGCCGCCCTGGAGGCGGCGCTCACGCCGGAGACGAAGGTGGTGTGCGTCACGCACTTCCTGGGCTTCCCGGCGCGGCTGCGCGCGCTCGTCTCCCTGGCGCGGCGCCGCGGTGCGCGCGTGCTGCAGGACGCCTGCGAGACCATGGACCTGCAGGTGGACGGGGCGCCGGCGCACGCGCTCGGGGACCTGACGACCTGGAGCTTCTACCACCCGCACCACCTCTCGGCCTTCGGCGGCGGGGCGGTGCTCTCGCCGGATGGCGCCTGGCACGCGCGCGTGGACTCCCTCGTCCACTGGGGGCGGGCCTGCACCTGCCACCTGGAGGAGGTGCCGTGCAGCGCGCCAGCGGGGATGCACCACCAGTTCCACTACGTCCGGCGTGGCCACAACCTGGAGATGTCGGAGCTCAATGCCTGCTTCGGGCGCTTCACCCTGCAGACGTGGGGCGAGCAGGAGGCGCGCCGGCGGGCCCACTACGACGTCCTGTTCCGCGCGCTCAAAGGGGTCCCCGGCGTGCGGGTGTGGCCGGCGCCCGCGGGCTCCGGCTCGCCGTTCGTCTTCCCGTTCGAGCTGTCAGGGCGCCCCATCGAACCGTTCGCCGAGGCCATGGCCGGCCACGGGGTGGAGGTGCGCAGCCTGATGGGCGGGCCGGTGGTGGACCAGCCGGCCTACGCGGACGTCCCGCACGACGGTCTGCAGAAATGCCGGGCGCTCGCGCGCAGCGCGGGCTTCGTAGGGGTGCACCAGACGCTGCCGGACGCGGACGTGGCGGAGGTGGCGCGGCTGCTCGCGCAGGAACTTGGGGCGCAGGCGTGATGCTGGACGGCCACGTGGCGCTGGCCGGGCGCCACCCGCACGACTTCACGGTGCAGTACCCGCCGCGCCGCGAGTACGTGATGGACCACTTCCGCGCGCCCGCCGGCACTCCAAAGGTATTGGAGGCTGTTGCGAGCGCCCGCCGTCTCCTCCTGTACGTCCACGTGCCCTTCTGCGAGGCGCGCTGCAGCTACTGCAACTTCGCCGTGGACACCCACGGGACGCCCGAGCGGCAGGCCCGCTACGTGCGGGCGCTCTGCACGGCGCTGGGGCGCCTCTCCGGGGCGGTACGGAGGGACGTGGAGGTGCCGGGCATCGACCTGGGCGGCGGCACGCCCACGCTGCTCGGGATGCCGCTGCTCGAGTCGCTCCTGGAGGCGCTGAAGCCCTGGGCGGCGAAGTCTGCGAGCCCGTTCCCCCTCTCCGTCGAGACGACGCCGGCGGTGGCCGCACACGAGCCGGACAAACTGCGCCTGCTCGCGCAGGGCGGGGTGAGTCGCGTGTCGCTGGGGGTGCAGAGCACGGCCGGGGCGGTGCTGGAGGCGGTGCGGCGCACCGCCCAGGTGGGCCAGGCAGACCGGGCGCTGGCGGCGCTTCGGCGCGCGGGCTTCCAGCGGGTGAACGCGGACCTCATCTTCGGGTTGCCGGGGCAGGGGCCCGCGGACTTCGCCGCGGACGTGGCGCGGGTGGCGGACGCGGGCGTGGACTCGGTGACCACCTATGACTGCCTGTACCGCGGCAAGGGGCGGGCGCTGACGCGGGTGACGCCCTCCCTCCCCACGCCGTCCGAGTACGCCCGGCTGTACGACGCCGCCTACGAGGTGCTCACCGCGCGCGGCTTCCACGCCCCCTACGGCTCGCTCAACTTCTCCCGCCACGCGGGGGAGACGGGCACCTCGCCGTACTTCGAGGGGAGGCTCCTGGACGGCCTGCCGTACGTGGGGGTGGGCAACTACGCGAGCACGCTGTGCGGCGGCCACTGGGGCTTCGCCCCGTACAAGGTGGACGCCTGGGTGGAGCAGGTGGAGGGCGGGGCGGTGCTGCCGCTCTCGGACCTCTACGCGCTGCCGCCGCAGGAGCGGGTGGCCAAGCAGGTGCTCTTGTCCCTCAGCTTCGGGCGGTTGGACCCGGCGCGTTTCCAGACGGCGCACGGGGTGTCGCTGCAGCAGGCGTGCGGCCCCGCGGTGGCGCGGGCGCTGGAGGAGGGCTGGCTCGTGGAGGCCGCAGGCGAGTACCGCGTGGCCCCGGGCCGCTTCGACGCGCTGCCCCGGCTGCGGTCCCTCTTCTACCCGGCGCGCGCCATCAGTTGGCTGCAGTCCAACGGCCCGTCCCTCTCGCCGCTCACCAGCGGGGGGCGAGCCACCGTGCCAGCTGCTGCACCGCGCTGACGCCCTCGGCCAGCCCCTGCATGCTGAAGAGGCAGTGGAGTGCGCCGGGGTACTCGGCGTGCTCCACCTCCACGCCCTCGTCCCGGAGGCGGGCGGCGTACGCGGCCCCCTCGTCGCGCAGCACGTCGCACGCGGCGGTCAGCACCAGCGCCGGGGTCACCCCGCGCACGGAGGCAGCGCGCAGCGGGGAGCAGCCGGGCTCGCCCGGCGTCGACTCCGCCGTGGCCGGCTCGCGCGAGGTGCGGGAGAGGGCCACCACCAGTGCGAGCGCCTGCTGCACCTTGTCCATCCTCTCCAGCAGGGCCGGGTCCGGCGTTCCGCTGGACTCGAGCGCCTTGCGCAGGGAGGCGGCGTTGAGGGAGGCGGTGGAGATGACGTTCTTGATGTCGTGGCTGGCCCCCAGCAGGTCCACCACCCGCCGCTCCCTGCGCTCAGTGGCGGCCTGCTGCCGCTCCAGCTCGTGCGCGGCGAGCGCCTGCTCCATGCGCCGCTCCCGGGTGGCGGCGTCCGCGGAGCGCCGCGACATGGTTCCCACCACGAGCGTCACGAAGGTGGGCGCAACCCCCAGCGGCCGCTGCGTGCCGAAGCGCTCCAGCCAGAGCGCCGCGAAGCACGTGAGCTCCGCGATGCCGAATACGCCCGAGTGGTTCGCCACGGGAAGCCAGGGCCCCTCCGCGGGAAGCCTCTCCAGCCGCGGCCGGAACGGCCGGGACACGGCGCGCACCAGTGGCAGCCACCGCTTCGCAAAACCGGGAGCCAAGCGGCCCCACCTGCCCGGCGCACTCACCTTTTCAACGGCGCTCCCAGGCTGTCCCGCTTGCACAGTGCGAACCCTCTCCCGTCTCACGCGCAACGAAGAGGCAACCACGCAGGGCCGCTGTCTCGCCACGTCCACGCCGCCAGCGCGACAAAACCGAATGAGCTTTCGAGCAGCGACTTCATGGTCTCCGCGGCCTGGGCATCACGGGGGAACCCAGCAACGCCTTCGACGCCGCTGGCTTCGCGTTCGTCGACCAGGCGCACGCGCCCTCGGCGACGTTCGCCGTCGACTTCGGACAGCAGGCGCCCGCCGCTTCCGGCGGACCGCGCTCGGCCTGGAGCCGGGACGCAGCACCGGCTCGGGGGCCCACGTCGAGCGTCCCCCGAACGTCCCGGATGGCCGAAACGAGCGGGAATTTCGCCACGCCGACGCGCAGCTCGCAGCGACCCTTCGACAAGGGCCCCACGATCCGGGGTTCGAACAGCTCCGCCATGGAGCCGGCCACACGCCGCACGGCCCGGACGGGGAGCGTCGCCACCAGCACTCCCCCGGGTTCGACGACGAGTCGAGCCACCTTCACACACGACAGGAGCTCTCCCTCCGGGGCCCCCGCAAAGTCCGCCCGCTTGCCCCCCCCCGGTACGCCTGCACCTCCGGCTTGATGCAGTCCACTTCGTAGGCAAAGGAAGCGGGCACGGCCGACCGGTTCACGAGCTCCAGGGTCACGGCGGTTTCGGCGCCGGGCGAGACCCGAGGCGGCGAGACCGACACGCGGACCTCGAAGTCCGGGGCGTCCGCCTGTGGCGTCGTGGCGCCCACGCAGGCAGCAGGCGGCGCGAGGAGCTCACAGTGCTCCCCTCGGCAGGGATCGGCGGGCGCCTCGGCCCCGGCGGCCGCGCCCACCAGCAACAGCGAGAAGGAGAGCCCTCAGGCGAGCAACGGTTTCCGTCAGGTGTGCGTTCGTGTCATCAACCAAAGAGGGCGCCGACCCGGCCACGCAGCGTCAAGGGACCGCCAGGCCACCCCTCCGACGATGGCTCGCCCAACCGGGTACCCGTGAACACGCCTGCAAGACGGTCCATGGGCAGACGGACAGACCGCGTCCGTTCCAGGCTGCCCGAACACCGAGCGCCGGCCTCCCCGCGTCGACAGCGCGAGAACCCCCCTCACGGTTCGGGCATCCATACGGCCATGCCGGAAGGACATACCCTTCACCGCCTCGCGCTGGACCTGAGCCGCGACCTCTTGGGCAACGTGGTTGCCGTTTCCTCGCCCCAGGGACGGTTCGACGGGGCAACCCGACTGGATGGCTGCAAGCTGACGGGGACGGAAGCGGTCGGTAAGCACCTGCTGCTGCGCTTTGGAAGGGCGGGCGTGGTGCACATCCACCTGGGCCTGTTTGGGCGCTTCTACCGGCGAAGGCACCCTGCCCCGTTGCCACGAAGCACCACCCGGATGAGGCTTACCGTCCCGGACTGGACGTGGGACCTCGTGGGGCCAACGCGTTGCGAGCTGCTGTCCGCCCGAGGCGTCCGGGCGCTGCGAGAGCGGCTCGGCGCAGATCCCCTGGCGCCCGGGGCCAACGTGGAGGCGGCCTGGCAGACCCTGAGCCGCTCGCACCGGAGCATCGCAGCGGTCCTGCTCGACCAGTCGGTTTTCGCCGGGATCGGCAACGTGTACCGCGCAGAGCTCCTTCACTTGGTGCGGCTGCATCCCGAGACACCCGCGAGCCGGCTGGGGCGAGCGAAGTTCGACGAGCTCTGGGCGCTGGCCCGGCAGCTGCTCGCGGCGGGTGTGCGTGAGAAGCGCATCGTCACGGTTCCCCACGAGGGCCGCCGCCGCGTGCGCCGCGACGAGGCGCTCCACGTCTACGGCCGCACGGCGTGCCACACCTGCGGCGAGCGCGTCACCGTCACGCGCAATGCCAACCGCCCGATGTACGCGTGCGAGCGCTGCCAGCCCCTGGACCTCGGCTGAGCCGGCTCGCGTTCCGCTGTGAAAACCTCGCACCACGGCCCAACGCAGGCAGCTTTGGCGGGTCGGGCTCCGGCCCGGAACTCGGCTTCGTGGTTTCCGGGACGGCGCAGAACACGGAGATCCCCCTCTCCAGCCTCCCGAGCGGCCAGTGGACCCTCGCCCAAGCGGAGTTCGTGGCGCCGACTTCCACGCTGGCTGGAACGGTCCTCGGGGTGCAGGTGCAGGCGCGAGGCACCTCGAACGGCACGTGCTGGCCGCGCATCCTGGGCGGCCAGTTGATGGTGCTGATGGGCCTGCCCGGATCATTCGAGGTCCCGAACGGCTCGTTCGAGTCGCCCGTCCAGGTCACGACCGACACGCTCCCCACCGGTTGGGCTGGCAGAAGGCGGGCGCCCCCACCGTGCTGCAGCTGCCCCGTGCCGTACGCATCCTCCTGGCCGCCGAGCGCGTCGACTTGCGGTTTGGCATCGACGGGCTGTCGGCCATCGTCCGAAACGTGTGGAGGGAAAACCTCTACGCCGGGCACCTCTTCGTCTTCGTCTCGCGGCTGTTGGACGTCATCCGGCTGGAGGAGCACGTCCAGGCGGACGAGGCGCCGCAGCGGGTGCTGGAGAAGGGCAAGACGCGCAAGGGGTACGTCTGGACATTCCGGGCGGGGAAGCTGGTGGCGTACGTCCACGCGCAGGGACGCAGTGGGGAGACGGCCGTCTCGGCGCTGGGCGGGGCGCGGTGCTGGCTGCAGGTGGACGGGTACACCGGGTACAACGCCGTCACCGTCCCCGAGGGGCGCGTCCGCGTGGGCTGCTGGGCGCCCGTCCGGAGGAAATTCGTCGACGCGCTGCCCACCGCCCCCGAGGCGCAAGCTGCGCTCGACGCCATCCTGGCCCAGTACCGGGTGGAGGCGGACGCGGAGGCTGCGGGCACCCTCGGTACTGAGGCACACCTGCAGCAGCGCCAGACGGTGTCCGCCGCGGTGGTGCAGCGGATGG
>Ga0194134_10006427_pt1 | contig 10545 bp, 3 predicted proteins | sample TA2KigOff0mmetaG_FD_148602 | JGI IMG/M metagenome (GOLD analysis project Ga0194134, IMG submission 148602) | Freshwater microbial communities from Lake Tanganyika, Tanzania - TA2015056 Kigoma Offshore 0m | ecosystem: Environmental > Aquatic > Freshwater > Lake | place: Tanzania: Lake Tanganyika... | reverse complement strand
AAGCTACAGGCCACAAGTGGGGATTTTAACCGTGTTTTAAGCCACAGTCAACCACTAGTTTGTTGTCCACAATTTATTAATCCCCTATGGACGTTTGCTTGGGATACCCTAGTTGGCTTAATCCAACTACCCGGGCAGGGTTGGCACCTAGAATGCCATTAGAAGCCACGGAACTGGTGACCCCTACCATGTGGGGGTTGAGACAGTGCATGACCTCTAATGGAAGCCTAGGGGCTTGGGATAAAAGCAGGGGCACCCAAGCAAGATTGCCTGGATGCCCCTGTTTCGTCTGTTTCCAGCATTAAAGCTGGGTTTCAATCAGTCCACGGGCTTCAGCCTCGGCCAAGATCCCCTGAATCTTCGATTCGGAGGTGACCTTACCGCGCTGGACCTGGATGACCAGATTCAGCAGCTCCTTGTCGCCCAGCCGGGTGTAATCCACGGTGAGCTGCGGACGGGGGAGGGCCACAAGGGCCTTCGACGTAAAGGTGATGTTGATGGGCATCACCAATCCTTTCTGGGAACCACTGATGATAGTGAACATTCCCTTTGGGTCCAACATCAGCAGCCACTCGCGCGAGTGATCTTACTGATGTAAAATCGCAAGAGTGGCGCGGAGCGAAGCGGAGTCGCCACAACGGGAGGGCAACCAAAGGCAAGCCCTGCGCTGAACGGAGCGTGTGGCTCCGTGAAGTCCGCTCTAGGGGCACTTATCCCTAGGGGATAATATTATTAGTTAATTGAACCTATGAGTCAGGTTATTGGCTTAGCCCATGAAGTTGCGGGAAGCCGTGAAACGATGCTCGTTGATGGGCTTCCATCCCTCCTTCCAGATCTTGTGGTTGAGGTGGACCTGGTACTGAGCCAGGTTGTTTGCAAGGCGGGGTTCGGTCATGTACATCTTCTTGTACAGAACCTTCCACGCCATCTTGACGAAGCGCACACCCGCACAGCAAGTGCCGTGCGAGTCATGGATGGGCGAGTAGGGCAACCCCTTGATTGCCATGAGCCGAGCGATGCCCGACACATGGGCAGCATCTTCCGAATGGATCACCAACGGCGGGGCTGCCGATGCCTGCTTGATCAACTTACGCTTCATCAGCGTAACCTTGATCTTGCGGTCCCCAACCGTGAACTCCACACGGTTAGGCTTCTCGTCCTTGTCCCAGTCATGCTGGAACACGAACGACTTGGCCCCGTCATGGTGATGCCAAGTGAAGATCTGTCCTTTATCGTGTGCCTTGCTGTAGGCATCACGGACAAGGCGGATGAACTCCCGAAGCTTCGGGAACATCCGCAACAAGGACTCATGGTACGCCTTGGAAACTTCCAAGGCATCGTCCCATGCGGTATCCAGACGATCCACCCAAACATCAACCCAGTCTGGGTTGAATGCCTCTGGGTCCTTGGTCAACAATGCCTTGGCCTTCTTCGGGCAATAGTTATTGCCCTCTGAGATGCGGTCCCAGTCATCCCCGTCCTTGAGGATGAGGCCCTTGGCCAAGCCGCCCGGTCCTGCGCCATAACCAAGGCGCATGACAAAGTACTTGGCCTCTTCAGGGTGGAAGAACTCCAAGAGAGATCCGCCATAGCCAGCCTGTGCTGACTTGGCAACCTCCTTGTAGAGGCTTTTCTTCCTCTTGGTGCCACCAAGGTTGGTGTACCAAGCGAGAGTTGAGTCACCGCACAACCCGGCAATCCTCTGGTATCCGTCTGAAGTACAGTCCTGCTGGAAGATGTAAGAGGTTGCCCCCGTGTCTTCCAGCTCGGCCATTGCCACGGCCAACTCAAACCGGGAAATGATTTTGGTTACCTTGCAGCCGAACCAGTCGGCTGCACTCTTGAGATGGGCAATAGCCCCATCTCGCGGGTGGAAAGGCTGTTCCTGGGTAGGAACAAACCCTTCCTTCTCTGCCTCCGCATGGGTCATCGCCATGCGGACGCGGAAGATCAGTTCACGGTAGTTACGGGGAGTAACCCCATCCTCCTTGGCAACCGCCCAGCAAGCTGCCAAGTTTGCCGCCTTGTCTTTACCAAGGCTGTAAGCCTTGGCGTAGCCCATCAGGCTACGGACGAGCACACCGCCCATGTGGGCAAGCGTGTCGGGGAAGTAGAACCTCCTCCGCTTGAAGCAGTAGAACCTAAACACATCGGTTCCCTGCTTTTCGGCCTGTGCCACGGCCTTGAGAGCCGTGGCAAACTTGAGGCCCCCGCCCTCGGCACCGGGCATCTTCTGCCCAATGCTGTACAGGCGAGAGCTACCGAACGCCTTCAGGAATCGGAGAGCTTCCGGCCTGAAGGCGTACTGAACTCCCTGAAGGAAGTTCAGGGTGTCCGCATCTGCTGCGGACAACCCGGGCATCTCCTCCCAAACAGGAGGTTCAGCCCGGACAAGGAGCGCAGTCTTGGGCACAACCCAGATGCGCTCCGACCGATGGCCGTCATCCGTGATCACTTGCTCACGGCTGATGGCGTACTCAGGCCGCAGCAGCAGCTGCTCCACGGCCTTCTTGGCGGCAGCACCCAGCTCTGCCTCGTCGCCAAGGAACGTGCATGCGTCCTTGGCGACGGCCCAGCACCGCTGGATGGTGAGCGGGTATGTTACCCGCTGAACCAGCGCGCTGAGCATTGCACTGACAATCTTCTTATTGGTCATGGTTACCTCTAAGAAAACTTGTGGTCATTTAAACTGTTGACCACTTGCAGTTACCCCAAAGGGGAAGCCCAAGGTAAGACACTTAAGCCTTACCTTGGGGTAGTCATCGAACGCAGGAGATCAGGTTATCGAACGCATGAAATCAGGCGGTCGATATTAAATGACCGCTTCTGTGGAGGCTTTGCCTGTGTGATTTCAATCCCGATCACGCACTTCCCAACCACTTCGATGACAACAAACTCGTCAAACCTCCGAAGTGAACCGTCGATCTTCATGAATCGGACTAAGTACAGCCGGTCACCAGGTTGAAAGTTGTGCCCGATGAACCAAGGCGTTGGGTTACGATTGTATCCCGCTGCCTCCTTCTCCTCGTCCGAGGTTGTGAGGAGGATGGCAATAACGCCACCCAGGATGAGGAGGACAGCCGCAAAGCAGATGTAGAACAAGATTTCCATCTGAGTCTCGCTTTCAATCAAGGCTAGGCCATTTGAACTGTGGCCCTTACAGTTACCCTAAACAGGGAATCCCAAGGTAAGACACTTAAGCCTTACCTTGGGGTAGTACTGCGACTATCTATCAACCACCAAACGAAGAATGCTTGTGCTGAGCCGAAACAACCTTTTGATGTGGAATCACCATATAAGGTGCTTCCACAAAACCATAAAACTTGTTAACCCACGGCGCGGGAATGCTCATCTTGTCCCATGTAACATAGGCAAAGTACCAATCCCGCATGACCCATGTGGATGTAACCACATCCAACAGAGTAACCGCCTCCCCGTTGAACTCGACATAATCCAAGTATGGACCTTCGTCCCACACCCACCCCTTGATGTAGGTGTTATCTCCGCGAACGATCCGGTGAAGGAGTGAACGAACACTCCAACATCGTCGAACAAGGCGCACCCAGCGAACCCGCTGGTTGCGTTCGCGGCAGTGCTGCGTTTCTGACGAAACAATGGAGAGAATCAAACGAACCCACAGCTGAATGGTAACAAAGAAGTGCTTCACGATCAAACTCGCTTTCTGGTACAAATGTACCAAATTCAAGCCAAAAACCCAGGGCTACGGGGGAAAATTACCAACGATGATAATCTATCCACCCCGACGAATTTTTTTGACCCCTAAGTCGATTTACAGTAAAGCTTCTGGTGCCTGTATTGGCTGGTTAGCCTTTTGTAAATCTACGGATGTGGAAGTTTGTTGTGGTTGTGGTTGCTGTGGTTGTGGCTGTGGCAACTGTGGTTGCTGTGGTTGTGGCAATTGTGGTTGCTTAGGTTGTGGCAATTGTGGTTGCTGTAGTCTTTCCGAACTACGCTTCAAGTATTCTTCTAGATGTCTTTTTGGGATATTGTTATATTGTGTTTCTTTTTGCAATACTGTTGGATACTCTGGGAACATTTCTCTAATTAGTGCATTTGTTGTATCTTCTACTGGTGTAGACATAGAATCTATAATTGCTGATATGTCTCCCTTGGCTCCTCTATACGAGCCTCCTGAGGTTGGCGAGCTAGTTCCCCATGCTTGTGCTACGGCTACTCTAATTGGTAGTGAGTAACCGTTGGCAATTAGCCAAGGCCCCAATGCTTTATAAGCAGCCCAGGTTTTGGCATCCCAAGTTTCTTGTGGTGATGCAAATGCTTCAACCATTTTGTATATATCTCTAAATTGTTGCATTAATCCAGCTTCAGCAACAGAGCTAAGCATACCACCCTGTGATCTACCAGTTGCTGCTGCTAAACTAGCATTAGCAATTAACCCTAGTATGTTATTACTAAATGCTGGATTACGCATGATGTATCTACCAATTTCGCTGATATTATCTTTTCTATTAAGTTTTTCTAGAATATCTTCATAACTTAATGTGCCTCTAGCTAAAGCAAGGACAAGATTATAAGTAAAGTCTAGTAAACTTGAAGTTGCAAGCATCATACCCATTTTTGGAAAACTAGCTGTACTACCCCTTCTAATTATTTGCTGAGCAACAAACAAAGAAGTATATGATTTATAGAATGTTAGCAGATCGGTAGCTAGGTTATCACTTCGTGGGGCATCTAGTGCTTTACGGACAACCATACCTCTTGTTGTGTTAAATTCTTGGAATTTAGCCATAGCTGTTTTAGCTAGACTTAGTTCAGCTAGTAATTCATTCCTAGTTAAGAATGGTCTTGGTACTGGTCCGGTTGATCTTGGTGAGGTTGAGTCTTTTAGTTCTAGTTCGACATCCATCATATCTTGGAATAGAATAACACCTCTAAATGTATTCTTTTCTGTTCTAATATATCGCAATGCCTCTAGTCTCTTGCCCTCTAGTAAACCAGATTGAATTATATATACAGCAACTTCTTGGTCAATGAAACCTAACTTGTTTTGCCGTAGTAATTCCTTAATTTGGCCAACTGTGGTTGGTTTAATTGCAGCAGCCCTATAGGCATCTCGGAATCTATTGAGATGTCCCATTCTTTCTAGTTTAACTATTAATCTATTACCAGCAGCATCCATAGCAACTCTTACAGATTTCATTGCACTGGAGTTGGAGCGGGATCTATTTAGTTTCCATCTATCCCAGAATCCTAATTTTTCAATTAGATCTGAAGATGGATCCATAGATAAGAGATTGCTTGGTAACATTGGTGAAGTAGTTTCTTCAACAAATGATAAAGTATTTTGAGCAAGTCTTCTAATCTTTCTTTGTCTGATTGGGAAGAATTGTCTTTTTGTTCTTCCACTTGCGTCTGTTACTTTTCCTGGGAAACCAGAAGTATCTACTATAGCATTTGCCGCATTAACTATACCATCTTCTACCATATCTCTTAGGAATCTAAAGGAAGATATAACACCAACAAACGGGTTGCTTTCTTGGAACATTTGCGACATTGTACTCATTACACCCTCTACCATATAAGTAGCTGTGTTGATATTCATACCGAATCGCATCAATACTAATGTTTTAGCTCGGTTGTTCCAATCTGCTAGGCTTTGGCCCATGTCTGTGGTATCTCGTACTAGATTACCCTTTGTTTCTAGTAGCGCAAGTCTAAGTCTATTGATACCTTGACGCATTAAAGCGTTGTTATCAATCTTTAGGTTTCTTTCTCCACGTTGATCAAATAGGGTAATGTTTCTGCTATTGGAATTAACTGTTTGATCATTCTCAGCTTCAAACATATCTAAGATCTGAGATATATTGAAGTATGCATTTGGAATACCTGATAGCTGCTGAACCATTTTACGTTCAATAGCATCATATGCAATCTTACCAGTACCCTTAGCCAATGTTGATAGATTTGTTTCAAACAACTTAAGCATGTTTGGGTTAGTTGATAAGAATACATCTCTGCTGGTTAGGAATACAGAATCCTGTTTAAATAGCGCAGAAGACTTTGTAACTCTATTTAGAAACTCAATGGTTAGTACATCAGATGGACCCAAGATACCAGTCATTTCTCCAGTTAAACCATGTGGCATGTTTCTATCAGAAATACTAAAGTGTTTTCTTACGTCATCTCTTTGGAACTTAGTATTCCATCTTTCGGCTGTTTTTTCATCTGTAGGAATTAAGAATGCTTTCTTAAAAGCTAGTACAACCATATCCATATTTTGGGTTGTCATCCCACCAAATGTTTTTTCTAAAGTAACATCACCATCTCTAGTTTGCCATAGTATTTTATGAATTATTTCCTGCACATCTTTATGGATTCTAACTAAAGATTGTGTAGAAGCATAATCGGCTACTGTTGTAATACCTGTTCTACCGATTGATTTTTTTGCAGCTGTTCTTACAGCCCAATTTATAATTGCTTCTCTACCACCATTAGCAATAGTATCCTTACCGGAAATAATATCAGCCACAACCTTGCTTAAAGATGCTTCATCTGCTACTAGCATTTCTTCTGGATTTAGTGGAATTATTCCAGAAGTATATCCTAGTAATGGAGAGAATGTTGCATACTTTCCATTAGCATCTAACATTGCTATATTCTTACTAACTAGTTCCTTTTTAATTATATCAAACGCATCTCTAGCTAGGTTACGATCCTGTAATAATGAAGTATCTCTTAGTCTAACTGGGAACACATCATTTTTACTGGTTTTTTCTAGCATGCCTACTTGGGTTTGTAGCTCTACGGTTTTATCTGTTAATAGTCTAAAAGCACCAGTAAGACTTTCAACATGCTTCTGTTCTTTTACTCCGGTTAGGATTGGTCTAATACCTAATAAATTCCTTACTACATCCTGAATAATAGCGTGTTGCATATTAAGGTTATTGGGATATTCTGAACTTAGGTCTGCCGACTTAATCATTACATTATAAACATAAGGATCAATCAGTAGTTTATCGTTTTGAATACCACTAACATCAGACTGTAAAGAACCTTTTGTTGTTACAGAAGCCTGGTCAATTAGTTCTGTTAGAATAGCTAATGGTGCAAATGGGCTATTATAGGTTAATGAAGTTGCATTCATAAACCCTTGTAATAGGTTGTTTTGCAGTATGGTTGAGATCATTAACTCGGAACCAACAAAGGGTATACTTCTAATAATACCAGCAGCTGTTCCTTCATCTGCTCTTTCTCCTCGTCTATCAATACCACGTTGAATAAGTCCAACTAAGAATGCTCTTCTAAATCCATTATCAAGAAGATCTCGTTCTGTTAGTCTTGAACCCTTTGTTGTTGAGAAATCATCTAAATCAGCTAAAGTTCTTGCAACAAACCCAACACTAATATTCATAAATGTATTAATGTCTTTTTCTCTAATCTTTTGTTTAAGATCATTTATCTTTGAGTCTATAGCTGCAAGTGTTGCCATATTTGGAATTGGCTTGCTACTTTCTATCTTATAGTTTTGTTCTTCTACTCTTAGCTCTGAAATCAAGATATTAAGATCAGCCATTTCTGTTGGTGTTAATTGTCTATTGTTTTCCGTAGCAACGACACGTTTAAATGCATTGAGTTGAGCATCAGGATTTCCAACATCAGCTCTAGTAGACATCCCTGTTCCAATAACAGCCATTACAACATCTTCAGCTTCTTTCATAAAGCTAGAGTATTCTGGGTTATCATTTAGTTTATTAAATGTAATAAGGACTCGTTGAGCCATTTTCTTAATAGCATAGAAAGCATTTTCCCAAAGTCTATAAGCCCTACCAACTGGTGCATACTTGTCTCTTAGTTTTGTAATAGCTTCCTTCGATCCTAGTACATTTCTTAGTAAGAAGAATGCACCCATATGGGCAAAGAACTCATCAGTATTGCTAAGTGCATACTCTACTTCTTGTTCTAAGTTTTCGTATGGTTTGCCATTATTCATGGCTAATAGCATTTCTCTAATTACTGGTTTTGATCTTGTTGTATCAAATAGTCCAGTAACTTTACGCCACTCGGGTGAGTTTGTTTTTACATACTTTAGTCTAGCAATGTGAACTAATTCTTCTGCAAATCTAAATAGGATTTCATTTTCTGCTGTAACCTTCATTGCTGTTATGTTTTGACCTATTACATATCTACCATTTCTCTTAGCAGCAAACATAATACCGTCTTTACCTTCTCCAGCAAATGATTCTATTGTTAGTTCTTCTACAATATCTGGGTTATGCTTTGCCAGGTTACCAATAAGCATAAGCTTCATATCCCGTGCTCTTGCTGATATTACACCACCAGAAACAAGACCATCAAGATAGTTTACAAACTTTTCTGCTGATTCTCGGTGTGCTGGGTTGCTAAATGACATTATAAAGTCATCTGGATCAGTATATACAGCCGGAGAAGATGCATCAGAGTAGATCTCGTCAGCAATTTCTGGTTCTAGTTGTGGTCTGGTAAAGTCTTCAACAGCCGCTCTGATATTAGACACAACTGCTGGTGTTAGTTCTTTACCGCTTGCTGTGGCCATAGCTCTAACAAACACAGCATCGCTTGTTAGGTTTCTTGGTTCAGCAACAACTCGTTCCATTGCTGCTCTAGTTACATAGTATTCTTTTGCATTATCATGTGGTTCGTTATCCATGACGTACATTAATGCAGATACAACATCATCAATTTGTTGCTTTTGGCTGGTCTTTAAACCTTCTGCATTAAAGTATCTATATACAGATCGCTCTGCTGCATCGTTTCCTGCTACTTTATACATCATAGCAGCAATCTTAATTAAAGCATTTGGAGACTTTACAGACTTTGGTAACTGTGTTTTGTTGTTATTTGCCCATACAATAAAATCACCTATTTGAGATGCTTTATCTTCAAATCCAAGTTGTTGAGCTTTTACAAGAACTTCAGTTAATACAGTTAAGAATGGAGCATCTGCAACAGAGATGTTAATCTTTTGCTGTTTAACTGTTTTAAAGGCTCTACCCGCTACTATAGTTGTATCACTATTTGGTATTGTTATTGTAATTGTAGCTGGATTATCTCCAGAAGACCGCAAGTAATACCCCAAATCAAGAACATCTTTGGACTTTCCATCAATGTTTACCCTTCTGTAATCTTTAAGCATAGCTGGTTTTACAGTACCTGGGTCTGTTTCATACAAGAATGCAATACTTTCAGATAATTCATCTTCCATATCACGCATTCTTTCAAACATTTGGGCTTCTTTTTCTTGAATTACTGAGTCAATCTCAGTTTTAAACCCATAGATTTCTTTGTTTGTTTGAATAGCAAGTTCAATTTCTGAGAATAACTTATAGTTTTCTAGGTTGTTTAGCATCTGAATCAAACCCTGTGGGGTATTAAGCCATAGTGTTGATGGGTTATCAACCTGTGATGTTATCTGGGCATACGGATCTGTTGGACCCTGTACGGTAAGCTTTTCTAGTTGCTCGTCTTCTCTAAATACTTTATTGTTTTTATCTCTTAGTGTTACTCTATTTTCTGAGTTGACAGCAAAGTAGAAATTCTTTAGCAATTCTTCTGCAATACTTTGCTTTTCAAGTAATGTAGCATTCCAGATTTTCTTATATAAAGCCGAGTCTGTTCTTGGATCAAGACTTTCAAGAATAACAAACCCGTTAGAATCATATTTTACATTTGGATCTGTTTCATATGGCGTTCCGACAATCATCTTAGTTGCTACTTGCTTAGCAGTTTCGGATGCACCTATTACTTGGTATAGTTGCATTACTTCTCTACCAAAGGCAACTACAGGAATCTGGGTTGTAGATGGGATTCCGGCTCTACCCTGTCTTCCACGGACAATTACTCCAGGATCTAGGGTAATTCCAAACTCCATGCTCATTAATCTTTCGATCTTACCCCTAGTACCTAGATATGTTAGTACTTGTAACCAACCAGGTTCTTCACCGAATGTTGCTTTGATATCGTTAATGGTGTCTAAACTTAGTGTTCTTTCCTCTAATGTTGCCATTAGATCGAGTGGAGAGAATCGCTTTAATCCACTAAGAGTAGCAGAGCTAATTCCAGCTGTTCTTAAGAACCCATCAATATATCTAATTCTAGCTTCTCTAACTAGTTCGTCTTTTTCTAGAACTTCATCAATTGATGTTTTAGACTGAGATGCCTTTTGTAGTGTGTCAATAGCTGGGTTTAGTGCTTTATTTCTTAGTTGCATAACTGCAAAGATTCTACCCCAATCCTTTGCTTCTAATGACTCATCTAAACCATGTAACTTAGCAAATTCTGTTAAGACATTCTGTAGTCTAATAGCATTTTGCTCTACTCTTTCTTTTTGGCCAAGAGCAATAGCTCCAATTACATCATCAGAACTTTGTGGAATCATTGGCATATTTTGAGGTTCATAAGGTGACTTATATCCTCTCAATGACTCTGGAACAAATCCGTTTGGATTAGAACTTAAGGCACCCTCAACCTCTGCTAGTTGTTGCAAAGCTTGGTTTTGTTTAATTCTGGCTGCGTGTTGTGCTGCTGCTA
>Ga0194134_10006426_pt1 | contig 10545 bp, 9 predicted proteins | sample TA2KigOff0mmetaG_FD_148602 | JGI IMG/M metagenome (GOLD analysis project Ga0194134, IMG submission 148602) | Freshwater microbial communities from Lake Tanganyika, Tanzania - TA2015056 Kigoma Offshore 0m | ecosystem: Environmental > Aquatic > Freshwater > Lake | place: Tanzania: Lake Tanganyika... | reverse complement strand
GAGACGGCGAAGGCGGAGGTGTGGGCGCTGTGAAAACTGCCGAGCAGTACCGGGAGATCGTGCGGAAGGCCGTGACCGACACGTTGCGGAAAAAGGAGGCGGTGAGGGATGAGCAGCTGCTGACGGCGGATCTGGGGGCGGAGAGCATCGATCGGATCGACCTGACCTTCCGGCTGGAAGAGGCGGTGCAAAAGGCGCTCGATGAGAGAATTCTTTTTGCGGAGCCGGAGCCGTCGGTAGCGGACCTGGCGGCGCGGCTGCAAGCGACGGTGGAGGGGAAATGAAGCGGCGGGTGGTGGTGACGGGAGTGGGGGCAGTGACCGGGTACGGGCTGGGCAGCGATGCGCTTTGGAAGGGGCTGGTTTCCGGAAAGAGTGCGGTGCGACCGGTGAGTTGGGAGAGCTGGGAGTCGGCCCCCGTGCAGGTGGCGGCACAAGTGCACGAAGAGATTTCCCGATTTGGATGGAGAAGTTTGCGGATGGCGCGGCTGGCTTTGCGGGAGGCGTTGCAGGGTGGATGCCCGCAAGGAGTGGGTGGTTTGTCGGCGGCGATTGGTTGGCCGGCGCCGGGTGAAACGAACGGGGTCGATCCCTTGCAGGTTTTGGCGGAGGAGTTTTCGTTGAGCGGACCAAAGGAGGAGAGTTTGGCGGCGTGTGCGGCTTCCACACAGTCGATCGCGGAGGCGTATCGCCTGGTGCGGGATGGGGAGGCCGACTGGATGGCGGCGGGAGGGGGCGATGGGCGTGCGCATCCGGGAGGATTGCTGGGTTACGACCGGTTGGGTGCGTTGGCGCAGGGTTTTCGGGATTCGCCGGACGAGGCGTGTCGGCCGTTTGGAAAAGGGAGGACGGGTTTTGTGGTCGGTGAGGGTGCGGCCTTTCTGGTGTTGGAGGAGAAGGGTCGGGCCGAAAAGCGGGGCGCAAAAATTTATGCGGAGATCGGTGGGGCGGCGGAGGGATGTGACGCGTTCCGGATCACGGATCCGGGTGAGGATGCAGTAGAGGCGGCGTTTTGTGTGGAGTCTTGCCTCGCCGATGCGGGGTTGAAGGCGGAGGAGGTGGAGGCGGTGGTGAGTCACGGCACCGGGACGACGGCGAATGACCGGGCGGAGGCGAAGGCGTTGCGAAAGGTGTTTGGGGAGTGGCAACCTTGGGTCAATGCGCCGAAGGCGAGGATTGGACATCTTTCGATGGCGTGCGGGGCGGTGGAGTCGGTGATTGCAGTGTTGGCGCTGAAGGATGATTTTTTTCCGGCGACGGCGGCGGAGGGGTGGGAAGGGGATGGGGATTGTGCGGTGCGGATGGCACCGGCGCCGGGGGTAAGGGGGATGCGTTCGGTGTTGAAGCCGTCGTTTGGGTTTGGCGGGCAGAACGCCTGTCTACTTTTCCGCCGGGGTTGAGGCTTTGCGGTTGGAATCCCGCAGGGGAAAGGATATTTTTTTTAACTATGCCGACCTACGAGTACGTCTGTGAGAAGTGCGGGGCGCACCTGGACATTTTCCAATTGATGAAGGATGCGGCGTTGAAGACCTGCCCGAAGGACAAGTGTCCCAAAAAGGCGTGGGGCAAGGGCAAGATCCAGCGGCAGTTGGGCACGGGGGCCGGGTTCATCTTCAAGGGGAGCGGGTTTTACATCACGGATTACCGCAGTGCCGGCTACAAGAAGGCGGCCAAGGATGCGGGTGGGGGCGGCGAGAAGAGCGGGGGTGGAGAGAAGAAGTCTTCCGATTCCTCCTCCTCCGGCGGAAAAACCAAAAGCGGAGAGGGCAAGTCGTCCAAATCGTCGTGACCCTGCGGGGTGTGGGATTCGTCTTGGTGTTGTGCGGGTCGGGGTGTGTCGCCGGGGCGGCCACGGGCACGGCCAAGGGAAAATCGGTCAACGTGCGGATCGAGGCGGAGGATCGTCTGCGGGCGACCCAGGTGGCGACGGCCTCGGCCGCGGCGGCGGATCTCTTTGATGAACTGACCCAGACGCAGTTGCCCAAGCCGTTGGAGATCCGCGGGCGGTTGGCGGCGGGCGGCCCGGCGGTGCCGGAGGCCAAGTGGGAGTCGGTGCGGCGGGTGCGGCTGGAGGCGGATCCGGCGGCGGAGGATTTTGCGGCGGCGTGGGTTTCGGCGGTGGTGATGGCGAGGATCGGGGCAGCGGCGGGGAGTCGCGAGGGACAGGGCTCGTACCGATGGCTGGCGGAGGGTTGCACGGGGAAGGCGACGCCGGGAGAAGAGGCGATGTGGGACCGGGTGGCAGCGCGGGTGGCGGATCTGGAGGAGTGCGCGCTCAAAAAAATCCAGGCGTGGCCGTTGGCGGGTTCGTTGGGCGAGGACCGGGTGACGAAGGGGTTGCGGCGGCTGTTGGCGGCGCGGCTGGTTTCGCGGGCGGTGGCGGCGGACAACCGGGTGCGGCTGCAGGAGTGGGTGGCGGTGGGCTGTCCGGGAAATTTCTGGCCGGACGGTCCGGAGGTGGACGGGGCGTGGCGGCGGATTCTGGGTCAGCCCGATTTGCGGACGGGGACATCGCCGCGGACGCCGGAACAGACGGCGCGGAGGTTGCGGGAGCTGGCGATGGAGTTGGCGCGGAGCGGTGTGCGGGGCAACCCGGGGGCGGACGCGATCGGGGTGGAGTTGATGAAGCTGGAGGCCACGGCGGATCCCTTTCTCCGCCCGGCGATCTTCCGCTACCGTCAGGCCATGACGCGGGGGGAGGAGAATGAGGAGGGGAAGAAGGAGCGGGAGGCGGCGTTGCGGGATGCGGACCAGGCGGTGGAGCGTTGGCGGCGGTGGCGGGTGCAAGCGGACAAGCTGTTGGACTGGTATGAGCTGAACGACCCGGACCTCCGGCTGGGTCCGGCGCTGCGCCAATGGGAGGAGAATTTACCCGTGCCGAAGAGGGAAGGGCGACCGACGGGACTCGAACCCGCGACAGCCAGAACCACAATCTGGAGTTCTACCAACTGAACTACGGCCGCCATCGATGAGCTCCGATAAGATACCCGCTCCGTGGGGGGCCGCCAAGCCTGCCGGCACCCAGGTGATTGCGATCACCGGCACGATCGCCGCGGGGAAGAGCACCCTGGGGAACATCCTCGCGGAGAAGGGATGGAAGGTGATCGACGCGGACGAGATCGTGCACCGGCTCTACCGGCAGGGCGCGGAGGGGTACCGGAAACTGGTTGACGCGCTGGGGGGCTCGATTTTATCGTCTGCGAAAGACTTGGACCGCGGGTTGTTGGCCGCGGCGATGATCCGGGATTCTTCCGTAACCGCCACCGTCAACCGCCTCATCCATCCGATCGTTCGCGAGACCTGGATTGCCGAAGTCGGCGAATCTCTTCGCCGCTCTCCCCGCCAGCCCGTCGCCGTGGTCATCCCACTGCTCTTCGAGGCCGGGGTGGAGGAACCCTTCGACCTCCGGGTGATGGTCGGCTGCCGGGCTTCGGTATCCCGGGAGCGGCTGCTCGCGAGGGGTCTGACGCCGGCGGCGGCGGACTTTTGGATCGCCCAGCAATGGACGGCCGAAGCCAAAGCCCAGGCCAGCGACCGGGTCTTGTGGAATGAAGGAAGCCTGGAGCTCCTGCGGGATCAGGCGGAACGGCTGGTGAACCCCGGGCGGGGTTGACCGGTTTTCCGCCCCGCGACGGGCGAGGGCACGAGAGGACACCCATATGAACGGCGAAGGACCAGAACAACAGGGCCAGGGCAACCAGGACTACGGACCGCGGGGCGGGGACTACGGTCCGCGCAACGACTACGGTCGGCAGCGCTTTTTCCGGCGTCGACGCGGGGGTGGGGGCGGAGGACGGGATCGCCGTGGCTACGGTGGTGGGGGTGGCTACCGGGACGATTACGACGGCCGGCGGTCGCCGGACGAGGGCGGCATGGATGGCGGAGGGGACGGCGGGGCGCCGGAGGCGCCGCGGCCGACGGGCCCGCTGATGCGGGTGGACGATCTGCAGAACATGTCCTTCCAGGATCTGGCGGAGAAGGCGGTGGAGATCGGGGTGGAAAATCCCGGGGGTCTCCGCAAGTACGAACTGATTTTTGAAATCCTGCGCCGGCACGCGCTGAACAACGGCCGGGTGGCCGGGGAAGGCATCCTGGAGATTTTACCGGACCATTACGGTTTCCTGCGGTTGCAGGCAAACAACTACCTGGCAACCCGCGAGGACATCTATATCCATCCCGGGCTGATTCGAAAGTACGGCCTGCGTCGGGGCGACCGGGTGAGCGGAGAGATCCGTTCGCCGGTGGACAAGGACCACTACTTCGCGTTGGCCACGGTGGACAGCGTGGGTGGAGAAGACGTGGCCAAGCGCAAGGCACCAATCCATTTCGACAACCTGACGCCGTTGTTCCCGAACCGGAGGGTCATCCTGGAAAACGAGAAGCTCAAGGACATGGCGATGCGGGCGTTTGACCTGATCAGCCCGGTCGGTTTCGGCCAGCGCGGCCTGATCGTGGCGCCGCCGCGGACGGGAAAGACGGTGTTGATGCAGAAGATCGCCAACTCGATCACCGCCAACCACCCGAAGGCGCACCTCATTGTGTTGCTGATTGACGAGCGGCCGGAGGAGGTCACGGACATGGAGCGATCGGTGAAGGGCGAGGTGATCAGTTCCACCTTTGACGAGCCGCCCGACCGGCATGTGCACATCGCCGAGATGGTCATCGAGCGGGCCAAGCGGTTGGCGGAAAGCGGAACCGACGTGGTGATCCTGTTGGACAGCATCACGCGGCTGGCCCGGGCCTACAACACGATGCAGCCGCACAGCGGCAAGATCCTTTCCGGCGGGGTGGACGCCAACGCGCTCCATAAGCCCAAGCGGTTTTTCGGGGCGGCCCGGAACATCGAGGAGGGCGGCAGCCTGACGATCATCGCCACCGCGCTCGTGGACACGGGCAGCAAGATGGATGAGGTGATCTTCGAGGAGTTCAAGGGCACCGGAAATATGGAGATTCATCTGGACCGGGCGCTCGTGGACAAGCGGGTTTACCCGGCGGTGAACATCTCCAAATCCGGCACCCGGAAAGAGGAGCTGCTCTATCACGCGGACGAGATGCCCCGCATCCACATCCTGCGGCGGGCGCTCTCCTCGTTACCGCCAGTGGAGGCGATGGAGCTCCTGCTGGAGCGGCTCAAGAAGACCAAGAACAACGTTGAGTTCCTTCTGGCGATGAACCTGAAGGAGTAGAGAAACCCCGGACATTCCCGACCCGACATGAAGGTGCTCGTCACAGGCGGAGCCGGCTACATCGGCTCCGTGTGCGTGGAGGAGCTGATTGCCGCCGGCCACGAGGTCGTGGTCTGGGACAACCTCAGCGAAGGACACAAGGGTGCGCTCCATCCGAAGGCGGTCTTTCTGCAGGGCGACCTGCTGGACCGGGATCTGCTGATGCGGGCGGTGCAGGAGCACAAACCCGAGGCGGTGATTCATTTTGCCGGCAAGGCGCTGGTGCCGGAGAGCATGCGGGATCCCTCGACCTATTACCGGGTGAACGTGAGCGGTGGGGTGAACCTGCTGGATGCGATGGTGGCGGCAGGTTGCCGGAAGATCATCTTTTCCTCCACCTGCGCGACTTACGGACTGCCGGAGCGGGTGCCGATCGACGAGGGGACACCCCAAAAGCCGATCAATCCCTACGGCCACTCCAAGCTGATGTTTGAACAGATCCTGGCCTGGTATGGGCAGATTCATGGAGTCGTCCCGACCTGTCTGCGCTACTTCAACGCGGCGGGGGCTTCGGCGGAGCGGGGAGAGCATCACCGGGTGGAGACCCACCTGATTCCGAACGTGTTATTTACGGCTTTGGGGCAAAAGCCGCAGGTGGAGATGTATGGCGAGCAGCACGCGACGCCGGACGGCACCTGCATCCGGGACTACATCCATGTCCGGGACCTGGCTTCCGCGCACATCCTCGCCCTGAACCGGGAGCAGCCGGGCTTTTTCAACGTGGGGACGGGCAACGGGTATTCGGTGCGGCAGGTGATTGAGGCGGCGAAAAAAATCACGAAGCGGGAGATTGCGGTGCAGGGGCGACCGGCCCGGGCGGGGGATCCGCCCAAGCTCGTCGCGGCCTCGCAAAAGTTACAGAGGGAGTTAGGGTGGATACCGGTGCATTCCAGCCTCGAGCAAATTCTGGCCAGCGCCTGGGAGTGGCATCAGGCGCATCCGCGGGGCTACGCCGACTAATCCCATGAGCGCGATCCGCAAACCCAAGGCCGTCACGGTGGAGCATTTTTACCGGGAGCACGCCGACCGGATGCAGCTCAAGCTGGTGACGGGCGAGGCAGGGATGGACCGGACGATCCGCGAGGGGGCGGTCAACCGGATGGGCATGGCGCTGACGGGCTTCACAAAATATTTCGCCAACCAGCGGGTGCAGCTAATCGGCAAAAGCGAGACGGCTTACTTGAACTCGTTGGCTCCCGAGGACCGGATCAAGCGGTACCGCGCCGTCCTGGAGCGCAACATTCCGTGCGTAGTCTTCAGCCGAAATTTGAAGCCACCGGCGTTCCTGGTGAAGGAGTCCAAGGAGGCCAAGGTGCCGCTGTTCACTTCCCCGATTGTGACGCCACGGCTGGTGAACCTGATCACGCTTTGTCTCGAGGATGACTTCGCCCCCTCGACGAGCGAGCACGGGAGCATGGTGGACATTCTGGGGGTGGGGGTGTTAATCCGCGGGGAGAGCGGGATTGGCAAAAGCGAATGTGCCCTGGGGTTGGTGGAGCGGGGCTACTCTCTGGTGGCTGATGACATCACCCGCCTGCGGCTGATCGAAGGAAGGGAACTGATGGCCACCTCGGCAGAAGTGACCCGCACTTTCATGGAAGTGCGCGGGATTGGCATCATCAACGTGGCCTCGCTGTTTGGCGGCAAGGCCCTTCGCACGGAGAAGCGACTTGATCTGGTGGTCACCTTGATGGAGTGGGACAAGGTGGGGGAAATCGAGCGGACGGGCTTGGACCAGCAGTTTTATGAAATTTTAGGATTGAAGATCCCGCACGTGAAAATTCCGATCCGGCCGGGCCGCGACCTCGCCGGGCTGGTGCAGGTGGCGGCACTGGATCAGAAGATGAAGACGATGGGACAGTTTTCCGCGATGGAGTTCAATCAGAAGCTGCTGAAGCGCCTCAACCTCAAGGACCGATGACGATGGCCGCGTCCGAGGGAGCCAAGCACGGGCATGAAACGGTGATCCAAAACCGGCTGGGCCTGCATGCCCGGCCGGCGGCGATGTTTGTGCGGGAAGCCAACCGGCACAAATGCGAGATTCATGTGGAGAAGGATGGGGAGACGATCAACGGCAAGAGCATCATGGGGCTGATGATGCTGGCGGCGGGGATGGGCTCCAAAATCCGGATCACCGCCGCGGGTCCCGGGGCGCAGGAGGCGGTGCAGGCCCTGCTCCATTTGGTGGAAAGAAAGTTCGACGAGGAGTAGTCACGGGGGAGAGACTTCTCTTCCGTGAGCGAAGGCGAATCCTCCAACCACGGGAACGAGCTGCGCCTCACGGGGATTCCGGCCTCCCCGGGGGTGGTGAGCGGGCGGCTCGCGGTGTTCAGCAAGGAGGAGGAAGTCCGGATCCATCCCACGCCGATCCGGCCGGAGCAGATCGAGGATGAGATGCGGCGCCTGGAAGCGGCCTTGCTGAAGACGCGGGAGCAGATCCAGAAAATCCGCGACCAGCTGGCCCACTCGCTGGGGGAACAGCAGACCGACATCTTCGAGGCCCACCTGATGGTGGCGGCGGACAGCACGATCGCCGGGGCGGTGCGCCGGCAGCTGGAGCTGCGGAAGGTGTGCGTCGAGAGCGTCTACCAGCACGTGATCCGGGTGTACGCGCAGAGCATGAAGGAGGTGGAGGATCCGTACCTGCGGGAGCGGGCGGCCGACATTCTCGACGTGGGCCGGCGGGTGGTGCACAACCTGCTCGGCCGCAAACTGACGGATCTTTACGCGCTGGATGAGCCCAGCGTGATCCTGGCGCACGACCTGACGCCTTCGGACACGGCGCTGCTCAACCGGCAGTTGGCGCTGGGCTTTGCAACCGAGGCGGGCAGTGTCACGTCCCACACGGCGATCATGGCGAGGTCGCTCAACATTCCCGCGGTGGTGGGTCTGCACGAGGTGTTGGACCGGTGCGACAGCGGGGCGGTGGTGATCCTAGATGGTTATGCCGGCCTGCTAATCGTCAATCCGACCGAGCAGACGAAATACGAGTACGGCCAGATCGAGAAACGCCGGCACGCGGTGGAGGTCAGCCTGGAGGCCCTGCGGGACACCCCGGGGGCAACGCTGGACGGGCGGAAGATCATTCTCTCCGCAAATGTGGAGCTGCCGGAGGATCTGCCGCTGATCGCGGAGAGTGGGGCGGAAGGGATTGGCCTGTACCGGACGGAGTTTCTTTTTCTGAACCGGGTCCATTTTCCCGGGGAGGACGAACAGACGAACATTTACCGGCAGGTGGTGGAGGCTTCGCGGCCGCATCTGGCGATCATCCGGACGCTGGATTTGGGAGGAGACAAGCTGCCGACGCATCTGGGACTGGATCCCGAGCAGAATCCGTTCCTGGGCTGGAGGGCGATCCGGTACTGTCTGGAGAAGCCGGATGTTTTCAAGGTGCAGCTACGGGCGATTTGCCGCGCCAACCCCGGGGGCAAGATCCGGGTGATGTTTCCGATGATAACAACGAGGGAGGAGTTGTCCGCCGCCCTGGCGATGCTGGGGGAGGCGAGGGAGGAGTTGCGGGCGGCGGGGGTGCCGGCGGCCGCGGAGGTGGAGACGGGGGCAATGATCGAGGTGCCCTCCGCGGCGTTGATCGTGGATCGGCTGGCGCCGCTGGTGCAGTTTTTCAGCATCGGCACAAATGATCTGACGCAGTACACCTTGGCGGCGGACCGCACCAACGAGAGGGTGGCCAACCTCTATCAACCGACCCATCCGGCGGTGCTGGGATTGATCCAAAGGGTGGTGGAGGCGGCCCGGCGGCACCACCTCTGGGTCGGGGTGTGTGGGGAAATGGCGGCCGACGTGGTGATGACGCCGGTGCTGGTGGGGTTGGGGGTGGATGAGCTGAGCATGGGTTCGGTATCGGTGCCCCGGGTGAAGAAGGCGGTGCAGAGCCTGAGTTTTGGGGAGTGCCAAAAGCTGACGGAGGAACTGCTGGCCATGGATTCCGGGCAGCAGATCCAGCAGCGGTTGCATCAGATGGCGCAAGGGGCGTACCCGGAATTGGTAGGATAAACGTTGTTCGAGCAGTCAGGGACTTTTCGTTTATGTGAACGTGAACGTGAACGTTTACGGGGGATAAGAGGAGAGGGACTCCAGTCTGACGGGGCGGCTTGGGGTTGGGACCGAACGCCCGGGGGAGGCACCCGCGCCTGGATAATGAGGGAAGAAATTATGTCGCCCTTACAGGGCTAGCACGTTTCTATCAAAGGTCCCAGCCCATGCACGCATGAGCTGGGCTGAGTTATCTCGCCTCGTTGGGGCGGGTGTGGAAGCTCGGGTTCGAACCGGAGGCCGTGGCGAGGCGTCCGGATCGTTGGGGAGCACGGTTGGGGTAAGGCGTGAGTCTGACCTACCCAGGGGGGGCGGAATCGGGTAAAACCTGCATTCCATGAGTGACGAAACATCCGCCCTGCTGGCCGTGCGCCGCGAAAAGCTGCAGAAGCTGAAGGAGTTGGGGGTGGATCCCTTTGGCGGTCCTTTCCCCGGCACGGAGAGCACGGAGGAGATCAAGGGGAAGTGGGAAGAGGGGAGGAAGGTTCGGTTGGCGGGGCGAATCGTTTCCCATCGCGACATGGGCAAGAGCCAGTTTCTTCATCTGCAGGACCGGGGGGGGCGTTTACAAATTTACATCCAGAAACCTTCGTTACCGGAAAAAGAGCGATCCGTTTTCGAGCTCCTGGACTTGGGTGACATCCTGGGCGTGGAGGGAACGCTCTTCCTCACCAAGACGGGGGAGAAGTCGGTGCGGGTGGAGAGTTTTGTGCTGCTGACGAAGGCTCTCGCGCCTCTCCCGGACAAGTGGCACGGCTTGGTGGATACGGAGACACGCCACCGGCAGCGGCACTTGGATTTGATTTCCAACGAGGCCTCGCGCAAGGCGCTGGATCTGCGGGTGCGGTTGGTCCGGTACCTGCGGGAGTTTCTGACGGCACGCGGGTTCACGGAGGTGGAGACGCCGATGATGCAGACAGTGGCGGGCGGGGCGGCGGCTGAGCCTTTCAAGACCAAGCACCATGCGATGGGCATGGATTTGTACCTGCGCATCGCTCCGGAGTTGTATCTCAAGCGGCTGCTGGTGGGTGGCCTGGAGAAGGTGTTTGAGATCAACCGCAACTTCCGCAACGAGGGCATTTCCCGGAAGCACAACCCGGAATTTACGATGTTGGAGGCGTATTGGGCTTACTCGGACTTTGCGGGGATGGCCGCGTTGGTCGAGGAGATGATTGCGGGTGCGGCCCGGGAGCTGACCGGAGGACTGAAGATCGCCCAGGCGGACGGCACGACGATCGATCTGACGCCTCCCTGGCCGAGAAAAAAGT
>Ga0194134_10006425_pt1 | contig 10546 bp, 9 predicted proteins | sample TA2KigOff0mmetaG_FD_148602 | JGI IMG/M metagenome (GOLD analysis project Ga0194134, IMG submission 148602) | Freshwater microbial communities from Lake Tanganyika, Tanzania - TA2015056 Kigoma Offshore 0m | ecosystem: Environmental > Aquatic > Freshwater > Lake | place: Tanzania: Lake Tanganyika... | reverse complement strand
GGCTCGCCGACTGCTCGGCTTCCAGCCGACCATAAAAATTCGGGAGGGCATTGGCGTTACGGTGAAACAGTATGTTGGGAGTTAGCCGTACGCTGTGGACAGAGAGCTCGAAGTAACTGCCCACCGCCCACTGCCGACCGCTCACTGAAAACAGGGTTTTTAAATGAAATTTGATTTATCGATTGTTGGACTCGGCTACGTCGGCTTGCCCTTGGGGCTACAGTTCGCCAAGTCGGGTTGTCGGGTGTTGGGGCTGGATGTGGATCAGGCCAAGATTCGGGAGATTGAGGCTGGGCGTAGCTACATCCGGCATATTCCGGCTGAGGATGTGGCCGCGCAAGTAAAGGCAGGTCGATTCACGGCATCGTCAGATTTTTCGTTAGTGAAGGATTCGGAGGCGGTGGTGATCTGTGTGCCCACGCCGTTGAACAAGAATCGGGAACCGGATATTTCGTATATTTTGAAGACCGGAGAAGCGATTGCGCCATACCTGAGGACGGAGGGCGGAGGGCGGAGGGCGGAGGGCGGAGGAAGAAAAAAATTAGTAGTTCTTGAATCGACAACCTATCCGGGGACGACGGATGAGGACCTAAGGAAAGTTTTGGAGAAGGGGAGCGGACTGAAGGCAGGGGTGGATTTTCATCTGGCGTTTTCGCCGGAACGGGAAGACCCGGGGAATCCGCAGAGTAAGGTGGCGGAGATCCCCAAGGTTGTGGGTGGACTAACCCCTGCTTGCTTGGAGCGGGCCAAGGAACTCTATGGCAAAGCTATCAAGAAGCTGGTGCCGGTCAGTTCCACCCGCGCGGCTGAGGCCACCAAGCTGATGGAGAATATTTTTCGCTCGGTAAATATCGCCTTGGTGAATGAGCTGAAGATCATCTATGGCTCGATGGGCATTGATATCTGGGAGGTGATTGAGGCGGCCAAGACCAAGCCATTCGGCTTTATGCCCTTTTATCCGGGACCGGGTCTTGGGGGGCACTGTATCCCGATCGACCCTTTTTATCTAACCTGGAAGGCACGCGAGTACGGCCATCCGACCCGTTTCATCGAGCTGGCCGGAGAGATCAACACTGCGATGCCGGACCATGTGGTGTCCAAAGTGGGGGAGGCGCTGAACAGTGTGGGCAAACCGATCAAAGGCTCAAAAATTCTGGTGTTGGGATTGGCCTACAAGGCCGATGTGGATGACGACCGGGAAAGCCCCAGCTATGTCCTGATCGAAAAGCTGGAAGCCAAGGGGGCCAAGGTGGATTACCACGATCCCTATGTGCCGGTGATCCGTCCCAGTCGCGAGCATTCCCATTTGGCCGGCCGAAAGTCCGTATCGATGGACTCTTCTTGTGATCTGGTCCTGATTTCGACGGCACATTCGCCCTTTAAAACGCACAACTTTTCAAAACACCCGGCCCCCCTCATAGACACCCGAAATTGTGTCTCGGAACAAAATCAGCCTCGGTTCTATTTCCGGGCGTAAATATTGAGGCAACCAACCCATCGGAAGGATAAAAGCATGAAAACCGTTATTTTTTGCGGCGGTAAAGGCACTCGATTGCGGGAAGAAACGGAATTCCGGCCCAAACCCATGGTTCCGATCGGAGGCGAGCCGATTCTGTGGCATATCATGAAGACCTACGCGGCACATGGATTCAAGGACTTCATCCTTTGCCTGGGGTACAAGGGCGAAATGATCAAAGACTATTTTTTGAATTATCACAGGAACTCCGGAGACATCACCTTGCAACTCGGAGGAGCACCTTTGCCCGTTTATCACGACCGCCACGACGAAGAAGACTGGTCCGTCACTCTGGCTGAGACCGGGGAGGAAACCAATACCAGCACCCGGCTGCGCCGTATCGAACGTCACCTCGGCTCGGACCGGGAGTTTCTTTTGACCTATGGAGACGGGGTGGGAAATGTTCCCATTCCCGAAGTTATCGAGGCCCATCGGCGGTCCGGCAAACTGATCACCGTGACAGCGGTTCATCCACCAGGAAGGTTTGGGGACCTTGATTTAAAGCCAGATGGCTCCGTGGCTGGATTCGATGAAAAGCCCCAGACGGAAGGCGGTTGGATCAACGGAGGTTTTTTTGTTGTTTCCCGCGAGATCTTCAAGCACCTCGGAAAATACTCGGATGTAATGTTTGAGCGAGGCCCCTTGCAGGACTTGGCCAAGGCAGGGAACCTACATGCTTACCGCCACAAGGGCTTTTGGCAACCCATGGACACAATGGTGGAGTTTCAGTATCTCAATAAAGTTTGGGCAGAAGGCAGGGCTCCCTGGAAGATTTGGTAGCTCGCCAAACCCGAAAGAAACCGTATTCCCGGAATCCGGGAAGTTAAAGAGGCCAAAAATAATCAATGGCAGGTTTAATAAGGGTTGAAGACCTAGAATTGGAAATAAGAGATGGTGAAATGAGCCAACGAGGGGCAACCAGTAACCAGCAACCTTTCGGCGGTTTTTACCGCGGCAAGCGCGTCTGGGTCACCGGCCATACGGGATTCAAGGGCAGCTGGCTGTGCGCCTGGCTGGTGGAAATGGGTGCGGAGGTTACGGGGTATGCTCTGCAACCCCCGTCCAAGCCCGCCCACTTTGATGAACTAGGCCTAAAAAAGCGGCTCAAGGATGTGCGGGCAGACATACGTGATTGCGCCCGAGTTAAAAAGGAAGTGGCCAAGGCACGGCCGGAAATCGTCTTTCATCTGGCGGCCCAACCGATCGTTCGGTCTTCTTATGACGACCCGGTCACTACCTTCCAAACCAACGTGATGGGCACGGTTCATGTGCTGCAGGCCCTGCGGCAGCAAAAGGGAGTTCGGGCAGCCGTGATCATCACCAGCGACAAATGTTATGAGAACGTTGAGCAGGAGGCCGGTTACCATGAAAAGGACCGGCTCGGCGGCAAGGATCCTTACAGTGCCAGCAAAGCAGGTGCGGAGGCGGCCTTTTCCTCGTTCGTCCGGAGTTATTTCGCGGCCGATGGTCCGGCGATCGTCTCCGCCCGGGCGGGCAATGTCATCGGTGGGGGCGATTGGGCAAAGGACCGGATTGTTCCGGATTGTATCCGGGCTTGGTGCCGAGGACAGGCCCCTCTCGTTCGCAACCCTCAGTCCACGCGGCCGTGGCAACATGTGCTGGAGCCGATTTCAGGTTATTTGGCGCTGGGCGCGTCGCTGGCGAAAGACGGCGGCTTCCAGTCCAAGTTGCGGGGAGAATCTTTTAATTTCGGCCCCCGCGCGGAGGTAAATGAAACCGTCGGAGCCTTGATCGGTGAATTGCGAAAGCATTGGCCGGGGGCGAAGCAGGCGAGAGTCGAAAAAGTCAGAAACAGACCAGAAGCAGGGCTTCTGAAACTTGACTGTGGCAAGGTATGGAAACGGTTGGGTTGGACGGCTGCCCTGAATTTTGCCGAGACCGCCGCTTTCACCGCGGGTTGGTATTTCCGTTTTCTTCGAGGAAAGGAAGCCGCGTGGCAACTGACCAGTGGCCAAATCGAGGAGTACGTGCGAAAGGCAAGGCTGACCAACCTCGCCTGGGCAAATTGACCATGCTGGAGGGGGTGTTTTGGGAGCCGAGAAAAGTGATCCGAGATGGCCAAGGCGCGGTCCTTCATCATCTGCGCTCTGACGACCCACTCTTTGCTGGATTCGGGGAGATTTACTGCTCGGCGATTCCCCCAGGCATGGTGCGGGCCTGGAAACTGCACAAAAAGGTTTGCCAAAGAATGATTGTCCCCGTCGGGAAAGTCAGATTCGTGCTTTTTGACCCGCGGAAAGGTTCGTCCACCTTGGGCCAAACCCGGGAAATCGTGTTGAGCCGGGAAAAACACGGACTGTTTGGAATTCCGCCGGGGGTTTGGTACGGATTCGAGGGTCTTGGCCCGGGGGAATCCCTGATTGTGAATTGCGCGAATCAGCCCCACGACCCCCAAGAGGTGGACAGGTTGCCGCTTTTGAATGATGTTTTGCCCGTGAAGTGGCCTAGCTAATGGCGGCCCGTTGCTGGTTGTTGGCTTTTTGTTTTGATGTTCAACCGGCTATCAAGAGGCAACCGCAAGCAACAAAAGACGGCTGACAAAACGATGCGGATTCTTGTGACCGGAAGTAACGGCATGCTCGGCCAGGAATTTTTGGAGGTCGGCACCAAGGCCGGACCCAGGATAATTGGCTGGACAAGGGCAGATCTCGACCTGGAGCGGCCGGAACCGGGCCTGGCCAAACTGAAAAGTCTTAAACCAGATGCGGTGATCCACTGTGCGGCGGAGACGAACGTGGATCGATGCGAACGAGAGGCCGGGTATGCGATGCGGGTCAACGGCGAAACTGCCGGCAAGCTGGCCGCGGCAACTGGGCAGATTGGAGGCCAATTTGTCCTGATCAGCACCAGCGGAATTTTCGACGGGAAGAAGCCGGAACCCTATACGGAGCTCGACGAGCCCGCACCCGCGACGGCCTATGCAAGAGCCAAGGTGGCTGGAGAAAAACTGGTGGCTGCAGCCTGTCCTCACGTGCTGATCCTAAGGGCGGGATGGCTGTTTGGTGGGCCGCTGGATGGGAAAAGAAATTTCGTGGGAGCCAGACTGCGGGAGGCGGAAGGCAAAAATGAGATTGTTTCCGCCATGGACAAGCGGGGTTCTCCCACTTGGACCCAAGATTTTGTGGAGGGAGCTTTGAGCCTCGTGGCATCAAAAAAATCCGGGGTTTTTCATCTCGTGAACTCAGGCGTGGCCACCCGGCAGGAATATGTTGCCCAGATCCTTGCCCAGGCCGGAAGTTCCACGGGGGTGCGGGGCGTTGGTTCAGATGCTTTCCTTCGGGCAGCCCCGGTGCCGGACAGTGAAGCCTTGGTCAGCTGCCGGTTGCCGGGTCTCCGCAAATGGCAGGAGGCCTTGACGGCCTACCTCGCGGGATCCGGCTGTTATCGGTCGGCCTCTCCTGAGGCAGCCGTGAGAGCGGTCTGATTGACTCCCCAGGCTGAAAATCCCTCGTTTTGCTCATGCTGAAAAAAATGTTACAACGATTAAAATCACGGCCCGTTGGGCTTGCCTGCCTTCTGATCGCTCTGGCAATTCCGTCTCCGACAATCGGATGGTTTGATGGTCTTCCATGGTCCACTCCGCAGGAGATGATCCTCTTTGCGCTCGTTCTGCCTCCGGTTGTGGCTGCGGCTTGGGCCATATTTTCCAGAGCCTTTCTTTTTCAGGTCTGCGGGGTGCTGACGTTGTCAAAAATTGTGCTTTGGGCCTTTTTCCCCCCGGCGGGGCTCAAACTTCGCATCTATGAAGCCCAGGAATTTCTTGCCACGGGAGCCTGGGAAAAAACCTGGGACACATTATGGCACGGACAGCAATCAGCTTTGATCCGGCGAGATTTAAGGGATACCCGAGAATTTCCCATCGAATGGGTAAACCGGCTGAACCAGCTCGGCTCCGTGGCCAAGGTAAAAGAGAAAATCGGAGCGCTTTCCGGGCCGATCCGCCCCCCCGACGGACTCACTGTCCCCGGTGCCGCCCCGCTGGCCCGATATGCCGGAAACGAAAAGTTTATCGGAGAAGCCCTGCGGCAAACTCTGCGTCCCGTGGTAGAGCTTGAGGGCTGGATTTATCTGAAAAAAACAGAGCGGCTGGCGGTCGCCTTGGACAAATTCACCGATCCCGGCAGCCTGCTCCTTAAGGATGCATCAGGCCGGATGGCCGAACAGTCGTGGAGCCCGGGGAAACATGAACTTATATTTTTCGCCGCGGATAGCGGATGGCACTTTTTGGGCGGGGCTGTCGTCATGCCGCCGCTGGAGGAGCTGGATACCAACTTGCGGATCCGGGTTCAGAAACCGGACGGTCGACAAGAAAACGCCATGGTGGGTCAGAAAATGTGGGCCTCGATCCCAGGCGGGTCGCCGGCTTTGGTCCTCTTCTCCGCCCAGGCCGTCTCCAGGCTCGTCGACGGCCTGGTGTTTCTGGGAGTCGGCTGGTTGTGTTTTGGCGGAATAAAACAAATCTCAAACTCATGCGGGGGAGTAAAATGTTTCCTTCTGGCTGCTCTTGGCGGCCTGGCTGGATGGGGCGGGCTGGCCATGGGCCTCACGTTTCCCCAATCCATTTCCATCGCCGCCCTCTTTTGCTGCCTGGGTGGCCTGATTTTGTTCCGCCGTCCATTTGGCGCTTTCCCGCTTCGGCCATTTCATCTGTTTTTCTTTCTTTCCATGGCTGCTGGCCCCCTCTTCCTCAGGCAATGGTGGGCCGAATTGCCTCGCATGAGCTTTTTCAGCGTGGGGGATGACTGGCTTACATTTCAGAACCAGGCCCGGCATATTTTCGTCCAGCAGGACTGGCTGAATCTGAAATCCGACCCGGTGTATGCGAACCAGCCTGGATCCCGTTATTGGATCGGTCTAGGGCATCTGTTTTTTGGCCAATCCGCATTCAGCACCCGGATGATCGACTTTTGGAGCGTCCTGGGCGCAGCCGGTTGGCTCAGTGCCACGGCCTTGCGAGTGGGTAGCAAGCCGGGTGCGGCATGGCTTGCCGGTGGTTTGGCTGCGGCGGTGTTTTTTTGGCCACCCGCCGGGGACCTGATTGGTCGGGGGCTGCAGGAGCCGTTGGCCGCAGCTGCTTTGGCCGCCGTGCTTTACCGAGCCGCCTCCTCCACCAACATGGTGTTGCCGGATTGGGGGCTGGCTTTTTGGATCTGCTGGGCTTTCTGGCTACGCATGGATCACCTTCCGGTCCTTTTGGCATGCTGTCTCTTTTTTCTGGCCCCAGCGTATGGCCGATGGGGAGACCTTGCGGGGCCTTGGCTTCTCAGTGGTAGGCAGAATCTTTGGAAGATGGCTTGGCTGACTTTCTGGGCGGGTTTTGCCGTCGCGGTGGTGGCTGGGCGAAACCTCCTCGCCGGAAGCGGGCTCACCCTCACTTCCGGCCGGCATATGGCCAGCAAACTTGCCGGAGGCCTTGGACAAACCTTGGAAATGCCGGCCTTGATCCTGCGTGCGGATCTCTTTGGAACCGGGACGATCTCGCCAATGGGATGGTTTCTGATCGGGGGGGCTGCCTTGGCTGGGTTGGGGGTGGCCTTTCGTTCGGGGTGGGTGACGCGCATCCCGGCGCAGCCATGCCTGCTTTTCCTGGCCGCCTTGGCCCCCTACTTCTTGATGAGGGAGTTCGCCTACGCCCCGCGTTTCAGTTTTCATTTCGTGCCAATCGCCGGTCTTTTATGGGCGGCCCTTTTATCCGTGAAAACGCCGGGAACCGCCTTGGGTTTGCAACCCGCCCGAAGCCCGGTGCGATGAGCTCAGGGGTCAAGCCTCGGGTCAGCATCTGCTTTCCCTGTTTCAACGAGGCCAAGAACATTGAAAAAACCATTCGGGAATGGCATCAGGCCTTCAAAAAGCGGGGGGAGAAGTTTGAGATCCTGGTCATCGACAACCGCTCTGACGACAACAGCTGCCGGCTTGTGGAATCGCTTGCCGCCAAACACAGGGAGGTCCGGCTGCGGCGAAACCCTGAAAATATCGGTTACAGCGGATCCTGCCGGGTGGCCTGTCTTTCCGCCAAGGGAGGGCTGGTGGTGTTTGTCGACGCGGACGGCCAGTACCACCCCGGGGACGGACTGCTGGCCCTGAAAGCCCTTCGCAAGGGTGCGGATCTGGTGCTTGGGGCCAGGATCCACCGGGCGGATCCGCCCTTCCGGAAAATAAGCGCCCGGGTATTCCAGGTTCTTTTCAACGCGTGGACCGGGCTCGGGCTCAAGGATCCCAACGTCGGGTTGAGGGCGTGGAAAAAAAACAGCCATCTGGCGCGCCTTCTCCGCCCGCACCTGCCGTTTGCCAACCCGCAGATCATCTGCGCGGCTTTGGACGCCGGCATCGGGATCGACCAGATTCCCGTGCGTCACGCCATCCGTTTGGGCGGGGTCAGCTACTACCGGCTTGCCCGCCTTCCTTGTATCCTGCTGCGGTTTCTCTCCTTCATGTTTGCCTGGAAAACAAAAAGGCTGGCTCGGTGATCAGCTTGGCCACCCGGCGTTTCTCGTGCCCGGACGTTGCCGGCTATTTGGCGGTCTGTTGGGAGCGTGCGCGGGCCAATGTCCTCGCCTGGTGGGACTCCTTTCGTCTTCGGGAGGCGCCCGGGGAAAAAGTCTTTATCGATTGTGGCTCCAACCTGGGACAAGGAGCCCTGTTTTTTTCCCGGTTCTTCAGCCCCCGGGACTGGAGATATATCCTGATCGAACCCAACCCGGCCTGCCACGGGACACTCCGGAGAGTTGCCCGCCAAAAACTGTCGCACCGGGGCCGTCCCGCCCGGATCATTCCGAGGGCTGCGTGGATTTCCTCGGGAGAACGCCCTCTTTACGGGGCTGGGAAAGGGGCGGCGGACGTCGGTGCCTCGCTCAACCCACGGCATAACAGCGGCGTGCAACCCGAGCGGAAGAGGGTGGGGCACATGGTCCGGACTTTCGATCTCGGACGGTTCCTGCGGGACACCTGTTCCCATCATCCATCGCGACCCAAGCCCTGCGTGGTCCTGAAGATGGACATTGAAGGCGCGGAAATCCCGGTACTGTCCCATCTGATCCGGCGTGGCGCCATCCGCTGTCTGCAGGCCCTGTATGTGGAGTGGCACTCCCCTTACCTGCGAACAGCCCAGCGGGAAAAAGTCAGGCAAAAAGAGTGTTCGTTGATGAAAAAGCTGGCCGGCTCCACTTCGGCCCGTCCATGGCATTGATCCCCTCGCCATGGGATGCCCCTGCAGCAGAAGCTGGGCTGCCGGCAGTGCCTTCTTCGGCGGGCCCGGGATTCTCCATGGATGCCGATGTGGTGATTGTTGGGGCTGGTTTCTCTGGCTTGGCTGCCGCCTACGAGCTTTGCCGGCGGGGTCTCCGCCCCCTCGTTCTGGAGGCGGGGGATTCCCCGGGTGGCCTGGCTGGGACGTTCACGTTCTCGGATGGCGTGGAGCTTGAGAAGTTTTACCACCATTGGTTCAGCAGTGATGTCCATATCCAGGATCTCATCCGCGAGCTTGGCGCGGAAGGGCAGGTGCTCACCCTGCCCTCCAGGACAGGGATGTATCTCAACCGCAGGCACTGGAAATTTGCCTCCCCCCGGGATCTCCTTGCCATGACCGCCCTTCCGGTTTGGGATCGGCTCCGGCTGGGCTTCTCGGTGCTGGAGGCAAGAAGGCAAAAGGATTGGCGACGGCTGGAAGAAATGAATGTTCGTGAATGGTTGGAGCCCAGGTGCGGATCCAGGGCTTTCCGCACCATCTGGGAGCCCCTGTTGCGGGCCAAATTCGGTTCCCTGGCGGATGAGGTCAACGCGGCCTGGATGTGGAAAAAACTGGCTCTTCGCGGGGCCACCCGGAACAAGAGTGGGCATGAGGAGCTTCTGTACTTCTCCGGCGGATTCGGTGCCTTGGCCCGGCGGTTGGCCGCGGAAGTGGAAAAGTTGGGGGGCCGGATTCTTCTCCGGACCGGCGTGCTGGGCGCGGAAGGAGGGAGGGACCGGCTCACCGGGCTGCAAACCCGGGGGGGCGTTTTCCGGGGTCGGCACTACCTCTTTACCCCGGCCCTTCCGGTGATCGCGGAAATTCTCGAGGGCGTGGCCGATGCCGGCTATCTGCACTCACTCCGCCGGGTCCGCTACCTTGGGAATATTTGTCTGGTTTTGCGGCTCCGGCGCAGCCTTTCCGGGACTTACTGGCTCAACGTGAATGATCCGGGATTCCCCTTTGTCGGCGTGATTGAGCACACCAACCTGCACGGGCCGTCCTCGTACGGGGATTCCCACATGGTGTATCTCTCCCGGTACCTGCCGCCCGAGGATCCGGCTTGGGATCTTTCCGACCAGGAGCGTCTGGCCGAGGCCGTCCCCCACCTGCAACGAATGTTTCCGGAATTTGATCCCGCGTGGATCCTCGATCATTGCACCTGGTCCACGCCCCATGCCCAACCCGTCACGGAACGCGGCTATTCCCGGTATCTGCCCGGCTCCCAAATGCCGCTCGAAAACGCCTCCCTTTGCACCATGGCCCAGGTGTATCCCGAGGATCGGGGCACGAATTACGCCGTCCGGGAGGGGCGGAAAGTTGCGGCAAAAATCGCAGAACGGTGCGCGGCGTGATGCCAGGCAGAGAATTTTCCAGAAGTAGCCCATGAAAAAGGAAAGGAATAAAAACCCGGCTTTTATCGCGTTGCTTGTCGGACTTTGGGGATTTCTGGCCCCGCGCCGGAGGTTACAACTCGTGATCCTTGCGGGAGGCATGGTGGCAGCCGGTTTTTTTGAAATGCTCAGTCTGGGGGCTTTTGCCCCGCTGCTGGCCGCCTTGGCTACACCGGAAAGGATTCTTGAAAACCCCGTCTTTTTAAGGCTTCGGGGCTTGGCGGCAGCGTTGGGCTGGCACATGGGCGGGGAGGCCGGCTCCGATTTGGCGGTTTTGGCCGGGATATTTGCCGTTTTTGCCGCCTTGGCCGGGGGAATGCGGATTCTGGTGGTCTGGGCCAATGCCCGGTTCACGGCCGCGCTGGGAACCGACATCAGCTGTGGGGCCTA
>Ga0194134_10006421_pt1 | contig 10550 bp, 7 predicted proteins | sample TA2KigOff0mmetaG_FD_148602 | JGI IMG/M metagenome (GOLD analysis project Ga0194134, IMG submission 148602) | Freshwater microbial communities from Lake Tanganyika, Tanzania - TA2015056 Kigoma Offshore 0m | ecosystem: Environmental > Aquatic > Freshwater > Lake | place: Tanzania: Lake Tanganyika... | reverse complement strand
CAAGGACGCCCACCTTCGCAGCAAGCCTCTACACCCGCCAGCATCTCCGGCTTCATGGCGCCTGAAAGAGACCGGGTCTGACCGCAGGCATCGCACGAGATATGTATGCCGGCCAGACCTGCCGAACTGCGGCCAGCCTTGAACAGGAGGCGCGAAGAATGGTCATCCGGGCATTTGCAGCGGATCCAACGGCGAAAAGGGAAGTCTTCGATGTGACCATGCTCGCAAGCAGCTACGATACGCACGGGAATCATCCGACGTCGGCGGCCCGTCTTGCAAGGATCACAATAGGGTTGATCCTGGAAGAGGGTGGCTTTGTGCATCCGGAAGCATTGCGGGCAGTAGTGCCATTGTGGAAAGCGCGCAAAGGGTATTCTGCGCTTAACTTGGTCTGGCCCGTCGCACTCCGGAGGCCTCACAAAAAAGCTCTTACCGAGGCGCCGCTGGAGACGCGCTTCCTCCAGGCGTAAATGCTGCGGGATGTCTGCTTCTCGCCTGAACCACTCGTCGAGGCCAGCGCACATTAACGCTTCGTCGCCACGGAAGTCGCTGATGGCGCCTACGCCAAACGGGCTGATCAGTTGCGAGCGACGAAGCGGACGCTGCGGGCCTGCGGACGGTTGTTTCGCCGCAGTCTTCTGCCGCTGAAACGGCTTTGCTGGCCTAGCCATCGGCTACCGATCCTTCCTGCAACGGTACGCGGATTATGCGCGCCTCACTCTCAGCATCTACGTTCCTCATCGATGACGGGGTGGACTTGGGGATTGGGTCGTCTCGGTCTCCCCATATGCGGCCGGCGGGCACCATGAGAGGGCGGCTGTCAGCCGGGACCGGCGAGAAGTCTCCGTATCTGGTAGGCTGCAGGCGATGCCAATCGTCGAAGAACTTGTTCAGCACCGCCTCGGCGCGTCCGCGTTCGTGGCTCGCCACTTGCTCGACGCGGCGCAGCACGACCCTACGGACTCGATCCTGCAGCCCTGGGGGAAGCTTTCCATCGGGTCGATCCCGTAGACTAGGTTCCTTGCATCTGATCAACGCAACAGCGAGCGCATGAATAGCTCTTTCGAGGACTGGTAGCGAGAAGGGGGTAACGCTGGTTGGCTCGACATGGCGATAGATCGTCTCGTGGTATTGCCGGAACGTCTCGAAGTGGGAGCGGTCCCGCGGCTTGAAGGGATTGTAGTTTGTGACTACCAACCCCGGCTTCTCGATGTCTCGGCCTACGCGGCTCGACGCCTGGATGTACTCGGAAGCACCCTTCGGCTGCCCAATAATCATCATCAGACTTAGCCTTGGTACGTCGAGGCCGACCTGGATCATGTTCGTCGCAAAGCACACGTCTACGGTGTTCACGTCCGGTAGCGCGGTGAAGAGCCTTTCTAGCACTTCTGGAATTTCTGAGCTTGGAACCCGACTTGTGAGCTCGACGTGGTGGTTGATGAAGCGCCGCCGGTCGATCGCTTCGCCGCGCGTGCCGCTCACACCCGATCGCTGCCAGATCCAATTAAGGTACTCACGAATGTCTGCCTGGATCAGGGTGGATGCGCGTCCAAGCTCGCGGAGGCTGTTGAAGTATGTGACCAACGACCAATACGGATCGAGTGCCTTGCTGCTCGCTTCCCCGCGCAGACTAGACGTTGCCTGAAGGAGTGCAGCGGTAGTCCGGATCTGCGCTACGATGTGCGATGAGAGTCCGCCGGCGAGAACGCCAACATAGGTCCGCCCCGGAATACTCGGCCGCTCCTCAGCGAAAAAAGAATCGCCTGCCCGCAGTGCCTGTGCAGGGAATAGCTTGGCGTGACGTGCGTAAAGCGCCTTGACCTGTTCATCCGCACGCGCGATCGTTGCCGTCGACGCGATAATCTTGGGACCGACCCTTACGCCTCTCTCCTCCTTGGTGCCCAGCTCATCGATTAGCGTTTCGTAGTGGCCGACCATGGAACCGAGAGGCCCCGAAATGAGATGCAACTCGTCCTGGATGATTAAGTCGGGTGGGTCGACATCGCCAACATCAATGCCAAATAGCCTCCGAGCTTCCGGCGTCCACGCCAGCATGGCGAACTTATCAACCGTGCCGATGAGCATGGTCGGCGGGCGCCGATAGATCCGTTCATCGACGACTTCCAGTGGCAAGCCCGAAGTGTGGAATGGGCAGTTTGGATCTTCGCAGATCAAAGCGACGGTAGGTCGTGGATCACGGAGCTTTTGGTAGCCAATGATTCGCGTTGCCGTTCCGACTTGCCTGGGCCCCATCTCGACGCCGCACCAGGGACAGGAGAGGACGATGAAGGGGTTCTGTGATTCGCCTTGGTTAAGTTGCTCAAGCTTCGTGACGGCGTCGTCGTCCTTGTTGGGCGTCATGCTGGAGCCAAGCCAAAGGCCGATGGTGATAGGCTCTTCGCCAAGGTCGTGACTGTTTTCGCGCCTCAGCAGCTCGAGCGCGCAGATAAGTGATGACGCGCGCTGGAACTGCTGTGCCGTCAAGAGCCTAAGCGTGTAGCGCATCAGGACAGCGGTCCCGGCGTTCGTGGGAGAACACAGGCGCCGATAGAGCATGAGCCAGCCAGCGAGACCGAGATACGCCTCCGTCTTACCGCCACCGGTCGGAAACCAGATCACGTCGACGAGTTGTCGCTCGACTAGACCTGCTGGGCTCACGTCTGCGAGCCCCTGAAGTGTCATTAGGATGAACGCGAGCTGGAAGGGGCGCCACGCTACGCCGTCTGGATACTCCGGATGCGTGAAGGGTCGTTCGGGAGTGGGGCCTTGAGGTCCTTGTGTCCACCCCCGGCGTTTCTCCTTGTCGGCAGAGAGACCATAGTGGCTCCGTTGCTGAACCATGGCAAGGTTCATCCAGCGGAAAGCCTTCATGGCGCTGCTATCCTTGTGCAGCATTTGAATGCCGCGTCGGATCCGCTCAAGACTCTCTTCGCATCGCGCGAGGTGAGTGTGTGCAGTTGCCTTTAACTCGGGCGAGAGATCGACGATTGATGGTTCCGCCCGTTGCTGCAGGATCCAATTCTCATAGGCTGACGCTAGCTTTTCGCAGGAAGCGAGGATTTCATTGTCTGTACTCCTGGACAGCCCAAGCATAGAAAGGTTGACCCCGTCGAGTTGATCCCGGGGCAGGATCGGATGCTGCGTGAAGACCGGCATGTTCTCCGTACGCAGCTCGGTCACCTGTGCCCCATCGACCCGCCAGTCCGCAGAGCAACCATGTCCGACGGCGTAGGTCGGGAGGTGACGGTAAAGCAGCTTCAGCGAACGTTCTTCCTCGTCGAGGTCGGCATCAGGACGAGAAGGATAAGGGCGGATGCTGCTGCCGGCATGCGGCCGAACGACAAGGCCGCATTGGAAAAAGCAGTCAGTGTCGTCACCTCGTGCTTCCTGTCGCTTATTGATGAGGGTCAGCGTGATCAGACGCTGAGGGCCTTGCCAGGGCCTGTCAATCACTGCCAGAACAGGGCCCGCTCCGTCGGCGAGCGCCACTTCGCGCTGCGTTGTCGGCGTCTCTCCTGCCGGATCAACCGTAACCACCGCCGCATTAGGGCTTCTGAACCACAGCTGTTCGTCCGGACCGCGCGCACCTGCCCAGCCCGGCAGGTGCCGAGGGTCATACGTGGCCCATCGTACTTCAACACTCAGGCCGCCGCTGGTATCGGCAAGGAAGCTGATGCCCATGGTACTTGGAACGAAGGAATTCAGGTTGGGCGTGTCGTCATCCGTCTCGGTTTCGCTTTCGTCAGTCTTGGCGCCGTTGGCATCGTCAACGGCGTCGCCTTCCGCCGCGATATCGTCCGGCTTATCGGCCAGCTCGTCGAGCAGCCCGGAGTATGTCATCCCATTCGGGAAGAGGATGCCCGCCCCGTAGCGCATCTTCGGGCGATCCTGCGGCCTCAGGATCTCTTCGCCGTTCAGTGGCGATCCGGGGCCATGCCACTGTACGGCTGGCGGTCCTGGGTCCGGGCCAACAAGCTCGCGACGCAGCGCGTCGATGATGTAGCCGTGGACCTTCGTTGTTTCGCTCATTGGGATGATCTCACGACAGAGCCGCAGCAAGGTTCTCGCGCTCCCGGCGCTCAACTTCGTCCTGGGTAGTCTCAGGCAACAGCATGACAAGGCGCGTGCGTGCTCTTGTCATGCCGACATAGAGAAGCGAATCAGTAAACTGGTCGGGCTTCAGCTCTAGATCGACAAGAACCACGGCGGGGCTTTCCAGGCCCTTAAACGCCTGGATTGTGGAGTATACGACGCCTGCGCCTGCAGTTCGAGCCTCGCGCTCGACGATCCGGAAGCCACCGCAACTCTGGACGTCAGCTAGGCAGGAGTTTTCCCGTCGACTAGGACCGAGGATAACGATGTCTGATCCGTTGAATCCCTCGGCACGCAGCATTTGCAATGCTCTGTCGAGCGCCTTCTTCTGCGTAGCCGCTCCTCCGAAGAGGACACGTTCGACCGGCGGGCCGGCGGGCTGGTCTTCGTCAACCTTGACGTCAAACACTCCCACAAGCGCCAGAGTCTCCGCGGCGACCTTGCGCGTGTTTCGGCAGTTCCTGTGAAGCGGAAACGCAGCCGGTCGAAGACGTCGCCGGATGGTCTCGCGTGCCTGACCCGGCGCGCCATACAGCGCCTGGCGGGAGAAATCAGCAAAAAGACAGAGCCCCGGGGCTGTGTCCTCAGAACGACGCCAGCCCTCGATGATGTCCAGCAATGCGGCGGCGGGGAAGTCCTGCGCTTCATCAACAATCACTGTGTCGAAGCGTTCGAAGCCCCCTGCGATCGCGACAGCGCCTGCCTCGTACCACCCTTCTGGCGTGGTCGAGGCCTCAGCCTCTCTCAAGAGGCCTGCCGCTTCGAGACGCGGCCTGAGAAGGCGGTGGAGGTGTCCCGCAACGACGCGTCCTGGTCCAAAGCTGCGGCAGCGATGGTCGAGCCACTTACCAAGCTCTCGATTGAAGCAGGTCAGCAGCACGTCACTGCCCTTCGCGGATAGCCGTCGAGCCAGTTCGACTGCCAGCAAGGTCTTCCCCGTACCTGCGCCGCCTGTAACTAGGCTGCTCTCGTTAGCGACGACGTGGTCGAGTACGTCATACTGCTCCTCTGTAAGTGCCACAAAGCGTCGCTCGGCATCCCACAACGTGGTAGCGAGAGTGGGGACCCGGTCGAAATCTGGGCGGAGGAAGCGAGCGATATTGAGGATTGTAGCCTGAGACATCACTTGGGCCGCCTGATTGGAGGCCTTCAGCGAAGGAACGGATTGCAGCTTCGTTCCAAGAGAATGCTGGAGGTCGCCGCTGTCGAGCAGCTCGTCCCTGTGGAACTCCGGGGACGGTGGTGGTGCCAAGGAATCGGTGAAGATGACCGCCCATCCGATCGGGCCGTTCGCCTCATGCGAGGCTTCCCCGAACCGCTGCCGAATCGCGGCTTTGAGCTTGAACATCCCTTCCCGCGCCTGCTGGAATGGACTACGACGAAACGCGTTTGTCTCCCCGCGCCGGTTGGTGGTCGTCCAGATACCCTGCGCGCACCGTACGCGCCCTCCCTTCACCTCAATGCATAGCAAGCCCCGCGATGGGATCAGCGCGACAAAATCGATCTCGCCGTAAGCACCGCTGTACGCGCTGGAGAGACCGACTGAGTGAAACACTGTCCAGCTGGCGGTCGCGGCGTCATCCTTTAGCAGCTGAAAGACTCGCTGTTCAGAGTCGGGAGCCTCCGGGTCGGCAGTCTCCGGGACCATCCGGGCCATCAGAGGTCTACCTCGTCAAGCACATCACCAAGGTCCGGAACCAGGTCATCGAGCGTTATTCTGGAATGCTGCGCGGTTCGACGGAGAAGCCGCCTGCGCCAAGTGTCGGACTCCCACTGGATCCTGTTGGTCTGCGTGTAGGGCCACTCCTGCCGTTCCGTATCGAGCTGCTCGATTTCGAGGAGCCAGACCGTGCCTACGCTCAGTTCGAAAGCGGTCTCATGTTCGGAGTGCTCGCGAACAGCCTCGCCGCATTCTTCCATAAGGATCCTCGTGAGGCGAAACCCCGCGTGGACATGATACCGGCGCACCGCGCCGATGGCATCGAGGCAGTCCTTCCACGCCTTGCCGTCGGCGCTCTGGCCTAAAGCTGCGGCGATGAACCGAATGGAGGTGTCGTGATTGCTTGGCCCGATCGGTCCGTCGGGAGAGACCCAGTAGCGGATCGTGGCTAAGCCGCGCTCAAGACCTTCACCAGCCAGTGCCTCCTGCAGCCGCTCCGGGGAGCTAAAGTGGCTACGGAGAGCGCGACGCCAGTGACCCGCCTGCTTCCTGAGCTCTGCGTACTTCTCATGTCCAGCCAGTTGCTCAGCAATCTCGCGAACAATGTTCTTTTCGCCGCCTTCTCGTCCGAGAATCAGGTCCCCGACTTGGAGATCGCGGCCGGTGGTGGTCGTGATCTGCGGTTTGTGCCCAGACGATATCTGTAGACGTGCGACAGCATGGTCGTCTGTCATGGCCATCCAAGACCGGCCTGCAAAGCGGCAGAATCGTGCAGGCTTGGTCTGCTCGCCGCTTCCGCTGGGCTGAGGACGGCGGAATGGTACCGGAGCTTCAAGCAGCTGCTCGACCGGCTTTGAACTGGCCGCAGCTTTGATATCGGCGTCGAGCGCTGAAAGTCCGTTCCCGGTTAGTTGTGGAAGGCGCGCACCAAGCGCCGCGTCGGGTCGTAGGCGGGTGATGAGCCCTTGTCTTCGGGCAAGTCGCTGACGGTAGATTTCTACCTCGTGCTTATACCCCAGCAGGAGAAGTTCAGGCGCAGCCCAGGGGTCCGCGAGCCTGATAAACGACTCTCTACGCATCATGGATATAGCTATAGCGCGTCCTACACCTTCCGTCGACTGCAGTTCGCTGGGGGTCACACAGTCGAGCGGGGTACCGAGCTGGTGGAGGAATGCTGCTGCAGCGGCTGCCGAGGTCCTGTGTCCGCTTACCACGACGCTGCGACATGCGGTCTCTGCGCTTACTCCCTCGGCAATGCGCGCCAGAGCCTTTCCTTTGGGCGTCATGGTGCGACTGCGCGCCTCCTCGGTAAAGCGCTCTAGAGCTGACAAAGCGGCGCGCACATTGACTACTGCCTCGGCTCCAACCACCGACCGCAGCCTGTGCAGAAGTCGACAGATTGCTTCGCGATCGGCCTTCAGGTCGTCCAGGTCGTCCTGTGTGGGCGCAGCAAGCCAGTCGCATGCCTCGAAAAAATTCTGCCTAAGTAGTCGCACTGCCTCATTGACTTCGTCATCCATCTCGATGTGCGGGGCCGCGGCGCGTACGAACGAATCAAGATGACGGAAGGCATCGTCGAGCTCCGGGCTCTCTTCATCGTGGACGACCGGCGATGTCCGCATCCATAACGCACATAGGGCAATGCGGTCCAGTTTTGGGATACCTACCCGTTCGTCCTGCGACAGATTTGAGTGGCTCAACTCTGCCACAGCCCAGCCGTCTTTGCGGCGGTTCAGAAACTCCTCTCGTACACGGCTTGGTGCTAGTACAAGACACGGATGACGATCTGCCAAGGCTTCGACGCTCGTTCGATCGGACATGGCATCCTCGTACCGATCAGATACGATGACCAATGAGCGCGGCTCAAAGCGCACAGCCAATCTGCGTGCGCTGCTGTGGTCGCGCGCGACCGCGATGACGGGTATGCCAGAGGCCCCGGTCGGTCTGAACAGTTCCAGTTCCCCGTCATCAGTGACGATGCCCCACGGTAAACCTTCGGCCACCGGCATCGCCGTTTCTCCTGGCGTTCTCGCAAAGCCAATGACGTTGAGCGCGTCAGCAAACTCGCTCCGCGATCCGACCAGGACAACGCTCAGACGCGCCAAAGCGGCGTTGCCTGCGAGTTCTGACCCGGCAAAGACATCCCAGGGGGTCGGCCCTAGAGGTGGCCACTCGTGCCGGTTAGACTTTCCGACGGGCCGCTTTCGGCGTGTGGGCTCGATCCGCGACGCTTCCTTCTTGGGCACCCAGAAACGTCCTGAGCTGACGCGGTTACGTGCATTGAGCAGTCGAAGCCAGTATCCGTCCGTATCAAGCCCATCAAACTCGTATACGCCCTGGTCGGGCAGGATACGCACGCGCTCACCGCACACTAGTCGCCGCAGGATGTCTTGGGCGCAGGCGGAAGTCTCTGAGCCAGCGCCACGGGCACAAAGGATGCTCGTGGCTGCACCTACGAAATTTAATTGCGGGAGCAGGAGCGCCGTCGGAACGTTTGCCGCTGTAGCCGCGGCAGCGCGCAGCAGAGCAAGCCACGCCGGCAGAGGTCCCGCGATCCCTCCAGCAGCTCCTAGCGCCAAGCACGGAACAGCCGCCGGGCCGCTAGCTTCAAACGAGGTCCCCAAAGCGCCTCCATTTCTTGTTTCACAAACTGAGAAAATCTTTGCATTTAAAGAAACACGCCGGCCTTGAGCTCGTCAACATCTATGGAGGCTCGAATTTGTCGGTTAGACGACGATCGATGCTGTCCGAAGGGCCTCAGCGGTAAGGAACGAGGGGTAGGCCCATTTTAAGCCGTCTTCGTTGACCTCTGACGGAACTGGGACCTAGTGATGTTGGGTGAGTGTTGCCGAAGTAAACCTGCGGCGTCCGCACACGGCACGCTCCGTCAACGCGGCGACATCATGTCGCCCGCGAAGCGCAGCGCTCTGATGGCAAAGATCACGGTCATTCATAGGGGCGCTGAGCGTAGCGTCATAGAGGCTTTCGTGCGGCGTGGCAGGTCACACGAGGCGCACCCGCCGAAGCAATGTGGGCGCACCAACATACTGTTCCAAAACCGCCGATTTCCACGCATTACCAAGTTCAATTCAGTAGTTACGGTGAGCCAGAAATCCTTTTCCACTCAGATTACCAATTTGGCCTTACGAGCCCTGACGGCGGACTCTCGGGCTTTTTCTCTAGCCGTATTTATGGGTGATGTTACCGCGCCGAACTCCAACAAAGTAAATAAATCAGCCTAGCCAGGGTCCCGGGAAGTGCTATTGTACTTTTATGCTCATTCGTACTCTCGATCTTTTCTGTGGTGGTGGCGGTAGCAGCTGGGGCGCTCAGACTGCTGGCGCAGAAATCGTGTGCGGGGTCGACGCTTGGGACCGGGCTATCGAAGCGTATGGTTTAAACTTCGGCAAGGAAAAGGCACGCCATCTTACCCTCACGCCCGATACCGCGCCTGAGGCTGTAGGCGACATCGGTCCGATCGATTTGATCCTGGCGTCGCCAGAATGCACCCATCATACCTGTGCTCGAGGGAGCCGTCCTAGGGACGAAGATAGCAAGCGCACCGCCTACTACGTGACACGGTTCGCGCGGGACCTGAATCCGAGACCCCGCTGGCTGGTTATCGAGAACGTGGTCCAAATGCGGGGTTGGGGTGGTTACGACCTGCTTTTTGAGGAGCTGCACGGGCTAGGCTATCACACCCGCGAGGTTGTGCTCGATGCATCGGATTTTGGTGTGCCGCAGGCGCGTCGCCGCGTCTTCATCCTCTGCGACCTACAGCAGGAGCCACCCGAAGTGGTTTCGTATTCACGTTTCGTGCGGCCTGCCTCAAGTATCCTGGCCAAGTCAGGCAAATACGCATCGCGCCCGCTGTTCAGTGACAAGCGGGCCCCCGCCACCTTGGAGCGCGCGAAGCGTGCGATGGATGTCCTGCCAGCCCGTGAGCCATTCCTCATCGTGTACTATGGCTCTGATGGGAGCGGTGGGTGGCAGCCGCTGAATCGCCCTCTTCGCACGATCACCACGTTGGATCGCTTCGGCCTCGTTACCTGGGAGGGCCGGACGCCGATGCTGCGAATGCTCCAGGTTGACGAACTGTCGAAGGCCATGGGCTTTAGTAAAGGGTACACGCTCCGCGAAGTCGGTCAACGTCGGGACCGCATCAAGCTCCTCGGCAACGGCGTCTGCCCACCGGTGATGCAGGCAATCGTGGAAAGCCTAACTGCGTCCGCTCGGTCATGCCGCTTCGTCCGAAGTCAGCAGAACTCCGCGTTCGGCATCGAATAGCTAAGACTTCGGTAGCTGTTCATTCCTCCGCTTCCCCTCGGCGAGCCAAAATTGCGGCGATGCACGATGATGCAGCGGACTGGAACGTGCTCTTCGGAGTGCCAAGCGTTCGGACTACCATTAGGCGCGGCGTGACCTCAGAGTAGGGGGCGCCCTGCATGACGGCCAGCCAACCTGCCAAGCCGTTAGCGCCCAGCGCCCTTTCGGCATCCAAAATTTCCGTCTCCGAAGGGTCGGACGCACGGCCCAAGGTGACGTAACGGCCGTCTTCACCAACCACGACCCATCGGCGCTCCAGGCTGCGTTCGTCAGACGATGTCATTGGTGGAAAGATAGCATTTATTGTTCCGTCCAGGAAGGCACTTAGCGGGTTAGCATACCTACTGACCTGCCCCCCGAAAGTTCCCTCATTCTGACGTAGAGTCTGCCCGAATTTTTGAAGGAGCAGAAGCTATGAGAAGAAGTCGATTTTCTGAGGCGCAGATTATTGGGATGCTGAAGGAGCAGGAGG
>Ga0194134_10006417_pt1 | contig 10555 bp, 8 predicted proteins | sample TA2KigOff0mmetaG_FD_148602 | JGI IMG/M metagenome (GOLD analysis project Ga0194134, IMG submission 148602) | Freshwater microbial communities from Lake Tanganyika, Tanzania - TA2015056 Kigoma Offshore 0m | ecosystem: Environmental > Aquatic > Freshwater > Lake | place: Tanzania: Lake Tanganyika... | reverse complement strand
TATCTCATGCCTGTGGGATGGGAGATAGCGTTCCAAATAGCATTGTTAAGCGAATGCTTCTTCTTAAAATCCTTGGATTGTCAAAAGGTTATTCTGGTGTACGAATTCAAACCATTGAACGACTGATTTATTTTTACAACAATGAAATTTATCCTGTCGTATATCAGCTGGGTAGTTTAGGGGCATCGGGTGATCTTGCGCCGCTTGCTCATTTGAGTCTCCCCCTCATTGGAGAAGGAGAGATCTATATAAATGGTAAAGTAATTCCAACCAATACATACTATGGCAAGCAACAACTTGAACCAATTTCTTTGCAGTCAAAAGAAGGTTTGGCCTTGCTCAATGGGACGCAATTCATGGGTGCTTACGCCTTGTATGCCATTGAACAAGCATTTAAACTTCACCACTCGGCCTTAATGATTGCATCTTTATCCCTAGAGGCATACGACACGCGATTAAGTCCATTTCAAGAGAATGTAAATGCTATTCGAAAGCAAAAAGGGCAGATAGAAGTTGCTGAGAAAATACGTTCAATCCTACATGAAAGTAAACTCATGAGAGGGGAGAAGAAGTCCGTACAAGACCCTTATTCCTTCAGATGTATTCCTCAAGTTCATGGCGCTACCTTGGACACCATCAATTTTGCAAAAGATGTTGTTGAGCGCGAAATCAATGCCGTTACGGATAATCCAACCATTTTTATGGAAGAGAATGAAGTCGTATCTGCCGGTAATTTTCACGGCCAACCACTTGCCTTGGTTATGGATTATTTATGTATTGCCTTAGCTGAATTAGGAAGTATCTCTGAACGCAGAACGTACAAACTTATTTCTGGAACTAGAGATTTACCTACTTTTTTGATTGAAAACCCAGGTTTAAACTCAGGTATTATGATTGCGCATTACACGTGTGCATCTATAGTGAGTCAAAATAAACAATTGTGTTTTCCTGCATCTGTGGACTCCATTGATTCCAGCAATGGTCAAGAGGATCACGTGAGCATGGGGGCAAACGCGGCAACAAAGTTATTTCGTGTAATTGAAAATATTTGGCGGATACTTGGGATTGAAATGATCGCCTCAAGTCAAGCTATAAATTTCAGAAAGGTTGAGGAAATGAGCACAAAAACATATCGTTTTTATACTGATTTTAGAAAGGAGGTACCGTTTATTGAAAAAGATATTTATTTAAGTCCTTACCTAATAAATAGTGAAAATTGGATAAGAAACTATTCTGATTATTTATTTAAGGGTTAAACTAATTTCTAATCTTAAATTTCCGTGCTCATCAATTACTATTATTTTTAACGAAATTAAATCATGAAAACGCCTCGAGGACTAGTTATATTATCTGTTTTTTCCTTAATTAATTCGGGATTCTCCTTATTAAGCACCTTAGGTTCTTTAATCATCGGTAAACCTGACGAAGGCACAATAAAAGAGGCTGATTTAGAATTAAAAAAGCAAGCAATCGAATATAAGAAATTGCAGCTTGATTATGTAGCAGAATTGTTGGAGAAGTTGTACCAAATGAATCAGGCGTTTATGGACGCATATTATGCTTATTACACTGTTCTGTTGCTTGTTTTCTCCATTGGAGTAGCAGGTGTAATCCTAATGCTTAAAAGAATTAAACTGGGTTTTCACCTTTATATTACCTATTCAATTTTAGGTATTGGCCACCTTTATCTGTTTGCAGCACCAAATATTATTCCAACACCCTTGATTGTTATTTCGCTATTCTTTTCTGGGTTGTTTATTTTCTTGTACTCCCGATTTTTACCATGGATGAATTTGGAAGAGACGTAAGAAGTTAACCATGAAAGTTGTTTTTTACTTATTATCTCTTTCGTTCATTTTGTTTTCATGTTCAGAAGAAAGTACGTCTGAAAAGACAATATCAAAGGACGATTTAATATCCGTAAAACTGCCTGCGCCCGATACAACTTGGGCTAAAAATGCAAGACATGTTGCAGATTCATTTTTCCTAAACTTTTTGGGAAATCCTGAATTTAACGGTCATTTTTTATTGGCTAAAAATGGTTATGTTGTTTATTCTAAGTCTGTGGGAAAAGCAAATTTTGAAAACAATACGGCGCTTTTAGATACAACTCCTATTCACGTAGCCTCCATTAGTAAAGTAGCTACCTCATTAGCAATTTTGCGCTTAATGGCAGAAAAAAAGTTAACCATAGAAGATCCTGTAATTAAATACTTGGTTAATTTCCCCTTTGAATCCATCAGAATAAAGGATTTATTAAGTCATCGTAGCGGATTGCCAAATTATCAATACTTCACTGATCAATATACCGATCGAACTAAATTTCTGTCCAACAATGATATACTTCAATTAATTATCCACCATAAAATCCAACTTAACTTTAAACCAAACACCCGTTTTACTTATTGCAATACCAACTATGTTATTTTAGCCTTAATTGTTGAAAAGTTGACGGAAATGGTTTTTCCGGAAGCCATGAAAAAACTAGTTTTTGACCCACTTGGTATGAAACACACGTTTATAATTAGAGATACCACCAACTTTTCAAAAGTTGCTCAGTCTTATTCATCTCGTAAAAAACTTCAACGATTTAACTACTTAGATTTAATCTATGGAGATAAGAATATGTATACAACAGCAAAAGATTTATTGTATCTTGATAAAGCGACATATGATGATCGATTTCTTCCAAAGGATTTAGAAAAACAAATGTTTAAAGGATACAGTTACGAAAAGCAGGGCAAACGAAATTACGGATTAGGTATACGCATGTTTGAGGATCCTTCACAACCGACCTTATTTTTCCATACGGGTTGGTGGCATGGTAACTTAGGGATGTACGCAACGCTAAGGCACGATACAGTCTGCATTATTGCCATTAGCAACGTATATAACCGACGCGTTCAAGGGATTCGCCCGTTGATTAATCACTTTAACCAGTATCCTTTTAAAGAAAAGTATTTAGTTAAACCAAGAGATCCTAAAGAATGATTATACAATTAGATTTTGATGGTACCTTAGTAAATTTTAATTACCCTTTGGTTGGCAATTTGAACCCGGGTTGCAAAGAAGTTGTAGTGGAGCTTTTCGAAAGAGGACACACGATTCACCTGAATACCTATCGTGCTAATATTAGTACTATTGATTTAGAAAATGCCCTTGAATTCCTAAAGAATAACGAGTTACTGCACTGTATTTCTACCGTAAATGCACAAAAAAAACTTCCTCCTTCGTGGGATATAGATGCTGCAATTGAACTAAACGAATTATTTCTGGATGACGATTCAGATGGAATTCCCTTGAAATGGGATCACACCGGAAAAATGAAAATGGTGGATTGGCGCGTGGTAAAAAGTCTGTTAAAGCAGAAGCAAATTATTTGAGGAGCTTTAGAGTTAGTAATTCTTTCTTTTCTTGTAATAGCTTGAATGCCTTTTGCATTTTTCGTTTGTTCAAATGAGGGGATTGCGAAACGCCAAAATCGAAAAAAACCAATTAACCCTTTTGGTTTTAAACCTGTAATTGAAATGTATGACATTTATATTCTATTTGTGTTTATTTCAATCTTTCTCTTTGGTGGCTTTTACTTGCTCTATCATGGTACCTTTAACTATTTTTTTTATTATATAATTTCAAAAAAAAGCCCCACATTTCCGTAAGGCTTTTGCTCCCTCTGCTGGATCCCTTAAGTACGGGACGACCCTCTGATTAATCCCGCATGTGAGGGACTCTAACCAACTGAGCTAAATAACCATTTGGAGTGAATTGTGAATCACCTAATTGCTCTATTAATTTTCTAGATTTTTGTTTTTTAATGAAGCGTTCGAACTGAATTGCAACGGTTTCATTTTGGGCTTCGAAGATTGATTTAATATCCAATCTGAGGTCTTTCCAGTATACTTTTCTTTTGAGTTTGAATTATGTTGATTAAGACGATTCCAAGGATTGGAAGAGTACCCAACGTAATAACGGTCAATGCAAGAAGAATAAATTATATAAATAAAATAAGTCATCCATAAAAAAAGCCATCAGAAATGATGGCTTTTGCTCCCCCTGTTGGACTTGAACCAACGACCCTCTGATTAACAGTCAGATGCTCTAACCAACTGAGCTAAGGAGGAATGTATTTCCTTTTTTAAGACTGCAAATATATGAAATTGTTTGAATTCAGAAGTATATTAAGCTAAAAATCATCTTCCTCTAAATTGAAATCCTCCATTGTTGGCTCAAATGCATCCATCTCAGAATCTATCAAATCTTCTTGTGTAACATCTCCTTTCGTTGTTGGTCGGAGAATATTTGTTTTCGAGACGTTTAATCTTATTTCCGTGCGCGGTAATCCCTCGTCTTGTGGGTAAGCTTTAGCAAATGGAGTTCCTATTACTTCAACGAGAGTGCCCCGAGTTAAGAAATCTATAATTCGCATATTGGAACCTTCGCGCTTCCAGATAGTACAATTCACCCAAGTAGTTTTGGTTCTTGTCTGTCCGGTTTTTTTATCCTTCCAATTTTTATTGTGCGCAACAGGAAAATTAATGGCTAAAATACCTCGATCCATTGTTTTTACAACGGCGTCTTTGCCAATATTTCCAATTAAACGCGTCTCAAAAATAGTTGCCATTGATACTTAAATAAGTCGAAATTTAGTAAAAAAATCGTTCGTTATTACGAAATCAGCTGTGAGGAAATATTTCTAGATTCTACACCCGGCCGAAACGTTCAACAGAAGTAAATTTTGTTCTGATTATTTAAGCGTGTTTTTACTCAACTAATTTTTTTACAAAATTTGGTGTCGCAAAAGAGGCTTCATGAATGTTTTCATTGTAATAACGGAGCCCCTCTTGGTTTACGAAAGCCGCTACACGAAATGAATCTTTAAGTCTACTCACAGCCACATTCCCTTTTAATCCATATTGAAAACTCCACATACCAGTTGGGTAGGTAGGTACAAAAAATAAAGAAATGGGTGCATTATTTTTTCCAAAAATATGCTGTAAGGTCTTGTTCAACTCGGCAAACGCCTTTTCGTTAAATTTGGGAGATTCACCCTGTGCAACTAAAACTCCCTTTTCCTTGAGCGCGTTGTAGCAATTTGTATAAAAATCTACTGAAAACAAACCTTCAGCGGGGCCAACCGGGTCAGAACCGTCAACAATTATTAAATCGTAGCTATTCGCTTTGGCATTTTTCATGAAAGCGATTCCGTCGTCTACGATAAGTTTTAGTTTTGGATGATTAAATGCCGAAGCTATGTTTGGTAAAAATTGTTTACAGGCCTCAATGACGTGTCCGTCGATTTCAACCATGGTAACAGATTGAACAGAAGTGTGACGCAAAATTTCCCTCACAGTTCCACCATCACCACCGCCAATAACAAGAACATCTTTTGGTTCGTCTAACGAAAATAGGGCAGGGTGGGAGATCATTTCGTGGTAGTGAAATTCGTCTTTTTCCGTCGTCATTACCATATCGTCCAAGGCCAGCATTTTCCCATATTTATAAGATTCCAAAATGCGCACACGTTGAAATGGACTTTGAACATCGTAGAAAACATCCCCTGTGAAGCGAAGCGACAGGGCTTGATCGTCGTCTTTATCTGTGAACCAAACATTTCGGGTGAAAAACTCTGGATTACGCCATTCTGCTGCTTTTTGACGCATAGTAGTGATGTCAAAATCATTGCGCGTTAATAAGTTGACAGAACCACGTTTCATTTCAAGCGCAGAGTAGGATTTCGCTCCAAAACATTCTTTGAGGTGATCGAAGGATATCCAAGCATTCATTTCTCCACAAGTAAACAAGTCAACAGCGGCATAGCCATACTCAGGCCACGTATGGATAGCCAAATGGCTTTCTTGAATAACAACAACTCCTGAAACACCGTAAGGAGAAAAGTGATGAAAAGTTGAATTGATAACTGTAGCCCCTGCCTTTTGTGCTGCCCCAACCATGTCTCTTTCAATCGCTGCCACATCATTCATAATGTGGGGTTCACAATTCATAAACTCCACTAAAATATGATTGCCTAAAGCTTTACTCATCATCTCTTAAAATAATGGGCAAAAGTACACTTTTCAATGCGATAATTGCTGTTTTTTTCATTTTTAATGAGAATTTGTTTCCTGTAAATATTTCAAGTTTTCGAGGGAAACCTTCATTCTCGCATTTCCAAAGATAACCGTAACTTTTTCGCCATTGATTGACTCAACGGTTCCATTTCGGTTTGAGGAAATTAACTGAACCAAAGAACCACACTTTATTTTCTCTTGTTGGAAATCGTTTTTTTTCCTTGCCTCTTTTGAAGAAACAAGAGACTGGTCACTGCTATTTGTTTTTTTCGCACTGCGCGCATTTATGGTTTTACGTGACTTTTCAAATGTTAAATAAGTTTTTATTTCAGAAAATAATTCATCATTTACGCTCTTTTTTCTTGTATTTAAGGCAAAGCGTTCAACGAATGAAAGCATTTTTTTGCCAGCTTGAATTTCTTTGTTGAATAGGTCAACGCGCGCATTTTGAGAAGCTAATTTTGCATTTAATTTTTCTGATTTCTCATCAAAATATAGTCTCGATTGCAATGCATCTCTTTGTGCAGTCTCGTGTTCTTTTATCAAGCGCTCCAGGTAATTTCTTTCCTTTTGAATGTCGTGTAACAATGCATCCATCTTAATTTTTCGTGGATCCAGCTTCAGCTTAGCACGTTTAATGATTTCATGATCAAAGCCATTTTGTGAGGCAACCTCAAAAGTAAATGAACTACCCGGTTGACCAATGGCTAATTTGTAAAGAGGCAATAAAGTCGAAATGTCAAAGAGCATGCACCCGTTAACAACATTTTTTAACTGTTCCGCTTTGGATTTTATAGTGGAGTAATGGGTTGTGATCACCGCAAACGATTTTCTCTCGTACAGTTCTTCAAGAAAAACCTCGGCCAAAACACCACCCAATTCAGGATCTGATCCAGACCCAAATTCGTCAAGCAGAAGAAGTGTACGCGCGTTGGAGGCTTCTAAAAAGTACTTCATTCTTTTTAAACGGTAAGAATATGTACTTAATTCATTATCAATAGATTGATTATCTCCAATATCCGAAAGTATTTGTTGAAAATAACACATTTCACTTTGCTCGTTTACTGGTATTAAAAACCCACATTGCAACATCATTTGGAGTAATCCAACCGTTTTGAGTGTGATGCTTTTCCCGCCTGCATTTGGACCGGAAATAACTACAATTTTTTGCTTTTCATTTAAAATAATTTGTTGTGGAACAGTTACTTTTCCTTGATGTAGATTTGTTTTCCAAAGGATAGGGTGGAAGGCCTCAATTACGTTCATCCTTGGCAATTTGTTTATAATTGGCAAGGAAGCTTTCATTTCTAATGCCAGTCTTGCTTTTGCTTGAATGAAATCCAATGAAATTAAAGCTTGATTATAGGCGGTGATCAGGGGTTTAAAACTTGCAATAAATCGCGTTAGTTTTTTTAAAATGCGCAAAATTTCTTTGTTCTCATCATCAATTAAATGATCTAATTCATTATTCAATGCTACATTCTGTAGAGGTTCAATGTAAGATAAATTTCCTGTTTTACTAGTCCCGTGTAAGTTTCCGGTGACTTTTCGTTTATATGCTGATTGCACCAGCAAAACGCGTCGGTTATTTACGAACGTCTCATATGTTTCACCAAGTAGTTTATCCCTAACCAATTTGCGCATTTCTTTTTCAAAGTTCCTGTTTATTTGCGCCCTCAATTGCTTTATTCGATTTCTTATTTTTAATAATTCATCCGAGGCATTGTCCTTCACAGAACCATCCTTATCAAATACTTCATTTAACTGCTTTATTATGTCTAGCGTATAATAGACTTTTCCCATAACCTGCTGGAGCATAGGAGTCCGGTCTTTTCTTTTTTCAATGAATGAAAGGAAGGAATTCATCGTTTGTGAGGCCAATAAGATCCTCCAAAATCCTTCCCTAGAAATTATTGAATCCTGGATGCCGAGTAATTTAATTTCTTGCTGAAGCTCTTCAAATTCAAGAGCAGGAATTGGGTCTCCTGAAATTCGAAGTTTTTTCCATTCGTTTACTTTTTGAAGCGCATCACTAATTTCTGAGAATTTATTACTCGGTGTTAATTGTAATAATTTTTTCTTAGCGCTCGGTTGTAAAACATATTCAGTTGACCATTCTAAAATACGATCAAGGTTTAAATCTAATTGTGATTGTTTATCTGTACAATGCATAACAACTAATATAAAAATAAAATAAGCGATTTGTTCACAACGGAATGACTCACTTGATGTATTATAATTAATATTATGTTAAATAGTATTTACAGATGACTCTCTGCCGGAATGCTTGATAACTGTTTAAACTATTAAGTTTATTCTAACTTCCAATGGTCATATCCCCCATCTAAGTCAAATATTATTTTGAATCCGACTCTTGAAAGTTCTTTACACGCACGACTGCTCCTTCCGCCTGACGCGCAATATACAACAAGCGGTTTCTTCTTGTCGAGTTTTGAAGAACACTGTACAATAAAATCTTTTAAAAAATAATCAATGTGAATTGCCTCTGGAATATAACCCTCCTGCAACTCATTCAATGTTCTAACATCTAAAATTTGAACCTCGAGATCTGCTCTCATTTTGTCAAAATCTAACTTGTCTATAAGCTTCTGTGACAAAGTCATCGAGCTAAAACCTAAAAAAATGAGAATCATAATCTTTTTCATATCCCATACTTTATTTCTAATTTAGTGAAGTTAATTTTTATTACACTTTCTATTTAACATAATGCATGTCAATTTATTCATTTAACGGATTCATTCCTGTTGTTAAACCAAGCAGCTTTATCCATCCGCAAGCCAATGTTACAGGAAATGTAATTATTGGTGAAAATGTTTACATTGGTCCCTATGCGACCATAAGAGGTGATTGGGGACTTATTATCATTGAAGATGGATGTAATGTTCAAGAATCTTGTACACTTCATATGTTCCCGGGTACAACCGTTCATTTAAAAGCCGGATCACACGTCGGGCATGGCGCCGTTATTCACGGTGCAACCTTAGGAAAAAACTGCCTGATTGGTATGAATTCGGTAATAATGGATGATGTAGAGATTGGCGATGAGTGCATCATTGGGGCCTTAAGTTTTTTACCTGCTAACATGGTTGTTCCTAATAGAAGTCTTGTTGTTGGCAATCCTGCCAAGGTTATCAAGGAAGTTTCAGATGAAATGATTGCTTGGAAAACCGAGGGTACTAAATTGTACCAAACCTTACCGCATGAATGTCACGCCTCCCTCCTGCCCTGTGACCCTTTGGTAGAAATTGATAAGAATCGACCAGTTCAACAAAAAAAATACTTCAAATGGGAAAAATAAATATACTGATAATAAGTATTTTAAATATATTTATATCTAATTATACTTTAGCTCAAAATCTACAAAAGCCCTCTCCTGTCGAAATCAGCGCATTACCGCTTTGGGCAAAAACAATGTATTCAGAAAACCCATCGATTTTTGAAGTTGACCAATTGTACAAAGAATTCTATCGGAACAACCCTTTTGAAAAATCATTTCATACGCAATACTACAAGCGTTGGCGAAGAAAATACCTGAATTACGCCGATGAGAATGGGTTTATTTACGAACCTAGTCACACCGAAACACATCACAATGATCAGGTATATCGCGGGAAGCAAACGAATGCCAAATCATCCGATTGGAATATTGTTGGTCCCATTACAAATTACCAGGAAGGAGGAAACCAGGGTTCCGGACAGACCAATGTGTACAGCGTGGACCAATGTTTAAACGCTCCCACTTTTATGTATTGCGGAACGGAGCCGGGAGAAGTTTACAAGAGTTTGGATGAAGGATTGAATTGGAATTTAGTTTCAAAAAATGAGAATTTTGGTAGCGGTGTGACAGCGGTTGAAGTACATCCATCAAATCCAGATATTGTTTTTGCCGGGGGCAATAATGGTGTATTTAGATCCACTGATGGTGGTCAAATTTGGATAAATGTTTTGCCAAATACAAATTTTGGAGTAAATGAAATTCTGATCCATCCGACCAATGATCAGCTCATATTTACTTGCACGGATAAAGGTTTATATCGCTCTATGGATGGCGGAACAACTTGGAATCTTCTATTTTCCAACAAAACCTACGATATTAAATCCAACACCGCAGATGGTTCCATTCTATATATTGTTCGAAATAACCCAACAGCTGTAATTTGTGAGTTTTTGAAAACAACGGATTATGGCGAATCATGGAACGTTCAAAGTAATGGTTGGTATTCCTCTACGGATGCAGCGAGAAACGATGGCGGAGCACGTTTAGCCGTAACTGAAGCAAATCCAGATCGAATTTATGCTTATTTAATCGGCGAATCAAAACCAAATGATTTTGGCTACATCGGAGTTTATCGTAGTGACGACGGCGGTTCTTCCTGGATTTTACCGAATGGTCCTACGGGAGGCCCTTACACGACAGATCACGTAAATTTAGCTATTGCCTGGGCGGATTGGACGTATCACCAAGG
>Ga0194134_10006416_pt1 | contig 10555 bp, 9 predicted proteins | sample TA2KigOff0mmetaG_FD_148602 | JGI IMG/M metagenome (GOLD analysis project Ga0194134, IMG submission 148602) | Freshwater microbial communities from Lake Tanganyika, Tanzania - TA2015056 Kigoma Offshore 0m | ecosystem: Environmental > Aquatic > Freshwater > Lake | place: Tanzania: Lake Tanganyika... | reverse complement strand
GCGTCAAGTTTGGGAAGTAGTGCCGTAGTTGCATTATTTAGCAACATTTTATACAGATTAAATAGAAGAAGATTGAGAATGAGGTCAATCCGTCGCGGCGGTAAAAAACAAACCATAAAACATAAAAAATTCAGAAAATACAAAACCAAAAGAGTGTAGGATAGGTAGAGAGAAAACAAACGAATGTTTCTATCATACGCACTGCTCTAAGTATTTGAAGAAAAATTGATTTAAGACGCATACATCTCGTAATCTATTAGTATTCAATTCAAAGTTCATCAATTTCAATGTCTACACCCAAGACCAAGACCATCACAACTGCTAAGCCCAAGACCAAGACCACCCCAAAACCCGAGGTAACAACCGAAACAACCGAAACAACCGAATGCCCCATTTGTATAACCGACGTCGCCGCCGACACTACAATTATGTGTACGTTTTGCCACCAAATCGCGTGTAAAACGTGTTACAAGAAATTTTTTGAAACAGCGGATTCCCCAAGATGCCTCCATTGCCACGCCGAATTTGATTACGAATTTCTCGCCAGCCATTTCACAAAATCGTTTGTTTCAACCTTGAAAATGAAAAACCGCGAAATTTACCTTCAACGCGAATTGTCTCTTATCCCGCATACACAGCCATTTGCCGCCATAACCAAAATAAAGAAAGAATATAGCAACCAAATTGATATGTTAAACCATACCATATCAATCCTAGAAGAATACAAACGGGCATATCATGGTATGAACTCTCATATAGATGCGGTTTTAAAACCGGTCCACGGATATCAAAATAACACACAATGGCGTTTGACACGGGCACAATACATTATTGATAATCCGATTCCGATTACTCAGAATATGATGCCGGGGTTTGACCCCCCTGTCACCTCGTTATACCTACCAACCATACGCACAACCCTACGCAACATAACACAGAATTGGTATACAATTCCTAATTCAGAAAATACTACTACTACCTCGTCGTCGTTTCATTACAAATGTAACACACAAGGATGTTCCGGGTTTATAAATCACACCTGGCACTGTTCAATGTGTAAAAATTGGACGTGTAAGGATTGCTTTGCGATAAAAGGAACAAATAAAGACGCGCCACACGAGTGTAAGAAGGAAGATGTGGAAACCGCCACTTTCATCAAAAAGGACACAAAGCCTTGCCCCAAATGTGGAGAAGGCATCTCTAAAATAAACGGATGTAACCAGATGTGGTGTCCGTATTGTCATACTGCCTTTGACTGGATAAGCGGCAAAACCGAAACTAAGATACACAATCCCGAATATTACCGATGGATGCGAGAAAACGGAAAACACATTCCAAGAGAAGCGGGCGATGGTCCTGTCAATATGGGCGATGGTCCTGTAAATATGTTCAATCAACCATGTCTAAATTTTCAACTCCAACCATACGCGCATTTTGTTCAAGCGTTAGAATTCTTGAAACAGTGTAAATGCGGAAAAGGAAAAAACTGCGAATGTCGTAAAACAGTTGATAATTTAGATGAATGGCATCGTAAAATTCTACATCTTAATCATGTTACAATTCCCAAGTATAACCGCAACGTAAATGAAACAAACCTCAAACTACAAGATATCCGAATTAAGTATTTATTAAATGTAATTGACAAGGAAGAAATGGCTTCTCAAATTCAACGAATAGACAACAAAGAAAAAAAAGAAAAACGCATACACGACATACTTCAAATGGTCTATACTGTGATGAACGAAACGTGGTTTAACCACATAAAAGACATATTTGCTTTAAAACAATCGTGCGTTTCAAAAATGTATTGCGAGAATTTACCGATACAATCATTTAACACCAAGATGGATGCGTTGTTGAGTTTCACGAATGACGCATTAGACAAGGTATGTAAAGCATATAATATTGTTCAAAAGAAGTTAAACAACGAACTTGATGTAGTATCTTGTGACGACACTACATCAAAAAAAAAGTCAAAAAAAGACACAACGCATGAGGTCATAATGATTGACGCATAATTCTCAAACAAAAACAATAAAAACAATAAAAACAATAAAAAACAATAAAAAACAAAAAAAACAAAAAAAACAAAAAAAAGACGACATCAATTACGATGTCTCTTTTTTTTATCAGCGTCGCCTTCTTTTGTGATTGTTTCTATATCCGAGCATTTCAAACTACATTTACCATCACAACAACCATATCTAAGTTTTCCTGAAAATCCGCATACTACTGCTTTTGACCTATCAAGTAAAATTTCAAACCTCTTTGTTTTTATTAATCTGGGAACAAACATTATTATATACTGAATTACATATGTTTTTATGTCAAAATTGCTTCAAATCTACCATCCACTATTTTCCCAATCACGGTTGGTTCCTTTCCTAAAAGAACATCTTCGGGTTTATAAACCACGTCATCACACGTGTAATACGCGATACCATCAATTTCGTCAATTTTCAATTTGCGTTTCTTTTCTACCACTTTTTGTTTTCCGTGCGTTCCACAAAACAGTGACCCCGATTTTTTGCGTCGGGTGCAGCGTTCACCGTTTCCAAGTTCGCCGGTACAACGGTCGCTTTCTTCAACTGATTTGCGAACACGCTTCCGTTTCTCCACCATATCCCGGTTTATTTTCAAGATTTCGCAGTTTAATATTTCCTTTTTTATGCCCTCCATATCTGCGGGGGTTTTTGCGTCCATCACCATTGAAATCAACTTATCTTTGGTTTCGTTCATATAATCTTTGATTTTGTCATTAATTTTATCAACAACTCCTTCCATTTCCATATTATGATTCTTGTTTTTATGTATGGAATCATAATAGTAATAAAAATTTCAATTTTCTTGTATTTTGTGGCGCGGCGGTTATGTATTTACATTTCAAATGTGTTATCTTGGGTTAATATTTCACGCAATCTCTCCAAATCAACGGAATTAACACTGCTTGGTATTACAAATGAGGTTTGGTTTTCTTTCATTGTTTGTTCGGGTTGTTCGGCTTCTTCGGCTTGTTGCTGTTCTTCACTTGGAACCACAACCACATCATCACTGTGTATATCTTCCAATTCTATGCGAGGAGTGTAGTTTCCATTAATTGATGAAGGTTTTACGGACGGCGGTCTTGTTCCGGCGGCTGACGGTGTGCCGGCGGCTGACTGAGGTCTTGTTCCAACTACTGACTGAGGTCTTGTGCCGGCGGCTGACTGAGGTCTTGTTCCAACGACTGACTGAGGTCTTGTGCCGGCGGCTGACGTTGTAATTACATCCGCTGTTATAAAAGAGCCGTTTTCATTTTTAACAGCAACACCCGGAGAATGAACTACAACATTTTGAAGAGCCGACGAGTTTTTAAGCAAATTGTGTATCAATGCTTGTTTCAAATACTCTTCTGTCAAATCACTCCGTATTGAACGCCCTCCGCCGGTATAATTACTACCACGGTCCGCAATTTCTTGTTCAACATTGTATACGCCTCCTTTGGTTCGGCGGGACGAACTTTTATGACTTCCGTTTCCGGATATACCCGCCCCAGAATCATAATTAGACCCTCCTCTACTGCCGGCTCCATTATCAAGTCCAGAACCACTACCATCACCATTATTACCTCCACCTCCACCTCCATTGTCGCCACCACCTCCACCTCCATTACCGTCTCCATGTCCATTATCGCCACCTCTGTTATCACGATTCACAATGTCATATGTATAAGGTGTCCGCGGTGGGCTGGCAATTGGCGTTTCAATCCTGCTTCCTTCACGACTTCCCTCACGACTGCCATGCCGGCTTTCATATTCAATCCGATTATTGGCGGTATTGACCTTTACTTCTGTCAGGCCATTCACAAAATTGGGTTTCTTTACTTTGCGATATTTGGAGTATTTTTCATTATAACTCTTAACCACATCAAAATCAATGAGTGGCGCAATATCTTGTAAATTCTTAATGTCCGTTTTTATCAATTGAAGCATGTCCTTGGCCGAAATGCGCTGGTCTCTATTGAGCGCCAATTCAATCTGGATTTTCTTAGAAATTTGCATAAATTGTAGGGAACACATGCGGTGTGATTCCGCGCGCTTTGCCAACTGAAAATAGGAATCCACTGTTTTAATAATTCCAATAAACACACCGCCGACACCGAGTATAATGTTCATTTTATCGTATCCAATATCAATACCCGTTGCAAACCCGATTGCCGAAGAAAGCACCACGATTGGAATGTTAATTGCGGTTGAAAGACGATTAAACTTCTCATAAGAAGACCGGTGTAATATAGACAGAGATTCACATTCTTCGGCGTGTTCTTTTAACACGCGTTCTAAATCATCATTATAATCAATCGTTATTTCTTTTGCCATGCTCTAAATCGGAATGTCCTAGAAATTGATAGATATTATATAATGATGTTATATAATATTTGACTACCGAACACAAATCTTTTTCATAACGGTTACAATAACACCTTTCCATTTTCGTTATGCCTGCCACAATTCTAAAACGCTGACTTTTTTCTTCTAGGAAGAAAAATCGCAAACAACGAAATTGCGATAAACCACAACAAATAACTCAAATAAAGCGCCATTTGAATGCCAAGAAAATCCATAATAGATACAACTATACCGCAAACAATCACCACGCAAACTAATTGAACAAATGAATTATCAAATAATCCCATATCTTACTATCACTATCTTATTGCCTTACTACCTTACTACCTTATTTACTACTAATATATTACAATACTTTATACTTGTCAAAATCAGCGTCATATGAATCCGGGATACCGGTAGTATCAATATAATGAAAAGACAGTGGTTTTTGTTTATAAAAATCGGAGATACACCACCCATTATTTTTCGTATAAATGGTGTCATATTCTCGTGCCCATTCACACGATTTAATAACCGATTGGGTGGTGGCGGTATTAGATGGATTTGTGTTGCGGTTATTGCTATGAACAACACATTTCATTTTCCCGACAAAAACTGCATACCGAATAATACCGCCTTTTGAAAATTTATGGTCTTTTGAAATGTCTTTTACTTGATGCCGCGTGTTATAGCACGCATCTTTCATACAAGACAAGAAGTCACTAAAATAATAATAAGGTCCATTTAATGAGAAGATGGATTGGCGACGCATGCCGTGAGACGCCAAAAACGAAACTTGCATATAATTGTTCCCAGTATACAAAATGGACGGGGTTTCCAAATACGCTTCTACGTCATCATCTGTGACCCCTTTTAAATAAAGCATCGTGATGCGTTCATTAAACAAATCAACCACGTGGTCATCTATGGGAATATTCAAATAGGCTTGTGTATTTATAATATCGTACCCGCACGCCCATAACCAAGTGTATTTATTGGTGGGATTACTAAATTCCACATACTCGGTTGCGTGCATAGAGTCATATGAAAACTTCTCATACACAATCGCGCACCGTTTGGTTTCTTTGTTGAATACATACCCACGATACAAATAAGAGGTGTCAAACAGTTTACGCATACATTCATCTGCTTGTTTATGCAGCGTTTTCTTGGACGGTTTATATTCAATGTATGGTAATATACATTTTCCATACGATTGATTGTAATAAAGTAAATACTCCAAAAACGGTATATATCCCGTCGTATTTACACGAAAAACAAAGAGTTCAATTAGATATTCCGACAAATTTTCACCTGAATCCTCAAAATCACTCAATTCGTAATCTAATTCATCGTCTATAAATGGATATTTGTAATGTTTGATGTGCGTAGAGGACGGCAGCGGCTGAGGAATCATATACTCGTCTTCTATAATGGTATCGGTATCGGTATCTGTTTCTGTATCATTATCCGTGTCCTTATCCTTATCAGTATCCGTATCCGTGTCCTTATCCGTCTCTGTCTCTTTTACGTTGTCATTATCCTCATTTACCTTTTCAAGTTTGTCTCCTTCACTATCGCCTTCACTACCGCCTCCACTACCGCCTCCACTCCCGCCTCCACTCCCGCCCCCAAATATTCTGTTTATATAATGCTGTTTATTTGGAAACATATGTTTCTCTTATTTATGCTGGCTTATATACACCTAAGAATATTATGCCGGAGTTTTTATCTTCATTTTAATCGTCTCTTTAACTTTCTCAGTTCGCGAATCTAACAAGTGCTTGGTGAGTGATTTCGCAATTTCTGGGTCATCTTTATAATATGTCATAAGCGCTTCTAACATTTGTGTTTGATTCAAAGGAGTACGAACCTTGGTCTTCGCATACGACAATTTCCCATTATTTACATCAAAACAATCAATTTCGTTCGTTTTCATTATATCCAGCAATGATGATGTTAGTTCTTCCTTTACAATTCGGCGTTTCTTAATTTCAATACTAAGTTGCCGGATTTCATTTTCAACACGAATCCAATTACGAATAAATTCACGCAAATTCTCTCTGGATGGTTCCATTTCAACTTTCAACTATATTATACCTATATTCTATATTTACTGTATATATGTTTATGTGAGATGATTATAGTATAATAAAATAACACTAAATATTTTATTTTACAAACAATATCTATCGTTCCTTATTCCTTGTTCCTTATTCCTTAAAAATCCACGGGAGACCCAAAAAACACGAAAAAACACAAATCATTATGATAAGGCTTCGCCACCGGCGACACCAAGTTTTGGAAGGCCAGTCAGCGAGACTTGTTTTCGCCACCGCCAGCGGAACTTCAAAAACACCCCCTTACCATAATGGTCTAACCAAAAAAACACAGGTGTTTGGAAATCCACTCGCTTACAGGTGAAACAGCATCCCCCCAAAGTTTCAATTCTTGTTTGGTGAAAAACATGTTTTTCGATCGACTTTGTACTTTTTTTTTCTATAAAATTCCCTTTGAACTATACTGCTCCTCTCTCTCTCTACAAACTCGAGTGGACGTATTTTTAAAGGTGTTCAACCTTCAACATCTTCCTTACCATTTATCGTCTCATAAAAATGCGAAAAAAACAACATTCCCTCATTTTTCCTCATTTGTGTGAGGTTTTTTGAGGAAAACCCTCAATTTCACTCATTTCACCTTTTTTAGCCACACCATAATTTTCGGGAGGTGTCAAAAATCCCTCACTGAAAAAGGTCTTAGCGAAATTTTTAGACCCCCTTTTTTCATACCCTTCCAAAAACCATTCCGGTGGATACGTCCATTTTTCCGGCGTCGTATAAAAGTAGACTGCTTTATGGTCTCAAACACTATTTTGTCATCAAAAACATCATTCGCATCATAATATCATAACATTTTAATTAAACCCAAAAAATCACACATATCCACCCGACTTTTTTCCACTTTTTCGGTCAGTAAGGCAAAAAATTCCACATTACAAAATGGTGGATGATATAATGGTCTCATTCGCATCCATTTCATAAAATACACTACGACACCATATTACCATCCACTTTTTTTCACATTTCATCAAAAAAACACACAATTTTCCACTTTCAAAACCGGGTTTCAAAAATGATGTCCCAAAAATGGCCATTCTTGTTTTGCACAAAACATGTTTTTTGCGTTTTTTGAAATTTGATTTGTGATTTTGATGGTCTAAAAATGGATGTTTTTGTATGGCTAAAAACAAGAACTTTCTTTTTCAAGGGATATACTTTGTAAAATTGATTTATGCCCGTATTTTGATAACAATTCATAATATACATATCCCCGCATTTTACTGGTTCCAAGTCCCGCCCAAAAAACGACCAATGTTAACATATAAAATCCCCATTTTTGAGCCATTATACACCGCCATTTCCTCCGGAATCAAAAAAGTGGATATAAGAATATGTCGCGGTTTATACACCACGATGAAAGAGGGAGACCATATATGGTTTGAAAACAATGAAAGTGGATATCAGCGAATGTGTAAAACGTGCATCCTCAAAATTATGAGGTATTCCACTTTTGAGGAAGCCATACATTGTGAGGGGCTTTCTTTGGAGGCGGTGGATACATTTTCTCTTTTAAGTGAGGGAGGTAAAAAAGGAGACGAAGAACGGTGCGGCGTTGTGGCGGTTCATGTATGTTTATTTTGAATGGATACTCAATTTCGGCGTTATCATGTGAGTTTGGGAGTTTAGGATATGTGGTTTGGTATGATGTGGAAATAAATGACACGGATTATGCTCTACTTTTTATATCCACTCATATCCACTTTTTATATCCACTTTTTATATCCACTTTTTATATCCACTTTTTAACTCATATCCACTTTTTAAGTTTTAGTTAACGGTGTGTGTTTTTGACAGCATTTATCATCCACCTTTTTTTCATATTGTTGCCACCCTCAATTATCCATTTTGAGGATTTTGAGGAGGAGTGGATAAAAAGTGGATATAAAAATATTGCGTTATGTTAGTTAATATAACTGCGCCGCAATGCCATATTATTGTAGTAAATGTAATAAAACATATTCATCTTACAAAAGTCATTGGAATCATATAAAACGGTTCCACTTCAATGAAACGCTTGGTCTTAACACTCAACTCACACAACAAAACCAAAACAATCAACCCAGTATTAGTGAAAGAAAAGAAACCGCATTAAACGAAATTGTCTTTTCTCCTCCCACGCCACAGAGACAGACAACAACAACAACAACAAAGACCTCACCCTCATCCACGCCATCAATACATACCCCAATACCAATACATTATACCACGCCAAAACCACCAAAATCGTCTGAACCAGCAGCAGCCATACGTGTTACGCCGCCGCCTCTGCTTCTGCCTCCGCAGCAGCCGCCAAATATAGGTGAATTTGTTGATTTTGAATACACGCAAGATTATGACGACGACGACGACGACGACGCCATGTCTCAAATAACCGACACCACCTTCACGTCCACCACCAGTATGAGCACCGCAACCTCGCTGTCGTCATATGGCGGGCCGTATGAATGTACCTACTGTTTTAAAATGTTTTCACGAAAAGACAACATGATGCGACACTATAAAACCTGTAAAAACAAGTCATCCACCGACTTAAAATTGCGGGAAGAAAACATATTGCTTCAAAAACAAATCATAAAAATCACCGACAAGATGAATGACTTGAAGAAGCAACTGCTCCATTATATGAACAAAAACTGCAAGGTTCATCCAAAGACGCTGGTGAAAATAAACAAACAACTCAACAACTGTAACAACAACATCATAACCAACAACTACAACATTATCCAACTTGGAAAGGAGGAATTATCGCAAATCTTTTCAAACAAAGAAAAGTTGGACGTATTGAACAAAGGGTTTGAAAGTTTGGATTTTTTGGTTTCATACACCCACTTCAACGACAAATACCCGCAATTCAAAAATATATTGATTACAAACACACAAAATGATTTAGCATACAAATACAACGAAGCCACTCTTCAATTTGATGCCGTGAAAAAAGACGAATTGTTGGAAGAAATCGTATCCGAGCGAATGTATAACATAAATGAATTTTTAGACGAGTTTAACAAGTGTTTAAGCAGTAAAACCAAAGGCATTATAGCGTCGTTTATAAATAATATGAAAAACAAAAACTACGAAGAGTGGAAGAAGAAGAACATCAAATTAATCATATATAACAATCGCAATAAAGTGAATGTGTTGAATTCTCTCCCTGAAATCCAAAACGAAAGCGACGAAGAAGAAGATATAGATATAGATATAGAAGATACCTATAACAATAACAATACCATAGAAATTCAGTCATCTGTAAAATAAAAACTGAGTTTCAACCCACATAAAAAACATAAGAATATATCAATGTAATATATAAATATATATTGATATATCATCTCTGAATAATATAAAAACAAATGTTAAAACGTGTGCGACTTACTTTGGCTGCCAGCAGCAACCAACAACTTGAAAACCGATACATTGCCGGCTCTGGTGTGGGAGCAAGTTCTATTGCCAACCGGCGTGCAAAGGCGCGCAGTGCCGGAACCTGTAAAAACAACATCTGTGGCCCGAATTATTATATAACCGTCATATCCGGAGTTAGAGTATATACGATGAGCCAATTTTCAGCCGGTCTTGGGACAAACACGTCGCTGTACACCTATGATGCTGCTACCCACACCTTCACTAGTTCCAGTTTGACAAATTTGAATTTACTTTATACAAATCTTGTTTCCGCACGAAGCGCAATGAGCCCGATAACTTTGAATAATGGTGTGTATTTAACCGATAACGGAACTGAATACATTTTTAAAAATGGAAGCAGTGAAGTCATTCGGTGGCGTCAAGTGACAGTTGCGTCTGGACCTTATACCGGCCAGCAATTATTTATAACTACTTCATTTTCATTAGACCCCGCCGTTTATTCATATATTGGTACATTCGGAACAAATTTTGATATGGTGGGCGCCACACCAACCACCGGAAGCCCCATAAACCAATAAATCCATAAATCATAATATCGGGGCAACGCCGGCGTGGTCCAATGCGCCATTTTGTGAAACCGAAACCGAAACCGAACCCGAACCCGAACCCGAAACCGGTTGTTGATATTTTCCGGCGTGTCTTTTA
>Ga0194134_10006412_pt1 | contig 10560 bp, 9 predicted proteins | sample TA2KigOff0mmetaG_FD_148602 | JGI IMG/M metagenome (GOLD analysis project Ga0194134, IMG submission 148602) | Freshwater microbial communities from Lake Tanganyika, Tanzania - TA2015056 Kigoma Offshore 0m | ecosystem: Environmental > Aquatic > Freshwater > Lake | place: Tanzania: Lake Tanganyika... | reverse complement strand
AGTCAAAAACCCTAAGGAGTTAATGTATGTCGAAGCTGCAATTCATCAATCCCAAGGGGCTCTTCCAAGGGTCTTTTTCCCATGTTGCCACTGCGCAAGGCGGCACGACGATTTACATCTCGGGCCAGGTTGCTTTTGACGAAGAAGGCAGAGTCTTTGGCAAAACCTTTGAAGAACAATGCGAAAAGGTTTTCGATAATCTACGTCTTGCGCTTGCTGGCGCAAACGCGGATTTCACGCACATCGTGAAGATGAACATTTATGTTCGTGACCTAACCAGCCAAAAGCTTCAATCCCTCAGGAGCATTCGAGCGAAACACTTAGGGTCACATCAACCGGCAAGTACCCTGGTCGCCACACCCGGCCTTGTTCATGAGGATTTAATGCTTGAAATTGAAGCGATTGCAGTGATTGCAAGCTAGGTTGACTGAGCAATGATCGTAATCCCTGAGTACGGTCAAAGAAGTTTTATAAAGGAATCCTTAGAGCGCTTTGAGGCAATCGATCAGATAGTCTGTCCCAAGACACGTAACCATCTCGAAGGCGCAGTCACTCGACTATCCGCTTCGATTGCCCAACTCATCATGACCTTGAGTGAACTTGCAAAAATGCCTTAGTGTCCTGTCTCGGCCTTGGCGTCAATAAATCCATGAATCTACGCCATTTGCGCTATCTTGCCGCACTCGCGAGAGAAGGAAACTTCCATCGCGCAGCGACACGCGTACACATCAGCCAGCCCACACTTTCAGCAGCAATCCGTTCGCTCGAGCGCTAACTAGGCGTAGAGCTTGTTCGACGCGAGCATCGTCGTTATCAAGACCTGACCGCAACGGGCTACCTTGTTCTGGAGCGAGCACGCAAGATACTCGACACGATGGATGCGCTCATCGAAGATTTAAGTCACTCGGATCAAGCACTTAAAGGCGACTTGCGACTTGGTGTCATACCTACCGTTGAACCTGCAGCTGGGCTATTAAGCGCAGCGCTGAAGCGAGAACACCCAGGGATTACCCTCACCTTATTTTCTAAAACCTCAGACGAAATCATCCGCGGCATTGAAGACCGAAGTCTTGATGGCGGACTATCCTACGTACCCGACCGTCGAATAAGGCAGTACTGTTCCGACCGCTCTACGCCGAGCGTTATGTGCTGCTCGCAAAAGCTGATCTGATCGGTAAGCGACGAAACATCAGCTGGGCAGAGGCTGCGCGTTTGCCTTTGGTCTTATTGAATCGCGATATGCAAAATCGAAAACTGATTGATCAACATTTTGCAAACCTTCAACTCAGTACCCATGTCGCTGTAGAGGCAAGCACGCTTGTATCTGTACTCGCACAAGTCAAAGCCGGGCTTGGTGCCGGGATTGTTCCTGAGGCATTGGTGCACATGACTGGGCCACTCGAGGGGCTTCGCGTCATCCATTTTCGAGGCGGCGATTTCTACCATCAGATTGGTCTTTTACTTGCCCAACGCGACCCACTGCCGAGCTTAAGCCTCGCACTTGTTCAATTGATTGAGAAGGTGATCAGCAGGCAGCGACGCTAGGAGATACCAGGAACAAGGCATTGATAGTTTTTTTCGATGAAACACAAAAATTTCTGATTGGACGAATCCGCCCTGTTGCCTTGAACATCGAGAAATCGTCGGGCTCCCTGTATCGACACCGCGCAAGGATTCACCAAATGCATCACGAAGCGAATCATTTATTAAACCGAGGTATTCAACTACCCAATACGGGACTTCTCATTAACGGGCGATGGGAAGAGGCGGTAAGCGGTCTACGCTTTGCCAGTGTTGACCCCGCTAACGGGCAAGTGATTGCAAACATTGCCCGTGGGCAAGCAGAGGATATTGACCGTGCAGTGAGCGCGGCACGCCGTGCGCTTCAAAGCAAAGCCTGGCGACTGATGTCAGGCGGGCAGCGCGCTCGTTTACTTTATCGCTTGGCCGACCTACTTGAGCAAGATCGAGAAGCGATGGTTCAGCTTGAAAGCATGGACGCCGGCAAGCCACTGTCAGCGACAAGGCGGCAAGACCTTCCAGCCGCAATTGACAGCCTGAGGTACTACGCAGGCTGGGCAGATAAGCTCGAAGGTCAGGTGGTTTCCGCAAGAACCGATGCGCTGACCTACGTCCTGAGAGAGCCTGTTGGCATCGTTGCAGCAATCGTACCCTGGAACTTCCCCTTGATGAATGCAGTCTGGAAAATTGCACCTGCAATCGCCTGCGGCTCTAGCATCGTTTTAAAGCCAGCAGAATTAACGCCGCTGTCAGCACTGCGACTCGGAGAACTCGCCCTACTTGCAGGATTCCCCGAAGGCGTCTTGAACATCGTCCCTGGTTTTGGTGCTGAGGCAGGCGAAGCACTGATTCAGCACCCAGGGGTGGACAAGATTGCTTTTACCGGATCGCCACAGGTCGGCAAACACATCATGCGAACCGCTGCTGAACACTGCAAACGAATCACCCTTGAACTCGGCGGTAAATCAGCCAACATTGTGTTCGCCGATGCCGATTTGTCTGCGGCAGTTAAAGCTTCTTCCTCTGGCATCTTTATTAATGCGGGCCAGGTCTGCTCAGCTGGTTCCCGCATTTTAGTCGCCAAGCCGATCTACGAAGACTTCGTCAAAACATTCTGCGCACGCGCGTCTCAAATAAAATTAGGTGACCCGTTTGAAAGCGGTATCACCATGGGACCCGTGATCTCCGCCCAGCAAAAAGACCGCATTATAACAGCGATTAATAGCGCACGTGAGGAAGGAGCAACATTAGCGCTAGGTGGCACAGACCCTGGGGGTACAGGTTTTTTTGTGACACCGAGTATCTTCGTTGACGTTGATAATCGAATGCGAGTCGCTCAGGATGAAATTTTCGGACCGGTTGCAAGCCTGATCCCTTTTGAAACCGAACAAGAGGCCGTTGATATTGCCAATGACTCGCGCTATAGCTTGGCTGGCGCCGTGTGGACACGCGACATCGACAGAGCCCATCGCGTGGCTTCCATGGTTCGATCAGGAACAGTTTGGATAAACACCTTTGGCCACACTGACACAAGGCTACCCTGGGGCGGCTTTGGCAGGGATTCCGGGCTCGGGCGCGATCTTGGCCGAGCAGCACTCGATAACTATACTGATCTTAAAACCGTATGGTTACAGTTATCGGCATCGTCAAACTCCTGATCAAGCTTCAACTGTCACAGCGACCTGCAAATCATGTCCTCCCGCGGCGTGAATCACACCGCGAAACGGTGATACATCACCAAAGTCTCGGCCGTAGGCCAAGACGAGATAGTCCTCGTTAACAATCGCATCGTTGGTTGGGTCCAACTCAAGCCAAGGAAAATCAAAGCCTGGGCAGTAAACAGCGACCCAGGCGTGAGAAGCATCCACACCACGACGTTTAGCTTGGCCTGGTGCGGCTTGGGTTAGCAAATAACCACTGACATAACGAGCGCTTAATCCCAGGCAGCGTAGTGCGCAAATCAAGAGGTGCGCGAAGTCCTGGCAAACACCGCTTCTCATCCGAAACACCTCCTCAAGTGGTGTGGCGATTTCGGTGCTTTTTGGCACATAACGAAAATCCTGGTGAATTCGCCGAGACAAGCACCGAGACGCTGCAATCAGGCCTGGTATTTCGTTGAAGACTTCCTCTGCATAAGCTTTGACAAGCGCTAGAAATGGCACATAAGGGCTTTCGTACTTGAACTCAGAGGCTGCAATAAAGGCCTTCCCAGCGCTGTAGCTCAGGTCGACTCGCAAGTCACGCCAATCGATATCTTGTCTAATCAAATCAACCTGCAAACTTAAAGCCCGCTGCGCTTGACTTCTAGCACTTACCTGCAAATGCTCATGAATTCGATGAAAACTAAAACATTCAAATGTATTACCAAAGCAATCCCTATGTTGAGATCGGGAGTCTGGGTGCGGATCAATCTGCAGTTCATGCGCAAGCAGACTTTGTAAGGGCGTCTCAACCGGCTTGAGATAAGCTAAATGATAAGCGTGCTGAACTTTATCATGGTAATGATAGTGTGTTTCATGGAACACCCGGAGGGTCTTCCGAACGCTGTCTTTAGCCTTATGCATTCGTTCTAAAGGTTTGAATATGTGAAAAATACTGAGCACCGATCAGATCTGATAACTCCCGACCCAGTACCGACCATTGCATCGCAAGACCAGACAGCTCACGCATGCCAATGATTTCAGGCACAGGTATTTTGAGCTTATGCTGCGCTTCAAGGAAGATCTCACTCGGATTAGGAAGCCAGGCCATAGCCTGAAGGCTTTGCGCCATGATGGCGGCAATTGCTCTCGGATTAGCTTCATCGATAATCAAGAGTTCGACAAGGCCAGTGGCTTTGTAATCGCCCTGGTAACGAACACGGTAGGTGATGATGCTGTCAAAGATATTTAATAGCGCTTCAAAAGCACGGCTTGATTGCAAAACATCCTGATGACACATATACACAATGGTCTCACTCATGCAAATCAGCCGTTCAATTGATCGCCCAATTGACAATAGTCGCCAGCTTAAATCGCGAGTCATGCGATCACTTTGCAAACCCTGGAGTGCAGCCAGTTGAAGACTAAATTCATCCAGGCTGTCAATACTTGCGAGCGAGCTATCGCCAAGCTTTTGGATGGCATCGCGCATGTTTTGAATAAGCCGCAAGTGATCGCTTGGAAAAAGATCTCTCGTACTTTTTAGATTCACATCAATTGAAGCAAGACAAAAACCAAGGCTTAAGGCCTTAGGGTCAGCGAGCTTAGCCAACAAACTTCTTGCGAAAACCGCAGTCGACTGGGCAAGTCCGGGCGTATCTTGATCGACCAGCGCCTGGGCTTTTGCCAGTGCCGTGATCGCTTTTGCCAAGCATGGCTCCAAGGTATCGCCTTGTGAACTCATCAATAAGAGCTCTTTGGCCAGGCGACCCAAGTGCTCGGCTCGCTCGCTGTATCGTCCGAGCCAAAACAAGTGCTCTGCACTTCGACTTGAAACCGGTCTTGATCTTGCCTGATAGACAGGCAGGGCGCTCATTGATATGTCAGACTCCTGACCAATCTGTATCGACGAAGATTCAACCCACGTATCAAGTGTGCTCCCACCCTGCCCAATCGATACAACATGTGGATCGACATTGGCAATCCTTGTCATGCCTCCTGGGACCAGATCCCATTGACCCTTGGGGTTGGTAATCGCAAAGACCCGAACGAGTGCAGTTTTGGGGACGAAACCTTGTGCTTGCCAGGTTATGGTTTGAGAAAAGGGAAGGTAGGTCTGCGCTGTGAACTGTTCGGGCCTTTGCTTTATCTTCTCGCGAAGCTGCGCTAAATCATGCTTTGCCAAATTCAAGGCAATGATCGGTTCAAAGCTTTTTTGCTTAAAACCTGTGTAAGTTGGTTTGATCACTTGTGTTTTCAGCAAGGGCTCAATCGCTTCGAAGGCGGCAGATTCCCCGCACCACCAACTGTGTAAGGAGGGAATCTTCAGGTCTTCTCCAAGCAGCCTTTTGGCAATTGCGGGCAGAAATCCCTGAACTGCGGGTGACTCGAGAAATCCCGAACCTGGCGCATTAGCGAGTACCAGGGCTTTTGCACGCAACACTTGAATGAGTCCCGGAACACCGAGTGATGAATCAGGCCTCAGTTCGAGGGGGTCGAGCAGCTCGTCATCGATTCGCCGCAATAAGCCATGGAGTCGTTGTAAACCTTGTAATGTCTTAAGGTATAGCTTATCGCCCTGAACAATAAGATCTGAACCCGTCACCAGGGGTAATCCCAGATAGGCTGCCAAATAAGCATGTTCAAAATAGGTTTCACTCCAAGGACCTGCTGTAAGCAGCGCTAAACGAGGAGCCTCGTCTTGCGCAAGCGGTATTGCTAACCGGATCAAATTTTGTACCAATTGACGGTAGCTGTCAGCGAGTCTTTGGATATTCATCGCTCTAAAGGCTTGAGGGAAGAGCTTGGCGATGAGGTGACGGTTCTCAAGCATATAACCAAGACCAGAAGGCGACTGACATCGCTGACTGACAACCCACCACTGCCCGTCTGGACCCCTTGCAATGTCAAAGGCAAGCACTGGGAGATATAAATCGTTGACTGGCGTCACACCATACATTGACCGCAGGTAGCCAGGGTGCGCATGCACGAGTGCCGCAGGCAATAGCCCTTCTTTCAACAGGCATTGCTTGCCATAAGCATCAATCAAGATCTGGTTGAGGAGCATTGCACGCTGTGAAAGGCCATCGGCGATGTGCTTCCAGTCATTGGCCGAAACCAGAAAGGGCAAGGGATTTAAGGACCAGGCACGACTCACCGCTGCCTGATCCTGATAGACGTTATAACTTATTGCATGATGGCGAATGGCTCTCGTAATCGTGTGCTCATGGCGATCAAATTGTGCAAGTTGATCATCACCAAGGATGTTAGCGAATCGCTGCCACATCGGTCTCAGCTGCATGCTGCTGTCGCGCAATTCGTCGAAATGACCCAAAGCAACCGGTGCTGCTGCCGACAATAAGCAGCTTTCGCCTGCTATTGGAGCCTGCATCATCTCAAGGCTTTCTGGGCTCTTGAATGTTCAGAATCATCGTTCACAGTACAAATCTTGGCATGGATCAGTCGACTTTTATCGCGCAACAAGGCTCACGGTACAGCCTTTGTTGATGCTATTCAGTTTGTGGATGCTATTCACCTAGGATTGTCGCAAATCCAAGGTGAAGGGAAACTCAAGACTTGGGCGAGCAGGCGTAAGTCTGATTGTCCCAGGCGTGTGTGCCTCGCGGTAAAAGCGCGATAGCCTTCGGCTCTCAGCTTCAAAGGCATTGACCGGTAAGCGCTCATAGTTTCGGCCACCAGGATGCGCCACATGGTAGCGACAGCCGCCCACCGAACGCGCGAGCAGATTATCGACCAGATCGATATGTATCGGTGCATGAACGCCGATTGAGGGGTGCAGGGATGACGCCTGTTTCCATGCTCTAAATCTTACACCAATCACCGCCTCGCCATCTCGTCCCGTAGGCTGCATGGCAGCAGCTCGACCGTTAACGCTGAGCGCGAATCGATTGGTATCCAAACCGCGAGCGAGTACTTGAATGCGTTCGAGTGAAGCATCGACATAGCGGCTCGTGCCCGATGCACTTGAGGACTCGCCCATCAGCTGCCACGGTTCAAGCGCGTGGCGAAGTTCAATGCCAACACCGCGCAGTTCAACCGAGCCAATCAGCGGAAAGCGGAACTCGTGCTGTGGGGAAAACCATGCTGGGTCAAAATCAAAGCCTGCCTGACGCAACTCGGTTAATGCATCCTCAAAATCAAGACTGATAAAGCTCGGGAGCAAAAAGCGATCATGCAAACCGGTTCCCCAGCGCGTTAGGCGCTGAACACGTCCACTCCGATAGGGTTTTTCCCAGAACCAGGCAATACAAGCACGCAACAAGAGTTGCTGGACAAGGCTCATTTGTGGATGCGGTGGCATCTCGAAAGCGCGCATCTCGAGCAAACCCAGTCGCCCGTTTGGACCATCGGGAGCATAAAGCTTATCGATACAAAACTCTGCACGATGCGTGTTGCCGGTAACGTCAATGAGTAGATTACGAAGACAGCGATCGATGAACCAGGGGGCGCATTGCCCTAAACGGGCTTGCTCGCGTTCTATCTCGCCAAGTGCAATCTCGAGTTCATAGACCTGATCGTTGCGAGCCTCATCAATTCGCGGCGCTTGACTGCCTGGCCCAATGAATAGCCCCGAAAATAAGTAAGACAGGGAGGGATGGTTGTGCCAAAAACTGATCAGGCTGGCCAGCAGATCAGGTCGTCGCAAGAAGGGGCTGTCCTCAACCTTCGCTGCACCCATCACAAAGTGGTTGCCCCCGCCTGTGCCGGTATGCCTTCCATCAAGCATGAATTTCTCGGCGCTTAGACCAGATTGTGCTGCGGCCTGGTAGAGGAATTCGGTTCGCTCGACAAGTCCAAACCAATCGGCAGCCGGATGAATATTGACTTCAATCACGCCCGGATCGGGCGTGATTTGCAGCATCTCAAGTCGCGAATCTTTGGGTGGCGGGTATCCTTCAATCAACACTGGCGTTGATAAAGACTGGGCAGCGTGGTGTATGGCAGCCAAAAGCGACAAATAGTCTTCTAGCTTTTGCACCGGTGGCATGAAGACATAAAGCACTTCGTCGCCTTCGCGTGCACGTTCTTCTTCGGGACCACTCGCGCGACCGGGGTTTCGTATTTCAACGCATAGGGCAGTGCCCTGAAAAACATTGGTTTTTTGGCCAACCTCATGAACACTTGGCGCAGGCTGATCGACATCGAGAACTGATGAAAACCGTGGCAAAGAGGCTTCTAGCTTGGGATTGAAGGGATCGAGCGTAAGATGCGCAAGCACCTCATCCTGACCAGGCTTTGCCAGGGAATGAAGCGGTAATCGATAGCCAATTGGCGAGTCACCAGGCACTAAGTAGAGCTTTTCATCACGCAGTGGCCAAGGCGTTGAAAGCCATCGACCTTCGCTCGGGGTTATCGGCATGACGTAACCGACGGGTTCATGAAGTGGCCCCTGAAACACGCGGCGTAGTCTTGCTCTTTCGTAGGGCTCATCAAGCTTTGCATTCAGGGGATCCACACCAATCGGCAAACCTCCCTCTCGCCATAAATAGTAAAAAACATCCTCATAAGCCGCCAAAATCGACTCGCGAGGAAAGCCTAAAACCTTGGCCAGACGCTGCGCGAATCGACTCGCATCAGCTTTGGTCGCATAAAGCTGAGTTTTCTCATCAGCCATGAGTTCGGGTTGCGGCCAGCAACTTAGCCCATCTTTTCGCCAAAACAACGAAATCGCCCAGCGCGGCATTTGTTCTCCCGGGTACCACTTCCCCTGGCCAACATGAACAAAACCGCCGACTCCATAGCGTGCTTTCATTTGAGCCATCAAATCAAGTGCGAAATCGCGCTTGCTAGGGCCAAGCGCTTCGGTATTCCATTCGGGTGCATCGCGGTCCGAAATCGACACAAATGTCGGTTCGCCACCCATGGTTAGTCGCACATCGCCTTCAGAAAGCGCGCAATCGACCAAGGCGCCGAGACGATTGATTGCTTCCCACTGTGTATCGCTATAAGGCTTAGTCACTCTGGGTGACTCATGGATTCGCTCGACATGCATTTGGTGCGAAAATTGCACCTCGCTGGCTTCAAGAGCACCATCAATGGGCGCAGCGCCTGAAGGCTCCGGCGTACAAGCTAAAGGAATATGCCCCTCACCGGCAAGCAATCCCGAGGTCGGGTCAAGCCCTATCCAGCCTGCACCAGGCAGAAACACCTCGCACCAGGCATGTAAGTCAGTAAAGTCATCAATAACGTTAGCAGTTGCCCCTGGTGGTACGTGATCGGGTTTAAGTTGAATCAGATAGCCAGAAACAAATCGTGCAGCAACACCAAGGTGCCGCAAGAGACAGACCAGCAGCCATGCGGTGTCACGACAAGAGCCCTTAGCCTCGATTAGCGTTTGCTCAGGACTTTGCACACCTGGTTCCAAACGAATGGTGTAACGAATATCCTGTTGCAGTTGCTGGTTGATGCGGACAAGGCAGTCGATGGTCGGCCCCTGCATGGACTGAAGTAATTCGACTCGGCTTTTGAGTTTGGGCGTGAGTTTGTCGGTGAGGCGATAGGGCTGCAAATCTCTAGCTAATGCCTCGTCGTATGAGAATGGAAAATGTTCTACTTCTCGATCGAGAAAGAAATCAAAAGGATTAAAAACCGCCATTTCCAAAACAAGATCGACGCTGACGCAAAATGTATCGCTGCGCTCGGGAAAAACCAGGCGGGCTTGATAGTTTGCATAAGGATCTTGCTGCCAGTGAATGAAATGGCTTTCGGGTTGTACCCGCATGGCATAGGAAAGTACCCTGGTTCGTGCATGCGGCGCAGGCCGTAGGCGGACGATTTGCGGCCCGAGACGCAGTTCCCGGTCATATTGGTATTCGGTTTGATGGTGCAGTGCAATATGAATGCTCATCGGATTCAGCCTGTTGATGATTTCCCTTGACTATGCAAGTGCAGTGCCAAGCGAGGCGCTATGATTTCGCTGTGGCTAAGCAGCGGCGATTACCGAGCGGCGAATTCACAAACACGAACCCCATCGCCTTGACCGATGGACAAACCACGAGGAAATTCTATGTTGTACAGGCTTCAACAACAACTTATTCGGAGCGCTTTGCTGTGCGCTGCCTTGTTCACCAGCTTGAATGCGCTTGCGCAGACCGTTCAAATCCAGGAACCTTGGGTGAGGGCTACCGTCAAAGGGCAACAGGCAACTGGTGCTTTTATGAAGCTGACTTCGCAATCACCCATGCGTCTAATCCAGGCCCAATCCCCAGTGGCGGGCTTAGTCGAGATTCATGAAATGAAAATGGAAAAGGACGTCATGAAAATGGCCGCAATCGCTGGACTTGACTTACCGGCCGGCAAAGCGGTCGACCTCAAGCCAGGCGGGTATCATGTCATGTTGATGCAACTAAAGCAGGAAATTAAAGAAGGCGAAACCGTG
>Ga0194134_10006403_pt1 | contig 10572 bp, 9 predicted proteins | sample TA2KigOff0mmetaG_FD_148602 | JGI IMG/M metagenome (GOLD analysis project Ga0194134, IMG submission 148602) | Freshwater microbial communities from Lake Tanganyika, Tanzania - TA2015056 Kigoma Offshore 0m | ecosystem: Environmental > Aquatic > Freshwater > Lake | place: Tanzania: Lake Tanganyika... | reverse complement strand
TTCGCAGCGCGGCCACGCGCCCGGGGTTGCCCTCGGCCGCCATGCCGTCGAGCCGCGCGATCACAGCCGGGTCCTTCGCGACGCCGTCTGCCATGGCGGCGAGCAGGTCTTGGAGGTCGCGCGCCGCGCCGCACGTGCCGCCACACGCGTCGATCGCATCCATCACCACTGCGTGCGCGGACGTGCCCTTCGCCTTCGCGACCGCATCTGCCGCACGCATGCGCAGGTCGCGCGCCACGCCGTTCTCGGTGAGCATCCGCGCCGCGGCCGCGGCGTCGGTCGCTGGGTCTTTTGCGACGAGCTCCGCGAGGTCCGCGGGCGCAGCCGGCGGGACGAGCCGCGCGGGCGGGGTGGGTGGCGCATCGGCCACGAGGGCGGCAAGGGCGGCGATGGCCACCGGGATGGTCGCTGGCATCATGGCCCGAGCGTACCGATCCACGTCATGGCCGCGGCATCGCGCTTGCGGGCACCGACACTTCCCACAGCGTGGTCGTGCCGCTCACCTCGTTGCATGCCGCCAGCATGGGACGGCCGTTTGGGCTCGCTCCTGCGGGGATGAAGAGCAGCCCTTCTGGCCCAAGGTCGCCGGCCGCGGCGAGGTCCTTCTTTGGGTCGACCGAGGGGTCGCGCCGATGCACGCATCCGAGCATTTCGGGGGCGCATGGGTTCGTGACGTCCCACGTCATGATGCCGCCGGTGCGCTCGAGCCCGCAGAAGAGGAGCCTCCGCCCGGCGACCTCGCCGACCGCAAGCCCCTCGGGCTCGGGGCCGCGCGCGGGGCTGCGTGCGTCCGACGCCTTGGCGACCGCGGGCGCCTCGCGCGCCACGGTGCGCTCGACCAAGTCGCCCGAATCCCACGCGAGCGCGATGCCGTCGTCCCGGAGTTCCCAGATCGAGACGCCGCGCCCGCCGAATGCGACCAGGCGCTCGGCGACGCCGTCGCCGTCGCGATCGCTCGCGGGCCGGCTGACGGTGAGCCCACCGAGCGCCGCGGCTTCCTTCGGGTTCACTCCCGTGCCCGCGATCTCGGCGCAGCGAGCGGACAGTTCGGGAGAGAGTTCGAGGCCCGCGACCTTCGCGCGCTCGTCGAACGAGGGCCCTTCGCGCCACTCGCCCTCCTCGGTCACCGCGAACCACGTGTTCGCGCCGTCCGCCCACGAGACCACGGTGTCCGGTTGACGCAGCGCGAGCACCGGCCACGGGCGGGGCGCGCATGCGTCGTCGGCCGCGCTCGCATCGAGCCCTGAGCGCGCGAAGTCCTTGAGGCCCAGCCCATGCACGTGCCGCACGGTGGCCGTGTCGAGGTCGATGACCGCGACCGCGTTCGCCTCCTGGAGACCGACGATCGCGGTGCGGCCGTCCGGCGCGATCGACACGTACTCGGGTTCGAGCTGCCGCTGCACCGAGGCGCCAGGCACAGGAAGGTGCGCGCCGGCCGCCGTGAGTTCGGCAAGGCGGTCATCGAACGCGTCGAAGCGCGCCGTCCGCACCAAGGCCTTCAGGGGTCCCTCGCGCAGGTCGATGATGCTCACGGAACCCTCGGGATCTCCCGTGGCCGACATCTCGCCCTCGTTGGCCACCACGAGCCGCGCGCCGTCCGGGGTGAACGTGCACATGTCGGGCCCATGGCCCACCTCCACCACGGCGATGGTCGTGCCGTCCGGGCGCAGGAATCGCACGTGGCCCGGCCCGCCATCCGTGTCAGGCACCGCGACGGCGACGAGGTCGCCGTTCACCGCGACCGAGGTCGGCGCGGGCATCGCGTGCGTGGCGACGCGCACCGGCTTCGCGGGGTCGCGGATGTCGATCACGTCGATTCCCGCGGCGCCGTTCACCACCCACAGCGAGCGCGACGGGGCGTGGTAGGCGGCGATCTCGCTGGCGCTCCGGTCGTGCAGCCCGGTCGCATGGGTGCCGAGGTGGCGCAGCGGCGATTCCGCCGCGAGCATGAACATGACCAGGGGCGCGAGCATGGCGGTATGGTCCCCGGGCACGTGCCGGAGCGGGGTCGCAAACGCATCCCGGACGCATTTTAATCACCATGGGCCCGTCCCTGATCCACGACCCGAACGACCCCCGGCTCGAGCCGTACCGCTCGGTGCGCGACCGTGATGCACTCGGGGCGGACGGGCGGCCCGGGCTCTTCGTCGGCGAGAGCCCGCTGGTGATCGAGGCGATGCTGCGCGCGCCGGTCGAGACGCTCTCGGTGCTCGTGAGCGAGCGCCAGCGCGAGCGTGCGGTGGCGCTGGTGCGGGCGGCCGCGCCCTGGCGCGCGGGCCGCGCGGATCCCGAGATCCTCCTGGCGGCCGACGACGTGCTCGATTCGGTGGTCGGGTTCGCGATCCACCGCGGGTTCCTCGCGGTGGGCCGCCGGCCGCCCGAGCGCGCCGTACGCGACGTGGTGCCAGCCGCGGGCGATGCGTTGGTCCTCGCCATCGAGGACGTCAACAACATCGACAACATCGGGCAGCTCTTCCGCAACGCCGCGGCCTTCGGGTGCGCGGGCGTGCTGCTCTCGCCCTCGTGCCACGATCCGCTGTACCGCAAGAGCCTTCGCGTGAGCTGCGGTCATGCGCTGCGCGTGCCGTTCGCGCGCAGCCAAGACTGGGCCTCGGACCTGGCGTGGCTGCGTGACGGTGCCGGGCTCGCGGTGGTCGGCGCCACGGGCCACGGCGCGTCGACGCTTGCGGAGGTCGCACGGTCGCTCGAGGGACGCTCGCCCCGCCGCATCGCGGTGCTGGTTGGTGCGGAGTTCGCGGGCCTCGGCGACGCCGCCCTGGCCGCATGCACGCATCGCGCGCGGATTCCGATGGCCGAAGGCGTGGATTCGCTGAACGTCGGGGTGGCGGCCGGCGTATTCCTGGCACGGCTCGCCGAGCGCCCGCACGCGGGATGACCGGTCGCCTTGGAAGGGGCGTTGTGGGCCCTGATAATGAGATTTTCGATCCCGCCCGGTTTTTCGCGAACCGCGGCGGCGGGAGGCCGTACGCACGACATGCACCCCTGGCTCTCACGGTCCATCGTGGCGTGCGTCCTCGCCTCCTCGTCCGCTGTGTGGGCGGACGGCCTGCCGTCCGGTTCAGGGCAGACGCTGCCCCCGGACGTGCAGGAGGCGGTGAACCACGCCAGGAACCTCTCGCGCGCCTTCCGTGCCGTCGCCAAGCAAGCGGCACCCTCGGTGGTCTCCATCGAGGTGATCCCACAGGGCATGGGCACCGGCTTCATCGTGAGCGACGATGGCTACGTCGTCACGAACAATCACGTCGTTCGCATGGGAGGCCGCATCCGCGTGAAGCTCCATGACGGCCGCGAGTCCGACGCCCGGCTCGTCGGGTCCGACGCCGAGACTGACCTCGCCGTGCTGAGGGTTGACCTGCCTGACCTCGTCCCGATCGCCTTCGGGGACAGCGACGCGGCCGAGGTCGGGGACTGGGTGATCGCGCTGGGCGCGCCGTTCGGCCTGCGCGACACCGTCACGGCCGGCATCATCAGCGCGAAGGGCCGTGAGGTCGGGCTCAGCCCGCTCGAGAGCTACCTGCAGACCGACGCCACGATCAACCCTGGCAACTCGGGCGGGCCGCTCGTCGACATGGACGGGCGCGTCGTCGGCATCAACACCGCCATCGAGAGCCGCAGCGGCGGCTCGGACGGCATCGGCTTCGCGATCCCCGCCACCTTGGCGCGCGACGTCGTCGACTCGATCATCCCGTGGCCGCGCGCCGCGCCTCCGGCACGGTCGCCGCCGCCGGCGTGCTGGTTGCGTCCGTGGTGGAGGACGGTCCCGCGGCACGCGCGGGCATCGAGCCCGGCGACGTGATCGTCAAGGTCAACGGGGCCGAGACCCCCAACATGCGGCGCGTGATGCGCCAGATCCGCCTCTGCAAGCCAGGCACCGAATGCGTCGTCGAGGTGATGCGCGGCGGATCGCCGCTCGAGGTGAAGGCCATCCTCGACGACGCGCCGCGCATGGTCATGCCCGGCTGAAGTCACGGAACATCCCTTGCCCCCACGACCCCGGTCCGTGCCGCGAAGCGGCCGGGCCGGGTGTGCTTGCGGACCTACGATGGTCATCCCTCGATGCGGTACGCCCACGTCCCGGCCACCCTCGACGTCCCGTTCTCGGTGCCCTTCCGGCACCGGGTGACGTTCACGCGCGGCGCGCTCGACGCAGGCAACCCATCGCTCGCCGACGCGCTGGCTGGCTCGGCGCGCTGCATCGCGTTCATTGACGAGGGCGTCGCGGCCGTGCACCCGGAGCTCGGCGCGCGCCTGGCGGCGTACCTGCGTGCGCGCGATGGTATGCCCGAGCTCGCGTGCGTCGAGCAGGTGCCCGGCGGCGAGCGGTGCAAGCGTTCCATGGAGGTGCCCGAGCGCGTGGTGCGCGCCGTCGACGCGCACCGGATCGACCGCCAGAGCTGCGTGATCGCGGTGGGCGGCGGGGCGGCGCTCGATGCCGTCGGCTTCGGCGCCGCGATCGCGCACCGCGGGTGTCGGCTGGTGCGGATGCCCACCACGACGCTCGCGCAGGATGACGCGGGCATGGCCGTCAAGAACGGGATCAACGCCCGCGGAAAGAAGAACTTCGTCGGGGCGTTCGCCGTGCCCCATTCGGTGGTCTGCGACGAGGCGTTACTCGAGTCCTCGCCGAGGTGGAGCTGGATCGGCGGCTTCAGCGAGGCGGTGAAGATCGCGCTCCTGCGCGACCCAGAGCTGTTCGCGCGGATCGAGCGCGACGCCGCAGCCATCCGCGCGCGCGACATGTCCGCGGCGATGCCGGTCATTGTGCGCAGCGCGGAGCTGCACTACCGGCACATCGTGCTCGGTGGCGACCCGTTCGAGGTGCGCAGCGCGCGACCGCTCGACTTCGGGCACTGGCTCGCGCACCGGCTCGAGGAGATGACGGACAGCGAGCTCCCGCACGGGCAGGCCGTTGCGATCGGCGTCGCGGTCGACACGACGTACTCGGTGCACGCGGGGCTGCTCGACGCGGCGTCGGGTGCGCGCGTGGTCGCCGTGCTGCGCGCGCTTGGTCTTCCGACCTCGCACCCCATGCTCGACGACCTTGGCGCGGTCGAGGCGGGCCTCGAGGAGTTCCGCGAGCACCTCGGCGGCCGGCTCACCGTCACGCTCCTGCGCGCGATCGGCGAGGGCGCTGACGTCCACGCGATCAACCCGTCGCTCCTGCGCCGCGCGGTGCTCGACGCGGCCTCCACCTAGACTTTACCTCATGGCAGCAGGCGCGAATGGCGGCGGTACGCCGATGACCCGTGCGCAGGTCGTCGATGCGTACTTCATGGAGCATCGCGCCCGGCTCATCGACGTGGCCGCGTTCCTCGACCGCGTCGACCGCGCGGGCGCGGGTGACGACGACTTCCGGATGCGGGCCTTCCGCGCCGCGGTCGCCATCCTCGGCGACGGGCGCCCCGACCGCGCCCGCCGCGTGCTCGAGCTCCTGAGCGACCCGTCCTCCGAGCCGGTCGCAAGGGCCGGCATAAAGGGCGCGACCGGCGCGCACGACCCCGCGAAGGGCGGTGGCTGACGTGTACATCGACCCGCACGTGCACATGGTGAGCCGCACGACGGACGATTATGTCCGCATGGCGCGCGCCGGGTGCGTCGCGATCACGGAACCGGCGTTCTGGGCCGGGTACGACCGCTCGAGCCCGAAGGGGTTCTTCGATTATTTCCGCCAACTGACCGAGTCCGAGCCCCGGCGCGCCGCGCAGTACGGGATCCGCCACCACGCGTGGCTCTGCATCAACCCGAAGGAGGCTGAGGACCCCGTCTTCGCGCGCGAGGTGATCGGCCTGATCCCCGGGTTCCTCGAGCGCGAGAACGTGCTCGGGATCGGCGAGATCGGTCTCAACAAGAACAGCCGCAACGAGCTCGAGATCCTCGAGGCGCACCTGCAGCTTGCGAGCGACCACGGGCTCCTGGTGCTGGTGCACACGCCGCACCTGGAGGACAAGTTGAAGGGCACGCGGCTCATCATGGACGCGATCCGCCGATTTCCCAAGCTCGATCCGGGCCGCGTGCTGATCGACCACGTCGAGGAGCACACGGTGGGCCACGTGCTCGACCGCGGGTTCTGGTGCGGCATGACGCTGTACCCGGACACGAAGTGCACGCCGCAGCGCGCGGTCGACATCATCGAGTGCTGGGGCAGCGAGCGCATCTGGCTGAACTCGGCCGGCGACTGGGGGCACAGCGATCCCATCGCGGTGCCGAAGGCCCAGATGGAGATGCGCCGCCGCGGCCACCTCGAGTCGCTGGTGCGGCGCATCACGTTCGAGAACCCGGAGCGCTTCCTCTCGCAGTCGGGCCGTTTCAGCGCACAGCCCCTGCGCCCGACGGCGCCGGACATCACGCGATGACCGCGACCGGCGCACCGGCCCCGCATGCGGCTCATGACGGCGCACAGGCACGCCGCGGGCTCGTGCTCCTGGCGATGACCGGCAGCCTGTCGATGATCTTCATCGACATGACCGTGGTGGGCGTCGCACTGCCGCGCATCGGCGCGTCGCTCGGGATGGACGACGTGGGGCAGGCGTGGATCGTGACGAGCTACCTGCTCGCGCTGGCGTCGCTCATGGCGATCGGCGGGCGCGTGGGCGACCTCGTGGGCAAGGTGCCCGCGTTCGTCGCGGGCGTGGCCGCCTTCGCCGCTGCGAGCGCGGTGTGCGCGTTCGCGCGCGATGGGACACAGATGATCGCGGGCCGTGTCCTGCAGGGCGTGGCCGCGTGCCTCATGCAGCCGGCGTCGGGTGCGCTCGTGATCGGCGCGTTCGCGCCCGGCGAGCGCGGCAAGGCCATGGCCGCGTACGTGGGCATCCCGATGGTGTTCATGGCGCTCGGGCCGGCGGTCGGCGGCATCATCGTCGAGGGATGGGGCTGGAAGTGGGTATTCCTCCTGAACCTGCCGGTCGCCGCGGCCGCCGTCATCCTCACGCTCGTCGCGCGCCCGCGCGACTCGCGAAGCCCGGACCGCCACATCGACTGGCTCGGCGGCGTTCTTCTCATGCTGGGGCTGCCGCCCCTGGTGTTTGGGATCCAGCAACTGGGGGCCGCGCGCGCGGACGGTTCGCTCCGGTGGGACGACCCGCTCACGCTCGCGGCGCTCGCGGGGGGCGCCGTCTCGCTTGCCGCGTTCGTGCGCCGGCAGTGGAACCACCCGCGTCCGCTGCTGCGGCTGCGCCTCTTCGCCGACCACGCGCTGGCCGCGGACGCCGTGGTCATCATGTGCATGCAGTTCGCGATGACGGGGCTGGTGGTCGCGGGTTCGCTCTACGCGCAGGACGTGCTCGGCTATTCGCCCACCGAGGCCGGCGCGTCGCTGCTGCCGATGCTCGCGCCCGTCATCCTCGTGGTGCACGTCGCCGGGCGCTGGTACGACCGCGCGGGCGTGCGTGCGCCCGCGACGTGGGGAACCGCGATGGCCAGCGGGGGAATGCTGGTGCAGGCCATGGGCGCGTGGGCGCAGAGCTACCCCGTGATGGCGGTGGGCATGTTCGTCCTCGGGCTCGGCATCGCCTTCACGATGAGCCCGACGAACACCGATGCGCTCGGCCGCGTGCCGCACTCCGAGCGCGGGCAGGTCTCGGGCCTCGTGCAGACGATGCGCCAGGTGGGCGGCAGCGTCGGCGTGGCCACGGTGGCGGCCGCGGTCGCGATCTCCATGGGGGCGTTCACGCGCGCCGAGCGGCTCGAGGACCCGGCGTCCGTGGCGAGGCTTCGGGCGATGCTGCGTTCCGGCGACGCGACCGCGCGCGCGGACGCGTCCTCGGACGCGGACTTCGCGGCCGTCAAGCGGGCGTCGGCGCGTGCCTACGCCGTGGGGTACGGCGTCGCCGCGGTGGGCACGGCGAGCGCGCTCTTCGCGGTGCGTCGCTGGATGCGGCCGGGCAAGCCCGTCACCTGACCGGCGCGGCCTGCACCGGGTCGGCCTCGACGCGGATCCGGAACGGGTGCGCGGGCAGCTTGGACGCGTCGTCGACGAGGTTGGCGTCGGCAGGGTTGTCCTGCCACGCGTAGCGGACCTCCATGGGCGTGGCGACGTCCGGGCTTCGCACGAAGATCGCGTTCGGCGGCCGGATCTCGGCCTGCGCGATGCGGAACACGCCGTCCTCGCCCGCGACCGCGATCGACGAGGGCGTCTTTCCGTCGCGCGTGGCGAGCGTCCCGCGCTCGGCGTCGAACGAGACCACGATTCCGTCGCCCTCGCGCCGAGCGCTCTTCGGGCGCGGGCCGCGCCACGCCAGTTCCTGGGCGCCGTAGCTCACCGACGCCGCCCAGCGTGCCAGGCGCTCGCCGACGGAGCGCTTGTCGGCCGGGTGGATGTCGTTCGCGTCGCCCACGTCGATCGTCGTGATGACGCCGACGTTCGGGGAGTTCCGCTCGGCCGCCAGCTGCGACTCGCGCAGGACCGGCCACGTGCCGTGGATCGGCGCGTCCGGTCGGTGCTTCATGAACGATGCGAGGCTGACCACGCCGAAGGGCATGTCCGGCTGCTCGAACGCCGCGCGCCAGCTGCGGATCACGAGCGGCAGCAGCGTCGCGTAGGCCTCGGCCTCGGAGTCGGATCCCGCGTTGCTCTCGCCCTGGTACCAGATGGCACCACGGACCCCGAACCCCGTGAAGGGCGCGATCATCCCGTTGAAGAGCGCGCCGGGCGACGTGACGCCCGTGCCGGGCGCGGAGTCGCGCGCGGGCCGCTCGGGCGGCTGCGGCAGCCCCTTCGCCTCGCGGCCGAGCCGCATGCGCCACTCACCCGCGAGCGCGATCGGCGGCTCCGTCGATTCCTTGCACGACAGCTTCATCGCGGCGGCGTCTCCGCAGAACCCGCCTTCCCCGTGCATGTCGAGCACCTCGACGGCGAGCGTCGCCTCGCCGGCCTTCACGAGCTGCGCGGGCACGCGGTACCTGCGCGGCGAGGTCCAGTCTGCGATGGTGTTGGCGATCGCGCGGCCGTTCCAGAATGCGACGTCGGCATCGTCGATCGGGCCGAGCTCGAGCGTCAGTTCCTTGCCGGCCCAGGATTCGGGGATGGTCACCTGGCGGCGGAACCACGCGGTGCCGTCGAACCCGCGCAGCTCGGCATCGGTGCTCCAGGCCGAAGGCAGCGAGACGGTCCGCCACCCCTCGCCGTCTGCCCCGGTGGCGGGGCTTGCCCATGCGCCCGTGATGCCGGGTTCCTCGGCGTTCACCGCGGTCCACCACTGCGTTCCGGCCGACTGGAACACGCGGTGCCGGGCCTCGTAGGCACGGTCGCGCTCGGCCTGGCCGAGTCGGTGCCATGCGTCGACGGCCATGCGCTGGCGCCCGATGGCCTCGGTGTACGCGGCATCCGACCCGAGGGTCGCGAGGTCGGCCCATGGCTCGGCGCGCGTGCCGCCCCAGTTGATCGAGAGGATCCCGACCGGCAGTCCCGTACGTGCGTGGATGGCGTTCGCGAACCAGAAACCGACCGCCGTCGTCTCCGGAAGCGTCGTCGCGTCGAGCACCTGCCAACGCGCATCGATCGTCTCGGCGGGCCGGTTGGCGGTCACGTGGGGCGCCTTGAGGACGCGGATGGCACCGTCGAGCGGTACCGCCGTGGCGGCGTCGAACTGCGGCCCGGTCGCGGCCAGCGGCCATTCCATGTTGCTCTGCCCGCCGGCGACCCACACGTCGCCCACGAGGATGTCGCCCACCGTGATGGTGTTTGAGCCACGCACCTCAAGGACCAGCGGATCGTTGCTTCCCTTGAGCGGCTCGAGCGACAGCGCGAAGTGCCCCGACTGGTCGGCGGCCGTGCGCCCGCTGCGAATGACGGCGCCCTTGGGGTCGCGGATCTCGACCGTGATCTCCTCATGGGTCTGCGCCAGCCCGAACACCCGGACCGGGCGGTCGCGCTGGATCACCATGTGGTCGGTGAACGCGGCGGGAAGCCTGATTTCGGCATGGACGGGAGCGGACGCGGCCAGGGCGACGGCGATCACGAGGGGGGCGCGCATGCGTCGCATGATGCCCGCGGGAAGCGCCGCATGCAATATCGTCCGTGCATGGCAATCGACCGTCCTCCGTTGGTCGGGATCACCGCGGACGTGGCGCACGACGAGCGTGGCCGGCCCCGGCACCAGGTGCGGTCCACCTACATCGACGCGGTGGTCGCCGCCGGCGGCGTCCCCGTCCTGCTCCCGGCGTGCGCGCCGTCGCGCGAGCACGCGTTGGCTCGGCTGGACGCGGTCGTGATCATCGGGGGCGACGACGTCGACACGCGGCCCTTCGGCATCCCGCTCCACCCAGAGGCGCAGGTGATGGACCCGTCGCGGCAGGCGGCGGAGCTTGCGCTGCTCGACGCGCTCGAGCGTCGCCCGGAGGTCCCGCTGCTCGGCGTGTGCCTGGGCATGCAGCTCATGGGCGTGCACCGCGGGGCGCGCCTCATCCAGCACCTCGCCGACGTCATTCCCGACGCCGACCGCCACCGCGACGACCGCGTGCACGCGGTGCGGACCGACCTCGGCGCGGGCCCGGTCGCGAGCTGGCACCACCAGGCGATCGCGGACGCCCCCGGGTTCGAGGTGATCGGCCACT
>Ga0194134_10006399_pt1 | contig 10581 bp, 7 predicted proteins | sample TA2KigOff0mmetaG_FD_148602 | JGI IMG/M metagenome (GOLD analysis project Ga0194134, IMG submission 148602) | Freshwater microbial communities from Lake Tanganyika, Tanzania - TA2015056 Kigoma Offshore 0m | ecosystem: Environmental > Aquatic > Freshwater > Lake | place: Tanzania: Lake Tanganyika... | reverse complement strand
ACGTCTGCGGCGGTGCGCGCATCGGTGAGCGCTGCTCGCTCGGGCAGAACGTGTTCGTCGGCAACCGCGTGGTGATTGGCAACAACGTCAAGATCCAGAACAACGTGTCGATCTATGACAACGTGACTTTGGAGGACGACGTCTTCTGCGGACCGAGCATGGTGTTCACGAACGTCTACAACCCGCGGTCGGCGGTCACCCGCAAGGACGAATACCGCGACACGCTGGTGCGGAGTGGGGCCACTCTGGGCGCGAACTGCACCGTGATCTGCGGGATCACCATTGGCGAGCACGCGTTCGTGGCCGCAGGTGCCGTGGTGAATCGCGATGTGAGGCCCTTCGCGCTGATGGCAGGGGTACCGGCCCGCCAGATCGGCTGGATGAGCAAGTTCGGCGAGCGCATCCCGCTGCCGCTCACGGGCACGGGCGAGCACCGCTGTCCGCACACGGGTGCGGTCTATCGCCTCCACGGCGATACGCTCTCCGTTCACGCCTGACTCCATCCTGCTCACCGGCGGCGCCGGCTTCATCGGCAGCCACATCGCGGTCGAGGTGGCCCGCGCCGGTCACCGTCCCGTGGTGCTGGACAACCTCTGCAACAGCAAGTCCAGTGTGATCGAGCGGATCGCGCGGATCATCGGCCGCCCGATCGATTTCGTGCATGGCGACATCCGCGATGGCGCAGTCGTCCGCAAGGTGATTCGCGACTTCGGCATCAGCCGCGTGATCCACCTGGCCGGCCTGAAGGCGGTGGGCGAGTCAGTGAGTATGCCGCTTGTACCAATATGGCTGGTTAGGATGGGCTCATGGGGTCAAGCGTCCCAGTTACGAGCAAGCAGCGGTTCAGCCGCTGGCTCGGGCTGACTATGCTGTTCCTAGGCGCAGCACTCCTGATCACGTGGTGGATCCCCAGCCGCACGAAGGTCCACTTTTGTCTGGCAAATGCTCCTCAGATGGAGGGTGACCGTCGTTCGCTCGAGGTGGCGTTGTCGGAACCGGGCTGGTTGTGGGCCAAGGTCTGGCGTCAGCCGGACAGTAACCCTGACGGCTGCTTGGTGTACATGTCGTGCGGCAGCCAGGAGTGGAAGATCCGTGCCTCGACTATTCCAGGCGTCGCAGCCAACCGTGGTGCTGTTCGCTTCGGCGGTGGTGGCCTTCTGAACTTCTCGCTCCCCGACGAAGCCGAATGCAAGACGGTAGAGGTGTCATGGGTCAACCCGCCCCGTGAATGGCTCGGCCCGGCGTGTGCACTCTTGATGTTGGCAGGCCTGCTCTGGATCTTGCCGCAGTGCGGCGCGGTTCAGCAGTGGGCGATTGCTGTGTCAGCGTGTGCTATCGCTACTGGGTTGTCAGCGCGGCTCATCACGGATGCGCCGGTCATCGGTGACGCCAGTCAGAACTTCACGATGGCACTGAATCTGCTCAATCACGGCACGTACTCGATGGATAGCCGCATGCCTGTGGAGCCGACTAACTACCGAGAACCGCTGCCGAACTTCGTCGCAACGACGGCGATCATCGCGGGGAGGTGGATTCACGGCGATGCGGCATCGCCCGAGGTACGGCAAGCTCGTGACCTCATCGCCGCAAAGTCCTCAAACCTCATCTTGGTCTTTGTCGGCCTTTTTGCCACATGGTCTCTGGCATGGGCGATGTCGCGCCAGCACCCACTCGGTCTGGTCTCCGCGTACCTAGCGTGGATCGTCTTTTACGCGAATCCCACGACTGTCGACTCCCTCCTCTCCGAGACATATGCGGCCGCGCTGTTAGCCGGAGCGTCCGCGGCCCTGATTCGAACCGTCGATCGGCGCAGTTGGCGTTGGTCGGTGATCGCTGGATCGTTGATTGGGCTGCTCTGCCTCACCAAGGCCTCGTTCCTGTACATAGCCACCGTCCTCTTTGCTGGCGTAGCGGTCTTTGCTGTCTTCAGCCTCGCACTGCGCATACGGCGGGTCGATAGTGCGCGGATTCTGTGGCTTGTCGCAGCTTCAGCCTGTTCTGCGGCGTTGGTATGCATCCCCTGGATGGCACGTAACAAGTTTCACTTCGGCAATTGGTCCATCACGCAACGCGGTGGCGCAGTACTGATGATTCGCGCGACCAAGAACCAAATGACGCATGCCGAGTGGATTGCCTCATGGTGGCTTTGGGGTCCAAGTGTCTATCGCGCTGCCGTGGCTGGAGGGCCCTTCAGTGCGCGAGCCGAGGACTTTGAACTGGGCGGGACATATGAACGACTCAGCCGATCAGCGAATGCCAAGGCGGTGAGCTTCTATCACCTGGCGAAGGATGAACGGACGAGGGCAGCTTCACGATTGCAATCGGCTGGACACCCTCACCCCCTCAACGCTGCAGATCGTGAACTGCAGCCTAAGGCGATAGCCATGGTTCTATCCGACCTGCCCGCACACCTCAAGTGCTCCCTGCCGTTTGCTTGGCGCGGAGTGTGGTGCGCATCTCTGGCGTCGCCGTTCTGCCCACGACTTCCAGCGTTGTCGCAACCGGACGGATCCGCGCTTCTGAGTGCCGCGTTGTGGGTATCCCTATGGGGAGTGGCTCTTGTTGCCGTATGGCGTCGCTCGCCAAGATTAATGATGGCGATTGCCTTGTCGGCAGGAATGCTCGCCATGCACGCACTTCTGACCCACAACATCCCGCGCTACTCGGAACCCGCGATTCCAGTCATGTGCGTTTGTCTGGCTGCCGCCCTCTGGTGGTCGGGTCGGGCGCTGGGTAAGGCTGCCAACATACTGCGTGCGCCACCACATTCGCCACCAGTTTCCCTCAGTCAAGTTAGTAAATCGGCCGATTTGTCGGGAAAAGTGAACTCAAACGCCTGATTGAGACCGAGGAGGAACACTTGATAGTGGGACAATACCGCGCCGCACGCTTCTGAGATTGTGACTAACTCGGAACGGCCAAGGAAGGTCTCGTGCTCGTCTGCACCGTCCTTGCTGCAGATGCCGATCGACGCTAGGGAGTCATGCACCAATCGTCCTCGAGGGTGGGGCGTGGTACCCACCACGCGGCCGCCGCTGTCGAGCAGTGGCATGTAGCGCGTCACAAACGCGGCCGAATCGCCTAAGTGTTCCAGAAGAGCAATCATCGTGATGATGGTGGGGCGCACTCGGATCCAGTCGGCAATGACACGTGGACTGTCGTCGTGCTCAAGGTCTAGATGCAAGAACTTCGCCGTCACTCCTCTGTGAGTCTTCCACGGTGGACTCGACAGTGGGATACGGTCAACCCCGAAGTACCTGCACCCCTCAGGTAGGAGGTGACGAAGCGCGCCTGTACCACATGCAAGATCCAGGACGACGGATCCCCGAGTAATCCTCCTGGCAACTCGAGACAATCGCCAATTGCGTAGCAAAGGAGAGAGGACGCCCTGAGTTTCGTGATTGGATGGCATGCGGTTTCGTCCAGTGAGTGGCGATGGTGGTCTCTGTGACCTCCTCGGGCGGGGCTAGGATCCGATCACAATGGTGCTTGGAACCAGTCGGACAACACTGCTCTTCCAATGACGGCGCAGGCCCAATGCTTCGGAGGTCGGGGAGTCGGTGCCCACTTTGTTCGGTAGGTGTGCGCCAGTGGTTTCAGCTTCGCCATGACGGTTGCATTGTCTGAGGCCTTTCGGCTCCTCGCGTTCCGCGCCGAGACCGCGTTTGCGCTCACACTGTCAACCATAATCTGCATCAACTTCGTTGTCTGCAGCGCGTGGGTATTCCGTGGGAATGGGGGGGCCGTACGCCGGCAGTTTGGGTTGTTCGTCTTGACGTCCTTGGGCTTTCGGCTGTTACAAAGTTTCGGTTGCTGCGCGGGATCGTGTTCGCCAAGGCACGGGTTGCCACCGTCGTGCCGTGACTCGATCAATCACGCCGGACCACGCTTGGCGATCATGTCCGCGAGCAATCCAAGCATTGCAGTGTTCATCGCAAAGAGAAGCAGAATCAACGTGGCTTCGGTGAGATCATGTTGCTGAAGGTCCATCGCCAGGCTCGCCAAGAACGCCACGGTCAGCACAATGCACACGGGCGACAGGATCCGCAGCGGCGCGAAGTACATGCCGGTCCGGGTGATCAGAGTCGTGAAGCGCAGCGTGTCCCGTAGAGGCTGAATCTTCGATTTGCCAATCCGCCTCGCGTAAGAGATTGGCACAAAGTGCACCAGGTACCGATTGCTCATCATGGCCAGCGTGATCGTCGTCGTGAAGCTGAATCCATCTGGAAGGATCGGCAGAAACCTGAGGGCGACATCCCGCCGAAATGCGCGAAGCCCGGAGTTCATGTCGGGGACGTTTTCGCCGGCGATCCACGACACGTACCTGCGGAGGAAAAGCTTGGCTATTCGGCGTGTCCACGAGTAGGTGACGTCGTTGCCGATCCTTGCGCCGACAACCATGTCCGCGGTTCGGCAGCGCTCGATCAGTTCTGGAATGGCATCGATTGGGTACGTGCCGTCTGCATCGGTTATCAAGATCAGGTTACCCCGAGCGTGCCGAACGCCAGTCTTGAGCGCTGCGCCGTACCCGTGATTACGCCCATGCTTCAATACAGCGAGTGCGATGCCATTATGAGCGTTCGCCACGGCTTCCAAAATCTCAACTGTGCCATCGGTCGAGCCATCATCAACGCAGATCAGCTCCCAGGGCGCAGAAGCGGCAGACATGACTGAAACGACCTGATCAACCACTCGTTCAATCCCGGCGGCCTCGTTGAAGCAGGGGATGATGATGGAAATCCGAGTAGGAATAGCCTTGTGCTCGGCCTGTGTGGCATCGCTTTGCGACTCCCACGCTGAGCCCGTACCTCCGAATCTGTCAGCCAGCGCTCGGGACATGCGCATGAGGTTAGTGCAGTATCGGTCCTGCCCCGTTGGTGGATTTGAGTCATGCCGGTACCTCATGCCTACTGTCGGGCGGGGGGTAGTTCCCCCGACCGGTCATGTCGGGCTGCGGCAATCAGTAGACCACCGTCCTCATCGGCGGCGCTTCGTAAGTCAGGGGTCCTGCTGGTCGACCCCGTAGCAACAGTGGGAGCCTTCGTTTTCACTGCCGCCATTACCAGGCGTGGCACCACCGTCAGACCCACAGGGAATGCTCGTCGACGGGGTTCCCCGATGCCATGGTTGTCCGTGATGGGCAGATGGCGTATGTGCTGCGTAGAACCTGTTCTTCTCCGTTGCTGATCACGACAGACACCTGCGATCAACGCGCTTCGGTGATGCTGAAGCCCTCCACGGAGCGCTGTCCGCCGTCTACGACCGTGCTACGAGGGTTCGATCAAGCGACCGCACTGCCTACTAGACCGGCACTCGGCATTGCAAGGCATCCATCATCAGGCCGCATAAGGTCAAGCGGCGATGGGGCAAACAACGTCCAATAACAGGAGTTATCGAGTTACACGACAAAAACTCCAACTCAATTTGCTATTTTTCAGATGTAATGTCTTTTGTTCTACCACGGTCCCATGTTGCCTCAATCGAACTAGAGGAGTATCCACCCAATGCAAAGTACCAACCCCATTGTGCCTGCTCGTCGAGGTTCATTCGCCTTGGCCCTCGCTGTAACCGTCGCCTCCCTGATCATGGGAGGTGAAGTCGCATTGGCTGAAGACCCACAATGTTCAACTCATGGGCCCTGGGGCACGACCACGACGCCGTCGGCATGTACGTCCACCGAACATTACACGCCCACAGGTTCCGCAGGCGCAACTATCAATATCCAAAACAAGTTTTCGGAGTCCACACAATTGTATGGCTCTAGTACCCAAGACAGCGACTTCTGGATATACTGTTTAAAAGCAGGGACGGGAGCCGCCAAATGGTATTATACAGACATTTGCGGTGTTAAGTGGCAGTTTGGTACAGGGTGCTATATTAACTTGTCAGATATCGAGCCGGCCACTGAGGGGGGTCACAATATCTATCTTGACGGCGGGCCTGGAGCCGCAGCGGCAAACGCAGTCATCCAAGTGATCTACTGGCCCAAAAATACACCTCCCGCTAATCCCCCCCTCACCAACCCCCCCCAAGGCACTGTTGCGCCAACAGCCGGGACGGGCAAGTATGCAGCCTCTGTGCAGCTTGAGTTGACCGCAAACGGTGCGGATTCGGTCATCGATCTTACAGTGCTTAACCAATACACCTTTCCGCATCAGTTATTGTATTGGGGCACTGCCACTCCGTCGAAGCAAGAGCCTCCTACAATTGTGCAGGGCTTTAATGGAGTAAATTCGCAAGATGAAATTTACACTGCTCTGGGCCAAAGCCTTGGCACGCCCGTGGGCGGTTACTACCCACCAAACTATCCAGCCAATCCACTCATGCAGTTGAACGGGGCATCAGATCCGACCTTTGCCGATTGTGTGTATAATGCACAGACTGGTCAGTGGACCAAGGGGGGGACTCCAGTGAGTTGGGGTTTGCCAGTAGACTACACAACATTCTCCACAACAACCAACCCACTCACCAACGGTGTAGCACCAGATTTTCAAGTTGCGCAAAATTTCCCAATTGATACCGGCGCGACGGACCAGCATGGAAGTCCGGTTTACTCAGGTTATTATGGATTCTGGCATCCGTCAAAATCCGTAACATCACAGAGCCTATCGGGTGTAACGGTTGCTCAGACGTTTGGTAATCAGTACGGCGGAGACGGCAATTACCTCGACGCACTGAATCAGGCTATGCCATCGGGCTACAAGATATCTCGCGGGTCAGTAAAATTAAATGTAGACCCCGGCGTCTACCCGTCCTATATAGTAAAAAACGGCTGTAACGGTTACTCGTTTGTTCTGAAAATCGTAAAGCAAGAGATCGGGGACTCTACACCTTCCCAGAACAATTACAACTTGCAGCTCACGGACATACGCGTCTTTTCCGGTCCAGAATGTGGTGCAGGAATCGCCACAGATCCGACTTTTTACGAAACTCATCTCTCGGGGGCGGGCGTCTGGTATCCTAATCCTTCCACTTGTCCCGCCGCAGATGTTGCGATGAATAACCCGCCACGCGGACGGGTCGGTGTCCCCACTGACCCGCTCACGTGTTTGCTGGTGGAGGGTTCATATCCTGCCCCAGCTACAAGCCTCTCAGACCTGTATGATTACCCATACGTTTACTCAAGAATAGTGGTAGTTCCTAGCGGGTCGCAGCCATCCGGAACACCGTTTTCGAACGACTTCGGACCAGTGGGTGGCCCTGTCTTGGCACATCCCCCAACCCCTCAGGAGCCTTACCCTCCATTTTTAACAGACGAAAAAACCACCTCAAATCCTAATGGTACCGGCCGGACTTTTAGCCCTCCGGGTTTGTCAGCGTTCAGGGCCTATCTGGCGGAAGATCTTGTATATGAGTGGTGTGCCGACCAATATGGCTCTGACCGAGAGTATTTTTGGCACCCCACACTGAACACCTTTCCGGCGGTACAGAATAGCTCAAACGCCTGGGTAGCCCCATACAAGACAATTGCGTATCGGTTGCAAGCAACTCAGATAGCGTGTCCGGGTACCCCCACATTTACCTGCCCCTCGCCCGGGAGTGGATCGTACACCGCGGCGTTTTGTTCTTATTACTACGGAACCCAAACTTGGCACGGCGCTCCACCTAAAGGTCCAGGGCTCAAACCGTGTTCCGACACGTTTCGCTCTACTATTGTCAACGTGGCTGGTGACACTCCTGGTGAACCCTTCGCTTGGGCTGGACCGTTTGCGAACCCAAATTCGGCCAGTATTTACCCCATGTATTGTTACTGCTCTAATCCCGACGGGTGTTCCCTTGCGGTCGACCCAACTTCCACAGGTGGTGCTACGAACGGATGGGTGACATTGACGTCTTACCCGAAGCCACTTAGGGCTTCCAGGAATTGGCAATGGCCACCGGTCCCCCCCGGTCAGCCGCCGATCACCCCCGATAACCTTTCCTCCGGTGTCTTGCTAAGCGGCAGTTTTAACTGGGATGGTTCCCCGGGTTCGGCGGCGGAACCCGCATTGATCAAGATTGGGACCGACGGTTACCCAGAAGCTTATTTTAAGGCGACCCCTGGAATGCAGTGGTACAATTCAGCTCCAGCCCAGGCAGCGTACAATCCAAGCAATATAGATTGGTCTAGGCAATGGTCGTCGTCGACGTCTGGGCCCTGGTTCCCCCCCCCCGATCCCATAAGCGCAACAACAAAGCCAGCACAGGGTATGTCGATTCCTCAGCAAGTCTGGGGTGGAGGCGCAGTTGTTCCGTATATCGGAAATTGGACAGACTACTTCGTGAATTTGGGTGGCGCCTCAACAGTCAGTCTCACAATGTATTCCAATAATTACACCCCCGGAGACCCACAACCCAACACGGGATGGGGTCCCTGCCCTATCCTTGAAGCAGGAAGTTCAGGGCTGTTCGGATTCGACCCGTTCCTAAAGGCAACCAACTGGCCAAAGGATGGAGACCTAGTAATGACCAAGCTCGTGGGAGCCGGCGTCGCCGACGTCAGTCTTGAGAGCTATTTTTCCCAGGGACTCATCGCGAACATGTTGGCAGACGTGTCAACGGTCATCCAATACGGCCTCCTATCAAGTGAGTGGAATGATGGTCCCGGTCTTGATTATTATGTGACAGCATTGGGCACGACCGAACTGCCCTTTGATTCAAACGCACTCTTCCAAAAGCCCTCCTCAACCTCAAGTTACTCAGGCACGGTCGGTAACGCTTTCGTCGAAACCTTGTTGGATAATTCGCTTGGTTACAACAATAAAAGAGGCGGCTTTAACGCGTCCACCAAGGTGATTCCGGCATACGTCACTACATTTAGCGATCGCTTTCAGCCTGTGGCCCCTGCTTTTAGTTTTAGCCCCGGCAGTTCATATTTTCAGTGGAATCTCGGCGTGCCGAAAATAAGCTCAGTCTCCGACATTGACGGTGATGGCTGTGTCGGTAGCAAGGACCTCACAATGTTGTTGGCGGCTTGGGGAGCCTGCGGGAAGGGTAACTGCCCTGAGGATCTGAATAAGGATGGCATCGTAGAAGGCGGCGATCTGGTCTATGTCTTGGCTGAGTGGGGAGTTGGCTGCGGGAGTCCGTAATTCTAGCGGCATCGGTGCGTCGAAGTTCGTCTTGAGGTAGATCAAGGCGAACTTCGGCGCCGACACTACTGCTGAGGTGTGGTGCCGCCTGTCGAGTTGTGGGGTGTGCCTAGGGATCTGACTGGCTCGACAGGCGTCTACGGCGAGCGACCATCACCTTCCCACGGGCTGTATCTGCCAGCATTGACGCGATACGCTCGCCGTTCATGCCTGACTCCATCCTGCTCACCGGCGGCGCAGGCTTCATCGGCAGCCACATTGCGGTCGAGGTGGCACGCGCAGGGCACCGACCCGTTCTGCTCGACAACCTCTGCAACAGCAAGGGCAGCGTGGTCGAGCGGCTTCGGCAGATCATCGGGCGCGCCGTGGACTTCGTGCAGGGCGACATTCGCGACGGCGCAGTTGTTCGCAAGGTGATCCGCGACTTCGCCGTTAGCCGCGTGATCCATCTTGCGGGACTGAAAGCGGTGGGGGAGTCGGTCGAACGGCCGCTGGCGTACTACGACAACAATGTCGTCGGCACGCTGCGCCTACTTGAAGCGATGAACGACTGCGGCGTGCGGTCGATCGTGTTCAGCAGCTCCTGCACGGTCTACGGCGATCCGCAGCGGCTACCGCTCACCGAATCGCATCCGCTGAGTGCCACCAACCCATACGGGCAGAGCAAGCTCACCATCGAACTCATGCTGCGTGATCTCGCCCGCAGCGACGACAGTTGGCGCATCTGTCTCCTGCGCTACTTCAATCCCGTTGGCGCGCATGAGAGCGGCCTGATCGGCGAGGATCCCAACGGGATTCCCAACAACCTCATGCCGTTCGTATTGAAAGTCGCGGCGGGGCAGTTCAAGGAACTCGGCGTTTGGGGCAGCGACTATCCGACGCCCGACGGCACGGGCGTGCGCGACTACATCCATGTCGTCGATCTCGCGGTCGGTCATCTGCGCGCGATGGAGCGTCTTGGCGACATGCGGTGCGAGGCGATCAACCTCGGCACGGGGCATGGCAGCAGCGTGCTCGATGTGGTGAAGGCGTTCGAGCGTGTGAACACCGTCCGCGTGCCGTACACGCTGAAGGATCGACGCCCCGGCGATATCGCCGCCTGTTGGGCAGATCCCGCGCTCGCGCTGCAGCGGCTCGGTTGGAAAACGGAACGCACCCTCGACGACATGTGCCGCGACGCATGGAAATGGCAACTGGCATCGAGCGGGTCATGAGGCGCGCAAGCGATATCTGGGGTTGGTTCGTGTGCGTGTGCGTAGGGGCGTTGGCGCACGGCGCTGCGCCGCCTCCACCACCCGCCGACATGGAAGTACCCGTCGCAGTCGACGCGCTGCTGCGTGCACACTGCCTCGACTGCCATACTGGTCCGCGCAGCAAAGCCAGCCTCGATCTCGCGGAGCGCCTGCAGGCGAAGACCGCATCGCCAACGCTGCTCGCCTCACTGCGTGCACGGCTTACACGCGAGGACATGCCGCCCGACTCCGTCGATGAGCGTCCAACGCCCGCCGAG
>Ga0194134_10006393_pt1 | contig 10588 bp, 9 predicted proteins | sample TA2KigOff0mmetaG_FD_148602 | JGI IMG/M metagenome (GOLD analysis project Ga0194134, IMG submission 148602) | Freshwater microbial communities from Lake Tanganyika, Tanzania - TA2015056 Kigoma Offshore 0m | ecosystem: Environmental > Aquatic > Freshwater > Lake | place: Tanzania: Lake Tanganyika... | reverse complement strand
AGCAAGACTCTGGATTAGTCCACGCATTTGATGAGGGCGGTTGTACCCAAGTAGTAGCACAGGTGTCCCGTCAGCCACCTATTTAAGTGTATTGCATGCAATACATTTAGGGAGATGATAAGTGCGTCAATGCGAACTCGGATTCTGGAATCAAAGATGTTGCCGCTTCTAATATTTCCATATCGGTTATGGCTGATAGTTCGCCATCTAGTAGGAACTTTCAAGAGCACATTTGTTTGGCTCTTCCGAAATAAAGAAATCTCCAATTTTACTTACGATTTGACCCCAGCAAACAAATGTTACTTGGCATGGTTCGCTGCAAGTGTTTGCCGCGTCCCGGTAAATGAAATTTTCGGATACATCGACGAGCTTGAAACCAATTTTCGACTTAGCTCGTATATTAGGTCCCGACTAGCGTCACATCATCGAGGAAACGAAATTCACACCCAGTCATTTTTTGGGAGAAGGATCGGTTGGTACGCGATTGTGAGAGCCACTAAACCCTCCATTGTCGTGGAGACAGGTACTGAGAAGGGTCTTGGATCGCTCGTGCTAGCAGAGGCTCTGCTAAAGAATATGTCCGGGCGTTTAATCACAATTGACATGGATCCATCATCTGGCTTGTTGATTGGTCCCGAATACGAAGGTGTGATTGAGCGCATAACAGATGATTCGCTTTTGACAATTTCAAAAATCAAACAAATTGATTTATTTATCCATGACTCTGATCACAGCGCTAAGCATGAGTCCCGTGAACTTGACCTCTTACCTTCGCGATTAACGCCAGATGCGATCGTTATCTCGGATAATTCACACTCAACAACTGAGCTTGCGATTTGGAGCCTACGTAATAATCGAAACTTCATGTTTTTCGCTGAGTATCCACTGAATCATTGGTACAGGGGCGCTGGCATCGGCGCATCAACTCGATCATAAAAATGCTGATCTATACGGGTGCCGATGGAAATTATGCACTACAGACCCAAGTTTTGATGCTTTCACTTGTTGAGACACAATTTCACCAAACACGATTGGTGGTCTTTGGAAACAATTGGAGTAAAAGGAACGAGGCGATACTTAAGTCCATTGAAAATGACTTGGTGAAAGTTGAACTTATAGAGGTTGACGGCGGACGATTTACCAATGTGAGATTGAATCGTGGCTTTCCATTGGCCACGACTTTTAACATTTTGGCACCGCTATATCTGCTTGATAATGAAGAGCGTGCCATCTATATGGATGCCGACATGGTAGTAACCAAAGATCTCTCATCACTATGGGCGACTCAACTCAACACACCAGTCGGAGCAGTGCTTGACGCCCACATTGTATGGGTGGCTTCTCCCTCAATGTGGCGACCCTGGAGGGAAGAAGGTCTAGATCCGTTCACTCCTTATCTAAATACCGGATTATTGTTGATTAACTTAGATCGGTGGCGTGCCGAGAGATTGACAGAGCGGGTACTGCAACTTTTGGAAAGGTATGAGTTACCGTGCGTTGATCAGGACGCTCTGAATCTAACGTTGTGTGGCAAATTTGACAAACTACATCCTAGATACAATTCAATGCCTTACCATCACCTAAAGATGTGGCGATATCTCGACACTGTCGAATCCCAAGATGTGATTGGCGAGGCTATCACTGACCCTGCGATTATTCACTTTCATCGATCATTTTTTGGCAAGCCGTGGAATTACGGATGTACACATCCTGGTACAAGACTATGGCGAAACTTGGCACACCAAGTGCGACCGACTTGGAGAAAGCGAATCGATCTTTCAAATACTGTTAGAACTATCGGCGCGCGTCATGCAAATTTAACTTCTCTTGATTCGCGATCTTTCGAGTACCCCTCCGACCTGTCAAAGTTTGTTCACAAAAAACATTCCTGAACATGCGAAAAAAGCCAATCCAAATCATCTCTGAAGAAACTGGTGATCTAGGTGTATCTGAATTTGAGAACTTACCATTTGTCCCCAAGAGATTCTTTTGGCTGAGGGGAGTCGATGCTAGTGCGGTGCGAGCTAATCATGCTCATACGACCTGTCATCAGTTTTTGATCTGCCAACAAGGCACTATCACTGCCAAAATCTCGGCTGGTGATGGACAAGTTCAAATTCACTGTATGCAAGTCGGTTCATCTATTCATTTAAAACCGCTGCACTGGTTGGAGCTATACAATTTTTCAACTGATGCGGTACTGGGGGTCTTTGCTAGCGAACCGTACTCAGAAACTGAGTATCTCACAAACAAGGAGGACTTAACTAGGCTTTGGTCTTCGACCGAATCATCTCCACGGTAAACAACACTTGAACGACTCTTTAGACCCAAAAGAACAATCAAGAAAAGTTGCTGTCTTTGCGTATGCAGCCGGCATTGATGCTTTCCACCGCAACGATCGAAAGATTATTCACTTTCTTGTTGAGTCAGGCTTCGAACCAACAGTTGTTCAATGCAAAGGAGTTCTTCGTTCGTCTTGTCCCGTGATGAAAGCTGATGGCCTCCACAACTCGGATGTTTTGCGTAGGTCACTAGTGTGTGGACGGTGCAAATCAACGGCAAAAAAATTAAGAAATGATTATCCAAGCTTAGATTTTGTTGACCTAGAGTCACTAATCGGCAACAAAATTGAAAACAATAATGGTCTAAATCTTCACCGGCCTCCTTGTTCCGAACCAAGATTTTCAATCGATTGGAAACAAGCGGTTTACTCTGACTTACTGACATTTAAGTGTACTTTAGAAACTCTCAGTGAAAATTATCCAAAGGTCGTCATCGAGTCGGTCAAGTCTGCAAACATTTCATTTCGCGCCGCAAGTCGACTATTCTCTGGGGACTCATTTCTTGCTTGTTTTGTCAATCACGCCGCCTACGGCACCAATTTAGCGATTTGGGAAGCGGCAAGGGATGCCCAGGTACTACCGATTAACCAGATAGGTTGCGCAGACCCAGCATTTCGCAATGAGGTCATCAATTTAGAAAAATATTTACTCCCAATAATGAATGACGAAAAATTAGATGCGTGGAGGATGTTTAGCAAGAGACCGCTTGCGATTCCTGAAATCACAATCGTCTCTGATTTCCTCTCACAAAACTTCTTTGGCACCAAATATTTTTTTTATTCGCCTCCAAGAAACAGAGATCAGAGTGAGATTGCCAAACAACTCGGAATAAAAGGTGAAGGGATAATCCTGGCACTACTGGGAAGTCCTGATGAGCGATTGGCTGCTCTCGCTTTTGAGCAAGCCAACATCTCTGAACCAGAGTCGCACATTAGTGGGACTTTGAGATTTATCTCTTTAATTGTCGAGGCTGCCACACTCAATCCAGAAGAGAAATTTGTAATCCGAATCCATCCACGACTACTTGCCAACTATCGAGACCCAGTAGATTCTATATTTTTACAATCCATTATGGAATCCCTTAATGACTGTCCGTCAAATGTAATTATCAATCATCCCTCTCAAGACATTTCTTTATACGACATTATCCCTCTCACAAAGTGCGTCTTATCCACCGGATCAACAGCGGGACTACATTTAGCCGCTATCGGATTACCTGTCATTCTTTGTGATCCAGTTTATGACTGGCTTTTTGTGCCAGACATTTACTTTCGTATAGCAACCGAACCGCAGAAAATTAATGAGGCTATTCAGGACATATCAAATTATGACCTGAACTTAACTTCAATATCGGCATTTCGATTTTTATATTTTCAACTTTACAGAAGAGCAATCAACGTCGAAGAGATATTCAAAGATGCAAAAGTATCTCGAACCAAGACTCCAAATTTTAAGCAGTGGAATTTAATGTTTGCAGCAACTAGACAGACAACCAAAGTGATCCAAACCTTAATTGTGAAATTCCCAACATTAAAGCTCTTGCTATTGCGATTTGCGAATCAATTCTCAAATTATAAAGAAAGTAACCATAAAGTCAATTTAGTAACAACTTTTCGTCTTAAGAAACTTTTATTCTCCAACGAAAGTGTCGATCAACAAATCCAGAAAGAGGTATTATCAACGAATCATGAATTTTCGAAAGAACGAGAAAGTATCCATCATTTTATTGAACAAACTCGACAAAATTTAGACATGTCATGATTGACTTGAGTTTTCAATGACTGAACGATTTACAAAGTAATTTATTCTACTTTAAAGGGCCAAATAGAGAGCTGGCGTAAACGATTTGAAGCATCGTGCGCACTCCTGATTGTGGTGGAGTCGCTTTGTGCCAGCCTTTTGTGTCCGCAATAATCAAATCGCCGGGACGACCAATCCCAAAGTGTAAGTCATCACCAGAGGAGACTATCTCTGAGTCACTCATGCGTCCAACATTATGGCGGCTACCGCGATGGCTTTTACTTACAAAAGTAAAAGGCCCATTGTTGAAGTCAACTTCTGTCAGCAAAAGAAAAAATTTTAGAAACCCAAAATAGTCAGAGTCGCAATGAAAAGCCATTGCTGACTCATCGAGTACATCAAGATCAAAAATTTGTGGTCTACGAGTTGACCAAACTTGCATCGATGCCAATAAAGGAGGACATCCTAAGTAGCTTCGCGAGATTGCCAAGAGAAGTGGGTTCTTTGAAATTCTGGTGAACTCTTCGAGCCCAACAACTAAAGCGTTATCGACATCAAATCGTGGCCCACCGCTTAAGTCTTCCAACCAGTGTTTTTGAGTCAAATAACTCCCTTTAAACTTACAATAACCTGGCATTCGAGATATTTTTTCAAACAAATGTCCTGCTTCCGCGCTGCTTATGAACCTGTGAACTTGCGAAAATCCCATCTCTTCTAGGTCAGTAGTTACAGTTTTTGAGATCTCTTGAACCATGGGGGTGAGTTCAAATTTCTTATCAAACTCGGTAGTCTTTCTTCTCTTTAGAAGACAAATCATTCTGTTCGCAATATCTAAACCATTTCCAAGAGTTGAATTTCCGATATCGTTAATAAGCTTTTGAGCAAATCGCGACCGTGATCTTTTCTCGCCCACTAAAGATCTAAATTCAATAAAAATTAATGGGGATAAAACGATTGCTCGCCCAAAGAGGGCGACTCGTAACCATATTGGTACTACTCGCCCACGAAATTTATTCGTGTACTTGAATGACTGTCGGATCGTTGATTTTTTTGAATCATGCACACTACTAAAGGTACATCTTCGGCTGACTATGACATCCTTTCAAAAGATAGACCTGAAGATCAATTTAAAATCTAGGCCTAAAACATGTTTTGAATTGACTACCGCCTATTATTCTCTGATACCGAAAACAGTTCGCCCGGGTAGCTCAGTGGTAGAGCAACGCACTCGTAATGCGTAGGTCGCGGGTCCAATTCCCGCCTCGGGCTCCAATTAGTTAACGAGTCTTTAAGACTAACCAAGTTACGAGTGAAGGTCAACTGTGGTAGGACTATAGACAACATGCAAATTGGTTACGTCAATATCTTCGTATCGAATCTCGAAAGTGCGATTACCTTTTATCGAGACAAACTTAAGTTGCTCCTTGAGTCTGCTTCACCTGATCACGGCTATGCATCATTTTCAGGAGGTACCGTCCGACTCGGTATCGCAGTCCCGGGCGAAGATCATGCCAACTTGATAGGTAGACACACAGGTATAGGTTTCCGCGTGAGAGATCTCGATTCAGAGTTCGCGCGCCTCTCCGCGCTCGGAGTGCACTTCACAATGCCACCGACGCGCCAACCATGGGGTGGAGTCATGGCAATGATTTCAGACCCGGATGCCAACGTCTTTTATCTTGATCAACTTCCGCCTACCGAGAGCCAACTGCACGATTGACAGAGACCCCTGCTTCGCACCAGATGAGACAGTTTGTGTTATCTCGTAATACGCCGGTCGCGTGTCTGATTCCCGCCTCAAGCTTCGCACGCATTATCGATCTTAAGAAAAAGCGAGGAAAGACCTTAACTTCGCAATGATATTCCTTAAAACAAAGCCTCGTAAAACTTTGTTCTCAAAAATAGGTCTCTTTATCGCATTGGTTTCTATAGCTGTATTTGAGCTTGGCTATCGGAGTCACACAAGAATGGGTCACGACTTTATAAGTTACGTCCTACCTGCCCGCGCAGCTCAAAATGGAAACGGATTTGCCTACAGCGATTACTACATAAACCGACCACCCACAATATTCATATTTTTAGAAAATTGGGGAAAAATTTTTGGATTTGAACTTTGGTCTTGGGTTGCCTTAGAGACTATTTTGCTCTGCATTGTTCTGTCGACTACTCAAACAATTTTTGTCAAAATACTTTCAGAAAAACTCTCTTTACTTATCTCAATACTGATGATTATCTCGATTTTGTTCAGTGGAATTTTCAGCATGTTTCTTCCCTCAGAACTAATCGGTATCTCGCTTTTACTATTTGGACTGAAAGTTCTTGCGCACGATACAGCGAGCTTATTGAGGGTTACCATTTCATTTGCACTTTTTGCTCTCGCGGCTGGCGTACGCGAACAATTCACTCTTTACGTTATCTTGTCAGGGTTCACAGTAATTATTCTTCAACCGACTTTGAGGCGTGCAGCGATAACACTGTTTGGAGTGGTCAGTGGAGTAATTGGAACAACTACAGCCAATCTTGTTTGGCTCTATCGACTAGGTAACACCGCTGAGTTTTTTGAAGTTTTCAAAAATCAATTCGAAAATGAGAGACATTCTATTCTTAACTATCCGAGATGGCATTTACGAACTATTTCAGAGACACATAAATTGCTTTTGAATTCGGGCGTTCAAAAGTTTTTTACACCTATGTTGATAATACTTTTTCTGATGATTGGTCTCTTAATAATTAAGAACTTCAGAGAATTTAAAACTCAATTTCTCATATTCTCCAGCGGATTTTCACTCATCGGCACGGTTACCTGGCAGAGTTCTGGTCACCGATTTCATGGACACTATGCGATCATTTCTTTGTTTGGACTAGTGCTTTGTTCTGTAGGGATGATTTCCATAATAGAGGAACTCCCACTAATAGCTAGGAGGATATCTCTACAAAAAGGCCTCCTAGCGATTTCTTTACTTCTGATCACACCTTCTCAAGATTCAATTCACTCGCTCCTAAATTCAGCAAAGAATGCCCAAATCTCCAACTTGAAGGATGTATTTAAATCCGAAAGACAATTACAAACATCAGAAGAAAAATATACTTTAAAAATTCTCTCTGAGTCGCCAGCAAATTTTAAATGCACACAATCAATTTATGGTTGGGCAACAGGCTCGTTTTATTTCTACACAAATTCAAAACCATGCACCCGGTTCTTTATCCCTAATCTTGTTCCACTGAATCGGATTAGTGAATACAAAACCGAAATCTTAAAAAATCCACCGCGAGTTATTCGCTACGGTTGTCTGGATACCTTAACCTGCTCAGATTTGGATGTCCTCAGTTTTGAAAAACGTGTCTTTCCTTATCAAGATGTTCTCAAAGCTTGTTATAAGCGTGCCATGTTCGAGGATTCATATTTAAAGAGTGATGTCGAAGGTCTCTATGAAAGCCTTTACGCCAAGCGCAAAGAACAATCCGAGTGCATTCAGTCGATAGTAGAAATACCAAATGATTAGACATCAAAACACTAAATTAGCAATCCATCAAAAGCTATTGTTAGCAATACCGCTTTTGACCCTGATCGTAATCTAATACTAAATCAATTCTCCGATGTATTGAGCGTGTTTTGGGTCAATTGATGACCATCTCTATATTTCACACCTTGTGCCCGAAAAGGAACCGAAACTTTGACAAATTCCTATGAGTTCGTTAATCCACTATTTTTATGTTTTCAACATCTTCTGTTCGTGGATAGTCGTATAAATAGAGCGCACTTGAATGCGTAGGTCGCGAGTACAATTCTCGCCTCAGGCTCCGAAACACTTTATCAATCGCCAATTACGCCCTTACTAGGTTGACGCATGTGTTTCCAAAAGCCGGTCATACGCCACACCGGACTTATATAAAATAACTCACCAAAAGCGTGAACATCAAGTTTGCTGCACCAAGAAAGCCGCAAAAAATGACTAAGCACCAACGAGTTCTCTATTCAAGTCTTTCGAAAATGATTTCAAAAACGCCGTTTTTAGTTGTATTTATGATCGTATTTTGGATTAATTATCCAATGTTTAACTCATGGTTCGGGATTATTGATGACCATATGTTTATCTCCTTCCTTAGGCCTGGAAACGAAATTAAATTGTGGGAAATTCCGAAGGCGCTGCTCAAAAGTGAGATTACGAATTTAGAGTCTAATCGAATTCGCCCCATTTATTGGTTTCTTCAATTTATTCAAACTTCAATTTTCGGAGATAGTGCTTCCGCACGCTACGTCTATAGAACTTTTTTACAATTCTTGTCTTCCTTATTTGTGTACAAGATCTGTACCGTACCTTTTTCTTTGACAATCACACGGCCTGATCTTCAATATTTTGGCAGCAGAATTGTTTCGCTTTTTATAACGGTTACTTTTGTTAGCTTGCTCAGTTGGGGAGACATAACACTGCGTCTCGGTCCGAGCGAAGCTGACTTAGTCTTTGGTATTTGTACTTCTCTACTTGCGACAATTCTGATAATTTCAGAAAACAAAACACAGTCTTTTGTTAATGCTCAAAGATATAACGTACTTTGCATTGGAGTAATTATTGCGTCGGGAGTCAAAGAGAATGGTGTTGTTTCTTGCCTGTTGTTGTTATTGGTTGGTATCTACTATAGGCAAAAAAATCTCCAACTGACTCTCTCCAATAAACTACTTCTCACATTCTGCATAGTTCTTGTTTTAAGAGTTATTTTAGGTCTGATCGTGGCCTTCAATTCGGAGGAAGACCTATATAAACAAACGACTTCCACAGCAACCTTGATCGTAAGTTTGGAGGAATATTTTAAATCAATCAAATTTGTTTCCCTTACGACCTTACTTGTCTTGATGACTTTAATCTTGATCAGCAAACCAACAAGAGAAAAGAAAGTTCACCTAACAGTTGTCGGATTTCTTTTCGTACTCAACTTGAGTGAATACATTTTTTACAGAGGAACCTTTTCTCCCATGCGCTACCAAATACTCTCTCAGATGAGCTATCTAGTTTCATTTGGGATAGTTGCTATGCACCTAGCAATCTTCGTATTCGAACGCTTCAGAATTCGGTCTTCCATTTTTTGCATATGTATTGCATTAATCTGCCTTTTAACCTTGGGTGTCTGGTCTCCGGCGAGAAACATCAAAACCTTACATAAGTTGTCTCAGGAAAATTCGGGGAAAACTATTGTTTGGAAGGAAGAACTCAGCTATTTAGAGGACAGACTTAGGAAAAATCCAGATTATGAGATCGTATTTTTTCAAATAAATACAGGTTACGACTATGAGCGTATTTATTCAGCAGTTCAATTCTTGCGATTTCGTGACATCAAAAATCCAGTTTTTCTCGCTGCTACTAAAACGACTGAGGAGATTGACGATCTACAACGGGAACTCTCTAAGTCCTTGATATCAATTTCAACTAGAGGTAGTGCGGGATGGGACATATCCCCGATTTCAAAAAGCAGAAGTGAGAGAGAAAAATTCTGCATCTCATTTGGTGCGAGTTTAGAAACTAAGCGATTAGTTCACTATGATCAGGCTTTTCGTCGTTGTGAAAATTTTGTGATTATCGATAGCTAAGAGAATTCTTGGAAGAGGCAAAAGATTTGTTGAAAAAGCGTTCAGTCCCACCTGATTGGATCAATCTTTCGCCTAAAGACTTCGTCAAAAAATGGTACGACGACTACTACTCTCAATGTGTTTACTGCAATGCTGCCGGTGTCGGACAGAAATTTATGCATCGTTCAATCGAGAGAAGGCACAACAGCGACATTCACTTTGATCGAGTGCTTGAAATCGGTGGAAATCGTGGTGAGCATCTTCAATTTATTCGCCACTCATTCAACGAATACTGCTTGACAGATATCGCCGATACAAGCAAGAAATTGTTGGCAAAAGGCCAGCCCATAGGCTTACAGTTCAAAGTTGAAGATGCTTGTTCACTTTCCTTCGAAGACGAATTTTTTGACCGCGTCCTTTGTTCATGCGTTTTACATCATGTTGAAAACGCAGAATCTGCACTTTGCGAACTTAGACGAGTGCTGAAACCAGGCGGTAAAGCAGACATTTTTCTTTCTTGTGATCCAGGCTTTGCATTTCGCCTTGGGCGCTATTTGGGGCCTGTGCGCGAAGCCAAAAAACTTGGACTCGATGACGTTAAGCGACTTTTAGACGCGAGAGACCACAGAAATCATGTTGCTGGCCTGACTCGCTTGATCAGATATGTTTTCAGAAATGATGCTTTCGCAGAAAAAAGTTATCCCCTACCCCACCTTTCGTGGAATTTCAGTTTCTGGAAAGTGTTCGAAATAACTAAGCAAATAGAATCCCAGTAGGCACCTTCGTTTTTCACTGCAGTAGTTTTAAATAATTGCGAGCGTCTACTGTGTTCGTATGCCTAGTTCGCAGACGCAGGTGCAGAAATTGATGCTCGAGATTTCGGGACATCACTGGATCAACAACGAGTACGTCGCCGGGCGGGGGTCGCGATCGCCGATCATCG
>Ga0194134_10006390_pt1 | contig 10589 bp, 7 predicted proteins | sample TA2KigOff0mmetaG_FD_148602 | JGI IMG/M metagenome (GOLD analysis project Ga0194134, IMG submission 148602) | Freshwater microbial communities from Lake Tanganyika, Tanzania - TA2015056 Kigoma Offshore 0m | ecosystem: Environmental > Aquatic > Freshwater > Lake | place: Tanzania: Lake Tanganyika... | reverse complement strand
AGCGATCGCCAGCACCGTGCTTCCCGTCTTCGTCGTCGCGGAGGCGCTGCGCCGGGTCGGCGCCAACCAGGTCGCGCTGATCGGCGCGGCCGGGCCGGTCGTCGCGCTGGCGCTCGGGCATGCCGGTCTCGACGAGGCCATGTCGACGACGGAGCTCTTCGGCGCGGCGCTCATCCTCGGCGGCGTCGTGTTCGTGACGATGAAGCCGGAGGCGCCGGCCACACACCGGGGCGCGTGACGCGCCGCCGCAGCGTTCAGTCGCCGCCGGCGAGGAGACCCTCGAGCGCGTCGTCGACCCGGTCGAGCGGGATGGCGTCCATCGACGTACTGCCATGGTCGCGCGCGAGGATGGTCACGAGCCTGCCGGCCTGCGGCGGCGCCTTCTCCATCACGCTCGGGCCCCAGAGCGAGACCAGCGGGACGCCTCCTGCTGCGACGAGGTGGCCGCCACCGCTGTCGTTCGAGACCGCCGCGCGCATGCGCGACGCGAGCGCGATCGTCAGCAGCGGCCCTGGCCTCTGGCCCGCGGCCGCGAGTTCCTGGAGCGGGAACCTCGCCTGCGGTACGTCGCGCGCCAGCCCGTCGTGCCAGCCAGCCTCCTCCGGGCCGAGGACGAAGACCGGCACGCGCCCGCGCGCCGCCTGGCGCCTCGCGAGCTCGACATAGCGTTCGAGCGGCCAGCGCTTGTTCGCGCGGCCGGCGCTGGAGCCAGGGACGAAGCCGACATGCTCGTGCCCGTCGGGGAGGAGCAGCGCGGCCGTCGCTGCCGAGGCATCGTCGTGCATCCGCACATGCGCCTCGTCGACCTTCCTCCCGCTCGCCAGCTCCACGAGGTCGAGGATCTGGCGGATCATCGTCGCGGGCCTCCGGTAGCCGGGAGGCGGCCGCGCATCGGAGAGCAGGAACCCGGCGGCGCCGGACACGAAGCGCCCGGCCGGGATGCGCCGCAGGATGAGGGTCGTGAGCAGGCGGCGCTGCGTGTCGATCACGAGGTCGAAGCGGCGGCCGTCGAGCGGCCTGCGCAGGAGCTCGCGCCAGTCGCTCCCGATGCCGGCGCTCTCGATGACCTCGTCGATCCTGCCCTCGACGAGGGGCGCGAGTTCGCGCTTGAACACCGTCCTGCCCTTGCCGGCGAGCCACGTGATGCGGGCGCGTGGGTAGGTCTCGCGCAGCGCGACCACGAAGGGCATCTTCATCAGCGCGTCGCCGACGAGGTCCAGCCCGACATAGACGAGCACGGTCGCGGGCGAGGCAGAGGCGCCGGTCATTGCCTTCCCCATCATGGTGCCAACGGAGCTTGGTAGAGGCGCGAAGCGCGCATGGCAAGCCTGCGGCGGCTCCGCGGCGCAGTCAGAACGGCGCTGCCGGCAGCCTCCCTTCCGCGACCAGCCACAGCAGCAGCGTGACCGTGCCCGCGGATATGGCGGTGCCGACGAGGATCGCGGTCGAGGCGCGCTCGACATAGACGCCGTACTGGTTCGCGAGGACGAACACGTTGAGCGCCGGCGGCAGGGCGGCCATTAGCACGGCGACCATCACCCATTCGTGGCGGAAGCCGCCGATCGCCGAGAGCACGATCCAGACGACCAGCGGGTGGAGGACGAGCTTGATCGCCAGAAGCACCGGGATCTCGGCCGGGACGGTCCTGACCTCGCGCAGCGCCACGGTGACGCCCATGAGAAACAGCGCGCAGGGCGCGGCCGCGTTCTTGAGGAAGGTGAGCATCGTGTCGACGGGCGCTGGAACCACGACGCCGAGCCAGGCCGCGAGGATGGCGGCGAAGATGGCGATGTTGAAAGGATGGGTGAGGACGCGCCGGGCGATGAACCACGCCATCCCGAGCGCCCTCACACTCTGCGTCCCGCCGAACGACATCAGCAGGGGAACGAGGGTGAAGAGCAGGATGTTGTCGAAGACGAAGATCAGGGCTGTCGGCACGATCGCCTCCTGCCCGAAGACGGCCAGCGTCAGGCCCGGTCCCATGTAGCCGATGTTCGAGTAGGCGCCGGCGACCGCGCCGATGGTCGCCTCGCGCACCTGCCCGCGCAGCGCCACCATGCCGACGACGAAGGCCAGGACGAAGATCGCGAAGGTCGAGAGCGTGGTGCCGAGGACGAACGGCCAGTTGCTCAACTGCTCGAAGGGCGCCTCGGCGATGAGCTTGAAGAACAGCGCCGGCAGCGCGAGGTAGACGATGAAGAAGACCATCCACTGCAGGCCGGCCTCCGGGTAGCGGAGCCGGCGGCCGCAGACATAGCCGAGGAGGATGAGGCCGAAGAAGGGCAGCGCGAGGGAGACGACCGAATTCACGCCGAACCGTCCTCGAGCGCAGGGGTTGTTGCGGACGTCAGGCCGGCGACGGCGCGTGGCGCCCGGGCTGGAGTGCCCCGGATGGTGAGCCCGCCGGGACTCGAACCCGGAACAACCGCATTAAAAGTGCGATGCTCTGCCAATTGAGCTACGGGCTCGCGATCCGACGCACGCGCGCCGAAAACTAGGGCCGGCCCGCCGGGAGGTCAACGCCGCGCAGCGCGGTCAAATCGGCGTCCGTGGCGCGATCTGCGGCAGCGTCGGCGCGGCATCCGCGGCAGCAGGACCGGCGTCCGTCGCCGCGAATCGGCTAGCCATGCGGTCCACCACGCGCGGGGTCACGAAGCTCGAAACGTCGCCGCCGAGGCGGGCGATCTCCTTCACGAAGCGCGAGGAGATGAACTGGTGCGTCTCCGAGGCCATCAGGAAGACGGTCTCCACGGAGGCGTCGAGGCGATGGTTCATCCCGGCCATCTGGAACTCGTACTCGAAGTCGGAGACCGCGCGCAGGCCGCGCAGGATGATCCGCGCGCCGCATTCCTGCGCGAACGCCATGAGCAGCGACTTGAAGGGGCGCACCTCGATCCGCGCCGCGATGTCGGCCGGCAGATGCGCGATCTCATCCTCGAGCAGCGCGACGCGCTCCGCCAGCTCGAAGAGCGGTCCCTTGCCCGCGTTCACGGCCACCGCGACGATCAGGCGGTCCACCAGCCTGGCGCCGCGCGAAATGATGTCGAGATGCCCATTGGTGACGGGATCGAACGTACCGGGATAGATCGCGATGCGCGGAGATGCCATCGACGTCGTTCCTTCACTTCGCGGCGGGCTGTGCTTCTGCGGGAGCGTCCGTACCGCCGTCCTCCGGCACGCTCGCGATCCTGGAGACCGACGCAACCTGCTCGCCCTCCTCGACGCGGAACAGCACCACGCCCTGGGTGTTGCGCCCCGCGATGCGTATCCCGTCCACGCCGATGCGCAGCATCTGCCCGCCATCGGTCACAAGGAGCAGTTCGTCCCCGGGCTCGACCGGGAACGAGGCGACCACGGAGCCGTTGCGCTCCGAGGTCCGGATGTTGGCGATGCCCTGTCCGCCGCGGCCGGCGATCCGGTACTCGTAGGAGGAGGTCCGCTTGCCGAAGCCGTTCGAGGTGACGGAAAGCAGGAACTGCTCCTGCGCGGCCATATCCTCGATCCTGCGCTCGTCGAGCTCGGGAAGGGGCGCGGACGCCGCCTGCTCGGCCGAAGCCTCGGCCGCTTCGGCGGGGCCCTCCTCGCCCTCGTCCGGGCCGCGGCGCACGCGCGCGATCCGCATGTAGGCGTCGCGCTCCTCGACCGCGAACTCGGCGTGCCGAAGGGTCGAGATCGAGATCACGGCATCGTCGTCGAGCAGCCTGATCCCGCGCACGCCAGTCGAGGTGCGGCTGGAGAACACGCGCACGTCGTCCGCCGGGAACCGGATGCAGCGACCGCCGCGCGTCGAGAGCAGGATGTCGTCGCCGTCGGCGCAGGGGACGACGCCCACGAGGTGCTCGCCCGGATCCTCGAAGCGCATCGCGGTCTTGCCGTTCGCGCGCACGCTGAGGAAGTCGGCGTAGGTGTTGCGGCGGACATTGCCGGAGGAGGTGGCGAACATGACCTGGGTCCCGTTCCAGGCGGCCTCGTCCTGCGGCAGCGGCATGACCGCGGCGATCTCGTCGTCGGGGGACAGCGCCGGGATCAGCTGCACCGCCGGCCTGCCGCGCCCCGTGCTCGAGGCGTCGGGGATCTGCCAGCACTTGATGCGGTAGACCATGCCGCGGGCGGTGAAGAACAGGACCGGCTGGTGGGTGCTGGCCACGAAGAGATGGCGCACCTCCTCCTCCTCGCGCGTCGTGGCGCCCATGCGCCCCTTCCCGCCGCGCCGCTGCGTGCGATAGGCGGAGACCGGGACGCGCTTGACGTAGGAGGCCGAGGTCACCGTGACGACCACCGTCTCCGGCTTGATCAGCGCCTCCAGGTCGATCTCGGAATCGTCCTCCGCATGGTCGAGGCGCGTGCGCCGCGGCGAGCCGAACTCGGCCTTCACCTTCTCCAGCTCCGCGCGCATGATCTCCATGACGCGCGGCTTCGACGACAGGATGTCGACCAGGTCGGTGATCTGCGCCGTCAGGTCGCGCAGCTCCTGTAGCAGCTTCTCGCGCTCGAGGCCGGTGAGGCGCTGCAGGCGCAGCTCTAGGATGGCACGGGCCTGCTCCTCCGAGAGGCGGTAGTGGCCGTCGACGATGCCGGGTCCCGGCTCGTCGACGAGCCCGATGTAGGGACCGATGTCGTGCACCGGCCATGCACGCGCCATGAGGTCGTTGCGCGCGGCGACGGGATCGGGCGCGCGGCGGATGAGCTCGATCACCGGGTCGAGGTTGACCACCGCGAGCGTCAGGCCGATCACGAGATGCGCGCGCTCGCGCGCCTTGCGCAGCTCGAACCGGGTGCGCCGGGTGATCACCTCCTCCCGGAAGGCGCAGAACGCCTTCAAGATCGTGCGCAGGCCCATCTGCTCGGGCCTGCCCCCGTTGAGCGCCAGCATGTTGAAGCTGACGCCCTGCTGCAGCGGCGTGTGGTGGTAGAGCTGGTTGAGGACGACCTCGGGGTTCGCGTCGCGCTTGAGCTCGACGACGACGCGCACGCCGTCGCGGTCGGACTCGTCGCGAAGATCGGAGATGCCCTCGATCACCTTGTCCTGGACGCGCTCGGCGATGGTCTCGATCAGCTTGACCTTGTTCACCTGGAACGGGATCTCGCTGATGATGATCGCCTTGCGGTCCTTGCGGATGTCCTCGAAATCGGCCTTGCCGCGCACCGTGATGCTGCCGCGGCCCGTGCGATAGGCCTCGATCAGCCCCGCGCGGCCGCGGACGATGCCGCCGGTCGGGAAATCCGGGCCGGGCACGAGCTCGAGCAGCCGCGCCTCCGGCACGTCGGGGTCGTCGATGCAGGCGATGCAGGCGTCGACGATCTCGCCGAGATTGTGCGGCGGCACCGTGGTCGCCATGCCGACGGCGATGCCGTTGGCGCCATTGACCAGGAGGTTGGGGAACTGCGCCGGGAGGACGATCGGCTCGACCGTCTGGTCGTCGTAGGTCGGCTGGAACTCGACCGTGTCCTTGTCGATGTCGGCGAGCAGCGGTCCCGCGGCGCGGTGCAGGCGCGCCTCGGTGTATCGCATCGCCGCCGGCGGATCGCCGTCCATCGAGCCGAAATTGCCCTGCCCCTCGATGAGCGGAAGCCGCATCGAGAAGTCCTGCGCCATGCGCACAAGCGCGTCGTAGATCGCCGCGTCGCCATGCGGGTGGTACTTGCCCATGACGTCGCCGACCACGCGCGCGGACTTGCGGAACGGCCGGGTCCAGTCGTAGCCCGCCTCGTTCATCGCGTAGAGGATGCGGCGGTGGACCGGCTTGAGGCCGTCGCGGACGTCGGGAAGCGCTCGCGCCACGATCACGCTCATGGCGTAATCGAGGTAGGAGCGCTTCATCTCCTCTTCGATCGTGATCGGGGCGATGTCGCCCGGCTGGGAGCCCGACGTTTCGGTCACTTCTTGCCTGCGGGAGGTGCCTGGAAAGGACGCTGGATCCCAGCGATTCGACGCCCCCGGAAACTAGCAAGAAGCCCCGCGGAGCGGCAACGAGGAACCGCTCCAAAGGGCTGAAAATCCGGCGTTTTCATCACCTCCGGGCGGTCGCCGCGGAGGGGTGTCCGCGAGCTCAGAACGGGATGTCGTCGTCCATGTCGCCCTTGCGCGGGCGCGCCGCCGGGCGACCACCGGAGGAGGACGGCGAGGACATGCCGCCGCCCGCGTCGTCGTAGCCGCCGGAGTCGCCCGTCCCGCCGCCCCCGCCCCCGCCGCCGCGGCTGTCGAGCAGGGTCAGCTCGCCGCGGAACTGGCGCAGCACGACTTCCGTCGCGTAGCGCTCGTTGCCGTCCTTGTCGTTAAACTTGCGGGTCTCGAGCTGGCCCTCGATGTAGACCTTCGATCCCTTCTTAAGGTAGCGCTCGGCGATCGTGACGAGGTTGTCGTTGAAGATCGCGACGGAGTGCCACTCCGTGCGGTCCTTGCGCTCCCCGGTGGCCTTGTCCTTCCACGACTCGGTGGTCGCGAGGCGGAGATTGCAGACGCGGCCGCCGTTCTGGAACGACCGGACCTCGGGATCCTTGCCGAGGTTCCCGATCAGGATGACTTTGTTGACGCTGCCGGCCATGCGCGGGTCCTTTTCTCGACCGTGGGACGCCGCGCGCCCAGCTGGGGCGTCGCGCGGCTCGAAACGAGGGAAGGAGACGATAAGCGCGCGACGCCAGGAATGCCAGAACGATTCGGGAACCCGGCGGGCTAGCACGACCGCATGAGGGGCATGCAGCATTGGTGGGTAGGCTTGCGCCGACCGGCCTATATTCCGGCGCCGGCCCCTCCCCGGGGGCCTGGTGCGAGCGAGACGAGGACGATGGCTTCGAGGCAGCAAGACACCGCGCGGCCGGCGCGCGCCCAGATCGTCGTGCGCGGCGCCCGCGAGCACAATCTCAAGTCCGTCGACGTGTCGATGCCGCGCGACGCGCTCGTCGTGATCACGGGCGTCTCGGGCTCGGGCAAGTCGTCGCTCGCCTTCGACACGATCTACGCCGAGGGGCAGCGTCGCTACGTCGAGAGCCTCTCGGCCTATGCGAGGCAGTTCCTCGAGCTGATGCAGAAGCCGGACGTCGATTCAATCGACGGCCTCTCGCCCGCGATCTCGATCGAGCAGAAGACCACCTCGCGCAACCCGCGCTCGACGGTCGGCACGGTGACCGAGATCTACGACTACATGCGCCTGCTGTTCGCGCGCGTCGGCATCCCCTACTCGCCGGCCACCGGCCAACCGATCGAGGCCCAGACGATCACGCAGATGGTCGATCGAGTCCTGGCGATGAAGGAGGGCACGCGCCTCTACCTCCTCGCCCCGATGATCCGCGGGAGGAAGGGCGAGTATCGCAAGGAACTGCAGGACCTGCAGAAGCGCGGCTTCCAGCGCGTGAAGGTGGACGGCAGGCTGCACGAGATCGACGCGGTCCCCGCACTCGACAAGAAGCGCAAGCACGACATCGAGGTCGTCGTCGACCGCGTCGTCGTGCGCCCCGACCTCGGCAACCGGCTCGCGGATTCGCTGGAGACCGCGCTGGGCCTCGCCGACGGCATCGTCCACGCGGAGAACGCGGACACCGGCGAGGTCACGGTCTTCTCGTCGAAGTTCGCCTGCCCCGTCTCCGGCTTCACTATCCCGGAGATCGAGCCGCGCCTCTTCTCGTTCAATTCGCCGCATGGTGCCTGCCCGTCCTGCGACGGCCTGGGCGTGAACCTCCATTTCGACCCCGACCTCGTCGTCCCCGATCCCTCGCTGTCGCTGAAGGACGGCGCGATCGCGCCCTGGGCCGTGACGCCCTCGCCCTACTACGAGCAGACGCTGGAGAGCCTCGCGAGGCACCTACGGATCTCCACCGCCACCCCCTTCGGCGAACTCAGGAAGGCCGCGCAGGACGCGATCCTCTTCGGCACCGGCGGCGAGGCGGTCGAGATGACCTTCTCCGACGGGTTGCGCAGCTACGCGACGTCGAAGCCATTCGAGGGCGTGGTGCCGAACCTCGACCGGCGCTGGAAGGAAACCGACAGCGCCTGGCTGCGCGAGGAACTCGGCCGGTTCCAGGCCTCGCGCCTCTGCGCCGCCTGCGGCGGGCACAGGCTGAAGCCGGAGGCGCTCGCGGTGAAGGTCGACGGCCTCCATCTCGGCGAGGTCGCCGAGATGTCCATCGAGCGCGCCTCGGCGTGGTTCTCCGCGCTCGGGGCGCGTCTCACGCCCAAGCGTCGCGAGATCGCCGCGCGCATCCTCAAGGAGATCAACGAACGGCTCGGCTTCCTCGTGAACGTGGGCCTCGAGTACCTGACGCTCGCGCGGTCCTCGGGAACGCTGTCCGGAGGCGAGAGCCAGCGCATCCGCCTCGCCTCGCAGATCGGCTCGGGCCTGACCGGCGTGCTCTACGTCCTCGACGAGCCGTCGATCGGGCTGCACCAGCGCGACAACGCCCGGCTGCTCGCCACGCTCAAGCGGTTGCGCGACCTCGGCAACACGGTGATCGTCGTCGAGCACGACGAGGAGGCGATCCGCGAGGCGGACCATCTCGTCGACATGGGGCCGGCCGCCGGCGCGAATGGCGGGCGCGTCATCGCGAGCGGCAGGCCTGAGGACGTCCTGCGCGTGCCCGAGAGCGTGACCGGACAGTACCTCACGGGCTTCCGCCAGATCGCCGTGCCGCGCCAGCGCCGCGAGGGGCATCGCGGGCAGCGCATCCGCGTGCGCGGCGCGCGCGGCAACAACCTCAAGGACGTCAGCGTCGACATCCCGCTCGGCACGCTCGCCTGCGTAACCGGCGTGTCGGGCGGTGGCAAGTCGACGCTCGTGATCGAGACGCTCTACAAGGCGCTGGCGCGGCGCCTGATGGGCACGCGCGACCAGCCTGCGCCGCATGACGGGATCGACGGAGTCCAGCACCTCGACAAGATCATCGACATCGACCAGTCGCCGATCGGGCGCACGCCGCGCTCCAACCCCGCCACCTATACCGGCGCCTTCACGCCGATCCGCGACTGGTTCGCGGGCCTGCCCGAGGCGCAGGCACGCGGCTACAAGCCCGGCCGCTTCTCGTTCAACGTGAAGGGCGGGCGCTGCGAGACCTGCCAGGGCGACGGCGTGATCAAGATCGAGATGCACTTCCTGCCCGACGTCTACGTCACCTGCGACGCCTGCCACGGCAAGCGCTACAACCGGGAGACGCTCGAGGTCGCTTTCAAGGGCAAGTCGATCGCGGACGTTCTGGAGATGACCGTCGACGAGGCCGCGGAGTTCTTCCAGGCCGTGCCCGCGATCCGCGAGAAGATGCAGACGCTGCAGCGCGTCGGCCTCGGCTACATCCATGTCGGCCAGCAGGCGACGACGCTCTCGGGCGGCGAGGCGCAGCGCGTCAAGCTCGCGAAGGAGCTGTCGCGGCGCGCGACGGGCCGCACGATGTACATCCTCGACGAGCCGACGACTGGCCTGCATGTCGCCGACGTCGACAAGCTGCTCGAGGTCCTGCACGCCCTCGTCGAGGGCGGCAACACCGTGGTGGTGATCGAGCACAACCTCGAGGTCATCAAGACGGCCGACCACGTCGTCGATCTCGGGCCCGAGGGCGGCGACAAGGGCGGGCGCGTCGTCGCCTCCGGCACGCCCGAGGACGTCGTGCGCGTGCGCGAGAGCCATACCGGCCGCTACCTCGCGCCGTATCTCTCGAAGCGCCGCGCCGCGCCGCCCGCGCGCAAGGCGACGTGACGCCCGCCCCTCGCCGCCTCGCCCTGGCCGCGCTGCTGGCCTTCCTGCCGGCCCATGCGCCGGCCGGCGAGGAGCATCCGGACTGCGCGCCGCTGGCCGCCGTGCTCGACCAGGCGCCATCGCGCTTTACCGCGCTGGCAGGACCCGAATACTCGACGCGCTTCGACGCGCGGCGGGCGAAGACCACGCTGCCCGGCTTCGATTCCTGCTGGGTCGACGACGTGACAAGGTCATTCTGGTGCCTGCGCCAGTCGTCGAGCCCGGCCGAGGCGGGGAAGGAGGCTGCGGCGCAGGCGGAGCGCGTGGAGCGCTGCTGGCCCGGCGTGCCGACGCGGCAGGACATCGAGCGCGGCGACAACGGGGTGACGCGGCTGGTGCAGGACTGGATGGTCCGCGGCGGGACGCGCCTGCGTCTCGTCCAGCGCAAGCCAACCGCCGGGGCGGGCCTCAGCTCGGTCTTCCTCTACCTGTACTGAGCGCCGGCGGGCCGGCCATTCACATCGGCTGCCGGGCGCGCCACTCCGCGACCTTCTCGCCGGCCTCTGCCATGTCGGACGGCGTCAGCTTCTTGGCGAGCTCGCCCTTGAGGCGCGTCGCCGCCATCCGCGTGTCGCCCTCCGCCCGCTGCTCCGCGAAGCTCGCGGCGGCATAGGCGTCGACCAGGTCGGCGCGGCGCGCGTCCGCTGCGTCGTTGACCTCCTGCGCGCGGCGGACGAGCGCGAGCGGCTCGCCCGCGGCGAGCGCCTTCTCGTTCCAGGCCTTCGCCGCCTCGGGGTCGGCGGAGGCGCCCACGCCGTCGCGCAGGCGCTCGGAGAGCAGCGCCTGGGCGCGGGTGTCGCCGAGCTCGGCAGCGTGGCGCACCCACTGCGTGGCGCGCTCGCGGTTGCGCGGCAGCTCCAGCCCCTCGTC
>Ga0194134_10006387_pt1 | contig 10591 bp, 10 predicted proteins | sample TA2KigOff0mmetaG_FD_148602 | JGI IMG/M metagenome (GOLD analysis project Ga0194134, IMG submission 148602) | Freshwater microbial communities from Lake Tanganyika, Tanzania - TA2015056 Kigoma Offshore 0m | ecosystem: Environmental > Aquatic > Freshwater > Lake | place: Tanzania: Lake Tanganyika... | reverse complement strand
AAAACCACTACTTCTCCCTATATCAACCGACAATTTTGATGCTGTTGTTATATCTGATTACAACAAAGGATATCTGACAGAATCTAAATTATTTGAAATTGTTGAAAAATCAAATTGCCCAGTATTCGTCGATAGCAAAAAAACATTTCTTCCCAACAAAGAGAATTGTTATGTAAAAATCAATGAATATGAATATGAAAATCTAAAAGAAGATTGTTATATTGAAAATCTAATCATAACAAAAGGATCTGAGGGATGTATCTATAAGAATACTTTGTATCGATCTGAAAAAGTTAAAGTCTATGATGTTGTAGGTGCTGGTGATACGTTTCTGGCATCTTTAACTTATGGATTTTTGGTGTATAATAGTATTGAGAAGGCTTTGTTATTCGCCAATAGAGCAGCAGCAATCGTTGTTCAACAACCAGGAACTTATGTTTTAACGCAGAAAGATGTCCAAGACTTATGTAATTGATATTGATGAAACTATTTGTTCTAATGGAGATTGTGCATCTTGCAAGTATGAAGGAAGCACTCCCAAACTTGATCGTATTGAGAAGATAAATCAACTATATGATGAAGGTAATATCATTAAGTATTTTACCGCTCGTGGAATGGGAAGATATAAAGATGATGTACAAAAAGCAAGGGACAAATTTTATAATCTAACTAAAATGCAATTGGATATTTGGGGATGCAAATATCACGAATTGATCCTAGGGAAACCTTCTGGGGATATATACATTGATGATAAAGGAATAAAAGATAATGACTTCTTCAATTAAGTATGTTTCAAAAGGTTGGGGATTTGAAAAATGGATTGTAAATACCGAAGAATATTGTGGTAAAGTTTTATATTTTGTAAAAGGGAAAAAATGTTCTTGGCATTATCATAAATTAAAAGATGAAACTTTCTATGTGCAATCAGGAAAGATTCTTTTAAAATATTATGACGAAGATGATATTGCATATGCAGATGAACTTATCTTGAATAAAGGCGATAAGTTTCATGTTTATCGTGGATTACGTCATCAAATGATTGCATTGGAAGATACTGAGTTGTTTGAATTCTCAACTCAACATTTTGATGAAGATAGTATTAGAGTTATTCTTGGCGATTGATTTATGGAAAAAATTTATTTTTTAAGTGGAATGCAGAGATCTGGATCTACACTTCTTGCATGTTTATTAAACCAGCATCCAGATATACATGCAACAGCAACAAGTCCTCTCCTGGACGTTCTTCATTCAGCAGAGTCTAAACTCGAAGAGTGTTTAGGACAATATACATTTAATTACGACTTGATACGAAAAAGATTAGCGGCATCTATAATTGAATCTTTTCATAAAGATATTCAAAAACCAATAATAATAGACAAACATAGAGGTTGGCCAGCATCAATTCAACAGATATCCGATACTTATAAAGTACCAAAAATTATTTGTACAAACAGATCTGTTCCAGAAATTATAACTTCTTTTATTCAATTAATAAAAAATAATAATACCCTTAATAATTTGATTGATAAAGATTTGAGATCGAGAGGAGTTCCTATTAGCATTAATAATAGATCAGAATATTTGTTTACTGATTTTATAAGTTCTCCAAGAAACGCAATTATGGAGGGTATAGAAAAATATAGAGACTGTATTCATATAGTAGAATATAATAATTTAGTATCTAATCCACAAGAAACTATGAATAAGATATATGAATTCCTTGAAATAGATTCTTTCGATCATAATTTTGATTCAATTGAGAATACTTGTAAGGAAGAAAAAGATGATGCGTGGGGAATAGAAAATCTTCATATTATTAGAAGTCAACTCAAAAAAATAAGCACTCCCCCAGAGGAAGTGCTTGGAAAAGAACTAACTGAATATTATCGTCAGTTTGACATCAAGTATTCTTGAACGGTTTTAAATTCATAATCAAACTGATTATCTGCACAAGTATAAGTTTGATATTTACCTTGAAGATGTTCTGGGAAGGAGATGAGTTCAATCTCACCTCCTTCTTTTTTTGTAACTAATTCAGCAACCTCTTGAAAGGAAATGGGTTTACCAGTTCCAAGATCATAGATTCCCGATGGAGCTTCATTATTTAATACAATATCTACTACATCATCAACACACACAAAGTCTCTGAGGAACTGATCAGAACCTTCAAAGAGTTTCAGTTTACCTGTTTTTTGAATTTGTTTTGTGAACTTTGAAATAGGTGATGCCTGATCTCCTTTATGATCTTCACCTTTTCCATAAACATTAAAGTAACGGAATGATTGAATAGATGAAAACTTATCTAGATTATCTTGAATAAAATAATCAATCTGCAACTTGGTGATTGCATAATAATTCAATGGATTAATTTGTCCATTAGTGTTTCCATAAACAGATGCAGAAGATGCAAACTTCACTGGGATTTGGTACTTGATTGCATAATCAAACAACATTAAAGTAAATGCAACATTATGATGATGTAGAGTAGAAATGTTACGTTCTGTTGTAGATGAAATTGCACCCTGATGAAGAATCAGCGATACTTTATCCCATTGATTAAAAGAAGATAAGAATTTGAATGCATCATCTTTTTCAACTTCAATCACTGGTTCTTGAAGTTGTTTGAGAAAATTTTGTCCAATGAATCCACGAGATCCAGTTAATATAATCATAAGATAAATATTTAAAATTGTAGGTTGTTGTAAATGGCCTTTGGCTTATTAGGTTCTATTATACCACAAATTAATAGAAATGAAGTTGTTTATACTTCTCCTGTCTCCAATTTAGCCTTTGGAAAAGTATCGATTTCAAGTAAGAATTATAATCCAGCTAAAGTAAGATTGGGAATTAGCACTGATAATATAAACATTGAGTATTTAGAATACAATAAATTTATCAATTATGGAGAGACTTTTGAAAGTGAAATTGTTTATGTTGGAAATGGGCAAAGGTTAATTGCAAGATCTGATAATGCAAATGTAAACTTTTTATTTTATGGAGAAACTATTGATGAAACAGTAAATCCTCAAAAGTCAGGACTTTTAAATTCTGTTTTATCAACGAACAATCAAAAGAAATACCTGTATTCACCACCATCTGATTGTAGTGCTACGGTTACTTTATCAGTATGCAACCTGGATTCTCAACCAGCAAAAGCAAGGATTGGTCTATCAAACTCTAACTTAAATTCATTTGATAGCACAGAGTACTTGGAATATGATGTAGAGATAGGACCTCATCAAACTTATACGCGAACTGATATTAAATTAAGTCAACCACAGACTTTAATATGTTCTTCTAGTGAAGACTCCAATATTAATTTTCTATGTCACGGAAAACTTGTGTTTGGTGGAGTTGCAAGTGGAGACTTAGTTGTTGTGGGTGATGCTACTATCAGCGGTGATGTTGGAGTAGGAACAGAAAATGCAAGACAAAAATTGGATGTTGTTGGAAATGCTCTGATTGATGGAACTTTATTCGTTAATAATGGAATACAAGTTTCATCTGGAAATATTTTTGGTATTATTGATAACGGTAATCTAAATCAATCTTTAATTAATCTCGGAACACTTCCTGCAATCAATGGATCTGCTTTAACTGGAATTGTTGCTACTGGAACAGGTGTTGCAATTAGAGATGATAATACTCCAATTGGAACAGCAACAACAATAAACTTTTCTGATAACATCTCAGCAACTTTTAGTACAGGTATTGCTACTGTTAGATTATCCAATAATATAAATGTTACTGGTGATTTTAGCGTAGCTACTAATAGGTTTACTGTTAATGGAACCACGGGAAATGCTCAACTCTTGGGATCTTTGGATGTTGGGTCAGTAATGAGTGTTTCGGGTGATGTTAACGTTCTAAATAATAAAGTTACAAACGTTGGAAGTGCAACATCAACCACAGATGCCACCAACAAAAGATATGTTGATACCAGAAGTATTGCAATGTCAATCGCTTTATCTTAAATACCAGGAGATAATTTAAATGGCAAAGAGACAAATTAGAGATTATGTTTTTTCTCCTGGTGCTTCTGGATCGGGCACATTAAAGATTCTTGATAAGGTTCAATTGAACCAAATTTTATTAATTACTAATGCGACTGACAATCAAATATTATATAATTTTTCAGATCCAAGTAATCAAATTACGGTTAATTTTGTTGAAACAACTGATGGATCTGATCCAGATTTTCCTTATGCAAATACAATATCTAATGGTGTAACAACCATTACTTTTCAATTTGATACTTCATCTCAGTCATCAACAGACTCAATACAAATTTTTGTTGAAGAGGAAGAAGTAAGGTTCAGACCATATAATTTTGGTACTGATGCGATTGAGAGGATGCGTGTTGCAACTCCTCAGTCCATGCTTGATGCTGACTTTGAGTATGGATTGCAACCAACCAAATGGCAAACAGTTGATATTTTAAGAGGGTATCCAAGTCTTTATGAAATACCCGGATCAGATTTAACGGTTTCAGCAATTATTACTGATGCTAGTTCTGCAACGGGTGGAGTTGGAGACTCTTTGATTACTGTAACAACTACACAAGTTCATGGACTTTCTGCTGGTTCTGCGATTAGAATATCCGGATTACTTGATACTGTAAATGGTTCTTCAAGAGCAGCTGGATCTTTTGTTCTTCTTGATGCTCCTACAACAACTACTTTTAGATTTTATGCAAAAGGAAAAGTCGGAACAATAAGTGGTACATCTCTCTTCACAAACTTCATTCTTCTAAGAGTCGCTGGATTTTATACTGGAGCTGATATTGGGTCTCCAACATTTACAGTTACATCTCAGGGGTCCGTTGGAATATTTACCTCAAACTTACTAACACCATCTGGAAGTAACAGAATTTCTTTTGTTGGTATTGGTACTATGGAAATTGGTGCTCCTTTAACGGGACCAAATATTCCTTCTGGATCTCAGGTTACTGGTATTGTAACGACTACAACAACAAAAACACTTGCATCTAATGTTAATGCTCCAATTGGTACAATTGTTTTAAATGATACAACCGATATTCTTGTAGGATCGGCTTTAAGTAATGGATCAGGATCTGCTATATTTGTTAATAATATTGTCGGAAATACTTTAACATTATCCGATCAAATTCTTGTTAATTATAATGGCAGCAGTGATCAAGTTGGAATTTTTACAGGAACAAAACTTTTTGGTAATGGTTCTGGTGCTTTATTTGATATTGATCGAATCAATGGATCTTATAGAGTATCACTTTCAAGAGTAGAGAAGTCCTCAATTTCTGGTGCAGCAGGTAGTTCATATGTAGAACTTCCTAACCTCCAAAGCATAAAACTTGGACAAACTGTGGTGGGATCTGGAATTGGGGTTGGAGCTACAATTCTTTCTTTTGTTGGAATTTCTACTGTAAATCTGTCTATCAATAACACTGGAACTGTATCTGGCATTGCTACATTTACAAACATTGGTATAGGTTATACTGTAAATGATCGAATCATTGTTCATGGCAATCAACTTGGAGGATCCTCTCCTGACAATGATTTAATTATTCGTGTTGTTGCTACTAATGCAACTGGCGGAATTACTTCAATATCATCTGCAAAAAGTATTACTTTAAATGGAACGCCAGTGGTGAGCACTGCCCAAGCTCAATTTGGTGTATCTTCAATGCTTTTAAATCCAACTGATGGAACAACAGATTATATAAGTATTGGATCGACGAGCGAGTTTGGTTTTGGAACAGAAAATTTCACTACTGATTTTTGGATTTATCGATTGAGAACCGGAGTAACTGAGTTTCTCTATGATATGAGAACAGCAACTACCCAAGTTTCTCCTACCATTTATATTACTTCTAGTAACTTTGTCAATTATTTTGTCAATGGATCGGATCGGATCACTGGAACTACAACTATAAACTCTGGATCTTGGTATCATGTGGCAGTTTCTAGACAAGGAACTACAACTAGATTATTTGTAAATGGAAATTTAGAAGGGACATATACAGACTCAAATAACTATCCAGAACGACCAGTCGTTGTTGGTTCAAGATTTGATGGTGTATTTGGATTTTATGGATATGTTGATGAACTTAGAGTTTCTAAAAAACTAGCTAGATTTACCGCTGCGTTTGATTCAAACTCCATTACATATACAAATGATGTGTATAATAGTTTGCAACTTAGATTTAGAGGATTAAATAATTCTTCATTTTTTGCAGATGACTCAAAAGGAATTGCCATATTAAGCAGTGAGACTTATCCCTCCGTTCAGGGGTCCACTAGTGGTGGAGGTGTTGGGGCATCATTCAATATTCTTAGAGTGGGTTCGGGAACAACAACATACACTGTGTCAAGTATTTCTGACCCAGGAAGTGGATACAATATATCAGATACAATTTTGATTGACGGTTCTAATTTGGGCGGAGTATCTGGAACAAATAATCTGACTTTGACTGTAACCAATGTCAATGGTTCGAATGGGGTAACGGCTGTAAGTGCCGCTGGAACTGCTGCAAGTGGAAACTTATCTTTAAAAGCTGTTGGTGACATTGATTCATTAGCATATAACTCTGGAAGTGGAGCTACCTTTAATATTTCTAAGAGTGGTACAAATTACGTTGCAACTGTTGATAATTCTGGGACAGGATATTTCCCAGAATATCAAATTAAAATATTGGGAACTAGTCTTGGTGGGATAACACCTGTAAATGACCTTGTAATAACAACAGATGGACTATCATTCACTTCCGGTCCTACTTTGGGAGCAGTTAACACAGCTTCTACATCTGGAACAGCTGCTGTTGGAGATTCTTTTACTTTCTTCCCATCAATTACGATGAGTGAAGTGACAACGGGTGCTATTTCCCCGGGAACTGCCGTTACGTTTAGCTCTCTTGCAAGACTTAATGTTAGTTTTCCAAGTAAGCATGGACTTGTTCCAGGAGACACAATTCTAGTTTCCATAACATCAGGCGGATCTAATCAGCAATTAGCTTCTGGTCCAAGAATTATTGATGAAATTCCAAACCTAAATCAACTTGTTTATACTGCAAGAGCACCTGGATCTATTGCTGGGGTTGGTTTAACTGGAATTGTTTATTCTAGACCAGACTGTTTTTATGTTCACAGACCATTTGATGGTGGTGTTCAACTAGGAACTGGTGGTCCTTCACACGGAGCACATGCAATTCGTCAATCTAAAAAGTATCTTCGTTATCAGTCTGGTAAAGGTATCATGTATACGACTGGTACTTTGTTTGCTCCATCATATGACCTGAGATCTATAACTGCATCTGGAACATCTATCGGAAGTCTTATCACAGTTACGACTGATGATACTGAACATGGATTGCAGGTTGGCGCAGAGATTGTGTTAAATGATATAACAACATCTGGATATAATGGGCAATATACGGTGAATAATATTATTGATGAAAATGCTTTTACTATTTTAGCATCAACTACTCTTGGAAGTACCAACGCAACACTTGGAACTCAGGCACAGATTTCTCTTTATAGATGGAAAGGTGCTACTGTTCGTTGTGGTGCATTTGATGACCAAAACGGAATCTTCTGGCAATATGATGGAGTTAACCTTTCTATTGGATTGAGATCTGCTACATATCAACTTGCAGGAACTGTTGGAATTAATACAAACTCAAACTTAGTCACTGGAACGAATACACGTTTTAGAGAACAGTTAATTGCTGGCAACAGGATTGTTATTCGTGGAATGACTCATATAGTAACAGATGTTCAAGACAATACGACAATGACAATTACTCCTGATTACAGGGGAGTTTCTAATGTTTCCGGTGTAAAAGCAGCTCTTGTCAATGAAATTATTATTCCTCAATATGAGTGGAATATTGATAGAGGTGACGGAACTGGTCCTAGCGGATATAACATCCAAGTCAATAAGATGCAAATGATTGGATTCCAGTATACTTGGTATGGTGCTGGATTCATTGACTGGATGCTTCGTGGACCAAATGGTGACTACTTATTTGTTCATAGATTAAAGAACAATAATAGAAACACAGAAGCATTTATGAGATCTGGTAACCTACCAGTTAGATATGAAGTTATTAATGAGGGTGCTAAGACAAAACTAACACAAAATGTTGGCATCGGATCTACTGTAATATTTGTCGATGATGTTGAATTGCTTCCCTCTTCTGGATCTCTTTACATTGATAATGAAATTATCAACTATACTGGAATTGAAACTGCTACAAATTCTTTAAATGGACTTACTAGATCTGGGATATTCAACAATTTCAATTCTGGATCTCAAAGAACGTACCGAGCTGGTGGTATATCAACACACTCTTCTGGAACTGGTGTAGTTCTTCTAAGTAACACTGCAACTCCAGTAATCAGTCACTGGGGTTCTGCATTCTTGACTGATGGATTATTTGATTCTGACCGAGGATACATCTTTAACCATCAGGCAGTTAACTTCCTAATTTCTACAACTAGAAGCACTACATTTTTAATCCGTCTTGCCCCAAGTGTTTCAAATGCGATCATTGGGGATCTTGGAGAAAGAGAACTTATTAACCGAGCACAATTGCTTCTGCAAGGTATTGAATTTACTGCAACAGGCGGTAATGCTAACCAAGGTGTAGTTATTGAAGGTATTCTGAATCCTCAAAACTATCCATCAAATCCAAATAATATAACTTGGTTTGGTCTTTCTAACGCTGCAACTGGTGGACAACCATCATTTGCTCAGATTGCGAATGGAGTGACTGTTACCTGGTCAGGAACAGGATCAAGTTTCAGTGCTGCTAATGCTTTTACTACCCAGTCTTCTCCAACTACGTTTGTATACTTCCTAGCATCCGCTGTTGCTGGTGCGAAAGTTGGACAAAGCGTAACTGGAAATGGAGTCCCTGGTGGTACAACAGTTAGAAGAATTTTTAATACATTCTCTTCTGGTGGATTTACATATAGGGCAATTGAATTCTCTCAGACTGTTTCTGCTCCGGGTGCTCCTGGAAATACCACATATACTTTCACTGAACCTACGACTGCTGCTAACCCAGGAGAAACTGTTTTCTCATTCATCGGTAGCGGTGGTGGTGGAAACACCGCATCTCTTGATCTGACAAGCCTTAAAGAACTGAACAACACACCAATTGGTGGTAGAGGAACATTCCCGAATGGACCTGACGTTCTTGCACTTAACGTTTATGCCACATCTGGATCTCCATTTACAGGAAGTCTTGTTTTGAGATGGTCAGAAGCACAGGCATAATTGACGACAATCGTAATTTTCATATATAATAGAAAATAAATCCTCCATCTGGGGGATTTTTTATTTTCACTTATCCGCACTATGAAATTTACAGTTTACTCAAAAGAAGGTTGCCCATATTGCACAAAAGTCCAACAGGTGTTAGAGTTGGCGAACCTAGACCATGTTGTGTACAAACTTGATGAAGATTTCACGCGAGATCAATTTTATGCTGAGTTTGGTCATGGTTCCACATTTCCACAAGTGATTGTTGACGAACAATACATTGGTGGATGCACCGATACTGTCCAATATCTTAGGGAGCAAAATCTAGTTTAATGGAAAACACGATTCACGAAGTTTATGGTGACGTAGAAAAAGCAATTGATCTTGCTTTTAGTGGGCATTTTGTGTTAAAATTCTATGACTATCTCAAAATTCGTGGAACAAAAAGACATGAAGTAGAGGAGTTCATTGAAAGTTCAACTGCCGCTAATATCAGTAGTGTAGTAATGGACTTAGATGAATATCTTGAAGGTGGTGCTGATAACGTACATAAACAACTTCGTGAGGCTTATGGGCATATTCCAAAGCCACAAGCAAGAAAAATTAGAAACTATTTGTATAGCATCTTAGAAGATGCCTGGAAGTACAGTTATGATAAACGACCAGGAAGGAGAAAAAAGAAAACTAAATAAAGATGAACCCCAAATTAATCGGGGAGTTGAACTACTGTTACGTAATAGGAGGAGAAAATCACTAAGACCAAAGACCTTTCAAGTGAGATTTGGTAAGATGATTTCTCTCTTCCACAGAGAGTTTCACTTTTTTATAGAATTTCACTTTGATGTCAGAAAAAAATAACTCTCTGGAGAAAAACAATGTTAGCAGTAACACTCACCATCGGAACATTGGTTTCTATAATGTTCTTTTTTGTAGGAGGGGTAGTAGGATGGTTGGCAAAAGAACATTTCTACCAAACTTCCCCAGTTTATACGCACCCAGAGATGTTTGATGCTGCCGGCAACATCATTCCTGACGAAATTTTAGCAGTGAGATTTGAAAACGATTATGACTACGACGAAAACGAAGAAGACGACGACTGAAACTAAGATAGACGTTCTTCCATTAAACCCTTTCATTTTTGAAGTTTTAGATTTAGCATCAAAGCAAAGAAGCAATGCTAAAAAAGTTGAAGTATTAAAAACCTATGAGCATGATTCCTTGAAATCTATTTTCATTTGGAACTTTGATGATAGTGTAATCAGTCTTCTTCCCGAAGGTGACGTTCCTTATGCAAATGCAGAGGAGCAATCAGTTTACTCTGGAACTCTTTCCGAAAATCTTGCCA
>Ga0194134_10006367_pt1 | contig 10622 bp, 15 predicted proteins | sample TA2KigOff0mmetaG_FD_148602 | JGI IMG/M metagenome (GOLD analysis project Ga0194134, IMG submission 148602) | Freshwater microbial communities from Lake Tanganyika, Tanzania - TA2015056 Kigoma Offshore 0m | ecosystem: Environmental > Aquatic > Freshwater > Lake | place: Tanzania: Lake Tanganyika... | reverse complement strand
GCCCGGGAACCTGCCGCCGCCCCCGCCGCGACCGCCTTGGCCGGCCCGGCTCCCGCCTCCGCCCCCGCCGCCGGAGCCCCCGTGGCCCAGGAGGAGTTCGGCTTCGGCGAGATCGAGACCCGCGGGCAGTTCGAGCGGACGGAGCGCAACCTCTTCGACGGCCAGGACCTCGACGTGCCCACCTACCTCCGCCGCGGGATCAAGGTCAGCCTCTGAGCCTGGCGCCGCGCCGGAATTTCCGGCAACCCGCGGCGCCGCGCCGCGTCTGGTCCCTCCGCGCTTGCCACCCCCGGCCCACCGCCAATTCCCTCCGTCCCGGTATGAACCTGCCCAATCTCCTGACGCTCTCGCGCATCCCGCTGATGTTCGCGGTCGTCGGGCTGATGTACGCCCGCTTCCCTTGGTCCGCCACCCTTGCGTTCTGGCTGTTCATCATCGCCGCCCTCACCGACTGGCTTGACGGCAAGATCGCCCGCGCCCGCGGCATCGTCTCGGCCTTCGGCCGGTTTATGGACAGCGTGATCGACAAGGTGCTCGTCATCGGGGTGATGATCGCGCTGGTGAACGGGGACTACTTCGCGGGCTACAACCTCGCCGCGATGCTCCTGCTGCTCTGCATCCTGTGCCGGGAATTCGCGGTCTCCGGCCTCCGGATGGTCGCCGCTACGAAGGGCCAGGTCGTCGAGGCCGACACCGGCGGGAAGGTGAAAACTTTCGTGCAACTCAACGCCATCGGCTGGCTGATGGGCGCCCGGATGCTTTCCCAGGACTTCGGGGAGGTCTATGGCGGGCAGGACCGGTACTGGCTCACGGGCGTCTGGCTGCTCGGGATCACCCTTTTCATCCTCTCCGCGGTCCTCACCGTGACGTCCGGGATCACCTACTTCCGTCGCCACGGCCACGTGCTGGCGGACTGACCCGCGATGGCGGCGAAATCCTTCCGTTGGCTCCGGTTCCTGCCGGATGCCCTGGTGCTCGGTCCCGCCACCCTCGGTCCGCTTGGCCGGCGCCTGCCCGCGCCCGGGACCTGGGGCTCGCTCGCCGGCCTCCTCGCCTATGCGGTACTCTTCCGCGGCGCCGGCGCCGGTGCCCTGCTGGCCGGCACGGCCGTGGCCACCGTGGTGGCCGCCCTGCTCTGCGGCGAGGCCGAGGCTAGGCTGGGACGTTCGGACCCCGGCTGCGTGGTGCTGGACGAGGTGATCGCGTTGCCCCTCTGCTTCCTCGGCTGGGGCGAGTTGGTCGCCGCGCACCCCGCGTGGCAGGTCCTGCTGGCCGGCTTCGCGCTGTTCCGTTTCTACGACATCCTGAAGCCGCTGGGCATCAGCCGGCTTCAGGACCTTCCGGGAGGGTGGGGGGTGGTCGCCGACGACCTCGGCGCCGCTCTCGCGACCGCCGTCACCTTGCACGTGGCGAACTGGGCTTGGCTCGCTTTACGGTAGGCTTCCCCTTCAGGTCCGCCCGCCTAATCCACGGGCTCCAGATGCTCCACCGGCACGACCACGAGCACGCCCTGTTGCAACACATCCACCGCCACGATGATGCCCCGTGGCGCGTCCGGATTCTCCACGATCCCGGTCAGGCCGTACAAGGGCCCCGCCTTGATCCGCGCCCGCTTTCCCTTGCGCAGCAGCGGCCGCACGCTCAGGTCCAAGCCCGAGGCGATCAATTGGCGCACCTCGTCCATCTGGCGCAGGAACCGCTCCTGCTCCGGCACCGCGATCGCCCGCGCCAGCAGTTCCTGCTGGTAGATCCGCGGCTTCCGCTCCGGCGGGACCGCCGCGAAGACATACCCGGTGAACAGCGGCTTGGTGAAGGTCCGCGTCCGCGGGCCGTACCGGCGCGCGCTGCTCACCAGCGGCAGGTAGTGCTCGAACCCCTCCGCCCGCATCAGCGCGGCGAACTTCTTCTCGCACCGGGGGCGGGTGTGGCACACCAGCCAGGGGACCGGCCCGCTCATCCGCGCTGGAGCAGGAAACGCACGGCGGCGTGGTAGCCCTCGAAGCCGAGGCCCGTGATCACGCCCAGGCACAGCGGTGCGGTCAGCGACCGGTGCCGGAACTCCTCCCGCTGGTACAAGTTCGAGAGGTGCACCTCCACCGCCGGTAGCTTCGCCCCGGCCAAAGCGTCCCGTAGCGCGACGCTGGTGTGGGTAAACGCCCCGCCGTTGAGCACGAGGCCATCCACCTTCGCGTCCGCCCACGCCGCGATCCGTTCGATCAGGGTGCCCTCATGATTCGACTGAAAGAACTCCAGCCGCGCCCGCGCCTCGAACTCCGCCCGCAGGGCCCGCTCGAGGTCGGCCAGGGTCGCGCGGCCGTAGATCTCCGGCTCCCGCTTGCCGAGCCGGTCGAGGTTGGGGCCGTTGAGGATGGCGAACGTCTTCATCGTGGCAGCAGAAGGGAGGACGGCGGCGGGGAAAAGTCCCAAATCGACTAAAGGGGATTGTCCGTAGCGATGAACTCCCACGGCAACCGGAAGCGCCGCGCCAACTCCGCCGCCAGCGCGCGCACGCCGTGCACCTCCGTCGCGTAGTGGCCGCAGCAGTATAGGTTGAGCCCCTCCTCCTGCGCCCGGTTGAACCACTCCTCGCGCAGCTCGCCCGTCACGAGGGTGTCCGCCCCCGCCCCCCGCAGCTCGGGCACCGCGCTGTTACCGGAACCGCTGCAGAAGGCCACCGCTCCGACGCGCGCCGGGCCGCACTCGATCGCCACCACCCGGGGATACGCCGCCTCGAGGCGCCGGCGCAGCTCGGCCCGCTCCAGCCGCGCGTCCGCCACGCACCCGATCGCCTCGCCGTCCCGCACCAGAAACGGCCGCTTGGGCCGCAGGCCCACCTGTCGCGCCAGCAGGGCGTTGTTGCCCAGCCGCGGGTGGGCGTCCAACGGCAGATGGCTCGAGTACAGGGCGCAGCCCCCCTCGACCAGCGTCGCGACCCGCTCGAAGGCCGCGCCGGTCAACGGCCGCGCCGGATCCCAGAACAGCCCGTGGTGCACGATCAGGAAGTCCACGCCCGCCGCCACCGCCTGCCGGAACGGCTCGCGCCCCGCGTCCACCGCCGCGCCGATCCGGGTCACGCGGCCGCGGTTCGCGACCTGCAGGCCGTTCCACGCCCCGGGGGCGTCGGTGAAGGCGCTCCGGCGCGTCCGCCGGTCGCAGTAGGCCACGAGTTCCTCGAGTCTCGCCATCCGGGCAGGGTGGGGGGGCGCCGGCCCGTCGGTCAACCCCGCGCGCGGCGCCGCCCCCACCGCGGGATTGCCCCCCGGGCCCGCCCCGCCCAAGGTGCCGCTTTCCCCGCGATGCCACCCGACTCCTCCCCCGCGACGCCCGCCCCGGTCGACCTGATCGCCGAGGCCGCCGCGCGCTTCCCGCACCGCCCGAGCTGGGACGAGTACTTCATGGCCACGGCCGTGCTGATGGCCTCCCGCTCCAACTGCGAGCGGCTCCACGTGGGCTGCGTGATCGTCACCGGCGGCGAGCACCGGCACCGGCTGGTCGCGGCCGGCTACAACGGCTTCCTCCCCGGCACGCCCCACGTCTCCCGCGTCCGCGACGGCCACGAGCAGGCCACGGTCCACGCCGAGCAGAACGCGGTCGCCGACGCCGCCCGCCGCGGCAGCTCGGTGGTCGGCTGCGTGGCCTACGTCACCCATTATCCCTGCATCAACTGCGCCAAGATCCTCGTTTCCGCCGGCATCACCGAGATCAAGTACCGGCAGGATTATCAAAACGACCCGATCGTCGCCCCCCTCCTCGCCGAAGCCGGGGTCCGCATCCTGCGCCTCTGAGCCCGATGGCCGGCCGTCGCCAGAACACCCCCGCCTCTGTCGCTGGCTCCCTCCTGCTGGCCCATCCGGGCCTGCGCGACGGCAATTTCCGCCGCACGGTCGTGCTGATGTCGTTCCACGACGCCGAGGGCGCGCGGGGACTCATCCTCAACCGCCCGCTCGGCCGCCGCCTCGGCGAACTCAAGGGCGAGTTCGCGCTGGGACCCCTCGCCTCCGTCCCGCTGTACACCGGCGGCCCCGTCGAGCCCGGGCAACTCCTGCTCGCGGGCTGGCAGGTCGCCCCCGGGGGCGTCCGCCTCCACTTCGGTCTCGAACTGGACCGCGCGGCCCAGCTGGTCGGGGAGGAGGGCGCCCACGTCCGCGGCTTCCTCGGCTATTCCGGCTGGTCCGGCGGCCAACTGGAAGGGGAACTCCGCGCCCAGTCTTGGGTGGTCGCCCTCCTCGCCGAGGACCTCCTTGCGCTGCCCCACGACGCCTCGCTCTGGCGCACCCTCCTCGGCCGCGAGGGGGATGAATGGCGCCTGCTCGCCGGTGAGCCCGAGGACCCGGAACGCAACTGACGGCGGCCAACAATTCCGTTGACACTCCCCCCGGCCGCCGGGTGTTCTCTGCCCTTTTATGAAAGTCGTTTCCTCCATCAAGTCCGCCAAGAAGCGTCACCCCGCCTGCCAGGTGGTCCGCCGCCGGGGCAAGATCTACGTGATCAACAAGGTCGAGCCCCGCTACAAGGCCCGCCAAGGCTAACCCTCCAGCCCCCCCTTTTCCGCGATGAAAGCCGAAGGCCATCCCACCCTCAACAACGTCTGCTTCCTGGACATCGGCACCGGCCGCCGATTCCTCACCCGCTCCACGATGAAGTCGGCCCGCAAGGAGCAGATCGACGGCGAGGAGTACTTCGTCGTCGCGCGCGACGTCACGAGCGACTCCCATCCCGCCTACACCGGCGAGAAGCGCCTGGTCGACACCGCCGGCCGCGTCGAGAAGTTCACCTCGAAGTTCAAGCGCGGCGCCGGGAAGAAGTAAGCCCCGATCCCAGCCCTTGGTTTCCCTCCCGCCCGGCGATGCCCTCGCCGGGCTCTTGCTTTATGCGCCTCCATCCCTTCCAAGGCCTCGTCCCTGACCCCGCCCTCGCCCCCGAGGTCGCCTGCGTGCCCTACGACGTGGTCAACACCGCCGAGGCCGCCGCCCTCGCCGCCGGCCGGCCCCACAGCCTCCTCCACGTCGATCGCGCCGAGATCGGCCTCCCCCCGGAGACCGACCCTTACTCCGACGCCGTCTACGCCCGCGCGCGCGCCAACTTCGAGGGCCTCCAGCGCCAGGGCGTCCTCCGCCGCGAGAGCGAACCCTGCCTCTACCTGTACCAGCAGCGGATGGGCGATCACGTCCAGCGCGGCCTCGTTGCCGGCTGCCACGTGGAGGACTACGACGCCGGGCTGATCAAGCGCCACGAGAAGACCCGCAAGGACAAGGAGGACGACCGCACGCGCCTCATCGACACCCTCGGCGCCGACACCGGCCCGGTCTTCCTGACCTACCGGGACCAGCCGGCCCTGACCTCCCTAGCCGATGCGCTCGTCCGCACGGCGCCGCAGCACGATTTCACCGCGCCCGATGGCATCCGCCACACGGTCTGGCGCATCCCGGGCGGAGCGGAGTGGATCCGCGCCTTCGCCGCGGTGCCCGTGACCTACATCGCGGATGGCCACCATCGCGCCGCCAGCGCCGCCCGAGTCGCCCGCCTGCGCCGCGAGCGCAACCCCGCGCATCGCGGCGACGAGGAGTACAACTGGTTCCTCTGCGTCCTGTTCCCGGCCAGCGAGCTCAAGATCCTGCCCTACAATCGCATCGTGGTGGACCTGCACGGGCTCACCCCGGAGGCGTTCCTCGCGGAGGTGCGCGCCCGCTTCGGCCTGCGGGAGGGCGCCGCGCCCGCCCCGGCCGCCGTCGGCCAGGTCAGTATGTACCTCGGGGGCAAATGGTACGGCCTCACCTGCACCCCCGCGGCGGACGCCGACCCGGTCGCGCGCCTCGACGTGAGCGTCCTGCAGGACCGCCTCCTCGGGCCCGTGCTGGGCATCGCGGACGTCCGCACCAGCAAGCGCATCGACTTCGTCGGTGGCATCCGCGGCACCGCGGAGCTGGCCAAGCGGGTGGACGCGGAGGGCGGCGTGGCGTTCTCGATGTACCCGGTGACCCTCACGCAGCTGATGGACATTGCCGATGCGGGGCAGATTATGCCGCCCAAGAGCACCTGGTTCGAGCCCAAGCTGCGCTCCGGGCTCTTCATCCACACCTTCTGAGCGCCGGGGCCGGGGTGGTCCCGGCCCGGTTCAGACGTGCTGCAGCTCCGGCCGCAGCATGCCGATGCAGGGCAGGTTGCGGTAGCGCTCGGCGAAATCGAGGCCGTAGCCGACCACGAACTCATCGGGGATCGTGAACCCGACGAAGTCCGCCTCGATCGCCACCTGCCGGCGCGCCTTCTTGTCCAGCAGCACGCAGGTGCGGAGGCTGGCCGGGCGGTGGCGGCGGATGAGCTTCGTCACGAATTGCAGCGTCTTGCCCGTGTCGAGGATGTCGTCGATCACGAGCACGTGGCGGCGGCGGATGTCGAGCGTGAGGCTGGAGATGAGCTGGGGCGTGCCGATCGAGGTGGTGTGGGCGCCGTAGCTGGAGACGCGGATGCAGTCGAGGCGGACGGGGTTGTCGATCTCGCGCATCAGGTCGCTGGTGAACATCACGGCGCCGTTGATGAGGGAGATGAGGGTGAACTCCTCCTCGCCGTAGACGGCCTTGATCTCGGCGGCGAGCATGCGGACCCGCCGCCGGATCTGGGCGCCCGAGAGGAGGACGCGGGCGAGGGAGCGGGGGCGGGTCGGCTTCGGCTTCACGGAGGCGGAGCGAGACAGGCGGCGGGCGGCTGGGCAACCTGATCCTGCGCGGGTTTCCGCCCTTGACCGACCCGGTGGGCGAGACAGCGTGCTGTCGTCCTTGCCCGATGGTGTAACGGCAGCACAGGCGACTTTGACTCGCCTAGTCATGGTTCGAATCCATGTCGGGCAGCCAATAATGAAGGACTTAAGTCGTATTCGGATTTCCTCTCAAAAACCGTCTTGTCGGGGACTTGACAGATTCTGGGGGGACGAGCGCGACTCCTCCGCCGAAGCCGTTTCCCGGCCCTCCGGGCGGTTTCGCGCTCGTCGTCCGCCCCCCGGTTCCCTCGAGCCGCCCTTTGGCCCGCAAACGCCCTTGCTGCCGGCCTTCTGGGGCGCCTAGGGGGGAGGGGGGGCTGGGCTCGTCTCCGGGCTCGATTCCAATCGGGTCAGAGGGGTCCAAAAAAAATTCCCAAACGGCCCCTCCCAACGCGGTGACCTGACTCCCGGAATCTGGGCCGTTGCGGATGAGAGTCTGGGCTTCAAGAAGGAGATCCAGACATGCCCAAAGGAAAGAAACACACGCCGGAGCAGATCGTCGCGATCCTGCGCCGGCTGGAGACTGGCGAGACGGCGGAAGCGGTCTGCCGGAGCGTGAACATCAGCGAGGCGACCTTGTACCGCTGGAAGCAGCAGTACGGGGCGCTGGAGCTGAGTGAGGTGAAGGAGCTGAAGGCGCTGCGGGAGGAGAACGCCCGATTACGGCGGGTGGTGGCCGACCAGGTGCTGAACATCCAGGTCTTGAAGGAAGTGAACGCAAAAAAATGGTGAGCCCGTCGCAGAAGCGCCACGCAGCCCAAGGCGTGGTCGCGGCGGGCTTGTGTTCCCGGCGTCAGGCGTGCCGCTACCTTGGGCTGGCCCGCTCGTCGTGCGCGTACCGGCCGCGGCCGCCCACCGAGCGGCGGGTGCGGACGGAATCGGCGATTGTGGCGCTCTCGCGCCGCTATCCGCGCTATGGCTACCGGCGGATCCACGCCCTGGTCGAGCGGCAGGGCCACCGCTGCGCTCGGCGCACGGTGCAGCGTGTCCGGCGGCAGGAGGGATTGCGGGTGACCGGGCCGAGCCGGCGGCCCAAGTGCCCGCCGCGGCCGGAGGCCAAGATCAGGTCGGAAGGGCTCAATGACGTCTGGTGCCTGGATCTGGTCTTTGATGTCACCAGCGCGGGCACGACGATCAAGTTCCTGACGATCGTCGACGAGGGCAGCCACTACTGCATCGATATCGTCGCCAGCCGGCAACTGGGGGCCGCGGAGGTGATCCGGGCGCTGCAGACGGCGATCGGGGTGCACGGGACCCCGCGGCACCTGCGGTGCGACAACGGGGGTGAGTTCGTGGCCCGGGCGCTGCAGGAATGGCTGGCGCAGGCTGGCATCAGGATCCGCTTCATCGAGCCGGGAAGCCCGTGGCAGAACGGCGTGAACGAGAGCTTCAATGGCCGCTTCCGCGACGAATGCCTTAATCGGGAGTTGCTCGGCAGCGTGCTGGAAGCGCAAGTCATCGCCCGTGCGTTCCGGGAGGAGTACAATACGGAGCGCCCGCATAGCAGCATCGGCTATCAGGTGCCGGCGGAGTACCGCGCCCTTCTCCTTGGCCAAGCTCCGGGCTCCGGTCAGGCCCGCCAAGCCGGGCCTTCCCTCCGCCCGGAGCTTGCCTGCACGTCCCAGTCTGCCAACAACCCTGAACCCAAACCACAACCCGCCCAGACTCTCACCTGAGGTGGTCCAGAATCGTGAGTCCGGTCATATCGAAGGCTGCAATACGGGATTCTTGTCAGGGGTGGATTGAAGAAGTTTCTTCCAGCGCTTGAAACGGATCCAACTTTCCTTGGTCGGTTTCTTTGACGCATCCTTGGGGTATTGGGGTCCGTCGAACATGGTTCGAGTGTCGCACCATGGTTGCGGATGGTGCACTGCAAAAAATCGTCAGCGACCCATGGTCGCGTTATTCCTCAGTATCTTTCCCACTTTTTCGCGACAGAATGTGGGAAACATAATGAGGACTTAAGGGTCCCTTGGGACCTTGAGAAAATTTGCCCCTCAACCAGTCATCGCAGTTCTGCCCTGTGATTTTTTGAGACGATCCTGACGCAGTTTTTCCAACTCGGCTTTGCGACGTCTGATTCTTTTGAGCTTCAGCAGTCTGGTTCGTTCCAGATCGATGCGTTTTTTAAGACCATCGATTTTTCGCTGAGAGAGTTCAGATTGCTGATCAACTAGTCCCTCAGTCAGTTCACGATGAGATAGGAGAATCTGACTGAGGGCTACAGTGACGTCCTCGATGATCTGCAGCAGTTCATCGTCGGTGAATCTCATTTGAGACGACGAATCTGCTCCATCTGGTCGCCATAGCCGCATCTGGTTCCTTTTTTTCGCAGATGCTCGACGATCTTTTTCCCCAAGGGATCTCTTGCTGGTTTTTTCGGTTTGTTGCTCATCGGTAGGTTCTCCTTCTTTCCGATAAGTAGTGGTCTGGTTCAGGAAACCGTCAGGAAGGGGTCAGGAATCGAAAATGCGGACGTTCCTGACTGGGGTGGGTGGGTTGGGTCCCCCAAGACCATTGCGGTTCAGGAATCCTCAGGAACGATTTGAAACCACTTTTTGCCGTCCTCTTCGGACACGACGTTTCGGTAGTGCGAGAACACCATCGTCGGATTTCCGCCGTGACCCATCATCTGAACGACCTCGGACAAAGTCCAAATCTTCGACGCAAGTGCGTAGGAACAGAACGAGTGACGAACGCAGTTCTTCCGATAGTCGATTTCAAGAAATCGGAACGATGACCTCAGAAGAGTTCGAAAATTTCGCCCGATGATCGGACCCGTCCGTCTTTTGTCTTCGATTGAGTTCAACCAACGGATCGCGTTTGGCGGAATCGGGTTGTTCCGAAACGATGCCTTTTTCGCGACGGTGTCGGGTACTTCGACGATTTCCCGGTCCAGATGAAGGTTTGACCAGTTCAACTTGGATGCTTCCTCCACTCGGATTCCGCAAAATCCGACAAGAACGAAGATCACGATCCGGTCATTCCATCCGTTCGTCTGACACTTACGAAGCAGCTTCTCGAACTCCGTCGGGGTGAGGACGTGGGGTTTCGCGAACGGAATCACGGGACGGTCGATCTTCTCAACGGGGTTAGTCGTCACGTAGTCGCGTCGGACCCCGAAGTTGAAAAGCACACTCAACTGGGTGAGGTAGTTCTTCTTCGTGACCGACCGGACGTGTTTGTTCCGCACGTACACGTACTCGGTGATTTCCTGACGGGTGATGTCTCCCAGACGACGGTCCTGTCCGACAAAGGCCATAAAGTGACCGAACGCGTACCTCATCGTCGTGTCGTAGAGATTCGACCGACCGATCTGGCGTTTTTCCTCCAGGAACTCCGTCACCACCTCGGAGATCGTCTTGTCCGACAGACTCACCTTGGTCGTGAGGTAGTGTGTGATGACGTCCGTGAGGGAGGACTTCACGTTCCGCAGACGATCGAGGTTGAACAGAATTTCCGTCCGACGGTCCCACAGTTCCCCGATGGGGAGTGGGGTCTGGTTCCTCTCCCGAAGGAACGTTTCCGCATCTGAACGATTCACGAAGAACCGTCGTCTCCTCCGTTGGTCTCCTTGTTTGCCGAGATAGACGGAGTACCCGACGACCACCCCATTCCGTTTTTGAGGACTGATTGAACTCACAGGAATCGCCCCTGATTTCCCTGTCGAGGAGTCAACCGCGAAGGTGCCAAACAAAGTGCCAATCTGGACCGGTCCCCCGTCCCACTTGGACCAGGTCCTGACCGACTCCTCTGACGGCCAAATTCCCTCCCGAAATCGAAAATGGGGCGGCCAACGGGATTTGAACCCGCGACCCCAAGATCCACAAAAATTGTGGCATTACCGCATTAGCTCATTCGCGCACAA
>Ga0194134_10006366_pt1 | contig 10623 bp, 9 predicted proteins | sample TA2KigOff0mmetaG_FD_148602 | JGI IMG/M metagenome (GOLD analysis project Ga0194134, IMG submission 148602) | Freshwater microbial communities from Lake Tanganyika, Tanzania - TA2015056 Kigoma Offshore 0m | ecosystem: Environmental > Aquatic > Freshwater > Lake | place: Tanzania: Lake Tanganyika... | reverse complement strand
CCCGGTCGCTGAACGTCGGGGGCAACGAGTCGCGGAGAGGACCGCCGCGGGTAACAGCTTTGAGCACGTCGCTAACGCCTGGTTCAAAGTCTGGGCGGTGGGTAAGTCCGAGCGGCATGCCGGATATGTTATGCGTCGGCTTGAGAGCGACGTTTTCCCGGCGATTGGCAGGCGCCCGATCGGTGAGATTGGTGCCCCACAATTGGTAGCCATGCTTCGAAGCATTCAAGACCGCGGTGTATCGGATTTGGCGAAGCGGGCGTACCAAATGTGCTCGCAGGTCTTTCGATACGCGGTTGCGCACGGGTTGGCATCGCGTAATCCCGCTGCAGATTTCCGACCGGCTGATGTGCTGAGTTCGCCACAGAAGCGTAACTTTGCCCGCGTGGAGGCGACGGAGTTGCCCACCCTTCTGAGGGCGATTGAAGGGTATGCCGGAACGCCTGTAACCCGGATTGCGATGCACCTGCTCGCGCTGACCTTCGTTCGGACCTCTGAGCTGATTGGCGCGCGCTGGGACGAGATCGATTTCGAGGAGCGCCGGTGGAATATCCCAGCAGAGCGGATGAAGATGCGAGACCCGCATGTCGTACCGCTTTCGACGCAAGCGGTCCATCAGCTGCGGGTTCTATACGGAATCACTGGTTCAGGCGCGTTACTTTTCCCCGGGGACAGGAGCGGGGACCGTCCGATATCAAACAACACGATCCTGAAGGCTCTCGAGCGAATGGGGTTCAAAGGGCGGATGACGGGGCATGGCTTTCGGGGCCTTGCTTCCACTATGTTGCATGAGCAAGGCTTCGATCATCAGCATATCGAAGTGCAACTGGCACATCAGGAGAGGAACCGGGTAACCGCAGCGTACAACCACGCGAAGTACCTGGCTCAGCGCACTACGATGATGCAAGCTTGGGGCGACTACCTGGATGCGGCGAGGGACAAGTGACCGAAATTCTTTCGAGCACCTGTTTGAGTGATAGCTTTTCGCATGTCTTTGTTCCGTTCGGTCAGATTGACGCTGACAACAACGATTTTTTCTTTTTCGCCTGAACATGCCGCGTAAGCGTACACCGCCCCAAAAAATTTCAACCGGCAAGGTGCGAATGTCGGGCGTCGCAGGCTTTCGGCTTATCGAGCTTCCAGGATATGAGTCATCAATGGCTCTGGAAATCCTCAACCTTGCTGAAGGCTCACCCGAGGCCAAGCTCGCGCTTATAAAGCTTCGGACAATTATTTCGATGGCGCTATCAGCGAGGGAAATCTATCGGGATACCCGCCCCGAGCGCTCCCGTTCAAAGAAAGACTCGCCTGCGCCGGTGGGCAAACCCTCAAGGCATTACCGGGAGATCTTGGCCGCTGATCTGGCGGAATTGTTGATGAGCGTAGGAATGACACCCTTGATTGTTCGGACTACGGGTAAGGGCGAAAAAGACCCTTCGGCTGCTTGGAATCGACTTCTACAACTTGTGTTGAAGGTGATCGGGGAGCCCTTGAAGGACTCCTCGCGTTCTGACCTCCTGTCCCGCGCAAGCCACGTTGAACACCGATCATCGATGAACAGCGAGCCTGAGGACGGCTTGAAAAATCTCTAGCGCTGTCCCTGAAGTCGTGGCTGACTCGAATGGCTTGCAGGAGCCGCCGGGTATGTCATTGGGAGTACGCCGGCGTTCAGCGGCTACACCGACCAGTGAGTGATTCGTTCGTGCGCCAATTCGGACGACGGAGTCGTGAGGGATTGCACTGCAACGGGTCCATGACGGGGTACCCCCGTCGACCCTAAACGCGTGATCGTCCCCGCCAGCAGGATGTGAGGGCGTGAATCAACCGCTCTTGGTCCCGCATTCACTCAAATTCGGACGAACCGCCACCTTGTCGCAAGGCATGGCGATTGACTAGCGCGCATTGCTGCGCGTGGTTGCCAAAGGGCTCTCATGTCATCCCCGACGCTGGGGGCGGACGGGATCAGCACCGTTGAAGGGCACCCCCGGCTAGCCGAGATCCTCGGCGCACTGCCCGTGCGCCCTGAATCCCTGCGCCTCGAAGGGGCGCTATATCCTGGATTACGGTTTCGAAAGCCCCGGTACAGAATCCTTGAACATTTTTCGGAGAGGTTCATATGGATTCCAATTCATTCAGTAAGACACGTGGGGCAGAGCAACTGCTGAGGCTGCCCGAGGTCCTGAGGCTGTTCCCCGTCAGTCGCTCGAGCTGGTACGTTGGCGTACGGGCTGGCAACTTCCCGGCGCCTGTGCGGATTGGCGCCCGATCTGTCGCTTGGCGGCTCGGCGACGTGCAAGCGTTAATCGATACATGCGCTCAAACTGACATCGAGCCATTGGACCGCGCTCGCTCAGGCAGTCGGGGTCTTCAAACAGGGGGGCGCCGTGAAGTCTGACGAAGCGATTCCCGGCTGGGACGTCGCGGGTGTTGCGGCGTCGATAATCGAACGCGGGAAAAAAACCTGTAAAACCTGTAAAACCAACAAAACCAACCTTGTCGGCAACGGTGACTTTCTGCTGGCCGTCTTCGGAGAGCCTGCTTATGCGCGCCCGGTGGTGGTGAGCTTCGAGGGCAACCCGGCTACTGCTCCGGGCAAGGTCTGGTTCGGGAAGCCTTGGCAGGGCGCGCCCGATGAGGTTGCCGGTTTGCCTGCCGGCGCCAACAACTACTTCAGCCTCGCGGTCTTCAGGCCCGACGAGGCGGGCCAATTCCGCAGGCAAAAATCCCACTTTCAGGCCTTGTACGCGGTCATGCTGGACGATATTGGCGCCAAGGTGGCTATCGAGAGGCTGACCCTCCCACGGTCGTGGCTGCTGGAGACCTCGCCTGGCAATTACCAGGCCGGCTATCTGCTTCGCGAGCCGCTCACCGACGGCAACGTCGCCGATCGCCTGATGGATGCCATCGTCGCCGCGGGCCTCTGTGACCCCGGTGCCAACGGCCCGAGGGCGCGGCTGGCGCGCTTGCCTGTTGGGGTGAATGGAAAACACACGCCACCGTTTCAGTGTCGGATGGTCGAGTGGTCGCCCGACTTGCGCTATTCGGTCGAGGATCTCGTCGATGGCCTTCATTTGGAGATGGTATTCGCCGAGCGGCCTAAGCGAACGGGCACGCACGTGGCGATGCAACGCCCCAGCGACGGTGAACCTATCTGGATACCGCGCCCCGAGGAAAACAGTGTGTTGGCCGCATTGCGCGACCGTGGCCTCTACAAGGCGCCGCTGGGCAATGGCAAGCACGACATCACCTGTCCCTGGGTAACAGAACACACCGGTTCAGTGAACGGCGGCACGGCCTATTTCGAGCCCGACGACAACTGGCCCATCGGTGGTTTCAAGTGTTTTCATTCGCATTGTGCCAAGCGGCATGTGCGCGACCTGCTGCGCCTGCTGGACATCGAGGTCAACGCCGCGCGCATGAAGCCCACCATCCGTGTCATGGCGGGTGAGATACACCGCGTGGTGGATGCAGCCGAGCGGGAACTCGCACACTCGGGCCGGCACTACCAGCGCGGCGGGTTGATCGTGACCGTGGTCACCGACCCCGGCACTCGCGAGACCCGCGTGCAGGAGATCAGTGCGCCAGCCTTGGTGCGGGCATTGGCGGGTGCGGCCACCTGGGAACGGTTCGTTCCGCGCTCCGAGGACTGGGTGCGCACCGATCCGCCGGCCCGCCATGCGACGGTGCTATTCGACTCCACGAGCTACCAACACCTGCCGGTGCTGAGCGGTCTGACGCGGCAGCCCTATTTACGCTCGGATGGCAGCTTGATGATGGCGGCAGGGTATGACCCCTCGTCGCGCATGTTTGGGGTATTTGATGCGTCCAAGTTTACGATTCCTGATGCCCCAAGCCTTCCTGACGCGGAGGCATCGCTGACGTTACTGAAAGACCTATTGGCAGAGTTCAGCTTTACGGGTCAGTCGGATCTGGCGGCTGCCTTGTCGGCGTTGCTTACCGCGGCCGTTCGCTCGAGTCTCCCCCACGCGCCGATGTTCCATGTAAGGGCGCACATGGTTGGGTCCGGAAAGTCATATCTGTGCGAACTCATCACGACTTTTGCCACGCCTCAACGCGGAACGCCGACTACGTTTCCCGCCGATGACGAGGAGTGCCGAAAGCTTCTTCTCGCCGAGCTCTTGCGCGCCCCTGCGGTAATCGAATTCGACAACCTAAGCAGTGATCTTATCGCGCATAAAAGTCTGTGTACGGCGCTTACTTCCGAGCATATGAGTGGGCGCATTCTCGGCGTGTCAAAAACGACCACAGTCAGCACCAGAACCATGTTTCTCTCAAGCGGAAACAATGTTGGCCCCGTTCAAGACATGACCCGTCGCTGCGTCACGATACGGCTGGACCCTGCATGCGAGGTCCCCGCTGCGAGAAGCTTTAAGCGCCCAGGATTGGTTGCAGAAGTTCTGTGCGACCGGGAGCGATACGTGAGCGCTGCGCTGACGATCATCCGAGCATGGATCGTTGCTGGACGCCCAAAGATTGCATGTCGCGCCCTATCTGGTTTTGAAAAATGGTCGGATCTATGCCGGCAACCACTGCTTTGGCTCGGTCTTGCCGATGCGACCGACTCCATTTTTGAGGCGATTGCAGAGGATCCGGACAGAGATGCTCTGGGGAGGTTACTGATCAGTTGGCAGTCTGCTTTTGGGACGGGGCCCGGGATGGTACGCGAGGCTGTTCGACGGTCAGAGTTCGGTGAGCATGTCGACCTGCGGGAAGTTATCCGCGAGATCGCTGATGAGCGCGGTGAGATTAATCGGCGACGGCTGGGGTGGTGGATTCGAAAACAGGCTGGTCGAGTTGTAGATGGGCGACGCTTCGTACGCAGCGGGGGTGGCGGTGGGGCAGAGTCTTGGCGCGTTGAGCAGGTTTTACAGGTTTTACAGGTTTTCTCCGAGCCGCCGAAGAAAAATAGCAATCGGGACACAACGGTAAGCGCGGCCAACGAGTACGCCCGGGCTAGCCGAGGTCAGTGATCTATAGCCGTGCTTTGGCTGATGGTGAACGCGAGGCAAATCGGTTCAGGTCGGGCAAAGTGCATTGAAACCAGGAGGACCGACATGGGATAAGTCGATGAATCAGGCAAGTGTGCCGACATGAGAGTTAGAGAGTTCTTACGCCCGAAGCAAGCCGAGGGGCTGAGAATTGATCCAACGACTGCAAAGTTTTTATCCAAACCAAGGAGGTGTCGAAATGTCCTTTACTATGGAAATCTACGAGTTGTTCTTACGCCGTAAGCGAGCCGAGGGGCTGAAAATTGACCCAACGACTGCACGGGTATTTTCTTACAATATTATTCCGGGGGATCCCTACTTCTTCTTCGACGACGGAGAGGACTACTGCGGTGAAGCCATGTTTTTCGCATATGACCCAGAGCGGCAAGAGCCCGTCTCTTTTGATGATCTTCCTGAATCAACAAGGGTTGCGCTCTTAAACAAATGCGGGCACGAGCATGACTTAACTTTTTCTGGCGACTGGACGAAACTCTTTTCCTGAGGGCGGTGAATTGCACTTCGCGGTTTGCGTAAGTTCACGACAGGGGTAATTTCTTTTTTGACACCAGACTTGCTAACTAACGGACCGATAATGCTTTTCAGTACTGTGTGTTCGAATCTCCGTTGCCCCGCCAAAACAAGACCTTCGAACCTGCTGAGCGGGCTTTGAGGGCGCCCGGAGCCCCGCACCACGCGGGGCTTTGCGTTATGGGCTCCTGACTGCGTCTTCTGCCAGCGGAGCCGAAAGGGCGTCTGAGACGGGCTTTGTCTCAGGACCTCCTGACTTTTGGGGGGTCGGTACGGAGTTTGACACTTCCAGTCCGTGTGTCTGTTTTCAGCAGACAGCTAAGGTCGAGAGATCAGTCGTAGTCCATCAAAAGATTCATCTGCGCTGGCGAGTACCAGCGAATGCCGTGTTCGTCCCATAGGATATTCGCTTGTTTATCCCAAACAGCATGGCACCGGCTAAGCCCTTGGTACAACTCTTGCGCCTCTGCCTTTCTTCCCGCCTGTCGCACCTTTAGCCGGATGACTGGATCTTGTTCGATGGGGTCTGTAAGCACAAGGTTGTCCGAGTTCCCTGACCTTGCCGCGATGAGGAATCGCTCTCACAACTCCGGCTGTACCCCCATGAGGACGCGCCGTGCATCAGCTAGCGGCCAACCCGTAGCGTTGTGAAAGGCAATCAAATTATCGACAGAGAGCGTAGGCATGATGATCCTCCTCGAAAACCCGGGGTGGTTCACACTACCTCCGCCTCAGCATCATTCAACTTAATATAAAGCAGTCTCTCGACGTCAAGCAGGGTGACACGGTGCTCGGTGAGCATTTGAGCTAAGTGGCTCTGATCAAGAAGTTCAACAGCGTTTAGTGACGCCTTTTCGTGTGCGCCGCTATTAAAAAACTGGTTTGTCAGGCCCACCTTCTTGAAAGTGACCCCAGGGTGCCTACGCCGGTAGAAGGCCTCACCAGCAACCACCTCATTGACAGCGTCCCACCCCAGAAGCCGCCCATCAGCCGCTGATGACTTAGATTGGATCAACTCTCCATAGTTACCCCGTATTGCGACTACGTCTACACCGTTGTCGTTTGCCGCCGGAGTGCAGTAGACGGTGTCGAAGCCTCTCTTGCTCCAGATTGCGGCAGCCAGGCCCTCAAAGTGCCGCCACTCCATGCGCATCGCTGTGTCGAGGGTGACGACCTCGTCAATGTCTGATGTGAAGTCGCCAGGGACGACGTCCTCAACTCGGAAGTCAGCGGTGCTGATATCGGGGCAGCCGTTGAGCATGTCACCGGCCAGAGAGCGCTTTCTCTCAAGCAACTGGTCCAGCTTAACGTCGAAGGTCGTAAAGTCGTCCGCGGCGACAACCGGGTAGTAGACGAACACATCCTTCTTCTGGCCGATACGCCAGGCACGGTCGGATGCCTGGTCCTCTTTCGCGGGGTTCCAGGTCCTTGTGTAGTGGACGACATGGTTGGCCGCTTGGATGTTGACGCCAAAGCCAACTGCGACCGGGGACAAAATGATGACTCCGAAGCCTGGCTTTGCTTGGAAGGCCTTGATGCGCTTCTGCCTGCTCGTAGCGCTGGTCGCGGAGGCTGTTGTGTCGCCGTTGATGATGTCAGCTTCGAAGTCGAAGACCTCGGCTATGTAGTGCTGTAGCAGCCGCTGGATGTTCCGAAACTCGCAGAAAATGATGACCTTTTCGCCCTTGGCTTCGATTCGGCCCAGTTGAGCCAAGAGCCAGTCAAGCTTCGGGGCAGCTTGCCGGTACTGGACGAGCGGCTCTGGCTTGAAGACGGTTAGGCCATGCCGGCGGGGGTCGGTACAGACAAGCCTCAGATAGTGGAGAAGCCCGAGGTGGTTCTTGAAAGGCGTGTGCGACCCTGGGTCGCTACGCTTCTTGAAGTCTTCGACGGCCCGAGCATAGAGCTGACGCTGAGCCGTTGAGAGCGGTAGGCGGCGGCAGTCCTCGACCACGATTTTTTTCGGTAGGTCCTTCGTCACTTCTAGCTTGAGACGACGAAGAATCTGTGGGTCGATGCGCTCCCGCAGTTCCTCGATGCGCTTCTTGCCTACCTCGTCGCGGTCATCAATCTCAATCGGCCGACGGTACATTCGACCGAACTCGTTCAGCGCCCCTAGCAGGCCGGGTTGGACGAAGTCAAAGAGGCACCACAGGTCGGCCAGCGTGTTCTCGACCGGTGTGCCAGTACAGGCAATCTTGAACTCTGCGTTCTGTTTCTTGGCCGCTCGTGTAACCATGGCCGCCGGGTTCTTGATTCGCTGGGCCTCGTCACAGACCATCAACGTCCAGTGCTGGGCAGCGAATGAGAATTCCAGGTCGCGAAGGGTCTCGTATGTGGTCAGGACGAGTTTGGCATCGCCCACCCAGCTTGGCTTCAAGAACTTGACCAAGCCATCTTCGTTCCGGAGCCGCTCGTCGATACTCTCGCGCGCCACACGAAGTGGTAAGAGTGCCTCGCCGTAGGCGGTCAGAACTCTGAACGCACCCGGGTAAAACTTTTCCGCTTCTTCCTTCCAGTTCTCCAGAAGGGACACCGGTGCCACCACTAGCATCGGCTTGGCCGCTGGGTCGTCCTCGAGGATGGACGCCATAAGAGTGAGCAGCTGGAACGTCTTTCCCAGGCCCATGTCGTCCGCTAGGACCATGCCCCGGACATTCAGTCCTGTGCGGAGACCAAAGAGGTACTGCAGTCGGCCAACACCGTCGCGCTGGTGGTCGAGTAACTTGGCGTCCGGTGCGAGGGCCCGCGGGACACGCGGAGCATGCTGCTTCACTCGCAGCGCTGCTGTTCGCTTCTCCTCGTAGTCGACTTTGTCGATGTTTGGGCGGAGTACCAGCGTCTTCTTCGACTTGGGACCAGCAGGTCTGCGCTTCTCAGGGTCGAACTTGCGTTCCTTGACCTTGTCCAGGACCTTTCCAAAGGTGCCGCCAATTCGCTTGGCTTCATCAACCTTGATGGGCTTCGGTAGCCAGGGGAGGTTGACTTCGGTCTCGCCGCGTTTCTCCGCCTCGTCAGCCGACTTACGCAGCGTCTCGATAGCCTCGTTGTTGACGGTAATCGCGACTTGCTCGTCGCTGCCGTCAGGCGTGTACGCGATAATTGGGAAGACGTTTTCCGGGAACCACCCCTCGTCTTCCTTTTTCTTGGCGATGTACGGGGAGTAGTACGGCTTCTCGACGCCGACCCCCTCGACTCGGGGGGAGTAGGCTGAACGGTCATGGACCTGGTCGTACGTGACCAGGACCTTCGGCATCGACCGCTGGTCTAGAGCAAAGCGAAGAGTCTTGAGGTGCTCTTCAGCTTCCGGGAGGACTTCAAGCTCCCGGCCTTCCCAGAAAACCAGCTGGTGGCCGTGCTTCAACGCATGCTCCAGCCGGCCAACGAAGCGCTTCAACTCCTCGTCGGAGAAGTAAACGACGTCAGCCGAGGCCAGCCCGGCAGCGTCTGCACTCTCGATGCGAAGTCCTACCTGCTGGGGAAACCCGTCCTCGGCTCGCTCGAGAACCGGAGTGAATCGCTCAAACAACAGACCCGCGTCGACCTTCGCCTGCTCGAACTGCTCTTCGTCGATGACCTTGGAGGCTGCCTCACCGAGCGTCGCGAATGGGTTGACCAGGAAGGCCTGAGCGCGCGACCCAGCAATGCGGCGCCATGGAAGACGCTTGACCTGCTCAAGGACGGTTCGGACTTCTGGTGAGATGACTACCTGAACCAAGCCGCCGTCAGGGGTCGGCAGGTCATATCGGCTGGCTACGTGGTCAAAGCGGTCGAACTGCGTGAGCCAGTCCGCAGGGGCGTCCTCGAACCCAGGCAGTACCTCAATGACGGTGTCGTCCGCTACCGCGTCTGACTTTCTGAACGCCAAGTCGAGGCGCTCAGGAGTGAGAACGACGGTCTTTAGCAGGAAGTCACCCAAGACTGCCCGCGCTGCCAGTGCATGACGACGAATGCGCCCCCAGGCGAGACGCTGTGCTTGCTCAGTACGCTGCTCAGACGAGCGTTGCGCGAAGCTCTTGATAGCCTTGAACAGCTCCCATTGCTCAGGTGTCATTAGCTCAGAGCAGCTGGCAACCTGAAGCGACGCTCCCAGGTACTCCGGGCTGACGTCTTGCCCATCCGCATCGACCCACGGACCAAGGCTGATGGCAAAGTCATCATCGACTAGTGCACCCCGAGACGACAGCACGGGTCGAAGCGTCGTGAGCGCGGGGAGTTCGAGCGCTTCCGATAGACCCTCGTACTCCTTCATGCTCAGCGCTTCGAAGAGGCGGTCCCACGCGAGGAGGAAGCCCTCTCCGGACTCCTCTGCCAGGCCATCGTCGAGCATCTGCCTTAGGGCGCCCCCAAGTCCAGTCGCTTGGAGTGGCTCGCCCTCACCAGCGCTGGGGCTAATCGTTACACCGACTTCAGACAGTGCCCGGTGCCAAAGTTGCTGCCGCTCGCTAGCCGTGGGCTTCTTGAATAGACTGAAGATGCTCATCCCGCGTCCTTCTTCCACCAGCCCTTACCTTCAGAGTACTGAAACCCCCAGGCCTTTAGGATTCGCCGTGCCTCTGGGGCGTCGCCCATCACGAGCCAGAGAGCACCGCCCTTTTCTCGGCGGTCAACGATGGAGGCGTTGTAGCGACCCGCGAGCCTACGGACGTTTTCTTCGCTGTAGACCTCGGAAGCCGGGATGGGCAGAGTCCTACGCCCTGGTGCCGGCGGCGGACTCGGCGCCGTCTGTGGTTGAACTGGCACAGTAGGTAGTCGAAGAACACCGTGGCTCTGCGACGAGATTCTCTGACTTGCCGGTGCGGTCACAGGCGGGGCAGGGGGTTGCGGAGGCCGGTCGGCAGGTGCAGGGTGTGCCACGACGCGGCGGACTGCCTGTCGGCCAGGAACCAGGCCGAACTTGTCTCGAAGTTGCTCCTTGAAGCGGTCTTCCCAGTCCGAGTACCCGTGCACGTTGTCCTGGTGCCTCAGATACAAGACGCGCGCATCGTTCTTAAGAGAGTTCTTGCCGTTGACTGGTGCGCTTCGGACCGGCTTAGACAGGTCGAACGGAAGGCTGCGCTTGACGCTGTAGCCGTAGAAGGCGTTC